>Ga0182030_10008797_pt1 | contig 20807 bp, 14 predicted proteins | sample 812S3MmetaG_FD_121299 | JGI IMG/M metagenome (GOLD analysis project Ga0182030, IMG submission 121299) | Permafrost microbial communities from Stordalen Mire, Sweden - 812S3M metaG (Illumina Assembly) | ecosystem: Environmental > Terrestrial > Soil > Wetlands > Permafrost | place: Sweden...
CTGATCAACCACTACAAGTTGATAGAACGCGGAAGGCGTCTGGTTGAGAACCGTGACATGCTCTTTTACCAATAGCTCATAAAAGTCCTGTGGTGATCGCGACGCAGCGAAAGGAACCACCACCAGCCGGCCACCATGGAGCAGGCAGCCCCAAATCTCCCAAACGGAGAAGTCGAAGGCCAGGGAATGGAAGAGCGTCCAAACATCATCTTCATCGAAATGGAACCATTCGGAGGTTGCGCTCAACAGGCGCGCAACATTGGCGTGTGTCACCATCACGCCCTTGGGCTTGCCGGTCGAGCCCGAGGTATAGATTACATAGGCCAGATTCTGTAGATCGGAGTCTGGCTTGATCTCCGCATCGTGTTTACCTGGACCCGCCGTGTCGTCCCGATCAACACATAGGGTATGGCCGTCGTGAGGTGGCAACGCAACGAGCAGCTGGTGCTCGGTGAGCACCACCATCGGGCGTGCATCGTCGAGAATCATGGCGAGACGCTGCAGCGGATAAGCCGGGTCAAGCGGCAGATACGCACCGCCCGCCTTGAGAACAGCCACCAACGCAACAATCGCTTGTATCGAACGCTCCATAAACACACCCACCAGCGAATCGGGGCCCACGCCCAAGCCGCGGAGACGACGCGCAAGCTGGTCTGCCTGGATCTGCAAATCGCGATACGAGAGCTGCTGGTCGCCAAATGACACAGCCGTGCGGCCGGCGTGCCGTGCAGCAATCTCGTCAAACAACTCCCCAAGCGGCTTGATTGGTGAAGGAACAAAGTTCTCCACTGACCGCACCCTTGCAGCCGGCGCGACTTCTAAGATATTCGGAGATGTGTTGGTGGTCGTCATAGCAAATTAAAGAATTCGAAAATGGCGCACAAAGCGATGGGTCTTACGTTTCAAACCAGCAGTCCCTTACGGGACGGCCGCTTCAGCGGGTGATGGCTTCACGTAAAGCGAGCCCCGCTCCCACAAAAGCCAGAAACACTGCTGTTGCCTGCAGGTCCTGCCTCCACGTCGAGATGCATTCCCGGCTGGCTCCGATGACGGTAACGAGATAAAACGGAAAATCGCTGGCGGCCACGGCCACGACCGCGCCGAACATCCCGAAGAAATGAAAGGCCACGGGGATGGCTGAAAGAGCCGTAGCGCAATAGAATGCGTTGCCGATGGCCGAGTACTGCGACTTTCCGAGAGAAAACAGAGCCGGCTGTGTGGTTGCATACATCAGTGTGTGCCACAGGCCAAGCGCCAGCACCGGAACCATCCACGAAGCGGCGTGATAGCGGTGATCATACATCTTGGTCACTAAAAAGCCGCCGAGGTGCACCATCAGGCAGAGCATGGCCGCGCCTGCCAGCAGAGCGCGAAACCGGTAGCGCAAAAATATCAAGCGGAACTCGGCCACCGGCAGGTGAGCCATCTTGGCAATGAAGGGATAGCCGACTTTCTGGGCGAACGCGTTGATGACGGCGCGCGGAATATCAGAAACCGAATACGCGATGCCATACACTCCAAGCAGGCTGAAGCTAATGAGTTTTCCCAGGATCAGCCGGTCTGCCTGAGAGGCAAAAAAGAAGAAGGCTGTAGACAGCAGAATCCATTTGCCGAAATGAACCAGTTCGTGGATGCTGGTGCGATCCCAGCAGAAGGAGTTGCGCATGCCAGGAATGAGCGGGCGATAAAAGCTAAGCAGAAGCCGGCAGATCATACTTAGAATCGAGCCGATGACCAGCGCCCAGACCGACCTGTAAATCAACGCGCAACTGGCCGTGACCAGCAGTGTAAAGATCTGAGTTATGGTGTCGAGCAGAAACAGCCGGCGCACTCCCATGTGCCGCGACATGGAAAGCAAATTGGTGCTGTTGAATGAACTGATGACAACCGTTGCTCCCAGAGCCGGCAGAAGTCCCATCAGGCGAGGCTCATGGTAGAACAGCGACATGGGCCAGGCCAGCAAGAGAGAGACCGCAAAGATGCCCGCACCGCGCACTACCTGGAGTGTCCAGACGGTATTCAGAAAGGCGTAATCATCACCACGGGGACTTTGAATCACGCTGGGCGCAAGGCCGATGTCGGAGAGCAGACTGATTCCGACGACGAGCGTGGCGACCACAGTCATTAGACCGAACGACTCCGGCACCAACAGGCGGGTTAGGACCATGCTATTGACCACGCGCAGCGCCATCGAGACGCCGTAGTCTGTCACGGTCCAGAACGTCGCCCGCATGGCCGTCGACTCCAGCTTTTGCCGTGCCTGCACTTCCACTGTGGCGCGGTCTTCTGCTGTCGGGTCCGATTCGGCGAGTTCAATTGTCGTTGATGTGAAGTCAGATAGCAAAGTGTTCTCGGAGTAGAAAAATGTCAAGGAAGAGCGGGGTCGTCCTGCCGTCAGCACTCACAGACGATAAACCCAGACCGGCAGGTCCCCCATGCGTTCGCATCCGGTTGCCGCGGGTGAATCCGGTTTGAGCCAGGCCACGACGGCTGTGGCGCCAGTGGAGCGGAACCGCGCAACAACTTCTTTTTGGCCGGCTGGCGGAAGATCTCAGAACTGCTTCCAGTCGGCGGTAGTGGCTATCTCGCCCGTGATATGCAGACCCGCGATGTACGCACGGTCGCAGTGTAGGCTAGGTTCCCGTGAAATGGTGGCGATCGGAACAGGGACGGCTGAAATCGTCGAACGGATAAGAGAATGTCGATCTCAGGATGAGCCTGACTCAGGGAATCCCCTGACTGCAATGAACATACGAAGCAACGGGTTAGATCCCAAAGCGGGAGCGGAGGGTCTTGCGCGTGAAATGCGCTCCTGCGTAGAGCTTGCCGAAAATCAGATTTTTCATTCTATCGAGGGCGGACGAGTGCCCAGGTTCGGTGGGATGCAAACCGATTTTTCGCGCATAATAGTTGGTTCGATAAGCGCCGACGGCATCGTTCCGCACCCGCTTGAAATTGATGCTTACTGATACCGAAACATTGTCAGAATTCTTTACCCAGTGAGGGAAGGTAGCCGGATTAAAGACACCGAGCCCCGGGGAAACATCGTACCGCCAGTGTCCATCAGATAGCTCGTCATGCCACCTGGGCGCGAGCAAATGGCCTGTCCAGTATCGCTCCATCTCCTCTTGAGTCAGGATGTAGGGATCCTTTGCATTGTAAAGAAACACCGACTTCCTGCCCTGAACTTGCGCCAGGAAGTTAGCCTCGCCATCCAAGTGGTAGGGAGTGATTCGGTTGGGCGAAGTGATGAAGATGGTCAGGATGTGATCATGATACCTGCGGCGCAAATCGACAGCGGTTAACTCCGACAGTTCCGTGATAAGTAACTCCAGTGCTGCGCGGTACTCCGGCTCTTCGTGAATACGCTTGAGAATGATCCAGTTTCTGCCCTCCCCAATCTGCTCCAGCGCCTGGACTAGAGTCAAATCCGCAGGCTTGTTGCCAAAGTAGCCATTCACTACCGGTTCGCCGGTTTCGTAGTGGCTCTTGTGTTGTCGCTTCTGCATGCAGCGTTCGGCGAGCTTAAGCAGCGCCGGCATCTGAAATAACTCCATCTCATATAGAGCATGGCGGAACTGAAACGGGCTTTGGTCGAAGTTGGCGGCAAACAGTTTACCTGTCTCGGCATCGTGGGGGAAGACGGTAGATGGAGTCGTCCGTTGAGATGTTGTAGCCATGGGACCTCCTTCTTCTTTGCTCCCGCAGAGAGTCGCTACTTGCGATCATCAAGCAGAGACACCTCAGGCAGTCTCTATCACGCTGGCTTGCAAGAGGATCCGGCTTTGCCAGTTACCTGGGGTGTTTTAAGGGCCGGCTAACACCTCAACTTGCCGGGAACAATCCAAGGGCCTGACACGGTGGGTGGCAAAGGCCTACACGCCCAATTAGTGATATGACGATTGGCAACCGCCCCGGGCAGGCTTCGCCCATGTTACTCCCATCCGACCCTGTGGAAATAACTGTTTTGTAACGAGATATGACTTTAATGAGAAAACAGTCATCGCGAATTCAGAAAGAACCAAGGCAACGGAAAATGCGGCGTCTTTGTGCATTCCAGAGCTTCTGCCGCAGCTACTCTGAATAGACTGAACATACACAGGTTAGCAACAAATTGCCATCCCCGACCGGTAACATAATTCGGTTCCCGATGGGTAATTACCTCAGGGTGCGAATTTGGGAAATAGGCCTTTTAAATCGAGCTTGGACCGGGTACAGAACACGGCAAGAAAAGCCGGCGGCGCAGGTCGAGAATCGTAGAATTGAGAACAGAGGAAGCCGCTTTGAACAGATGTGCGCCATGGTTTCAATGCAGCCCGATGGCTGCGCGTCCACGGGTGCGCCTGTTCTGCTTTCCTCATGCCGGAGGCGGCGCCAGCGCATTTCACTCCTGGCAGACTGCGCTGCCTGCTCTGGTGCAGGTTTGTCCCATTCAGTTGCCAGGCAGGGAAACGCGTTTCTCCGAGCCGCCGTACACCGAACTGGACTCTCTGGTGGACGCGATTGCCCAGGAATTGCGGCCTTGGCTGGACATCCCCTACGCGATCTTTGGGCATAGTATGGGGGCTCTTCTGGCCTTCGAGTGGGCCCGGAGGCTGCAGCATGAGGGACGATCGATGCCCGGCTGGCTCATTCTTTCCGGCCGTCGAGCCCCCGATATCGAGGACGATGCAGGCCCGTTGCATGCGCTCCCAAATCACGCATTCGTGGAAGAGTTGAATAGCCGCTACCAGGGAATGCCGCGGGAGTTTCTGCAGAGTCCGGAACTCATGGAGGTCTTCCTGCCAATCTTACGTGCCGACATTGCTGTCGTGGAGAGTTATCAGTTCAAGGAGGGCGAACCCTTGAACTGCCCAATGATTGTTTCCGCTGGGATAGGTGATGTGAGCACAACCTATGATCAGTTACTCGCCTGGACGCGTCACACACGCGCAGAGTTCATTGCGCAACTGTTCCCGGGCGGCCACTTTTTTCCGCAGGATCCGTTGCTGCGTTCGATTTCTGCAAACCTGACCAAATTGATTTCTGAGCGTGGATGAGCGGCGAAATGCAGCGTCAGAATTGCGCTCCCAAGTGCTGCAACCCGTAACGGATAGCCGATCTCGCCACAGGTTTTCTAGCGCCATTGTGTCAAGCCGCCTGGTGCACGGTTTGAAGAAATGCTGTGAGTTGCGGATCAAAGCTGTAGATCCACGCCCCGGTGTCGGCAACAGGCGTCCAGCCAGTTGCAGCAAATCCGGGTTGTGCAAGAGAGATGACCGCCCGGGCACCTGTCCCTTGAAATGCGCGAATGACACGCTCGCGCTGTTCCGGCGGCAAATTCCAAAACGCAATCCCAGAGTCGTTGTCCGCCGCCTCCGCCTGGGAGTGGTCAAACGGCGTACGGTCCCATGGCTCAATACGCCAAGGAAGCGAGCCGAACTCCGCAACAAGTCGAATTCGCGCTAAATATGCCCAGGAACAGAGGAAGTTAGGCTCCCCGCTGCCCACGAGGGCCACCGTGTCACCCGGTCGGAATCCGTCCGACGCAAGCGCGGCAGCCAGCTTCCATTGCGGATCACGATGAAAATCCCGGCGGTGAAGCGCAGCTTGCAACGTCGCGCCGCAATTGTGCTCCAGCTCCAAGAGGCCACACAGGAGGTAGAGCGCGACCACAAACGCGAGAAATGACCGTCTTGACGAGAGCGTCGGGTCGAGAAGGACCGTCAGAGGCAGAAGGCTGAGCACGAGCAGAATTCCGCCGAGATAGCGATCTTCCACGTGTACCAACAGATAGGTCACCGTGGCGGACCCACTGAGCAGAAGAGGGGGCCAATAGACTCTCACGAGGCGCAATGCCAATATCCGCCATTCGCGCTTCAATCCAATGCCCAGCAATATAATCAGAAACGCCCAGAGAATCGGATGGTGCCTGACGATCCTTGTCATGAAGTAGCTTGTTCGCCCGACCGCCGCTATCTGGTTCCTGATACTGAACGAATGATCGAATCCCCGATACCAATAGGACAGATTGTTATAGGGTGGATAGGTGCTTGCAAACGGTTCAGGAAATGAGAAGACCGGCAGATCGCCGAGCAACTGCATGGTGGGATGAAGAGGGCTGCCAAATTGGGGCGAACTTCCCCGCCAATTTGTCCAGTGGGGCAGGTGGTTCACATGGAAGGCATAATTCAACTCCCCGGATGTGCCCAGAGTAAATTGCCCGTAGGACAAGGAAATTGCCGACACATACGGAATGAAAAGCGCGAGAAACACCGTCGTACTGGTTCCAAGAGTGCGCAATGAGACCCTGCCTGTCCAGAGGGCCAAAACAAGAACCAGGAGAAACAGTGCGGTGTAAACGGTGAAAACGCTCTTTACCCAGCAGCCCAGACCGAGAATTAAACCGAGAAGCGCAGCGGATTTCGCAGAGGGATGACCAATCACGCGAAGAATCTGCGCGGACCCGAGGATGAACAGCATGGAGACCAGAAGGTCAGGGGCGACGCGTGAAACCCTATCGAATCCAAGCTCATATCCCAAGAATAGAAAGCAGACCGCCCATGTTACAACCGGCCGGGAGAGTTCCCTGGTCACAGCCTGGCCGTGAAATTCCTCCGCCTGACGGAGCAGATAGCGCAAAGATGCATACGTTGCGAGGAATATGATCCAGTTCAGCGCAGTGATGGCGTACCACTCACCCACTGCAGTCGGAGGAGCGAAGCTACGTGCCAGAAACACCAGCGCCGGATAGCCGGCATTCCACATCGGGTCGAAGATGCATTTCCAATCATGGCTGGAAATGGCTCTGCTGACATTTAGATAAGAAATCCAGTCGCCCAGGTAATTGGTTCTTCCATAAATACCCTCCACCGCCCCGAGAAGACTTACCACTAACCAGGAAAGAGCAGTGTGTAGCCAATCGCGCTTCCAGAAGGCCATCGTTTTCCCCAAGAATCCTTGGCAGGCAGTTGTGGACAAGTCCCAGCGTTTCTAGCAGAAGCTCTATTCTAACGCTCGATATCGATATTGCATTAAGGGCGGCAACCCGGAGTCAAGAAAGGGGAATCTGATTTCATTCGCGGCATGAGGGCACGGCTGCCTGTTCCTGGGCTTGCGGCTGATAGGTCCGTGTCCGGAGAACGAAATTGCCATCTGAATACGAACCGGAGAAGTGCATCAACGCAACCCCGCCAACTGGGCGATTCTTTTGTTTTGCTCGCGAGCTTCCGGAGGGATGTGCGGGCGGCCCTTCATGGATTGTTGTACTCTCTTCACGGCGGTAAAGGCCAGGCTCTTGAGACGGTCGGCTACAGGATGGGCGCCGGGCGAATTGGGTGTGATGCCGGCGCGGCGAAGATAGTAATTCGCCTTATAGAGATTCGCCCAATACTGGTCGTGAAATTGAAAATTGACATTGAGTGTTACAGATACATTGTTCTTGTTGCGTAGCCAGTGTGGGGTATTGATGGGAATGTGCACACCAGTTCCGGGGCTCATGTGATAAACCATGGCCCGGGATTCGTATTGCGGTTTGTAGCACGCAGCACGATTGTCGGCGGTCCAGTAGTTCTCGAGTTCCTCGTCAGGAACGATGTCCTTGTCTGCCCGATCGAACAGATGAATTTCCTTGTCACCCTGAATCTGGAGAATCCACGAAACTTCACGGTCCAGATGATATTCCGTTACCCGGTTCGGGGAAGTGATGAAAAGAATAGCCTCAAACCATTTAATCTTGCGCAGCAAGTCGCGTCCTGAAAGTTCGAGAATGTTACGGATGCAGTTCTCCAGGACTTCGCGGTAACCCGCCTCTCGCTCAACATGTTTCAAGATGATCCATGCCTGTCTTGTCTCAATCTCGCGAATCAGATCGACAGCAGCCGTACGCGGCTCGTCAGGACGCAACGGTTTCTCGCCTGCCTCGATCAATCCCTCATTGAAATAAACGTCGCCACCCGGGAGATGGGGATTGTTACGGGTTGCCACGTGCTCCGCTAGTTCCACAAGGCGGGGAAGCTCAAAGAGCGGGTTGCCGGCCAGACTGTGAGTGAATTCATAAGGCAACCGGTTCAGATTCCGCGTGAAAATGTCGGAAGCACATTCGATGATGTGTTCGGAAGTTGCAGGCATAGGTTCCTCTCGTAACAAAGAGAATTTGGGGAATCGATTTCTGTTTGTAACGCGTGGTCCTCTTTCCGGGTTAAGTCATTGTAACGGGGAAGGGTCTTATAATGGCGGCGCGTCCACTTAGGATAGCGGGCAAACCAGCTTTTGAGGCTGCTGACCAGAAATGGCAACGGTCACCATCGATCTACTTAGCGCCGATCGGCGAGGCGCCGCTGTTCAAGGCTACAGGCCACTCTTCGATCGAAACCTCCGGGTAGGGGCTGGAATTTGCACGAAGGATCCCGGAATCTTTGCCGCGAAGCATCTCGTCAAGAAAAGCCAGCACATAAGTCCGCACGATGTTCTGCATTTGCTCGGCGGGGACTGCACCTCTATGTGAAATCATGCGCAGCGGCGAAACCAGAGGCTGATCAGTGAAATCCTCGTGGGCAGCCCCTCTCACCAATAGCAGATATCCGCCGTACTTGTGGAGAGACGCCTCCAAATCGGCCGAATCCGATGCATTAAGAACGTCTTCTACCTTTGCGCTTGGATTCGGGGTCGCGTTCGGTACCGAGGTATCCATCACCAACAGCGGCCGGTTCGGGTCTCGCGCACGAATTGCGCCCAAGAACCAGCCGTCCATATTGACGGCGGCGCGAACACGTGGGTCTTTGGCGCACAACTGGGTAGCTGCGGCTCCGCCAAAGGAATGGCCGATGGCTCCGGCCATGTTGGTATTGAGTCGTCCGAACCAGGCCGTACCGGCGGAGCGATTCATGGTCTCAAGGCGATCAAGGATAAATCGTTGGTCTGCCGTCCACTTTTGTAGCTCCTTGTCCCAAATGCTTCGGATGCGCTCCGGAGTACTGCTTTCGAGATCGTCGAATTCGTGAGGAGTGTTTTCGTGGATGACCCGTCCATCTGGGAATAAAACAACGCTGGCGTTGTATGTGTGATCGATACTGGCGACAACATAGCCATGACTTGCGAGTTCCTCGGTAAGAAAGGTGTCATTGGTTCGCCTACTGTGCCATGCATGATTGAAGAGGATCACAGGAAACGGACCGCCCGCACTTGCCACTGGGGCATTAAGCCGTGAATTGGTGGGTAAAACGCTCTGGTAAGAACTGATAGGCTCCGTCTCTCGCAGCCGGCGATACATTGCGATGCGGTTATCGGAAGGCTCTGCCGGGTACCAAAGTTGAACCATCAGTTCTCGCGGGGAGCCTGCGACGGGGGAAGCATCGTCGACGCGCGCAGAATCCTTGAAGTAAAGGATCGCCGTGCCGACCGGATAGGGCCCAGTTGGCCGAGGCAGGCGAAACATCGGCAGTACGAGGCAGAAGACGACAGTTGCGACTGTGAACAAGAGTGCCAACGAGACGGCGACGATCCCTAGCCGCGGCCTCTCGACACTACCCCTCAAGGCGACCAGGCAGAGAAGCCCGATGGCTGCATATGCGGGTAGTAATTGCCAGTGTGTGCCCTCAAGAGCTCCTTGTGCGACCGCGAACACCAGTGAAAGGATCACGAATATCTGGCCGATTTTCTGCAAAGGGCCGGACATCAGGCACACGGCTGAGCCAACCACAAGGACAACAAGAGAGACTTCAAGAGGGCGCATAGGATGGCCGCAGGCTCGTCGCGGCAGCGGATACGACTGTATCACTGGCCAGCGCTCTTGACCGTGTTGACTGGGGTCCTTCTGTTCCTGGGATCAGACGCTGATGTTGCCCCGGTGCGCTGAACCTTTCGAGGCGGGATGGCGCTGGCGAAAGGATTGCTCGTATCGATCAAGTTCTATTTTCATGGCGTTATCTGCCCTACCGAGACTCATCTTGTTCAAGACCACGGCGACCCCGGCGACTTCAAGCCGGTCAAGGAGCCGCGCGGCTCGATCCAATTCCTGCTTGGTGGTCGTGCTGGACCTCACCACCAACACGGTAGCATCGGAAACGCGTGCCAGGTACTCAGTATGCGCCGAGATTGGCAGCGGATTGGCGTCAATTAGAACCACGTCGTATTGCTCTCCCGCGTGATGCACCGCCCGGGCCATTGGATTGGGTGCGGGCGAGTCCTGGCCCCTGCGGTGTCCCGTGAAGTTGGGAGAAGTGGCGAGCCCCGAAAGAGTGGCCGGCTGCATCTCGTCGGTCTTGTTTCGACTTGTCAGGAGCAGTTCGGGCCGCGTAGAAGTGCCATCGAACGAGGAGGCCAGCTCTTCAACCGCAGATGCCACAATGGTCCGCGTTCTTAAATCAAGACTGCGCAACTTGTCGCTCAGGTTCCTCACTACAGTACTGGTTCCGCTGCCATGCGCCGCAGAGGTGAACAGGAAGGTACGCGCCCCGGAATTACGTACGGCATGATCGATGCCCGCGGCCAGGCGGAAATAGTACTCGCCAGTGATCTCCTGGTGAAATTCGTCATCGTCGAGCAAAACACCGAGGGGGTGGAAGCCAACAACACGCTCCACATCCTGAGAGGTGTAGATTCTGCTGTCGAGCAGGTCAATCCCAACCGGGACCGCTGCGCCGAAAGCCAGACTTAGGAGAATCAAGGCGGCCAGGTAGACGAGCAATCTGCTTTTCTCAGGGCCCAGTGGAGTGAGGGCGTTTGTGGACATGTGGATCGATCCAGGCGAGCTACTTTCGAGTTCAAGATCGCGGATGCGGTCGCCGATTGCGTCATATGCCTTCTGCAGATTCTCGATCTGCGGCCCCAGTTCTGAAGCCTTCTGAAACTTGGGTGCGGCGGAGGTGGCTGTATGCGTCTTCTCGCCTAATTCCGCGGTAAGCTGGAGCTCAATCATGCGCGTGCGCGCCACGTCCTGGCGCAATTTATCCTCGAGGCTGACGGCGGCCTTGCGTTTCAGGTCATTCATCATGCCTTCAATTGAAGCCAACTCCTGCTTGTCTTTCTGGTATATGGGATGATCCGGCCGCAACCCATTCATCTCTTCCATCAACTGGGCGCGGCGACTGTTCAGCGTGCTCCTCATCATGGAGGTGCCGCTGTCCGCGGCGACTGCCTCATCCGCGGCCGAGTCCATTGCAGTCGATCCTGTAGAGCCGCCTTGCTTCAGTGCAGCCAATTTTGCTTCTGCTGCTCCGCGCTCCATGCGCGCGTTGGCCAATTGGTCGCGCAGTTTGTCATTGGTTTCGTCGTACGGATTGGTTGCGCCTTCCGCAGACGGAATCATGGCCACGCCAAGTTGCTGCATGAGCTGCGCCTGCTCAGCCATGTGGGTGTCTATGTCTTTTTGCAGCCGTTCCCTTTCCTGATGGAGCGTATTCAGGCGCGCATCAAGTCCGTAGAACTCTTCGTTTTTCGCTCTATCAACATATGTGCCGGTGACCGCATTCACAATGTCAGCGAGACCGTCTGGCGAGGGACCACGAAGTGCGATCGACATCTGATAGCTTGAGCCGATCCTGGTTACATCGAGCCTCTGCTGCAGGGCCTGAATCTCAGAAGGCTGCGCGGGCCCGGACTGATGCCTCACGGAATAGGGAAGCTTGGCGATAGCGTCCGCAATAATGTCGTAGCGCGTGACCGTCTGGATCTGATCCTGGACGTAGGAATCATAGGGAAGTTCGACCTCAGAGTCGCTGGACAGGATCTTGGGAAACTTGGGCGAAACATAGATCACGCTGTGGGACTCGTAAACGGGTCTGGCTCTCTTCCACAGGACAAATGCGCTGAGGGCAAGAAACCCGAGAAATACGCACAGGGCGACGACCCAGTGGCGACGGAGACTTCCGGGGATGTTGATATACGGGCGCTGCACTTCCACGGAACTGACGGGCCGCCGCGGTGGAAACGGCGGCAAGCTGCTGGTGTTTCCGGGAGTCGCATTATCGGGCATTAAATTGAGCATTTTCAATCCTTCAAAGTCAGTGAGCGGCAAAGGCCGCGAAACTACCCATCGTCAAAAACGGTCCAAGCTGTTGCAAGACCAAGCCCATCTTGGCCATTCCGCTTTTTGGCACATAGATGATGTCGCCGGGATTGAGCGAGACTTCCATGCCGCCAGTGGGCTTGAGAAGGTCTTTGAAGCGAATGTACTGGGTTTTTCCTCCCTTGGACCGGTGCACAATCTGGAGTTCAGGGTTCGTACCCGCAGCGTCACTGACGCCCCCTGCTTCGCCAAGTATGGAGGAGAGGGTGGAGTCATGACGCAGCGAAATCTCGCCGGGGTGCTGTACCTGGCCCATGACCGTGACTGTCTTGGTGGATAAGGCAGGCACAAAAATGACGTCGTTGCGGCGCAAGCGAAGGTCGGCCAGCGGACTGCCGGTGGTTAGCAGTTCCTGCAGATCGACCCAATACACCTGTTCTCCGCGGTAGATCACGCACTGCTCTGGAACGCTGCCGTCAGGCCGGGTCTCGATTCCACCCCGGGAAAGCACCTCAAGCAAAGTCGGTGTCTGCTCGAATGCGATAGCGCCCGGACTCTTCACGTTCCCCAGAAGGGTCACATGATTGGAGCCGTATCGCACCACCTCGACCGTCGCTGTCAAGTTGGTATAGTAGGCCGACATGGCGGTGACGATTGCTTTGCCGGCTGCTTCACGGGTCAGGTCGGCGACCTTAATCGGCCCTGCTAACGGCAGGGTAATGCGCCCATCCGGTCCCACCACATCCTTGCTGGCCAGCTCCGGCCGGCCGGGATACTGGATGGTAATTTCGTCTCCCGCTCCCAGCGTGTACTCCTCGTCCGCAGATGGTTCGAACCTGCGCAACGTTTCAAGGGGGCTCAGCTTCAATTGAGGATTCGGTGTGTTCTGCTGAGAGGGATCGCCTGCTTGCTGGACGGCTTGCGCCGGATCTTCCGCTACGGGTTGGCCGCCTAACTGCCCGGCGACGACAGCCCGTGGACAAACCATGCCCATCACAATGACAAGAAGACCACAGGTTGTGAGTGCATGCGGTAGATTCGACTGGGTCACAACAAACTCCTTGAAGACGGGCGCAACCAAGCTGCGGGGAAGCGCGTTACATCGTAGGAAATACTAGATCGACGACAAAACCGGGCAGCCTCTAAATCACCTTCAGATTTATCGACCGTCCACCGGAGATTCGCGGTTTGTGCGCACCCATAGTGCGTTGGCACGAGAAGCTCGCCAAATTTCCGGGAAAATCAAGAGCTTCCAGAGAATGTGGGCTGGAGCGGACATCAGCGCTTTCATAGTTCTCCACAGTCCGGGACCGCCTATTGACGCGGCTGTCACGTGTAGGAGCAATATCGCAAATCCAACCAGGGCATACCACCTAAGCCATGTGAGAGGAAGGCAGGCCGCAACCATCAGGAGTGAAACCTCGGACGTGATCGGCAGAGCCAGCAAGTCGAGAAGCGGTTCCAGGAGTGTCATTTGCCCACGCAGCACCCCGCCCATCAGCCGCGGAGCCCACTGTTTCATGATATGCAGGCGGCCACCTTCCCATCGAGCCCGTTGCACTCGAGCGCCTTTTGCCGAGACCGGCATCTCGCCTAGAACCGTGGCCGTGTCGACAAACTCCACACGAATCCCCGCTCGAATCAGCTTCAGGTGATACTCCAAATCCTCAACAACAGAAAATGCACCGTAGGGAATACTGGAAATTACATCCCGGTGCAGAGCGAAGCCGTTGCCAAAAATGCCCGCCGAGAGTCCCAGACGCGCACGTCCCCGGGGACGAATCACATTGAACGCGCGCAGGGCCAGCGTCATCAGGTTGGTGCGCCAACTGTCCTGGGAATTGTGAACCTCATAACGGCACTGAAGCGCACGCGCACCCCTCTTGAATTTCTGCTGTACTGCCTCAACCATGCCTGGGCAAACTACAGAATCCGCATCTATCACCAGGACCGCCTGCGAAGGCCCGGCCAGCGCCGCTGCAAAACCCAGATTCAGGGCCCATCCTTTGCCTGCCCGGGCGGGGTCATTCAGCACCAGCACGCGCGCACCCGCAGCCTCGGCTTCTGCTGCCGTCGCGTCGCTGCAGTTGTGCGCGACCACTAACACCTCCGTACTGCAAGTGGAGGATGTGGAGTCCAGGATGCTTCGGACGCACCGCCCAATCAGAGCTTCCTCGTTATAAGCCGGAATCAGGACGGAAAGCGGAAATGCCTCCGGCTGCTCGCTTTCATCCTTCACACGCGCCATGGGCACCAGAGCCGCGAGGGTCAGAACAAGAAGTTCCGCCAGTAACGGCAGCGTCGCAACAACAAGCACGACTCCAACGGCGCGAATTAGTAGAAATAGAATCATAGATTTTCGCTCGGGCTCACTCAGTCCTACCGGGCTGCAGTTTCACGAAGACTGGAACCCGTATCACTGTCCCATTGACTGCCGTAGGGCGTTTCTGACTTGGGGCTGATCAGCTTTAGCTTGCCTGAAGCCGTCGACTCTTCCGGCATGGACGGGAACCAGCTCTGAATCCGTGCACCCATTTCCGGGCCTGCGGAAGCCATCACCGGAATGGGCTCAACCGTCAAACGCTGCTTCAGCATCTGGCGAACCTGGCGGTACACCTCCGGCACTTCCTGCGCGTGAATCGGAATCAACTGGCCGCCAATACGGCAGAACGCCCAGTCCTGTCCGGATTGAGGAGCTGTTGCCAACTCGGGCTCAATACGCCGCAACGCCTCCGCGACCTTATCTGCGATGCGGAACGACGTTCCTAATTGAGTGGCACGAACAACCCATGCTGGAAGTCGCCGCAGGCCGACGAGCCACAGTTCACGCTTCCACGTGTGGGCAAGATTCTTCAGGTGGATCAGGGAGCCCAGCGCGTCTGCCCCGATGTAACCTGCTCTGCTCATGTCAACCACCACGTGGGAGCGGGAAAGAACCGCTTTGCGCACTTCGGCTTCAAACTTCGGCAGCATTGAGCCGGTGAAATCGCCGTCGACGCGAAGAACAGTCGTCATGCCCACCGTCTCGCTCGTAACCTCCGCCAGGGAATGTTGCTTTGTCTGGACTGCGAACGCAGTAAGCTGCACGGGGAGATACCGCATCAGGCCCACCAAGTTACTGGCATAGCGTTTCGCCAGCCGGGATGGCTCTTGTATCGTCCGGTAAAGCCACTCCAGTCCGCTATGCTGCATCCAGGCGGGCGCACGGGAGACCCTACCGCTCAAAAAGTCAAAAGTAGCGCCGACTCCGATGCAGACAGGGACATTCAGCTGATGGCGATGCATCGCCAGCCACTTTTCCTGCTTGGGATTTCCGAACGACACCAGAAGAATGTCCGGCTGCGCCGCTTCGATGCGAGTCAGCATTTCCTGGTGATCCATTTCTTCGAGCGTCTGATAGCTGGGGCAGTAGCGTCCGACAATGCGAACGCCGGGGTAAGTCTTCTCCATCCAGGCTGCTGAACCGGAGGAACTGGCCTCGCTTGCACCCAGCAGGAAGATACGATACCCCTTCCGAGCCGACAGATCAGCCAGGCGCGGCACGAGATCGGCTCCCGTCACGCGTTCCTTCAGCCCCGTCCCCAGCAGGTGGGATGCCCACACAACCGGCATTCCATCAGCGAGGACGAAGTCGCAGCGGCAAAGTGTCTCGTGCAACTCCTCGTCGTGGACCGACTTCAGGAGAAAATCCACGTTGGCGGTCGCAATCTGGTGAAAGCCGCCTTCAGCAATCTTGGCTTCCACGGCGTCCAGAACTTGATCCATCGTTAGGTTGTCTACGGCTACTCCCAAGATCGCAACACGAGTCTCTCTTGGTTCAAGCATCGGTTATCGCTCCACGGTTCTACGTTGGGGGAGGGTCGCCCAGCCTTTTGAGGCAGATCGGCAAAATGGTTCGACCCGAATTATTTGAAAGAAAGAAGGTTCGCTCGCACGCGATCCCTAATCGAAGCTGTGAGTCCTGGAACGGTCGTGGAGAGCTTCCACGTCGTTCAGGCCCAACTCGGCAGAGATGGCCTGGGAGAAGATTGAGATCGCAACTACCAGTCGAAGGCTATTCTTGATCCGCACCAGTCGTCCTTGTACGCCGGCGAGGGGTCCGCGCATGACCCGCACCATGGATCCGGGTGTTAGCGCATCGCAACGGTTGCAGGCCTCGCCGCTTCCGAGAATGCGGCGAACAGCCTCGATTTCAGCTTCGGGTATTGGGCTGGGTGCGTGATTGCCCCCCAGCAAGCGAACAACCCCGCTCGTTTCCAACACTTTTACTCGGTTGCGCAAGCTCGGCTCATAGTGCACAAACAAATAGCCACTGAATGCCGGAACTTCGATGAGCTTGCGGCGATCCTTCCATTGGTGCATTTCAGGCAAGACTGGAAGATAGGTTTCAAAGCCCTTTGTGGCCAGATCCCTGGATACGCGGTGCTCGCAGCGGTAAACCGTCTGCACCGAGTACCAAGCCGGGCTCAACTGCCCAGGAATCGGCATCTCGCAAACTTGAGATTTCAACTCGAAACAGGCTTCGCCCATGTCGCTCCCAATCAAGCGCTGAAAATATACTCCCGTTTGTGCGGATCGTCTAAGGAGATTCAAAGAGCGAGACGTTTATCGCGCTGAAACCAAAGCAAAGATGCAGTGGTACACCTTTCGGAACTTCCTTCTTAGCCGACCTCAGTTGTGTTCTCCAGTGCCGAGTTCGCTGGAACCTGGACTCTGGCCTGTTCGAACAACCATTCTGCATCGCAACCCAAGACCTGGGCGATTTGCAGTCGCATCTGTTTTCCCGGCACCCGAACGCCATTGATAATCCGGCTCAGATATGCCTCATCGATACCCACAAGCTTCGCCAGCCGATTCTGCCGCATCCCGGTCGTATACACCCGAAGCTTCAAGTTCGGGTAGATGCATCTTTCCTTCTCTGCACCACGGTTTGCACTGTGGTTCACATCTTCCGTCTCCATCTGCGCTTTCGTAATTGGCGTCACTATCATTCTCCCGGTGCTGCACTAAGGGCAGAACTCGAACGTATGACAGTTAGCAAGAAGTTGCCATCCCTTTTTGGTAATCCACTTGCCTTTTGTAGTAATGCCGGTAGGGTTACCAACATTGTAAACAGGTCATAACTAGCAGATACCAATTATTTTACACGACATCTGCGGCTTGTTGATGGCGCAAAAGACAGCCCTTGAAACTACCATCAGAAACAGCAGAAACTTGTTCATTCAACCGGGCGCGCTGACGACGTCGTGTGCATTCTCGCTCTGGGCCGTTGCCTTGGTTCCGCAATTGCCCAGCTCACTCTCTGAAACAGTCCTTTGCCTCGATACGCCGTGCATAGCTTTCACCCTCTCGGATCGGCACAATGACTCTGTTTTCTCCTAGATAGGATCTCAGCCGCAAAGCACCATCTGCTGGTCAAATCTGCACAGCGCACACCTTTGGCAACCTCAAACCTCTGCGTCCGCTTGTGACAGCGACTCCAACCAAGACCCGCCAACACCGCGCGGCGAGCCGCCTCATGCAGGGTGTCGATCGGTGCGCGTCAGGACTGAGTCGTCGACCGATCTCGCCTCTTGATCTCCGATTTTGCGAGCACGAGGTCACTGAACCGCTTTCCCAATAGGCGCACATCTAGAAAACGCGCTTAAGCGGCGTTTTCCTTCACGACTTGATTAGAGTCAAACCAAGGTGTTGGTCAGGGGGCGGAGAGCCGCCCTGTTTGGGGTATGAATGTCGACCAAAACAGCCAAAACGCCCTGGGCGCTCGGACGGGAGGAAGATTCCTTTCCCTGGTAGTGAGTAGCGGGAACTCCGAGACGCCGCTGCCGTGCACTAATTGGGATTCTGGCGGCTATGCGAGGGTTGCCTCTTTGCGAGTACTTGCCCATCGCCACCTGCATAAGGCCAACGATTGCGCGCGGGGAAACTGATCGCCAGCAGCGTCTGCAGATCACAAGAAACCGGGACGAGACTTCAGGAAAGGCGGGTTAAGTCTTCGCTGCAAACGGGCAATTGCAGGATCGACCAATCTCCCGCCGGAGCAGCAACGGCTCCGGTAAATTCATTGGCCAGTTCCAGATCCCGTACTAACCAGCAGGGTTCAGAATCGTCGTCCAGCGCACGACTCAGCTTGACCATGGCCGGAGGCTGCTGCGAAACGTCAAATGTGCCCAGACCCCCCTGGATTCCATAGCCGGAGGCTTTCAGCACGGCCTCCTTCCTGGTCCACAGGCGCAGGAAGATGCTGGTCTGTTCCTGCGAGGTCTCTGCCGCGGCAATCATGGCTGCTTCGTTGCTGGTGAAATTCGCTGAAGCTACGTCCAGAGCTTCAACGTCGCGATGGCCATCCTCCACGTCAATCCCGACCTCTCCAAGAGTTGTGAAAGCTATCAACCCCAGCCCGTCACAATGCGTCACGTTGAAGTGCAGCACAGAACTCTCGGCAAGACACGGCTTGCCGCGGGGATCAGTAGTCAAGATAACCTCCTGCGGAGCCTTTTCGAGATACCAGGCCAGTCCCAGCCGCAGCATTGCCCGGCAAAGCCGAAAGCGGAATGCATCCTTCGCAAACACATAACGTTCCGCGCGATGGCGTTCATCGATAGACAAGATACTGTCAATCTTGATGCCGGCTTCCAGCGGGCCGCCAAGCTCGATTACCCACACATCGATTGACGTTTCAGGGGGGAGCTTTCGCGGTGGAAAGACGTCGCTCATGGAATCTCCCCCAGCCCACTCCGGTGCGCGCCTTGGCTGGCGCGATCAGTTGCCAGTCCGCCCATCAACAGAAGGTACGGAAGAATCATCGCTCCGTTAAGCAGGTTGTCAATGGCAACCATCAGAATGAGCGCGACCAGCGCCAAGCGGAGACTTGAGCCGGCCGGATCACTTACTTCGCCGGAAGGCCAGGCGGCGCGGAGGACCGGCAGGAACAGGATCGATCCGAAGGCCATCAAGCCGATCACGCCATACATCCCAAACACCAGCAACCATAGGCTCCACGGACGGACAGTACCGTCTTGCCACCAGTTCCATTTCCCGAATCCGAGAAGAGGCTTCTGCAGAGCGAGAGTCATCTGGCTTTCCTCGTGAGAAATCCGCCAGGCGAGCGATTGGCGGCCAACATCGGCCAGTGCGGTGGCGAGGGAATGGAGCACTCCATTGTGTTGCGCCATTGCGCGCAGCGATACACGATCGGTCATCTGGAACAAGGCGAATCCTACAATGGCAACGGCCAGGACAGCGACTGCCCTGCGCAAGACAGACCGGCGTTGCAGCAGCACGAATGGAAGAAGGAGAAGCAGAAGAAGGACGCTGCCAACTGACTGGCAAAGGAGTGTGGTGACGGCCAGCAAGGTTGCGGCCCAGCCCATGGGCAAGCCAAGAGCGCGCGGCGCCAACCGCCGCGCATAGAGGGCGACCGCGATAAGCGTGGCCGCCGCCATCCAGATGCCCAACTGATTTCCATCTTCCAGCAGGCCGATGGGACGAAAGCCGAGGTAACGCTCCGCGCCCACCCATCGGTAGGGTTGATAGCCATAAAGGAAGGCGTAGAGCTGAGGCCCAATGCATATTTCCACCAGGCAGATCGGCACATAACAAATCCCGGCAATCACACATGCCCTGGCGGCCAGAAGGAGAGAGTCATGATCGGAAAAGTAGATACGGCCCAGCACCCAGGGCACGCCCCAGCAGATGGTCTGGTACGCTGCACCGCGGAAACCTTCGGGAAATGTGCTCCAATGAGTGGCCGCGGAAAGAAGAGGCACACAGCACCACACCGCCATGGGAAGATCGCACAGGCCGGCCCGGAATTTCTTCAAATCTGCGAATCGAAAAAGAACGATACCCACCAAGGCAGCCAGCCCGGTGACGGCAGCCTTGGTGAACAAGTAGTCCGTGGGGAGGCAAACGCCTAGAATCCAATAGGGGAAATCCTGGGTTGTCGCGATGTAGTGCGCTCCCGGCAGCACTCCCCATCCAACAAAGAAGTTGGCGAGAATCGCAATGCGGGCCGGATAACGGTGGAAGAGATAAATGCCAGCGGGTATCCAGACTGCAAGGACAATTGTGGGCGAAAAGTGCATAAGGTTGCGGTAGACGTCTGCCTAAGTTTGAATGTAGCAGGCGGATACACCAAGTCTGGTTTCACAGCAACGCTGGTCAAGAACGCCTCACTTTCTTGTCGAACTCGGCAAAAAACCCCTTAAAAGCGACGAAAAAGGGCATTTTTCAGGGGGTTCTGTTTACCATTAAGATAACGTGGTGGTTGGCAGGCTGATTTGTCATCTCGTTGATTAAAGGTAGCTTATCTCCTCTGCCGGGCCGAAAACACCCCCCGGAAATCGCCCATTTCAGGGGGGAGGGGGTGGGGGGTCTCTCGTGGTACGGACCGGTTTCATCCCTGACCGCTCATTCCCTCATTTCGATTTTGCGGCCTCAACACTTTATTTTCTGCAAAAGGTTCGAGGCGGCCGGTGTGCGGACGTGGCCACCCACCCATTCCACGATGAAACTGTGGAATGGATGGGGCACCCATCTTCTAGCTGGATCAAGGTTGGGGCACCTGGAGGTGAGGTGACTGGCGCGGAGGTGTTTTATACGAGCCGCACGATTCAGGAGCGATCTCCGAATGCTCGTCTGACGTCTGCCTTCAGAAGATAATTCACGATCAGTAAGCTCGTTAAAACATCAATGGCAAAGAAGGGTGAAGACGGAAGCAAGGAAAGCGATGCATGGTCGATAAAAAGGCCAATCACGAGGAATTGCGCGAGTCTAACCAACGGGAGTCCGCACATGACTACCAAAAGTCCCCAGACCC
>Ga0182030_10008799_pt1 | contig 20805 bp, 14 predicted proteins | sample 812S3MmetaG_FD_121299 | JGI IMG/M metagenome (GOLD analysis project Ga0182030, IMG submission 121299) | Permafrost microbial communities from Stordalen Mire, Sweden - 812S3M metaG (Illumina Assembly) | ecosystem: Environmental > Terrestrial > Soil > Wetlands > Permafrost | place: Sweden...
CAAGCTCGTCCTCAAAAACCGCGCCGCCCGCATGGGCCGCAACCCGAAGACCGGGGAAGCCATCCAGATCAAAGCCAAGCGCGTCGTGAAGTTCCGCGTCGCCAAGGCCGCCAAGGACGCGATCCTCGGCACCAAGTAATTTTCGTCTGTTCACGAGGCGCTTCGATTCGTCGAAGCGCCTTTTTTATTTCTCATTTTCCGCGCCGGTCGTTCCAATCATTCCCCAAACGATGGCAGATGGCCGCCGGCGTTTCCGCGTAGAGGCGTGAACCCAGTTTCAACGCGGCGGCGCGAAGATTCTTTTGGCTCGCCACGATCAAACGGCTCAATGCGGTGGCTTCGCCGGTTTTATCAGCGCAGTGCGCCGCGATGAATTGTTTCAGCAGGGCGAGGTTATGCTCTTCACCAAGCAAATCGCCGAGTTTTTCCAGCCTGTCGGTCAGGACGCGCGCCGCCGCCGGCCACGCCGGGCAAAGCAGCCGGAGTTGGTGCCAGAAATTTTTCACCTGCTTCCGCCACTCGTGAAAATGTTCCGCTGATGGCTGCCGCCGCGCGGCTTCACAAGCTAGCCGACCCTGGCGATAGCTTTCCCGCAAGCCGGGTTCGATCGCTGACCAGCCGGACGCCTTGATTTTCAATCGGGCCCAGCGCCGGTATGTTTTCTGCAAACATTTTTTGGCCACCGCGATGGAGTCGCCGTCTTGAAACCGGCGCGCTTCCCGGCGGCGATTTTTTTGCAACGCCTTCAGGATTTCGGGAAACCGCCGGGCCGCCGGGCCGCCGGCCAGCTGCCCGAACGCTTGGAGCATCACCTGTGCGTCGCGTGGTGCGGCCAGTCGGTCGGCGGCCCGGCGCAAAGCATCCTCCGTCTTGCGATAATCGCCCCGGCCGATTCCGCCGCGCACGAGCCGGATGATGGCACGCAGCTTTTTTATTTCCCGACGCACTCCGTGGATGGCGGCCGAATGGCGTGATTTTCGCAGGCATGCCAGCGCCTCGCCGATGTGCTCGCGGCAAACGCGCCGCACCGCCCGGGCCGGCGAATCCGATTTCTTGAAATGAAACGGCATGGCAACCGGGAATTTAACCGCTTTTCACGAATCTCCGCCAATGCAAAATGAATTCAACCTCGCACCTTTTTTATTTCTAAATTTCGCTGGGCGCATATCTTTGCCAGTAGATGATTATAAAAAGCCTTATCGCAATTCTCATTTTAGCTCTCTTCGGTGCTGGCTGTTCGCAAAAGAAAGAAAACAGTTCCATCACTGCAACAACAGCCGCAGCCGCAGATTTGGGAAAGGACGCAAATTACTTTTCCAATCTTTATGGCCCTGCCAATTCCCGAAAAAGTGCAAACGAATATGACTTTTCCCTGCCTTCCGTTGGCCATCTCATAAGATTAAACGGGCCATTCGTAATAAATCAATATGCCAGTGGGAAACTAAACGTAACGGTCATTTTTTTAGAGGCAACTGCTCAAGCGATTTGGGTTAAATACACACTTCCAAATCCTTGGACTCAAGAACAGATTAAAGCGGCTTTGGGTGCGTATGACAATAAATGGACTGCCGCTGATCAAAGTTTGGGTCTGACTCTTATTATGCAAGACAGAGCGCCGGTTATGTATCAGAGCAATTCCAAAATCTTTGCCTACAAAACAATGGTCAACGAACTGATGATCTATTCTCCTGCGCTTTTCCAAGGTTTGCGCAATAAATTGACAGATGAAGAACAGCAAAAACGAGAAGTTCCAAAGTTTTAATACTCAAAATTTCATCTGTGGCTAAATAATATTATGAAACCTCGCGTTCGTTTTGCTCCCTCGCCCACCGGCTACCTCCACATCGGCGGCGCTCGCACTGCGCTCTTCAACTGGCTTTACGCCCGGCACACCGGCGGCACGTTTGTGCTGCGCATCGAGGACACCGACGCCGCGCGCAATTCCCAGGAAGCCGTGGACGTCATCATCAACGGCCTGCGCTGGCTTGGTCTCGACTGGGACGAAGGCCCGCTCACCGGCGACGCCACCGGCCCCAGCAAGGGCGATTGCGGCCCGTATTTTCAATCGCAGCGCAAGGCCAATTACCAACGCCGCGTCGAAGCTCTTTTATCCCACGGCCTCGCCTATGAACACGAAGGGGCCGTCAAATTCAAGATGCAGCGCGAGCCGATCACGATTCACGACCTCGTCATCGGCGACGTCGTGCGGCCGCTCACCGACCGCGAGGAACTTGATCCCGACTTCGTCATCCAGCGTTCCGACGGGCAGCCCGTGTTCCATCTCGTCAATGTCATAGACGATATTGAAATGAACATCACCCACGTCATTCGGGGCGAAGATCACGTCAGCAACACCGCCAAGCACATCGCGCTCTTCAACGCCTTTGGCGTCAAGCCGCCGCATTTCGCGCACATTCCGCTCATCCTGAACGGCGACGGCTCCAAGATGAGCAAGCGCGACCAGGGCGCGTCGCTGACCAGCTACCTCGATAACGGGTTTCTGCCCGAGGCCGTCGTCAATTATCTCTGCCTGCTCGGCTGGTCGCCCAAGGAAAACCGCGAGAAGCTCACGCTGGCCGAGACCATCGAACGCTTTGATCTGCCACAGATTCTCCGGCACAACGCGCGGTTTGATTACGAGAAGCTCCTCTGGCTTCAGGGCGAATACGCCCGCGAGCTGGCCGACGACCGTTTTTACGAACTCGCCGTCCACACCTTTGCCAAGGACGGCGTGGATACGAACCAGTTTCCGCTCGGCTACGTCAAGGCCGCGCTGGACACCTGCAAGGGCAAGTTCAAAACCTTCAGCGAGCTGCCCAGCTATGCGAGTTTTTATTTCACCGACAAAATTGAATACGACGCCGAAGCCGTCAAAAACGATTTCGTGCCGGAGAACAAGCCGCGACTGGAAAAACTCCGCGACGCCTTTGCCGCCGCGCCCGCGTTCGATGCCGACACCCTCCAAGCCGCGCTCAAGGAAACCGCCAAGACGCTGGGCGTGAAAGCCGGCGTGCTGGTGCATCCCTGCCGGCTGGCTGTGACTGGTAAAACCTCCGGCCCCAGCCTCTACCACCTGCTCCAAGTCCTCGGTAAAGAACGCGTCATGGCGAGGATTGAAAAGGCGTTGGCGGGGTTTGGACAATAAAGCGCAATGAAAATCTCCCAGTTAACTCGCCGTGATCTTTTAGATTCGATCGCAGTCGAAAAGGTGAACTGGTGCGGGCGGCTGGATGAAACAGCTTTTCTCTCTCGCCTATTTGATCTGCAAAAACTGCCGTCAACGGATCCTCGTTACAAAGACGCTGCGGGAGACATCTGGCAACATAGAATTAACAATTACGATTGGGAAGAAGACTGGGTTTTCCATGACAAGCGATTCAATCTTTTAGAAGGAGACGACGAGGTTCTTCTTCGATTTCTATGCGAGACGCTTCATCCGGTTGTGCGTCCAGACGTGACAGAGTCACAACGCATTTGACAACTCTACAATAATATTCTTAAAAACGACGGGTTTCAACTTGTAGAAAAAACCCGCCTTTCTGGAAAACCTGTCTATGTCGGGCGTTATGTTGGTGCTGGAATCGCACCGGGTGTTGCAGTTGCCCGCGAGACTTTGGCTGGAACCGATCCTAGTTATGTGGCGCAACAAATTACCAGAATGGAAGCTGCAATCGTCAACGATCCTGACCTTGCGATTGGAACTGCCAAAGAGCTGGTGGAAACTTGCTGCAAAACAATTCTAACAGAGCGCAAGGTGACGTTCTCGAAGAACGCGGATATACCTGAACTCGTAAAGCTGACTTGTAAGAATCTTGATCTCACACCCGACAAAATTCCTGAAAAGGCAAAAGCAAGTGAGACGATAAAACGATTGTTGAGCAATCTTGCAACAATCACTCAAGGCGTTGCAGAACTCCGTAATCATTACGGAACTGGCCACGGTAAAATGGCTGGCTCAAAAGGTCTCAAGCCTCGTCACGCCAAACTTGCAGTCGGTGCTGCATCTACTTTAGCAGTTTTCCTCATGGAAACTCACATTGAGCGTTCCAGTTAGTTTTTCCATCCCTCCGACACCGCGCCCGCCACTTTCCATGGTGCTTCGCTGCGCCTTCGCCTCCGTCCCCGCCGCGTCGCAAAATGGTAGGGCGGGCAGTCCCCTGCCCGCCGCCGCCTGCCAACCCACGCGTCCTATTTTACCACGACGGCGCGCACGGAGTGACGCGCCCTACCAGCATATTCATATTGCAAAAGCAGGCTTTGATGCCAAATTCTGCGAACAATTGATACTGGAGAAATGGAATGAGTTTTTCAGACCTTAAAATTAAACGCATCGAGACTTCCGCCGACACGCTGACCGTCGAGTTGATGGATGGCCGCGTGTTGACCGTGCCGCTGGCGTATTACCCCACATTGCTGCACGCGACCGACGCCGAGCGGAACAACTGCCAGCCCATCGGCGCGGGCTACGGCATCGAATGGCCGGCGCTGGACTCGAGGGTTTGATGCAAGGTCTGCCCGAAGCGCCGGGCTTGCGCCGGAAGAAAGCAGCCGCATTGACTCCCGCGTGAAGGCTGACGTGTATCCCTGCCGGCTGGTCGTGACCGGCAAAACCTCCGGCCCCAGCCTCTACCACCTGCTCCAAGTCCTCGGCAAAGAAGCGTGATGGCGAGGATTGAAAAGGCGCTGGTGGCCTTTGCGGTTGAACAAAAACAATTTTCCGGCAATATATGTTCCGCGACTTGAACATGAACCGTGCAATTCAACTCCAACCCCGCATGAAATATCCGCTGTTCGCCCTGGCCCTGTCGCTCGTCATCTTGTCCGGCTGTGGTCGGGAGGACGGTTTCAGGACGCTGTTTCATGAAGAGTCGCTGCCGTCCGGCCACGCGGTCAAGGTCACGATGCTCGCGCTGGTCTGGGGCGGCAGGCCGGGCGATGATGGCTGCACCATGGGTTCGGACTGCTTCCATCTGGAGTTCGTTTTCAACGACCCGAACGCGGAACTGCCCAAGCGGACGGCGGAGGCGCAGGAAGTTTTCGAGTTGATCCGCCCGTCGTCGGAGCAATGGGGTTTCACGAATGCGGAGGTGCTGGGTTTCAAGCAGCTCGAACGCACGGGCGATTACGATTTGTTTGAGTTCGATCGAGGGACGAACGGCAACTGGTCCTGCACGCAAAAGGCGATGTCGGTCTTCGCAAAATAATTGGCGCCGCCGGAAAGCGCCAGAGCAACGGCGCACTCCAAGACGCTTCGCGCAATTCGTAAGTCACCCGCAAACGCCTCGCGTCTTGGACTGGACAGCCCCCTGCCGCTTTTTTCCCCGCCGCCCATTGGGCAAAACATTCGGTTTTTGGCATTTTTGGCCTCTTTCCGCCTAAACGGTTGCCTGCGAAATGATTTTACGGCGTATAAAATCCATTTTCCTGTGTGTAGAAATGATTTTTACACACGGAAAAATGAAGTTTTGGTGTGGTAAAATCCTTGGACGGCGCGGTGACTCTAAGTTTCGGTGTGTTCTAATGTTTTCATAGTGTGTTGCGAGGCTGTTTCGGCGTGGTCAGAGCATGTCTTGGTGTGTTTCCACGCGGTTTATACGCGGTGACGGAATGTCTCGGTGTATTGAGTCGAATTTTATTTGCGGTGACAGGAGGTTTCGGTGTAGCGGGAGCATGTTTCGGTGAATGGACGGGATGTGGTGGCGCGTTTACAGGAAGTTTCGACATCGTGACGGGAGGTTTTGGTGTGTAAACTTGTCGTCGCGGTGTCGTGAAAGGAACCGACGGCGTGGAAACAGTCTGTCATGGCGTAGTCAAAGTTGCGGGCGATGCCAAAACAGGACGTAACGGTGCGGTATCAATCCCCCGGCATATGGTGGAATGGTTCCGCCGGATGGTTGGATGAACCTGCCGTGCGGTCGGGTGATTCTGCCATACGGTTGGAAAGGTCTGCCGTGTGGTGGATGAAAGCGGCCCCGCGGCTGGACTTTCTGACCGCATGGCGGAACTGGTTTGCCACACCGAAAAATGCCCGTTTTAGATGGCGTTCCCTTTCACCCGCATCGCCCCCGCCTGCGCGCTACTGGCCCAGATGTTCCAGCGCCTTGAGCATCGGCGCGCTGGATACCTTGATGAAGCCGCTCAGCGGATGGCTCATCTCCAGAATCAGAAAAATCGCGCCGGACACGGACAAGGCGCAGAGCAGCAGCACGGCGATGACGGTGGCATTGCGGGGCGCAAAAAGTCCGAAGCTCATGTGCAGCGCCGTCAGCCAAAAAAGCAGCACCACCAGAAATGGCGCAGGCAGCCCAATCTGGGTCTGCTCAATCACCAGCCAGCGGGCTTGCCGCAACTCGCCGCAAAGCTGCTGCGCCTGCTGGAACATCTGCCGCTGCACATTGTTCGTCGGCGAGAGATCAAGCAGTTCCAGTTGCAATCTTTCCAAGTTGTTCGCTCGCTCAAAGGCGGCGAAACCCGCAGCGTTGTCTTTCACATTTTCCGGCCAGATCATGCGGACGCGCGTGGCGACGGTCTGGCGCAACAGTTCGCGGGCGGCCTTGGTCTGGGGACCATAGTCAGCCAGCATGCGATCCAGATAGACCAGTTTCGCGGCGCTTTGCATGATCTCGGTGTTCATCGTGTCGAATGTTCCCTTGGCGGAACTGACCAGCAGGCCCAAGATCAGCGCGGACAATGTGGCGATCATGCCGGCGCCCAGCTTCACCGTGTCCTTGGAGTCATTGCTCAAATGATGGTCAGGCAGTTGGTTCTTCAGGAACATTCCCAGCAAGACGCCGCCGAAAATGCATCCGGCGCTGATCAGGGCGATGGTTATTGAACTCATGCTTGAAATTCTGTTTTGGATTGATAACCGCTGTTCACCAAGCCAGCTTCAGCATTAACTGAATAACGGCATGGTGGTCACCGTCAGGAAGGTTGGTTCTGGCCGGGTTCACTTCGTCTCGGCTTCTGTCCGGATCGCGGCGGCGATGTCGCTGCTCACCTTCGCCAACGCACGACTGTGCGCGGCGGCCAGCGCATCAAAACCGTCGCCGGAAACCGGTTCGGTCGCCAGCGTGTGACCGGACAGCGAAACTTTGCCTGACGCCTTCTGCACCACCCAGACGGCTTCCACCAGCGCGGATTTGCCGGGCACCGACTCGAACTGCTGGACTTCGATGCTGACGCGATAGGCGGGTTCAAAGTTCGCCAGCGGCAGCGTGGAGACCTGAGACGTGCCGAGCAGCGTGGTCAAATCTTCGGCCACCACGCGGGCGATGTTTTCGTTCAACGGCGCGGCCCAGCGGTTGAACTCGTCCACGATAACCTGGTTGGGCGCGACTTGGACGGTGAATTGCGGGCGGTCCACTTCCGCCGGCACGGACACCGGCCCCACGACGACGCTGTAGTTCACGGCGGGCGTGCCGTCGTTCTTCGCCGTGGCGTTGAGCGTGTAAAACTTCGACGGTGCCGAGGCGCAACCGGCGGCGAGCACCGCGACGAAGGCGATTGATACAAATTGTTTGATTTGATTTTTCATGGTTTGGCATCTCCCGTTTTGCCACGGATGAGCGCTTCGGGATGGCGTTCGAGATAATCCGCCAGCACGCGCAACGCCCGCGCCGCGTCGCCGCCTTGCAGAAGCACGTTGTTGAGTTCAGCGTTCAGGGCGGAGTCGGGGGCGATGAGATTGTTGGCGTTGCCCATCAGCTTGTCGGTGCTGGTCATCAGCTTGTCAACATTGGTCAGCGTGCCGCGAGCGCCGGTGACCGTCATGTCCAGGTTGGTGATCGTCTGGTCGAGATTCTTGAGCAGGGCCGCGACGCTGTCCTCGACGCCCTCAAGTTGACCGGACTTGGTCGGCAGTTGGACGGGATTCTGCGACCAGTCCAAGGTTGCCGGCGGGTCATCGGGATAGAATTTGATTGCCACGAACAACGACCCGCTGATCAGGCTGCCCGTCTTCAACTCGGCGCGCAGTCCGCGCGCCACCATGATGTCCATTATCCGCTGGTGGCCGTCGCCGGGTTGTTCGTCACCTTTTGGTAGGTTGAGAAACTTGACGCCATATCGGGCCGGATCCACCGACACGATCACGGGCACGGAAAATTCTGACGTCTTCGCATCAAATTGCGCCTGGATGTCCGTGACCTCCCCGATTTGAATACCCCCGATTTCTACCGGTGCACCGACAGTCAGGCCGCGAACCGACTGTTTGAAGACAAGAAGAAAATTGTGCGGGTCGCGGGGCGGAGGACGGAACGCTGCGGTGCGGTCGTTGAACAGCGTGAATGCCGTGTTCGCCTCAGCAGGCGGCAGCGGCGAATCAGTCACGGGCGTCTCAAACGCGATGCCGCCGGCCAGAATGGACATGACGGATTCGGTCTGCACATGCAAACCAGCCGCCGTGAGCGACAAATCAACTCCGCTCGCCTGCCAGAAACGCGTGTCCGGGGTGACGAACTGGTCGTAAGGAGACTGCAAAAAGATTTTCACGTCCAGTTTTTTTCCGGCCTTGTCCAGTTCGTAGGACACCACCTGTCCGGCCTGGATCTGCCGGAAATAAATCGGCGTGCCTTCGCCGAGCGACCCCAGTTCCGTGGTGTGCAACTGGAAAAACCGTCCGGGCACATCGCCGCCCACCGGCGGCGATTCCAGCGCGGTGAAGTTGCGTTCGCTGTCCTTTGACTGGCCAAGCTGGACGCCGATATAATATCCCGAAATCAAGGTGCCCAGACCGGTGACGTTCAGGCCGGAGATCCGTGGCTTCACAACCCATAGCTCCAGATCCTTCACGAGAAAATCTTTTGTTTTGGGTGTCATTTGCGCGACGGCGATCACATGCTTGTGGTCGGGCGCGAGCTTGATGCTGGTAAGCGTGCCGATGGTCAGACCGTCGTAGATGATCTTGGTTTTGTTCGCTTCCAGCCCGTCCCCGGTCGAGAAGGTGATGGTAATCTCCGGCCCTTTCTCCAGAATTCTTGTCACGGCAATCCAGACGCCAGCCACCGCCGCCACGATGGGGATGACCCAGACCAGCGAGAGCCGCGTGCGCTTCTTGGGGACGGCCTTAGCCTCGGGAACATTTGAAAATTTTTCGTTGTCAGGCATGTTGAACCTCGCTTTTGATTTCTTTCGCATCGGCGGAATCCCAGATCAGCCGCGGGTCGAAAGATTCGACCGCCAGCATGGTCAATACCACGACCGCTGCAAAGAATAATAATCCCGGCCCCGGTTCCACCGACATCAGCGGCTGCAACTGGATGAGCGACACCGTGAATGTGTCCACGAACACATCCACCATGGACCAGCGGCCGACAATCTCCACCATCCGGTAAAGCCGGACGCGCTGCGTATTGTTCTGGATCGAACCGCGTTTCACGGTGATCACCAGATACAGCAGCGCCACAATTTTCGCGCTGGGAATCATGATACTCGCGAACAGCACAATGAGCGACAGCGGCCAACCCGTCGGCGACCAGAGCAGCACGACGCCCTGCATGATGGTGTCCGACTCGCTGCCGCCGGACGTGATGGTCTTCATCACCGGCAGCACGTTGGCCGGGATATAACAAACCGCCGCCGCAATCAGGTAAGCCAGCGTGCGCTCCAGACTGGCCGGTTTGCGAAATTCCAGTTTCTCGTCGCAGCGCGGACAGCGTCCCTCGTGCGCGCCGGGCGCGGGCCGCGACAACAGGCCGCAGCCCTCGCAGCTCTGCAATCCCTGTCCCATCGCGGTTGGTTCCAGCGCGCTCATGGCGTTTCCCCCGTCGCTGATTTGGCCGGCACCGGGCCGCAGGCTTCCGCCTCCGCCCACTCGATCCGTTCCCACACTTCGCGCGGATCAAAGCTGGACTGGATCATGGCGAGCAAAAACACCAGGGCGAACAGCGCGAACAGCGCCGTGCCCAAAATGACGTGCGCGTAGTCCGCGATCTTCGTCAGCGCCACCAGCACGCCAAGCAACATGACCTCGATCATGCTCCAAGTGCGGGTGAACTGAAGATGGCGCAGGAACAACCCCACCCAAAACGGCGGACGTTCGCGCTGGCAGCCAATGACGATGAGCAGCAGAAAACTGATTTGCAGCGCAGGCGAAATAACCGCCGCGAAGAGCACCAGCACGGCGACGAGCTGCTGACCGTCCAGCCAGAGCTGATGCGCGCCGCCGACCACGGTGGTGAACGCCTCGCGTCCGGCCGCGTGGAGGCCGAGCATGGGAACCGTGTTGGCAATGAGGTAAAGCACCAGCGCCGCCAGCGTCAGCGCGAATGTCCGATTGTGCGAATCCGGCTTGTGCCGCCACAATTCCTTGTCGCAGCGCGGGCAGCGCACCGACGCGCCCGCCGGCACTTCGGGGATGCGTTGCAACAGGTCGCAGTGCGGGCAGGCGATGAGCGCCGCGTCCGCCAGCGGCCGGTTGCAATCGGCATGATGAGGTTGAATTTGCAAATCAGAAACCGGTGATGTGTGATTGCCTCAACATTGCTTTCACCAGCTTGCATTGAATGCTTCCTGTCGTCCGTGCTTCGGTCAAATCAATTCCTTCTGCGCCGCGTTGGCCTCGGCCGCTAAAATTCATTATTTACCAGCGCGTCGCCGACATAAATGAGGTAATCCTTGATGCGCCCGCTGTCCTGGCCCTGGCGCGGAACATACCGGAAACCGGATATCACCTGCGACTGGCCGAGGTTCAAAATCAGGAAATGCGGATGATCCGGCGAAGCGTTCTTCCATTCCGTGTGCCAGAAATTCGCCGTCTGGCCGTCAATCGCGTTTTCCGCCGAGCCGTCTTCGGCGTTGCGCTCCTCGCTGTCCACATAGGCAATCGTCCAGCCATTGTGGCTGATGGTGTTGCCGTTCGCGTCGAGCAAATCCAATTCGGCCACGGCGGCGTAGGGTTTCCCGTCCTGCGCATTCAGCGATTCGAGGCAGAAAAATTTCCCGGTGGCCGGCGCGGCGAACTTGATTTCCTGCGTGTCTGCGCCCGGCGCAAACGTGCCGGTGTGAGCCGGCGTGGCCGAATCCAGATTCAACTTCACCGCCGGGCGATGCGTCTGGGTAAAATCTTTTTCCGGATGCAACTCGTCGAGCACCGGTTTTTCGAGGCCGGCGACGGTGTGATGCTCCGAACCAATCGTGTCGAGGATGACGATTTCATTTTTGCCGGCGTGCAACCAGCAGCCGGGCGCATAAGCCGTCTGCGTCGGGCCGATGTTCCAGTAGCGGCCGAGGCAATGGCCGTTGATCCACACATCGCCTTTGCCCCATTGGCGCAAATCCAGAAACGTGTCGCCGGCCTTTGCCAGCGTTAACGTGCCGCGCCAGAAAGCTGGCACGCCGGTCTCCGACCCGGCGCGTTGATGCTGATTTTCGGAACGAGGCGGCCCGGAGACCGGCGCGCCCACCGCGCGGAATTTCAGTCCGGCCAGCAGCTTGTCATCCAGCGGCAGCTTGAAAATTTCCCAGCCGTTCAAAATTTCGCCGCCGAGTTTCACCGGCGCAATCAACCCTTTGCGATCCGCCATTTCCGGGCCAAAATTGATGCGGCCGGACGGCTCGACGAGAATATCAAGCCGCGCTTCCTGGGCGCGCGCCGGCAAAACGATTTTCGCGCTCGCGTTCCGGCGATCCAAAATGCCGACGCGTTTTCCGTCAATGAACACATAGCCGAAATCGTGGATGGCCGCAGCTTCGAGTGTCGTCGCCGCGCCCGCCGGAATCTTGGTGCGATACAAAATGCAGCCGTAGCCCTGGTCGTAGGCTTCCATATTGCGCGGCGTTTCGTCTTTGATCGCAGCGGGCAGGTTGGCGAAGATCGGCTCGACTTCTTTCAGCTCCACCGGCGCGAAGGAGATGACCGGATTTTGCGCGGGCGGTTCCGGCAGTTTTTCCCCAGGCAGCAGATATTTGGCGAACAGTTCGCGCGTCTGGAAAAATTTCGGCGTGGCCCACCCGGCTTCGCTGATCGGCGCGTCGTAATCGTAGCTGGACGTGTCCGGCTTGAACGGCCGATCGCAGCCTGACCACAGCCCAAACGTCGTGCCGCCGTGCGCCATGTAAATGCTGAACGATGCGCCAAGGTCGAGCATCAGCTTCAAGTTGGGCAGATAGTTTTCCGGTTTGCCGGTATGATGCGGCTGGCCCCAAGTGTCAAACCAGCCCGGATAAAATTCGCTACAAATCAGCGGGCCGGTCGGCTGGATTTTACGCACCTTGGCAAAATTATTCTCCACGTCACTGCCGAAATTTCCCGCCTGAAACAAACCCGGCAGCAATCCGTTTGTCATCAGATCCGGCGGATTGCACGCGAAGAGCGGCACGTCAAAACCCGCGTCCACCAAGGCTTTTCGAATCTCGTCCATGTAGCCGGCGTCCTTGCCGAAGAAGCCGTATTCGTTTTCCACCTGCGCCATGATGATCGGGCCGCCGTGCGTGATTTGCAGCGGGCCCAGCACGCGGCCCACTTCCTGCAAGTAAGATTTAACGGCATTGAGATAATGCGGATCGCGCGAACGGAGCTGGATGTCGTCGTTCTTCAGCAGCCACCACGGCGTGCCCCCCATTTCCCATTCGGCGCAAGCATACGGGCCGGGCCGCAGAATCACCCACAAACCTTCTTCCTGCGCGATGCGGCAAAACTCCGCGTCGTCCGCCTGGCCGGTCCAGACGTATTCACCCGGCTTGGGTTCATGCATGTTCCAGAAGAGATACGCGCAAACCGTATTCAGGCCCATCGCCTTGGCCATCTGCAACCGGTGCCGCCAGTATTCCATCGGCACCCGCGCCGCGTGGATTTCCCCGCAGCGAATCTGAAATTTATTTCCATCGAGTAGAAAATCATTCGTGCCGATGGCGAAGGTATGACGCGCGGATTCGCCGGCCAGCAGCAGCGGACAAAAACCCAGCACCACCAGAAGTAGCAACCTTGTTAAGAGTTTCATTTTCATGTGTCGGCCACGGCCATCAAAGATAAATAGTTTCGCTATGGGACCAGCGGTTTCTTTTCCGTGGCAAGTCGAAGAATGGTAAGAGAGTTGCCGGGGAACGTCCAGTGGAGGTTGTCACCCTGGCATTTGAATTCGGTGGTCTGCGGTGAAATTTTTGCCGGGGCGTCCAGTGAATTTTCGTCGAGCGGGCTGTTGGCGGTGAGAACGATGGCCTTCCCGGAGCGAACCGAATGCGGCGCTTTTTCCATGTGCAATTTGATGTCCGTGACCAGAACATTCGTTGAGACATTGACCACCTTCAGAATGATTTCGCCGGTTTTGCCATCGTGAGTGGCGCTGGCGATGAGGGATTTTACCGGCTGGCTATCCAAGTCATGCACCAACTGGCCGTCCAGAAAACAGCGCACATGGGCACCCTTCACTTCCACACGAATGTCATACCAGCGGCCGGTTTCGACCTGGCCGGGAGTCCGGGTGATGATGCGGTTGTCCAGTTCAATGGCGTTGGCGGAATTACCCCAGCCGCCGATGTTCCACCAGTTCTTGGTGCTGTCGTCGTTCACGCGAAACAGGATCAGAAATCCTTCGTCGCCACCCAATTTACGCGCCTTCAAAGTAAGCGTGTAATCCGTCCAGGATTTGTCGCCGGCGATGGCCCGGACATTTTCACTGCCACTGGATTGGCGCAAGCTGCCGTCGGCCACCCGCCAATCACCGTTCCCCGAAAACCGCCAGCCGTCGCTGTTGGTGCTGAAATCAGAAGTAAACAAAATGGTCCCGTCCGAACCGACAACCTGAACGTCCTTGAACTCGGCGTGGGTTTTCCAAGTGCCGACACCGACCGCGCCAGACTCGGCGGTGGGATTGGCGGGCGGCGCGTCAACAGTGCTGGGCAGAATCACGTCACCGCGATTTTCGCTGAACATTCTTTGAACATAGTAGCTCGGCAGGCCATACCAGTGCGAACTGTCAAAGTTGATCAGGTCGGGGTTCCACGCCCGGTGGTTCAAATTGACAAACAACGGCGCATAACTAGCCATGGTTACAATGTCTGAATTGCGTTCCATGCCGGTCATGAACGCCGCCTCGCCCAGCGCGGCGTGGAGATTGCCCTGACCGGCATTTTCGGTGACGGCGTATTCGCCGATAAAAATTTTCGGCCCGGTGCGGTCATAACTATCATACTGGCTGGCACGCCACATGAAGGATTCCGGCGACTCATAGTAATGCTCATCCACGATGTCGGGCGTTGGCGTTTTCGGATAAGGCCGCCCACGCAAATCCGTGGTCATGATCAGATGCAGGTCAGGATACTTTTCGCGGATAGCGTTTGCCAGCAAGGGCCAGCGCTGATCATAATCCAGGCCGCCGTTCTCGTTGCCGATCTCCATGTATTTCAAACCGAACGGCGCCGGGTGTCCGGCCTTGGCGCGCAACGAACCCCAAGCGGAATTGGTCGGGCCGTTGGCATATTCTATGGCATCCAGGGCATCCTGAATCCAAGGGCTCATCTCGTCCAGCGGGATACTATCATGGAGCGTCATGCCATCGTTGATGCAAAAGAGCGGCTCGGCACCGAGATCCTCGCACATTTGCAGATATTCGTAGAAGCCGAGTCCTTGCGTGGTATTGTAGCCCCAGGTGTTCCAAAGTGGAGTCCGGGCATCAATGTCGCCAATCGTGTTCTTCCAATGATACATGTGCGCGCGATCATCGCCCTCAACCCAGTTGCCGCCCGGAAAACGCAGGAAGGAAGGATGCAGCGCCGCCAGAGACTCCATCAAGTCAACCCGCAGCCCATGGTTTTTCCAGGATTTTTTTGGCATCAATGAAACCATGTCGAGAAACAACGCGCCTTTGCCAGAAGCGTAAATCTGCAATTTTGCCTTGGGATCGCCATGCCGCGCGGTGAGATCAATCGAGTAATATTTCCAATGGTCGTCAAGGCCGGAGATTTTGCCCTGGGCCAGTTCGGCTCCGCTCGCCCCGACAAGGCGCACCTTTAGCGGTCCTTCAAAGCCATTGGTCGCGCGGGCGGCAAATTTTAGATCATAACCGTCACCCTGGATGATATTCATGCCCCAGTAACCTTCATTTTCCAGGGTGAAGGCACCGTCCATGTCCACCCGCAGACTGTGGCGGTTGACTGGATTTAGCGGCGCGGAAGTATCAATGGCCATGCTACTGGTGCCGTTGTTGGCATTCAGCAGCCGCCAGTATTCCGGCCGCGCCGCATCCTCAAAAGACCGGTTGCGGACGAGTTCGGGATAAATGCCGCCATCGGCGGAAAGATTGATATCCTCGAAAAAAATGCCCCACAACAGCGGTGACACCGCATGGCCAGGTTTGTCCACGTCAACCGTGATGGTCGCTTGGGCGAAAACCGCCTGGGCGGTGAGCAAGAACAAGGCGGCGGATAGCCCGGTGGAGATGTTTAGTTTCATCGTTAGTATTTTAGAATGGTAGTCTAGGGATATACGAGCCGGAAAAATTCGTCGGTCTGGGTCGGATCAATGGGCAGGCTTACCTGGTTGGTTCCCGCAGAATTAAGAATCACCGCCCAATCATTGGTGTTCAAACTGACACCGGAGGAGAGATTGTTGGTCTGCACCAACAACCGCCAGCCGAGATGATCGGCGGGCCAGGCCAATACCAGGTTTGTGCCGGTCAAGCTCCAGACAATGTTTGTCGGCACAGTCGAGATCAGGCTGACAACAGCGAGCGTGCCATTCAACGCCAGTTGGTTCGTCCAATACAAATTATTTCCCAGCGGCGGCAGGTTGGTTGCGGCAAAAGTTCCGCCGTAGCTGGTTGCGGAAAATAATTGGAAGGTGTCGCCGGCCGCCAGCGGACCGGCCCCGATGTTGGTCACAACCAGCGTGCCGCCGCAGGTGATCCCGCTCGACGGCAGCTTGATCTGGTCGTTCGTGAATGCTCCGCCGTTCCGATTGATTCTCATCACCGTCGTGCCGTTGAGCACCGGAGTATTGTTTAACGTCAGAGTGCCCATTGCAACAGCACCCGGTGCGATAGTGCCACTGACTATAACTGCACCTTTAACCGTGCCAAAACCGCGAAGAGCTTGTGCCGAATTTAGAGTGCAGCCGGTCACGGACGACACATTAAAGGTAGCTCCGCTGCCGACTACGATGTTGGCCGAATTGGCAATCGAACCACCACCCGACAACGCCAGCGTGCCACTATTGATGAGGGTGTCGCCGGCAAAGGTGTTAACATTTGTCAAAGTCAGCACGCCGGCGCCGATCTTGGTCAGACCGCCGCTGACATTGGGCGTGGGTGCCTGCCCCGAGATGGTCGCTGGCGTAGTTGCTCCACCGCCTGACAATGCGAAGGTCGGCGTGGCGGTGTAGTTGACCCCCGGACAGGTAATCACAACATTGGTGACTATACCACTCGCGGGATTGATCTGGGCGATGGCCGTCGCGCCTGCGCCGGTGGTGTCACCCGCGCCAGGAATAATCGTGATGATGGGCGGAGCGATGTAACCTGCGCCACCGGTGAAGGAGGCAATGCCATTGACGCCATTGCCGGTCGGTGCCAGTAGAGCCTGGCCGATAGTAATGGCGTTGAAGACAGTGTTGTTGATGGTCGCGCCGCCACTATAGATGTTGGCGCTATTCAAGCCCACCATGAAAGCTGTGCTGGACGCACTTGGTTTTAGTGTTCCGCCATTGAAGTTGACCCGGCCTCCCAGGGTGCCAGTTACTGAATTTGCCTGAACGCTGCCACCATTCAGATTCAAAATCCCTGAATTGCCCGCCGTGCCGGAAATGTTCAGGTTGATCCCCACGTTGGCGGTGTTGGCCACGGTGCCGCCCATGACATTCACAATAGCCGTCTGGCCAGTCCCCCAGTTGCAGGCCAGCCCGCCGCCGCCAGTGGTGCCGTAGTTGAGGAATCCGCTATAAACATTGAGGATGCCAGTCTGGGCAGCCCCGGCGCGGGAAATGACCAGCCAGCCGGTGTCGTTGACGGTGGCCCCATTGATGTCCATGATGGCATTGCCAGGGTTGGCTTCACCGCCCAGGCCGATTTCATTCACCGTCAGAGTCCCCGCCCCGGCAGCATAGTAGCCAAAAGCACCGATGGCGTTGCCGATTTGAAAATCGGTGCTGTTGGCTGCCTGTGTGGCGGTAACCGTTCCGCCATTTTGATAGACTGCGCCCACCGCCCCGCTGACCGCGCCAATATTGAAATTCAAGCCCGTGAGGCGGCCACCGAAAACATTCAGCACCGCATTGGTTGCTGTGCTGCCAATGGTCAGGGTATTGGCAATAGTCACCACCCCGCTGGCAGGAATATTAAGCGTGCCCGATCCCGCCAAATTCAAATTGCCTGTGCCACTGACGTTGCCCCCCAGCGTCAAGTTGCCCCCGGCGATTGAAATCGTCTGGTTGCCACCAACCAAGGTCAAATTGTTGTTGATCGTTTGCGGGTTGGCGCTATTAACCGTAATGACTGGACCCACACTATTCGTGCCCAGCATGAAAGCATTGCCGCCGATGGTATAGGACTGGGCACCGGGGTTGAACGTGATGGTAGAGTAACCAAAACCAGTCTCATCGTTGCTTGGGGTTGTAGAACCGACCGATCCAAACACCAGCGCATCGGCGTTGGAAACCGGTCCGGAACCGATGGCATAGGTCCAGTTCGAGATAGTGCTGAAATTATTGCCCAAACCACCGACCCAGGTATCCGAATTCACTGTGACTGGTGTGGTGACACCTGTTTCGATGGAATTGAAGCTTTCGTTCCCGCCGCTCACTGCCGAGACGACATAGTAATAAGTCGTGGTGGCGGCCACGGGATTGTCGTTGTAACTGCTCAAGGCCGTGGTGCCCACCGTCACATAAGGGCCGCCGCTCAAGGTCGCGCGCTTTATATTATAACCGGTCGCGCCCGGCACGGGACTCCAGTGCAGAGACGCTTGCGCAACCCCCGGAGTGGCGGTCAAGTTAATCGGCACATACAATCCGCCTTGTAAAATCTCAATGGCACAGATGGAAGCATTGTCCACCACGTTCACGAATTGGACTGCTATCCTGCCATTGGCATCGGCGGTCACCGGAATCTCCTTGATCACCGCCTTGTCCTGGGCACCGGCAACGGCGTAAATGTCAAAGTTGTTCAGGACGTTCACGCCGTTGATGAACACATTGAAAACCCGCTGGCCAGCGGCGTTCCAACAGCATTCCATGCAGTGCAGCCGGACCAGATAGTTGGTGCCGGGCAGATAGTTGGTGAAAGTATAGGTCATGTTGCCGTAACGCTGATCCTGATAAGCCGTTTGCGGCGCGGGATTGGTCACACCGCTGACATCCACGGCATAGCTGTAACCGTTGGCATTCCAGGCCGTGCCACCCGTGTAGTTCTGATCTGCCGCAAAGGTTCGCTGGTCGGCATTCGTGGTTCCCACCGCCGCTCCGCCACAATTCACGGCGGTCAGAAGTGGATTAAAGTTGGTCATGGCGTTTAAAACGGCAGCATTGTTTTTTCCGGGAGCGGCCAGCGCCACAACCCCGGCGTTGTTGCCATTGTTGACCAGGCTCCCGGTGCCACAATCCTGGGATACAGACCCCAATAATCGGATGCCATTGTAATACAGGCTTGGGTTGGTGTAGTAATCAATGTCCGAGCCGCTGCAGTAGTTGTGCAGCATAATGGTGCGGAAAGGATTTGTGCCGCCCAAACCATCGGCGTGGGCACAGCCAAAATTATGCCCCAGTTCATGCGCGAAAACCACATACCAAGCTCCGGAGGCGGCACTCAACGCGGAATAATACCCCGGCTGATAGGCGATGCCCGACACGTTGTTGAAATTTCCAATGACATCCAGCAGATTGGCCCCAAGCGATGTGCCGAAGTTCCGCACGTCCTGGGCGGCGGCATTGCCGCCCAACCAACTTAACGTGCCTGACCCGTCCAGGCCGGCGGGATCGTTGGTGGAGACATAAAACCCGAGGGTCTTCCAGTAAACGCCGGTGCCGCTGTTTTGCTGCACCACGTTGGCACCGGCACAGGCATTGAGCATGTCCACCTGCGCGTTCGCCGCGCCACCCAGCGCGGCGGCCGCACTGGGGGTAACACTCTGGGCGATGCCAATCGCGTAACCAATCCGCTTGAATTGCTGGGCTTGCCCCGGATACGCCCACAGACACACCCACAGCAGCACGACCAGCACGCAGACCGGTCGTGCGCAGAAAATTGATTTACATTGCTCTGCGTGTTTCACGGCTGGCTTTCGATCACTCATTTGAAATTGTTCTTATTGGTTTCCACACACTCCGGCACCGTAAGTGTTCGGATCAATTTTCTTGACCAGGATTTCGCCCGGCTCCCGCGCCTCGGCTTGCAGGTAGGTTTGATTCTGGTGTGAAATCACGGTGAAGGCTTCGCGACCATTGACGAATGCCACCGTAACCATCGAAGTTGGGTCGCCCGGTAGTTTCCCATAGAGCACCCCTTGTTCTCCTCCGTTCTCAAAATCCGTTTTCGTCACCACCACCTGCAATTCCTGACCATCCAAGGCCGGCAATGTCAACTGCTGGATACCTTGGCCCGATTGCAACGCCTGCTGCACCAGCACCGCGAAACCTTCCGGATGATAAACCAGTTGCCGCCGGTAAATTGTGTTGTTTTCGCCAACCATCCGTTGGTATTCGAGTTCATTGTGAGCCAGTTGCCGGATGACGTTAGTGTCCTTCCCATCCTCTGCCGTCCAGGCAAAGCCCCCGCTCGATTGCGTCACATTGAAAGGATGTGATTGGAACCAGGGAAACGCCGACAGCGGCGAGCCGCCGTTTTCTTTCGAGCCTGCAACCGGAATGGGCGCGGGCAGAACGACCTTGGTCAAGACTGGATTTGTGGCCGGAGTCGGCGTCTTGTAAACATTGGTCGGGACGGCGGAAATGGTTTCATGGCCTCGGTCTGGCGGCGCAATGAGGCGAACCAATACAATAGCACAAACGATGCCCGCCAAGCTCAAACAGCCGATAACAATGAATTTTGACCCTATGGATTTCTGTTTCATATCCGGCTTGGTATTTCTAGCGCCACGACGTTCGAGATTTCCACATTCACGGAAAGACCATGCGGAAGAAGACGTTTGTTTGCGTCGGGTCGAACGGGAACCACATCTGATTGGTAGCGGCCGAATTGGGCACGGTCATCCATGCAGTTGGGTCAGCAAGATTATTTACATTCATCATCAATCGCCAGCCAATATGGTCAGACGGCCAGTTGAATTGCAGGTTGAGACTGCCGGCGCTTAGGTTATAGCTCAAAGGTATAACGGTTGTGGACGCGGGGCGGGCAATAACTTCGGTTGAATAGGTGGATTCCTCACCAAGAATATTCAGAGCCGTGACGACGTAGTAATAGGCCGTGCCATTCTGCACCGTGCCGTCGAGGTAAGCGAGACTGGTTGTGGCGTTGACGATATTCGTGTAGGGTCCGCCGGAACTGGTGCTGCGATAGACATTATAAAAGGAACCATTGCCCGTCCAATTCAACGTGGCGCTCTGGTTTGAGTAAGTAATCGAAAGACTGGGTGGCACGGCCGTGGCAATCGTCGGTGGCTGATAAGGTTTGATGAACCGCCATTGCGTCGCCGAACTGGGCGCAGGATCGTTGACCATGCCAAATCCAATAAATGGAGCGGTTCCGCTGCCCCGGATGCTTTGCGATGCCGCCAGATTATCCAGATAGTAATAACCGTTGGCATCCGGGCCATTGAACCACCAGTCCACGGTTGAGTTGGTGGCGCCCACCGGAGCCAAGTCCAGTGTCCCGCCATTGTTGCGCAGGCGCCGGCCGTCATTGAGCGAAATGATATACC
>Ga0182030_10008801_pt1 | contig 20802 bp, 23 predicted proteins | sample 812S3MmetaG_FD_121299 | JGI IMG/M metagenome (GOLD analysis project Ga0182030, IMG submission 121299) | Permafrost microbial communities from Stordalen Mire, Sweden - 812S3M metaG (Illumina Assembly) | ecosystem: Environmental > Terrestrial > Soil > Wetlands > Permafrost | place: Sweden...
AGGCAAGCCCTTACCCTTGGCTCAATTCGCCGGGAAGCCGATGTTGATCGTCAATACGGCGTCTAAGTGCGGATTCACCCCCCAATATAAGGGGCTCGAAGCTTTGTGGCAGGCTAAGCGCGACAAGGGGCTGGTCGTTCTGGGGGTTCCTTCGAACGATTTCGCCGGCCAGGAGCCTGGTAGTGCTAGCGAAATCCAGAGCTTTTGTGAGGTCCGTTACGGAGTTGATTTTCCCTTGACGGAGAAAGTCCATGTAACGGGGGCTGAGGCCCATCCGCTGTTTCGATGGTTCGGGGAGAAGGGCGGCTTTTTTGCGAAGCCGCACTGGAATTTCTACAAATATCTGATCGGACCTGACGGCCAGTTTATCGATTGGTTTTCGTCGATCACGGCTCCGGGCTCGTCGCGCTTTACCAGCGCGATCGAAAAACTTCTCGGCTAGGAGAGTGACGGCGCGAGGCTGAGCCCCCACGCCGTCAAACTGCTAGATGTAATAGGCTTCCAGGGGCTGGAAACCATTGAATGCCACCGCAGAATAGGTCGTGGTGTAGGCTCCGGTGGCTTTAATCTCCAGCTTGTCGCCGATCTGCAGCGATAGCGGCAACTGATAGTCGGCCTTTTCATACAGAACGTCGGCACTGTCACAGGTCGGGCCAGCCAGGATTACAGCCTCCGTAGGCCCCTTTCGGTCCGACGTGATCGGATACTGGATTGCTTCGTCCATCGTTTCGGCCAGCCCCCCGAACTTGCCGATATCCAAGAATACCCAGCGGCGATTGTCGTTGGCTGACTTGCGCGATATCAAAACCACCTCGGTCTGTATGACGCCGGCGTTGCCGACCATGCCGCGCCCAGGCTCAATGATCGTTTCGGGCAAACGGTTTCCGAAATGGCGCGCCAAAGCCTCGCGGATCGCGAAGCCATAGGCGGCAGCGGTTGGGACGTCACGGCGATATTTCGTCGGAAAACCGCCGCCCAAGTTGACGAGCGTCAGGTAGATTCCGTCAGCCTCCAGCCGGCGGAACAGGCCGGCAGCTTCGGCCAACGCGCAGTCCCACTGCTCAGGGTCACGTTGCTGTGAGCCGACATGGAACGATACGCCGACCGGAGTGAGGCCTTTTGCCGGCGCGGCCTTGAGGAGCGATTCCGCCATCTCGACATCGCAGCCGAACTTGCGTGACAAGGGCCAGTCTGCGCCAACACCCGACGTTAGAATTCGGCAGAAAACTTGCGACCCCGGGGCGGCATCGGCGAGCTTGTTCAACTCCGCCTCGCTATCAAAGGCATATAGCCGGACACCCAGAGCATAAGCCGTCGCAATATCGGCCTGCTTCTTAATGGTATTGCCGAAAGAGATGTGCTCGGGCTTGGCTCCCGCCGACAGCGCCATGCGGATTTCAGCAACACTTGCAGTATCAAAGCGTGAGCCCAAACGGGCCAGCCGATCGAGTATCTGCGGGGCGGGATTTGCCTTTACCGCGTAATAGATCAGCGCGTCCGGCATCGCATTGTGGATGTCGTGGTAATTTTCTTCGACTACGTCCAGATCGAACACGAGGCACGGTGTTGCCGGTCGTCGGTCTTCCAAAAATTGTGCGATTTTGTGAGTCATTGTTCCCCCCTGATCACCCCAAATGAGGCGAGCAAGCTCTCAAGAGCCGGAAATATTTTGTGAAAGAACGGCCTAATTAGCCGCGGCGAGGAGAGCGCAGTTTTCTGCGCGAGGGCCAACGTGGCCATTTCACCGGTTTGGACCCGGTGGGACTACTAAGAGATATGTCATTTCGGACAATCGCAGGCTTTTGCCTGCGGACAACAACATCCAACATCGTAACCTCCAACGTGCCGCCTTGCTTAAGGGACGGTCAGAAGATACGCGTTACGTCGTTGCATAAACCCCAGGTCGAAACTCTAAGTGACCAGGGCCAGGGGCACGTGCGCGTGCGAGTGGAGGGGCATATAGGCCCATCCGATTTCGATGAAAAGGGGAAAACGCTCTGCGAGCCCCGACATTTTTGCATAGGGAATATGCGCAGGTTTTTATCGCGTTTCGTCTCGACGCCTCAAGGGCTTGCATGGATTCGCGGTGACTGTTGCAGAGCCCGATCGTATCGGGCACCGTGATGCCTTTCCCACCACCGGTTTCAGATGGCGTATTTTGTCCAGCAACTGATCAACGGCCTGACGCTCGGCTCCATCTATGGTCTGATCGCCATCGGCTACACCATGGTCTATGGCATCATTGGCATGATCAATTTTGCCCATGGCGAGATCTACATGATAGGTGCCTTCGTTGGGCTGATCACGATATTGGCTTTGATGTCGGCCGGCATCGCATCCGTTCCAATTCTGCTGATACTCGCGATCCTAGTCGCCATGGTTATTGCTGGCCTCTACGGCTGGACAATCGAGCGGTTGATCTATCGCCCTCTGCGCGGCGCACCCCGCTTGGCGCCTCTTATTTCCGCGATCGGCCTGTCTATCTTTCTTCAGCAATATGTTCAGTTGACACAAGGTGGACGGGTTAAGACGCTGCCCCCGCTGATATCCGGCGGATTTACACTGATGCGCGGCGACGACGGCTTTACGGTCGGAATCAGCAATTTTCAGATCGTCGTTTTTCTACTGACCCTCGCCCTTATGGCGGGCCTGACACTTATCATCAACCGAACGGAACTCGGCCGAGCGCAGCGTGCGGCTGCCGCCGATCCGCTCATGGCGGCGCTTTGCGGAGTCGATGTAGATCGTACGATTTCGGTAACATTCATCATTGGGGCTGCTCTGGCGGCGGTCGCCGGGGTTATGGTCGTACTTTATTATGGTGTGATCGATTTTTTCATAGGCTTCCTGGCCGGGCTCAAGGCATTCACAGCGGCGGTTCTCGGCGGCGTCGGTTCTTTGCCAGGTGCGCTTCTGGGCGGGTTGGTGCTGGGACTGGTAGAGTCCTTTTGGTCTGCATACGCCGATGCTGCTTATAAGGATGTCGCAGCTTATGCGATTCTGGTGCTGGTGCTGATTTTCCGGCCCAGCGGCCTGATGGGACGGCCCGAAGTCGAGAAGGTCTAGGCCGTGGCGCAGCTACCCTTCAAGGCAGCCAGGGACGGCGCGATCGCCGCGCTCATTGCCGGTCTGCTCGCTTTACCCCTGGTAGGCTTTCGTCTGGTCGACCAAAGTGGTGGCGAGGGACTTGCGAACCGCTGGCCCCAACTCGTCGCTATGATCATCCTCGTGTTCGTTGGGCGGCTGGCGCTTTCCCTGATTTCGGGCGGCGCAGTTCGCTCTGTGCTCTTCTTTATGGCGGCCTTCGCAATAGGCTCGCTAATTATTCCTTGGCCCAGTCAGTTCCTGGAGGTTGTGGCCGTCGGAGGAGCGGCTCTGATCGCAATGCGGGCCGCGTTTTTGCTGCTTGGATCGCGCCCTTTTGGGTCGATGTCTGGCGCGGTCGGGCTGGCGGGGCGCTATGCGCCATGGGCTATGATTGCATTTGCCGCGCTCCTCCCTCTATTGCCCTTCGCCAACCGGGGCGTCCTCGATACCGGCGTCATGATTTTGACCTACGTGCTTCTTGGATGGGGATTAAATATTGTAACCGGTCTCGCGGGCCTGCTCGACCTGGGATATGCGGCCTTCTTTGCAATCGGTGCCTACACGGCTGCGATTCTGGGCAGCACGTACGGCTTTTCGTTCTGGGCTTGCCTCCCGCTGGCGGCGGCTTTTGCTTCGGCGGCGGGTTTGCTGCTTGGATTTCCGGTACTGCGTCTGAGAGGAGACTATTTTGCCATCGTGACGCTTGGTTTCGGGGAAATTATCCGGATTGTCGCGAACAACTGGCGATCCCTGACCAACGGCTCACAAGGAATCGCGGGGGCTCCCCGCCCGAGCTTTTTTGGGATTGCGGATTTTACCGCTAGTCCTGCGCCGGGCCATACAGCCTTCAACGCCCTGTTCGGTATTCCCTATAATCCGATTCACCGAATTATCTTCCTCTATTATCTTGTTCTAGGAGCCGCGCTTCTGGTCAATGGCTTCACGCTTCGAATTCGGCGACTTCCGATAGGGCGAGCTTGGGAAGCGCTACGTGAAGATGAGATTGCCGCCCAGGCGCTAGGGATAGACCGCAGACGAGTGAAGCTGACGGCTTTTGCCATAGGCGCAGCATGGGGAGGTGTGGGCGGTGCGTTCTTTGCTGCACGGCAAGGCTTCGTGAGCCCGGAGAGCTTCGGGTTTATGGAGTCCGTGGCGGTAACTGCAATTGTTGTTCTGGGCGGAATGGGATCCCAACTCGGTGTGGTTTTTGCCGCCGTCCTTTATGTCGGCCTTTCGGAGTTGTTTCGCCCACTGGAAGAATACCGAATGCTAGTGTTCGGCATCGCCATGATCGCGATCATGCGCTTCCGCCCGCGGGGTCTCATTTCGACGCGTCGACCAACCGCGACTCTTCTGTGACGGCACTACTCTCTATCAAAGATCTCACCATGCGCTTCGGCGGCTTGGTGGCAATCGACTCCGTTTCGTTTGATGTGCGGCCAGAAGCTATAACGGCCCTGATCGGTCCGAACGGTGCGGGCAAGACCACGCTGTTCAATTGCGTTACGGGATTCTACAGGCCGAGGAGTGGAAGCATACGCCTCGATTCCAGTGGGCGCTTAACCGAGCTTTCAGGTCAGCCCGGCCATTGTATCGCACAGCTGGGCATTGCGCGGACCTTCCAGAATATTCGCCTGTTTGCCAATATGACGGTGCTGGAAAATCTTCTCGTTGCGCAGCATGCAGAATTGATGCGCGCCTCGGCATTTTCAATCGCGGGAATATTGGGCTTGCCGTCTTACCGGCGCGCGGAAAAGAAGGCTCTGGATAAAGCGCGCTATTGGCTTGATCGTGTCGGGCTGCTCAGCCGCGCCAATGAACCTGCCCAATTCCTGTCCTATGGTCAGCAGCGCCGACTTGAGATTGCACGCGCCATTTGCAGCGGCCCGCGTCTTCTATGCCTGGACGAACCTGCCGCCGGCCTCAATTCGCGTGAAACTATAGAACTGGCCTCCCTAGTGCGCGCGGTTTCCCAGGAGTTGGGTTTAGCGGTCCTTTTGATCGAGCACGACATGAGTCTGGTTATGGAGATTTCCGACCATATTGTTGTGCTCGATTACGGACGCAAAATCGCCGAAGGATCACCGGCATCAATTCGCGGCGACAAGGCCGTAATTGCTGCCTATCTGGGCGAGCCGGACGGTGAGGCTGCCTGATGTTGGCGCTCAAGGGGATTTCCGCCGCCTATGGTGCTGTCCGCGCACTGGAAGACGTCGATCTAAGCGTCGGTGCGGGAGAAATCGTGGCGCTTGTCGGATCGAATGGTGCCGGCAAGACGACATTGCTGATGACAATTTGCGGCCGCCCGCCCGCCTTGTCCGGCGAGGTGCGGTACAAGGGGCAAGATATCACGCATCTGCCGACGCATCGGATCGCGGCTCTGGGCGTTGCTCATGCACCGGAGGGCCGGCGGATCTTTGCGCGAATGAGCGTGCTTGAGAACCTTATGATGGGAGCCAGGCTCGCCTCCCCATCCAATTTCAAAGCCAATATCGATTCGGTTTTGGCGCTTTTCCCGAGACTCGGGGAAAGACTAGACCAACGCGGCGGCACACTTTCCGGTGGAGAACAGCAGATGCTCGCCATCGCTAGAGCACTGATGGCCGAACCAGACCTTCTTCTTTTGGATGAACCGTCCCTCGGTCTGGCGCCCCTGATCGTTAAGCAGATATTTGCCGCGATACTCAGCATCAATCAGGAACGCGGAACCGCAATTTTGCTGGTCGAACAAAACGTCCATCATGCGCTTGCGCTCGCCCATCGCGGCTATGTTCTGGCGACCGGTCGTATTGTGTTGCAGGGGCAAGCGAAGGATTTGGCAGCAAACGCCGACATCCAGGCGGCCTACTTGGGCGGACTGCCCACTTAATCGAGGAAGCTGACGCCTGTCAGTGACTCCGATATGGCCCAAAGGCGGGCTGCAACCGTCTGATCTTTTGCTTGAAGGGTGCAGCCGACTTTTGCGGGATACCCGCGCATTTCAGCAATGCCGCCTGGTCCAATGTAGTCCCCGCCGCTGACGCCGGGTGCCGTTGCTGCGTATAGCTGGGGCAAGGCGCCCATGGCTGCCGGCTGTGCAAAAATCGAGGTTGCAACCCGCATGAGCACGCCACCCTTATCGGGGTTTGTATTTGAATAGCCCGGGTGTGCAGCCACGGCTTTTGTATCGAAACCCGCTTTTCTGAGCCGCCGGTCAAGCTCGGCATTGAACAGCAATGCCGCGAGCTTGCTTCTCCCATAGGCTTCCATAGGCTTATAAGCCGTGTGCTGGAACTGCAGATCATCCAGGTCGATGCTCTTTACCAGCCGGTGGGCGGTACTGGAGGTGTTGACGATGCGAGCGCCCTTTGCCGAGGTTAGCTTGTCGAGCAGCAGTCCGGTGAGCGCGAAGCTTCCAAGATGATTGACACCGAAATGCTTTTCAAACCCGTCTTGCGTTTTGGACTGATGAACCAGGATTGCGGACGCGTTGTTTATCAACAAGTCGAGATGGTTGAAGCGCTTGTGGAATTCTTCCGAGAAGCTGCGAATCGAGGCAATGTCAGCCTGGTCCAGGGTCATCGCCTCGACCTCGGCGCTCGGAAACTCACGTACAACCGTCGCGATGGCTGCCGCCGCCTTAGCGCGATCGCGAACTGCCATGACGATATGCGCGCCTGCGCTGGCCAAACCCTTTACGATTTCCAGTCCCAAACCGCGATTGGCCCCGGTTACGACCGCCAACTTGCCCTTTTGTGATGGAATATCCTGGATTGCCCATTTGCGCGCCATCTTGCCCCTCATCGTCGGAGGACGCGTTGTACACGGCTTTGAAGCGGCGTTATAGGCAAGGATTGGATCGCTCGCGATGTCCGAACCGCCCGTTCGATCCTTTCTATCATCTTAAGCCAAAGCCACTATCATGGGCACGTCCGCCGCTTTATCGAGAAAGATCACTATGCGTTTTGGTCTCGCTCTATTCGCTTTCTCCCTAATTTCACCGCTCGCACTTGCCGACATAGAAGTCGCGATGGTAGCCCCAATGACAGGATCGGACGCCAGCCATGGCGAGCAGTTGCGTGATGGATCGCAACAGGCCGTCGACGACCTGAACGCAGCCGGAGGTATCCTGGGTCAAAAGCTGCGTCTTACCGTTCACGATGACGTATGCGATCCCAAACAGGCGGTGGCGATCGCAAATCAATTGGCTGCAAGCCCGCCTGCCGTCGTGATCGGTCATTTCTGCTCTGGCTCGTCTATTCCCGCTTCGGACGTCTATGCCGAAGAAGGAATCTTGATGATCTCGCCCGGTTCGACCAATCCGAAGCTCACCGATGCGGGGCATTGGAATGTTTTTCGCATCTGCGGGCGGGATGATCAGCAAGGTGCGCTGGCAGGCCGCGACCTTATCAAATTATTTCCCGGCAAGAAGATCGCGATCGTGGACGATCGCCAGACCTACAGTCAGGGATTGGCCGACGAAACCCGCAAAGCACTCAATGCCGGCGGGGTAAAAGAGGTGATGGACGATACGATCACGCCGGGGGAGAAGGACTATTCCTCCCTTGTCGCCAAACTCAAGCAGACAGGAGTGGATGTTCTCTATTACGCAGGCTATCCGGTTGAGGCTGGCTCTATCGTCCGCCAGATGAAGGAGCAAGGCTTGACCACGGTCATGGTGTCTGGCGATGCGGTGGTCTCACGCGATTTCTGGGCGATTACCGGGGCGGCGGGCGACGGCACAATGATGACATTTGCACCCGACCCGACGCATGATCCCAAGAATAAAGATGTTGTCGATCGTATGAAGGCCGCTGGCCGGCTGACCGACGGATATCCCCTATTCGCATATGCAGCGGTGCAGGCCTGGGCCGAAGCTGCTGCGAAAGCAGGAACAACCGATGCGCGCAAGGTTGCCGAACAGCTGCACGCCATCACCTTCAACACGACCCGCGGCCCGGTGAAATTCGATGCCAAGGGCGACGTGCAGGGAAACAACTACGTTCTCTACCGCTGGCAGGATGGCATTTATCGCGAGTTGGACCCCCAACCCTGATCGGCCCTTGGAACGTCGCCTCCAGTTTTAGCGTTATCGGAGAACCAACCGATACGATCGAGGCTTAAGATGCCCACCACCCGCGGACAGAAGAACAAGGTCGAAACCGTGATGCACGAGTTTAAGGAGGGCGATCTGCGTTCGAGCGCGGGACAGAAAGTCACCAATCGCAAACAGGCGGTGGCGATCGCCCTTTCCGAGAGCGGTCAATCGAATCAGCAAAGCGCAAAAAGAAACCGCGAGAAGAAAACGCAAAGTGCCCAGGCGTCGGTTCGGAAATAAAGGTCGGCTCTAACCGAGCATTAAAAGAGCGGCTTTCAACCAACGCTTCAATTCTGCGATGACGCGGTCCCGAGGAAACTCGGTCTGCTGGAAAGCGTATCGCAGGACATGTGTAGTTGCATTCGCGGCCATGGCGAGGCGGATCTCCAGGTCTTCGCTTGCGACAAACCCCAGACGTTCGACCGCATAGACCTTTGCGAGGGCGAGCGCCGCTTCGTGCACGCGTCGGGAACGGCGGGATATTGCCGGCGTAGGCGCGCCATGTATCCACAGCGATCGAAACCCCGGCTCCCGGGCTGCAAAAGCGATGTAGATGTCGATCGCGTCGTCGATGATCTTTGCGCCATCCTGGAGATCGGCCTTGGCGAAATAGGCTTCATATTCTTTTTGCAGTCGGTCTAAGTTTTCCATCGCGACGGCTTCGAGAATCGCGTCCTTGCTCGGGAAAAACCTATATATCGAGCTAAATGAGGCTTCTGCGGCGTCGGCGATCTGCATCATTGTTATAGATTCGAGCGTTATCGTGTCGGCCAGCTTTGCAGTAGCGGCGAGAATTCGCTGAACCTTGTCCTGGCTGCGACCCTGGATCGGGCTGCGCCGAATAATCGACAGCCCTGCATCGGCTTGAACGGCGTCCGGCGTCAGCGGACGATTTTTAGCTGCGGCCTTGCGATCCATAGTTGTGCTGATGAGCTATCCTTACACGTCGAGTCAAGCGCAGCGTGGTCACAGACTGTTCGCTTAAGTCTTCGCCGCCAGCGCATGGTTCAATACAGTTGCCAATCGGACTCCGGCTCGCGCCAATTGCAACCGGACGGTCTCGATCGCGTCGGTTACATAATCGGGCGGAAGTTCAAAAGAGTTGTCCGCCTTCTTGGCCGGTAGTTTTCCGTAGGCGTGATCCTTAGCCAAGGCAAAAGCCTCCTTGGTCCAGTCGGTCGGCGTACCCTCCGACATTTTGTCGAAAGTCTTGCTCTGTCGAATGCCGTCGGCAAGGTCGTCGGCAATCGCCTTGGGGTCGTCACCCAGGAAATCTATGAAATCGGCATCCCAATAGCGGCGCAAAGTGCCAGGGTCGGCGCCTCCGCCCGAGACGCGCACGGCGTCCCCACCCGCGTTGTGATCGTCGCTGACATAGAGCGGCTGATGCAGATCGCCGACGAGATTGAGCAGATATTTTAGCGCCAGTAGCTTCTCGGCCGCCGAGGTCGATTTGGATGCGAGTTCGGCCGCGAACTGGTTAACCTTGTCCAGCGCGCAATCTGCGGGACCCTGCGAGGCCGTTATGCCCGTCGGAAGGGCCGGATGACCCGCGCAAGCGGTATCAATGTCGGGATGGCCGAGCTCCATTTTTACGGAATGCCAAGACTCTGTCACCGTGAATCGCGCCGATACCTTCTGGCGGTCGAGATCGCGGTGTGTGTCGACCCAAACCGACTCGCTAGCAATATCGTGTTTGGTCAGCGGATCCGTGTCGGCGCTCAGCATGGCATCGACCTGCTGCTTTGCCGCCGCATCCAGATAGTGATCCGCGATCAGCGCGACAATCCGATGCCCTTCCTCACTCCAGGCGAAAGCTGGTGATGGAACGAAGGTGGCGCAAAGGAAGCCGGCGAGAAGCGCAAGCGTGAGGCGATTGTTCAACACAACATTCATCCCATTTTGTCAGATCGGTTAAGCAAGGCTCGGCGCTATTGGGCGCGGTCAACGCATCTTCAGAATAACGACGGCATCGCTCGCCGCATCCGTGGATTTTCGAATCTTGGCGACCTGGTCGGCAGTGACAGGGCCGGCATTGTTACCCCAGCGCGTCCGAATATAGGTGACGATGGCAGCGATCTCGTCGTCGTTCAGCAGCACCCGAAATTGCGGCATGCGGTAGGCATCGGGCATTCCGTCCACAACGACGCGCGACGAACCATTCAAAGTGATGTTGATCAGCGACGCCGGGTCCGCATCCATCACGGGAGGGTTGCCCGCCAGTGGCGCTATGTAGGGTGCATGCCCCTTTCCTTCGGCGACATGGCATGCGGCGCATTGCTGGACGTAGAGTTTGCCGTCAGCTTCGTCTGCTGAGATTGGCGGTGCTTGGCTTGCTTGATTGCCGGGCAGAGATTTCAAATAGACCGCTATGGAGGCAAGATCCGCGTCAGTCAGATATTGGGTGCTATTGTTGATCGCGTCGATCATGGTTCCGAAAGCCGTTCCGTGCGTGTTGTGCCCGGTCTTAAGGAATTGAGAGATATCGGACTCGCTCCATGTGGCGAGACCGGCTTCAGACTCTTCGCGCAGGCTCGAGGCGAACCAGTTGTCCAAATTGCCCCCCGACAAGTAGATCGGCTGTTTTTCCGACAACGCCTTTTCCTGAAAGAAAATGCCACGCGGCGTATGACAGCTTCCGCAATGGCCCAAGCCCTGCACCAGATAGGCGCCACGATTCCATGCCTCGTCGTGTGATGGATCCGGGTCGTAGCCGATCTTGTCTGTAAAGATCTTGTCCCATATCGCCAGGGGCCAGCGGATATTGAGGGGGCGGGGAATTTCGCTGGGTGCGTTCTTGCGGCTGGCGGGCGGGACGCTCTCCATGAAAAACGCGTAAAGGGCACGCAGATCATCGTCGCTGACTTTAGCGTAGGACGGGTAGGGCATGGCCGGATAAAGACGGTGACCGTCCTGCGCGATGCCCCGGCGCATGGCGCGCTCGAAATCCTCGAAACTGTCGTTGCCGATGCCGGAATCCTTATCCGGGGTAATGTTCGTTGTGTAGATGTTCCCAAGAGGCGTCGCCATGCGCAAACCGCCGGCGAAAGGCCGCTCACCCGGCCCCGTGTGGCAAACGACGCAGTCGCCGGCACGCGCCAGATATTCGCCTTTGGCGATTAATTCGGGTGATGCGGCGTGAGCCGTTGATCCCCACCATGCCATCACAATCGCCGCACATGCCGCAGTAAATATCCGCATGGTCACCTCGGAAGTTAAACGGTAATGGGTTTGCCGGAAACAACCCGCAGGTCGTGGCGAAGGCTCCGGGAAGCTAGAAGAAAATGCACGCCTCCCCATAAGGCCAGCAGATTGGCGCCGACCATGCCGTAAGCGACCGACCGAACGCCGACCATCGGAGCGACCGCGTCGCTGATGCTTCCGGTAATAAGGGGCCCAACGCCGAAGCCGAGCAGCGTGGTCAACAAGAGGAGGATCGAACTCAAGGTCGCACGCATACGCGGTTGCACCAATGACTGGGAAACCCCATAGCTGGCCCCGAACCAGGAAATGCCGGCGACCATCCACAAGCCGGTAAAGGCGAGCGCCACATTCGGATCCGCTGCCGTTACCGCGGCCAATGCGGTAGGCAGGCAGGCGAACGACAAAATCGCCGGCAACCAGACGCGCCAGCGCTCATCTCGACCGGAGAGCCGATCGGCAAGCACACCCACGACGATCATTCCAACCGAGCTGGCGGGATAGGTCGCAAGGCTGATTTTCCATCCGGCAGATGCCTGCGAGATATGATCGACCCGGGTAAAAAATGGATACATCCACATGCCGAAGGCATTCACAGCGATGGTGACCAGCGTAATCCCGGCTGCAAGGTGTAGCAGCGAACGCTGACCGAGGATGAAGCGCATAGTCTCCGCGATCGGCGGCGCCGCATCCGTAAGATCCAGCTGGCCGTGGGTATTCAATCGCCGGGGCTCACGCACCGTCACCAACAGGATAAGTACAATCGCCAGACCGGGCAGTCCGGCAGATATTACCGTCGTTCGCCAGCCATAGGCATGCACCAGGATCGCGCCGACTGTCAGTCCGACGCCCGATCCGATGGGCGTGAAGAGATAATATATAGCCAGCGCCCGCGCCCGTTCGCGTGTCGGAAACAGGTCGCTTATCATCGAGACTGCGGATGGCGTTGCGCCGGACTCTCCGGCTCCTACGACAAAGCGCAGCATCAGAAGCTGGAGAAAGCCGGTCGTAAAGCCGCAAAGCACAGTCGCCAGGCTCCAGATCGTGATGCATGCTGCAATCAGATTGCGGCGGCTGGTTCGATCGGCGGCGATGCCCAGGGGAATTCCGGCGACCGCAAAAAACAACGAAAAGGATATCCCGGTTAGAAGGCCGAGTTGCGTGTCGCTTAGCCCGAATTCATGTTTTATCGGGTCCAGCAGGACGGTGATCAGCATTTTGTCGACCATGCTGAAAGTCGCCATCGTCACCAGCAGGAACAAGGTCCAATAGCGCCAAGCGGGCAGAGCCGCACGTCCATCTGCCGCGAGGTTGCGGTAGCCTGCGTCGCTTAAAGCGTCCATTGGTCTCCCCGATTTTTGGGGAGATTAGCCGGTCTGACCGCCGGATTATAGAGTGAGCATTATGCTGGGCGCCCTGCGTGCCTTAGGTCGGCTTGAATCGTGCCACAATGCTGCTGCGGCTCCCCACTATATTGCCGGTAATGCGTCATTAAGGACCCTTATCGCAATTGCATCGGTTCTTATGATGAACCGACCAGAGTGAGGAGACGTTCGGTGAGCTTCAGGATATTTGCAGTTTCGGCGGCTTTCGCCGGATTGGCGATTTCTTCCCTGCCTGTTTCGGCGTCGGCGCACGGGACGTCTTTGTTTGCGTCCGAGTCGAACGCTCGCAGCGTCTGCGGGACCGGCAAGGTGGTATGGGCGGTAATCGACAGCGGCAAATATTATCGGCCGGGTTCTTCTGGCTATGAATGGGGCAAGGGCGAGGGTAAGGGCGCCTATACCTGCGAAAAAGTGGCCCGCTCACGTGGATGGCAGGTCAGCAAGGACGCGCCCTGACCGATGCGGATTAACCTGAGGGCAGGCTAGTAACGCGCTTGTCTCACGCCTTGAGCGATGCATGTGAGCGGCTCGAGACATAGGTGACATTTTGTACCGGACACATAGGTAACATCTCCCGCCCAGCATGCTTGGCGGGAGATGGCGATGCCTTGGAAGGAGTGTTCGGCTATGGAAGAGCGTCTGCGGTTTGTCGCCCGGGTGCTGGATGGCGAGGCGATGAGCGAGGTCTGCCGCGAGTTCGGGATTTCGCGCAAGACCGGCTACAAGATTTTCGATCGCTACAAAGAGCATGGTCTGGAGGCGCTAAGCGCCCGTTCGCGACGGCCGGTGCGCTACGCCAACCAGCTGCCGCCCCAGATTGAGAACCTGATCGTCGGCTTCAAGCGTGACAAGCCGCACTGGGGTGCGCGCAAGATCCGCGAACTCCTGGTGCGACGTCTGGATGGCGATTTTCGCATTCCGGCCAAGAGCACCATCCACGCCGTCCTTCACCGGCATGGCCTGGTCAAGCCGATCGGCCGGGCACGCCATCGCGCCACGGGCCCCCGCTCTCGGCGGGCGCCGCGCCCAACATTGTTGTTGGCGGCGCGTCGAAGTCGCTAAATGTTAGCCTTGATATGTTAGTCAAATGGACGTACATTCCGTCCTGGAGGAGCCCATGGCCACGGCAGCAAAACGCCATCGACAGCTTAGAGAAGAGCGACTTGGTTTCCGCGTCGACGAGCCGACCAAAGCATTGATCGAGCGAGCGGCGCAGCTTGAGCGGCGAAAGCTGACCGATTTCTGCATGACGGCACTCACGGACGCAGCCCGGCGGACGATCGCCGAGCATGAGGCGCTTGTCTTGTCCGAGCGGGATCGCATCGTTTTCTTCGACACCCTTGTCAATCCACCGGCGCCGAGCGAACGACTGCAGCGCGCGTTCGCGGAGCATAAACGTCGGGTCATGCCGTGAATGGCGAAGCAGTCATCGGACGATCTTCGGATCCTGCTGCTCGACGAGGAGCATGATCGGGTCAGCTTTAACAGTGGCGTGGAGAGTCTGGATCGATATCTCAAAACCCAGGCCGGCCAGGACGTACGCCGAAAGGCCAATGCCGTGTTTATACTGAGCGAGCTCAGTGAGCCGGCTCGTATCTTGGGCTACTACACCCTATGCGCGATGACGATCTCTCAAGGCGACGTGCCCGAGGCCGCCCGCAAGCACATCCCACGCTATCCGCTGGTGAGCGCTACCTTGATAGGCCGATTGGCTGTCGCAAAAGACCGGCAGAAACAACGCCTGGGCGCAATCCTTTTGGCCGACGCGCTCCAGCGGGCATTCGAGAGCGCCAGTACCGTCGGCTCCTCGATGGTGATCGTCGACGCTATCGACGAATCGGCAGCCGGCTTCTATGCCGCGCACGGATTCGTGCGGTTGCCCGACTCACTGCGACTCGTGCTGCCGATGCGCCTTGCCGGTGGGACGTCTGAGAGATGAGCCACTCATCCAGCTCATGCCTCATACCGGGGAAGCGCCTGGGGAAGCAAAATGGCGCTCATTACGGCACCCAGGGAAGCAAGCAGATGCCCAAAGCGAGCCTCCACTGCGGAGCGCGGCGCTTGCCTATGCTGCCAAGGTGCAGTCTGAGACCCCTCTGGCCGCCTCTCCGATCAAGCTACGCGGACGCCCTGTTCCCATTGGAAAACTGGAGCGAACCGGCGCCGACGAATGTAAACTGCGGCCGATCGCCTACCCACTGATTCGGGACTTATCCCCCGGGCTCCAGTGATGACACGGCCGGCTGGTACTGTCGGAATCGATTGCAGGACTCCGACTTTTGTTGGACCTCAACAAAAACAGATACTTAGGCAAAATGGGTGACGAACAGAAGAAATGCGCTCGGCCACTGTCGCCTAAGTTATTGTTTTTGCTCGAAGTTGGTTCCAAACAAAAACCCCGGCCGGATTCTTGTGCAGACCGTCTAGCGAATTGTTTCTAAAGGAAAATTGCTGCACCCGGCGGGATTCGAACCCACGGCTCCAGGATTAGGAATGTCGCGGGCTTCGTTTCTGATCAATGAGTTGGCCGGCGCGGGTGACCGGGTGGTGACTGTAAGTCCTCCGCCAAACTAAGTTCGAGCCCCCTTCGGCGTCCCATCTCTCAGAGCGCCAGATCAACCGGCCGTCGCGAGCGTCTGGCGAACGAACTCAGGATCCTTTTCGATCAGCATGAGCAAGGCCCTCGCGGGACCCGATGGTTGTCGCCTACCCTGCTCGATAGATCGCACTGCAGCGGTGCTGAAACCATAAGTACAAGCGAATTGCGCCTGCGTCATCCCCAGACCGGCCCGAAGCCGGTGGACATCGACATCATGATTTCCTGGAACGCGAGCCACCGTTGTCTCTCTAGCCTGGACACGGCGGCCGCGCGGCCGGCCGCGGATTCGCTTCCATTTCGACAAATCTTCTCCTTCACCGAGCAGAGGCGCAGCATCGGAGTTCTCAGAGACTTGTCGCGCGATATCCTGATCAGTCATCGCGTCGAACGCAGCCCAGTCTCGGCTCGTCACGCTGGCGACGGCCTTAGCGCGATCACCTTTCACGATAGGCATCGATTTCCCTCCTGTTTGCCTTGCGCAACGAAATGATCCGATGGATCTCGTCGCGCATCGTGTAAACACATACATGGACACGACCGCCGATCTCGCCATAGGCGATCAAACGTTCCTCGCCATACATTTTTCGGCCGTCGGGCCGCACCAGGAAGTCGCTTTCGAACAGCAGGATGGCTTCTACAAGCGAGACTCCATGTTTGGCGACATTGATCGCGTCCTTGGCAGTGTCGAACTCGACGTCCATGTGTCAATAATACGACAGAGTAAGACTTGGCCGCAATCAAGAAAATGCGACAGAGTGGTATTTAATTTGGCGATGTCGATCGCCCAAAATAATCCGCTTGAAAAGCGTGGATAGCGAGATACGGCAGTTTTCCGCGATCGGGGAAATCCGATCTTTTCGATGCCTAGGCAGCTCTAGCGTCGCTGCCGAACTAGCCCCTCAAGCTAGGGGGCCCTTTTGACCGAGTGACAGAATAGGTATGCAACGAACCCAGGACTCCAATTTTTGTAGGACTTAAATAAAAACAAATATTTAGGCGAAACGGGTGACCAACGGGTGGCTAACAGAAAAAAACTGGCCGACTGCTGCAGCCTAAACTATTGTTTTTGTTCGGAATTAGTTTGCCGACAAAATTCATAGGCTAGCGCAAAGCAAACCATCTAATGAATTGTTTCTAAAGGGAGATTGGTGCACCCGGCGGGATTCGAACCCACGGCCCCAGGATTAGGAATGTCGCCGACCGCTTGGCCCAACAATGGTTTATCGGGCGTGGATGACTTCGGGATGACCAGCCGCACTAATCGATGCAAAGTGCTCCGGCTCAAAAATATCTTCAATATCGGCAATCGTAAGTAACCCGGGCTGCTGATGGTTTGCCGCCGGGGGATCAAGTCAGCTTGATAAATTCCGTAATTTGAGTAAAATCCGTAATTGGAGGTGCTTATGCGTGAAGTTCCAGCGTCCGAATTCGCCAAGAATTTTGGGCTCTACCACAAGGTTGTGCAACGCGAGCCAGTGGCGGTGCTTAGTCATGGCCGCCCATCAGGCTATTTTATTTCGACGCTTGAATTCGAGGAGCTACAGCGCTTGCGGGCCCGCGCCGGCCGGTCGCGCGGCCTCGAGGATCTCAGCGCAGCGGAAATCGAGGAGATGCTAAACACCCGCATGTCCCCGGAGCACGATCATCTTAACCGCCTGCTCGACCAAGAATAGTTCGGACCCTTATGGCTTTTCCAGATCCGCAGTCGGGTCTCGTCATTTCCTACGGTTATTTGTGGCACAGGGAGCATCGCCGCGGCCAGGAGGAAGGCCGAAAAGATCGACCCTGTGTGATCGTCCTCAAGACGTCCGTCGCTGAGAATGGCGATACGATCGTCCGTGTAGCACCAATCACCCATAGTGAGCCGGAAGATGGCGCCCTGGCGATTGAAATTCCAGTTCCCGTCAAACGCCATCTTGACCTAGACACAGAACGCTCCTGGGTCATTCTTGATGAGATGAACGAGTTTGTTTGGCCGGGTTTCGACGTCCGTCAGCTTCGGGGAAAGCCCCAAGGCTATGCGTATGGATTCCTACCCCCTGCTCTCTTTGGCCAGCTTCTGCGAAAACTAGGCATGCTCTGGAAAAGCGGGAAACTTAAACGCGTACCCCGGGATTAGGATTCGGGACGTGCTCGAATGCAGGACACGTGCTCTTTTTGGACCCCAACAAAATCAAATACTTAGGTAAAACGGGTGACTAACAGAAAAAATGCGCCCGCCCACCGTCGCCTAAGTTATTGTTTTCGCGCGAAGTTAGTTTGCAAACAAAAATCCCGGCCGGACTCCTGAGCAGACCGTCTAACGGATTGTTTCTAAGGGAAATTGGTGCACCCGGCGGGATTCGAACCCACGGCCCCAGGATTAGGAATCCTGTGCTCTATCCCGCTGAGCTACGGGTGCCGCCCGATCAGTCGATCGGCGTTGCTGCTAGCACGAAATGCGGGCCGACAGAAGAACCGCGGTTTTGCGGGAACGCCTATATCTAATGTGTGATCTTAATTGGCGTGCGGTATCGGATCGCTCTGCGATCGCTGGTAGGGCCTTTGCCCGACTAAGCGGGACAGCGTAACCAGAGCCGCCAAGGTGATCAGAAAGGCGAGCATCTGAATGCCCGAAGGCCGGTCGGAATAGCCGACCAGCGCATGCAGCGCTCGACCGACGATGCTGTCGTCCCGCAATATGCTTGACGTATCCCAAAGTCGATCACCCAGCGTCGGAAGCAAATCAGCGCCGGCCAGTATAGCTGCTGCCTGACCGGCCATACCGGCGGCTAGGAGTGCGATCATAACATTCGTTACTTTGAAAAGATGCCGCATCGGAATGGCAACCAAACCGCGATAGAGCAGCCAGGAAACGGCTACGCCACCCAACACGCCGAAAATGCCCCCGGCCAACATTGGCGCCGCTCCCTCATGTGTCGAAGTGGCAATCCCAAATAGGAAAAGCACGACCTCCGACCCTTCCCGCAGGACGGCAAGCGCAACTACCAAAGCCATGGCGGTAAGCGACCGGTCGCCTTGGACCACCGATTGACCCATCGCTTTCATCTCTTGCGCCATCTCGCGCGCATGGTTGGCCATCCAGGTGATGTGGATGCTCAGCATAAAGACGGCGAGCATGAGGACCGAGGCGTTGAACAGTTCTTGCCCGACGCCCGAAAAGGCGTTCGAGAGCGCGCCGGCAAATCCGGCCAGAAGCGCCGCACCAGCGATACCGGCGACAATGCCGGAAGCGATCCATCGTCCTCGACGAGGCACCCCTTCGGTTGCCGCCAGGACAATCCCAATAATCAGGCCGGCCTCAAGCACCTCGCGGAATACGATGATCAGCGTCGCCAACATCGCTTGTTATTCCTTCGCCGCAGCGGAGCCGACGGCATCGCCCGGTTGACAGTAGTGGGCAAGCGTAACCCTCATCCGAGATTTCTGAAGCGAGGGTACGGTGAATTCAAAGAGCGGTAGTATTTTTCCTGTTATGCGCAACGATAATGGATCGTCCAGCGCGCCGGCGCCCGCATTGATCAGGATCAAGACCGACATCGTGAAAACTCGGGTAATGGTTTTGCTGCGAATTATTCTCATTTTCATCATAGTGTCGTCGGTTCGCTTTATCAACAGGTGCGCATCCTGTCTTAGCGAACGTTCTGTTGCGTTAACGACGGTCTTAGTGAACCCTCAACTTATTCTCAGGGAGGAGCAGATGATCGCATGGGCGCTTCGGCGGACTATCGTTCCAATATTGGTAGCGGGGGCAATTTCGGCGCTTGGATGTTCGCTCGCCGATGCAGCCGATGCAGCCGATACTGCCGCGACTGTCGCAGAGCGACTGGGTCACGAAGCGCAGATGGACGACTGGGGCTATAAATTTCTAGAGACGATGACCAGCGAGATCGGTCCGCGCCTTGCCGGAACCGATGCCGAGGTGCGCGCCGCTAAGTTTGCCGAAGCTAAATTGAAGGCCGCAGGATTAGACGTTCACCTAGAAAACTTTCCAATGACGGTTTGGGAGCGGGGAATTGAGACGGCCACAATCGAAAAACCAGCATCCCAGCGCTTGGTCTTGACGGCACTTGGCGGTTCGGTCGCCACGCCGCCCGCGGGCATTGAGGCCGAAGTGATAGTCTTCCGGACCTATTCAGCACTGTTGGCGGCTCCGCTAGGATCGCTCGTCGGCAAGATCGCCGTAGTGACCGAAAGGATGGTGCGCACCCAGGATGGTGCAGGTTATGGCGCCGCCAACCGGATCAGGCGCGCAGGGGCCTCCGAAGCGGCGCGCCGCGGAGCAGTGGCTTATCTGCATCGATCGCTCGGAACCGACAGCCATCGATTGGCGCATACGGGGGCATTGGATTACGCCGACGGAATCCTGCGCATTCCGGCTGCGGCGCTGGCTAACCCCGATGCAGACCAACTTGAGCGCCTGGCAGCGCAGGGCCCTGTCACCATTCACCTTACTCTGACGCCGTCGGAACGGGAGAACGGACAGTCGTTAACTGTCGTGGGAGAGGTGAAGGGGCGCGAAAAGCCGGACGAGATCGTCCTGATCGGAGCGCATCTCGATTCCTGGGACCTTGGCACAGGGGCGATCGACGACGGCGCAGGCGATGCGATCGTAGTAGAAGTCGGCAAATTGATTGCGTCACTTCCCCAACACCCGAGACGTACGGTCCGTATCGTACTATTTGGCGCAGAGGAGATGGATTACAGCGGTCCTGCCTATACTAAGGCTCACATAGATGACGCAGCACGGATTATCGTGGCGGGCGAAACAGATTTTGGAGCCCGACCGATATATGAGGCGAAGCTTCCCGCGGGGGCCGCCGCAAGCTCCTTCGGCAGCGTTTTCGGAGGTCTTTTGCCGCCGTTCCACGTACTGCTTAGCCGCGAACCATCCCGCCAAGGCGGCGCAGACGTTGACGGTTTAATGCGAGCCGGAGTTCCGATTGTCTCCTTACAGCAGGATGGATTGGACTATTTTGATATCCATCACACGGCAGACGATACGTTCGATAAGATCGATCCGGCCCAATTGGCTCAAAACTTGGCTGTCTGGGCGATGTTCACCTACCTCGCCGCGGAAAGCGACATCGACTTTCGACGGTTGCCCTCTCCAGCCCCATAAAAACTGAACCTCGCCCGCATAAGCGTCTCATAAAGATTTGTTCACAAAATGCCCGCTTATTAGGCAAAAAGACGCTCATTATGTGAGCATCGGTCGAACACGGCACCTCCATTACGGTTTTCGCCCATATTGAATCCATCCCAGCTCTCGATTCAACCAATTGGCACGCTTCTTGAATACAGGTGAGTCGATCGGAATTGGTCATAGCGACCGAAGAGCCGTTTTTTGCGTGACTTGTTTGAACGGGTTCACGCCAGGGATTCGTAATGTGCAGGAGGAGACACAAATGAAAATTGTCAGGACCTGGAGAAGTCTATTGGGGGCAGGATTG
>Ga0182030_10008803_pt1 | contig 20797 bp, 21 predicted proteins | sample 812S3MmetaG_FD_121299 | JGI IMG/M metagenome (GOLD analysis project Ga0182030, IMG submission 121299) | Permafrost microbial communities from Stordalen Mire, Sweden - 812S3M metaG (Illumina Assembly) | ecosystem: Environmental > Terrestrial > Soil > Wetlands > Permafrost | place: Sweden...
CGAATCAGCAGGCGGCGCAGGTCGGAGGCCGTGGCTTTCGTCCACTCGCGAGGTTTTAAATCCGCAATCGGAGTGACGAACATTTCTTCGGCGATCTCGACGGATTCGTGGCTGACGCGGAAATCCGGCCACACGCCGGCCAGGCGCACGGCCCAGATGCTGACGTAGGCGATGGCGGTCCACATGCGGGCGTGACGTTGTATTTCATCGGGATCGCCGGTATCGGGAACTTCGCGCAGATAGGCGAGGACGGAGGCGAGCAGGCGAAAGAACCGCTCGTTGGGTTCGTGCGAAGGCATCAACTGTTCGGTGACCTCCGTAAAATAATCCAGCGCCATGCTTACCGCATAGTCGGATTGCAACGCAAACTGCGACTCGATCAACTCGCAGCCGGAGAGGCTCACCAACTCGGCGTTCTCTTTCTGAAAATAGGCCATCCTCACCCTGGACAACCGCTCCAAACCGGAACCGAATGCGCTCTTGGGACGGCGAGCTCGCCGGGCAATTCCGCGCATCTTACCCAAATCGCGGGAGAAGAAACTGACAACGAGATCCGCTTCCCGAAAAGGATACGTGCGCAGGACGAAGGACTCGCTTACCCGCGCTGGCATAGGTCAGGCTTTAGAAATTAGGGTAGCATGAAGCGCCCCGAAACGCCTTCGATTGCCCGGCGGTTACGATCCTTAGGATCTTCTGAGGGCGGCGAACTTGCTGCAACCGAACTCGCGGCACTATCGTCAAAGGACCATGTCTAAAATTCGTCGTAAGATGGGCCCGCTTGGGTGGGCGTGCCTGTTTTCGGCTTCCGTTTGTTGTGCGCAAAGTAGTAACGGGTTAATCGCGCAAACGAATCTGACGCAAGCCGACTCGGCCACCCGAATAGAAAGCAGTCTGAATCCCATGGCTTTGGATGACGGGACCGTTCTCCCGTTGGACAATGTCGCAACCGCATCGCTGGAGCGCACGCTGGCGCGAGCCGTCGCGCTGAACTTTTCGCCGTTGGAATTTGTCGACGACGAGGAATCGGCCGATGACGAACTGCCCGACGCTGAAGTAGCCTTCGGCCGCGGAATCCTGTTAGCTCAAGTGCAGGAAAATCCCCCGGCCGCTGGCGCACCTGGAGCCACGAAACCGGCGGAGCCCACGTTGGGAGATTTAGGTTTTCCCACCGGGCAGACGCAGGGCAGCGCGCAGGATCAAGCGCGCCTGGATAAGAGGGCGCACATGCTGAAGATCCACCAGCGTCTCGGCCTGATCACGACCGTTCCTCTGGTTTTAAGTCTTTTCACGGGCAGCCTCGCCGGCGGCAAGAGCACGAGTTCGACCAATCGACTTTTGCACGCCGCTCTCGGCGGGGATACCGCAGGCATGTATCTCACCACCGCTTACTTTGCGATCTTCGCGCCGAAGATCCCGGGAACAAAAGCGCGTGGACCGATTCGCGTCCACAAGTTTCTGGCGTTCATCCACGGCCCGGGAATGATCCTGACGCCGATCCTGGGCGCCATGGCCTTTGACCAGAAGAGCTCCGGAGAGAAGGTTCACGGGATTGCCAGTGCTCATGGAGCCGTGGCGGCGATCACGGGAATCGCTTACGGACTCGCCATTGTATCGGTAAGCGTTCACTTTTAGAAAGCACATATGAACAAAACCATATTCGCAGCTTTCGCAATGGCGGCCTTGTTTTACCCAGCTTCCGTGAGCCAAGCCGCCGGCAAGGAATGGGCGCTGGACGAAAGCACTCTGTCGTACCATGTGTCTCACCCGTTGCATCAGATCGACGGCGTCAGCCACGCCGCGCGCGGAAAAGGCGTGTGCGACGCGGGGCAATGCGACTTCCTCATTGCCGTGCCCGTCAAGACATTCGATTCCGGCGACAGCAATCGCGATATTCATATGCTTCAGGCGACGCGCGGCGGCCAATTTCCGCTGGTCAGCGTGCGGACGAAATTGCCCGAAGCCGCGCTGACGGCGGGTGGAGCGATTCACGTCGACCTGGAGATTCAATTCGCCGGACAGACCGCGCATTATACGCAGGTCGAATTTCAACTGACCGAGCAAAAAGGGAAAATGCGAATCTCCGGGACCATTCCGGCAACGGTATCCGATTTCAAAATCGACCCGCCCTCGCTGCTCTCCATCGCCATCAAGAACGAAATCCCGGTGCGCGTGGACATGACCTGGCATCCTCAGTAAACGCGCGGCGGCGGGCGCGATTCGTGTGCTAGAATTTCAGGCAATTACGGCCTTGGCCGGAAGTGCAGGAACGCTCGAAACAACACTCGAAATTACAGCGGAGGGAACATGAAACGCAGGGATTTTCTAGTGACAGCAGGAGCCGTGGCGACGGGAGCTGCCAGCGGCCTGATTCTACCTTCGCGCCTGCAGGCCGCGGCGAAGGCCGATCACACCATCCACATTGGTCCGGTTTCTTTTGAGATCGCGCCGGGTAAGACGATCAAAACCATCGGTTATAACGGCCGCGTTCCGGGTCCTCTGCTGCGCATGTAAGAAGGCAAGCCGGTCACGATCGATGTCTTCAACGATACCGACAACCCCGAATATGTCCACTGGCACGGCATGTTTATTTCCACCAGGGCCGATGGCTCGGAGGAAGAAGGCAGTCCGGTGGTGCCTCCGCACGGCCACCTGCGCGTGAATTTTACTCCGAAGCCGGCAGGCACGCGCTGGTATCACACGCATGCCATGGCGATGGACGATGTGACCAAAGGCGCCTACACCGGCCAGTTCGGATTCCTCTACGTGGAGCCGAAGAGCGAACCCGGCCACTACGATCAGGAAGTTTTTCTCGCCGCCCGCCACTGGGAGCCGAAAATCATTCATCGCCCTGATCCCAACAACGACTGGAATCTCGACTATGCCAGCGCCACGCTGGGCACGCATTCGCTGGGCCATGGCGAACCGATTCGCGTGAAGAAGGGGCAACGCGTGCTGTTCCGCCTGCTAAACGCCAATGCGACGCGCGACGTGAATCTGGCGTTCGCCGGGCACAAGTTCAAAGTGATCGCGCTCGACGGAAATCCGGTGCCGAATCCCGCGGAAGTCGACGTATTACAAATCGTGGTCGCCGAGCGCGTCGATGCCATCGTCGAGATGAACAATCCCGGCGTGTGGATTTTGGGAGGTCCGCGGGATCAGGATCGCGCGATGGGCCTCGGCATCGTGGTCGAGTACGAGGGTGAAAAGGGCGAGCCGCAATGGAAGAATCCACCCAACACGCCGTTCGACTATACGCTGTTTGGAAATCCGGCCGCGGCGAATCCGCAACCGGTGGAGGATACGTTCGACCTGCACTTCCACATGCTGCCCGACGAAGGCAAGCCCTTTAACAAATGGGTGATCAACGAAAAATCGTGGCCCAATGTGGATCCGCTGATGGTCAAGGCGGGCAGGCGCTACCGGCTGATCATGCACAGCGGCCACGAAGATAGCCATCCTTTACACTTGCATCGCCACAGCTTCGAGATTGTGAAGGTAGGCGATAAGGGCACCTCGGGAGTTTTCAAGGACGTGGTGCGTGTGCAACGCGACAACCTGACCGTGGTGGAGTTCGTGGCGGATAATCCAGGCGCGTCGCTGCTGCATTGCCACATGCAACAGCACATGGATTACGGCTTCAAGACGATTGTGAAATACGCGTAGCGGACGTTGAAATGCTGCTTCGCCCGCGCTAGCAGGCTGTTGAAAAACTCGGTCATTCACCGCTCCATAGCTGTCGCGGCTCCGTAAATCACTGAAACCGATGCTGCCTCAAACTGAGCCGCGAGAGTAATCGAGCGGGGTCGCTCGTTTTTCAACCGCCTGCTAGGGCTTTACTTCGTAGTTCACGCGCTCGTCATAAGGGCTGCCGAGCCACGCGAATAGTTTTTCGCGAAAGGCGCGGGTATGGTCCTGCGTGACGTGCGCCTCCCACGCCGCGCGGGATTCCCAGACTTCCACCAGCGTGAAGTGATTGGGACCATTTTCCACCAGCACGTCGATGCGCACGGAGCCCGCGTCCTTGCGGCTCTCGGCACCGTAGCCGAGCAGAGCCTTGGCCGCGTCGACGGCGAATTTTGGAAGCACATCCACGTGGCTGACGACAAACACACGTCCGGTATTATTTTGGGCAGACGCGCCTTGGGCAAAGACTGGACGTGCGAACGGCGCGAGGATCGCGATCCCGAGCAATATCGGCACGAGCAGCCCTTTACGGGAACAGATACCAGTGGCAAGTGACATTGGTCATATGATACAGCGAACCGGGGACAATATCATACGGCAAATGGTTAATTTGATACAACGAGCCGGGAAGCGGCGGGGAAGCGACGACTGATTGTTGATGGAGTCAATTACTATGGTCAATGTTTAAGTTAGTGTTAAACTAACGTCAGTTATGCCTATTCAACATATCCTCGACCTGCTCATCACGGAACGAGACCGACTCAACCGAGCAATTGACGCCCTTCAGGGGTCAGCGCCTCGGCGTGGCCGTCCGCCCGCCTCCGCAGAAAAGGCGCCCGCAACAGAAAGCACCAAACCGGCAGATGGCACCGAACCCGCGAAGAGGGGACGCAGGTTCACTCCCGCGCAGAAGAAGAAGCAAGCAGAGAGAATGAAGGCCTATTGGGCCGCCAAGCGGAAGGGGAAGTAATTCGGGCTTTCGCTTTCAGGAGCTGCGCCGTTTAATTCTTCTGGTTCCACTGGCTTTCCATTTCGCGAATGACTTCGCCGGGTTGGGTGGTATAGAGCCAGAAGATTTGAACGGCGTTGGCTCCCCGTACTTGCATTTTTAGTCCTCCACTCACGGGCGTGAATTTCAGATGAGGCCGCCCGGCCCGCAACGGCGTAATCACGCCGAGCGCGATCTTCGTGACATGCGCGCTCTCGCGAGCCGCTTCGACCATCAGAATCGCCGTATCAATCACCGTGGAATGTTTGCCGCTGAACTTGGGGCCTCGCAAGAGACCCTTGAGGTGCGCCACGTCTTGATGCTAGCGAATAAGTGGGTGGGCAACGCGCGCCTCATTTCGCCCGGGATATCGCGGGTGTATACTGGCCGTTGCAACCGAACCCATTGCAATAAAAGCAGAGGAGCCTCAGCATGACCAAAAGGAACTTGAGATATCTTGGCATCGCGGCCGTGGCAGTGATCGGCATGGCGGCGTGGATGGGCCGCGCGAATCGCGCAGACGCGCAGCAGACGGCGACGGTCAACGTGAAAGCCGATGAGATCGGCGGGGTAGTGTCCAGCAGCAAAGGGCCCGAGGCCGGCGTGTGGGTGATCGCCGAGACGACGGACCTGCCGACGCGGCTGATTAAAGAAGTGGTCACCGACGACAAGGGCCGCTATCTGATTCCGCAGTTGCCGAAAGCCTCCTATACGGTATGGGCGCGCGGCTACGGACTGGTGGATTCGCCGAAGGTGACCGCATCGCCCGGCAAAGCGGTGGATCTCAAACCGACCATTGCGCCTGATGCGAAGACCGCCGCGAAGCTCTATCCGGCCAGCTATTGGTATGCGCTGCTGAAGGTACCCGAGAAGAACGAATTCCCCGGCACGGGTCCCAAGGGCAACGGCATCTCGCCCGGCGTGAAGAGCCAGGGGCAGTGGATCCACATGGTGAAGACCGATACATGCGAGACTTGCCACCAGATCGGCAGCGAATATACGCGCACCATTCCGTCCCTATTTAAGGATTTCGATTCTCCGGCCAAGGCCTGGGAGCGCCGCGTTAAATCCGGCCAGGCCGGAGGCATGATGATGAACGGCCTCACTTCGCTGGGTTCGGAACGCGCCACCCAGGAATTCGGCAACTGGAGCGACCGCATCGCGAAGGGCGAGATTCCGACCGAAGCTCCTCCGCGTCCGCAGGGCCTGGAACGCAACGTTGTGATCACGCAATGGGACTGGGCCGATCCGAAGACTTATCTGCATGACGAAATCTCCACCGATAAGCGCAATCCCTCGTTGAACGCCAATGGCCTGATTTACGGATCGCCGGAAGAGAGCCGCGACGCTCTGCCGGTGCTGGATCCCGCGACGGGCAAGACCAGTTGGGTGAAGATTCCTTATCGCGACGCGAATACTCCCGGCCAGCCGAAGCCTCTGGCGGCGTCGCCGTTGTGGGGCGAGGAATCCATCTGGGATTCGCACGTATCGGTGCACAATCCGATGTTCGGCAACGACGGCCGCTTGTGGTTCACCTCGCGTTTGCGCGCGCCGGAAGATCCGGCGTGGTGCAAGGAAGGATCGAGCCTGCCTTCGGCGAAGATCTCACCGCTCGAGCGGTCGGGACGTCAGCTGGCGGTGTACGATCCGAAAACCAAGAAGATCGATTTGATCGACACCTGCTACGCCACGCATCACCTCTTGTTCGCCGAAGACAAGGACAATACTCTGTGGACCTCGAGCGGCGGCGGCGGCGGCGTGGTCGGCTGGCTGAACACGAGAGTGTGGGATCAGACGCACGACGCGGAGAAGTCGCAGGGCTGGACCGCGCTGGTGCTCGATACGAACGGCAACGGCAAGCGCGACGCTTATGAAGAGGTCGACCAGAACGTGGCCACGCTCGCCAACGGCGAAAGCATGGGCAATTCGATGGCGATCAAGAGCATCGCGAAAGATCCGAAGAAGGACACGCGCCTCAACGCTGCGTTCTACGGCCTCGCGATCGGCACCGATGGATCCGTGTGGGGCAGCGTGCTGGGCTTCCCGGGCGGCATCGTGCGCTTGATGCCGGGCTCGAATCCATCGGAGACGGCGCTGGCCGAATATTATGAAGTGCCGTGGAACAATCCCAAGGCGAAGGTGCAAGGCTTCTCGCCGCGCGGTATGGACATCGATCGCAACAACGTGGCGTGGGTCGCTCTCGCGAGCGGCCACTTGGCGAGCTTCGATCGCAGCAAGTGCAAAGGTCCTCTGAACGGTCCGAAGGCGACGGGCCAGCATTGCCCCGAAGGTTGGACGCTGTATCCTTCGCCGGGTCCGAACTTCAAGAACGTGAAGGATTCGGGCAGTGCGGATTCGCATTACTATGACTGGGTGGATCAATGGGACACGCTAGGCCTCGGTAAGAACACGCCGATCGAAACCGGCAACGGCAGCGATTCGCTGCTCGCGCTGGTGAACGGCAAGTGGGTGGTGATGCGCGTGCCGTATCCTCTGGGCTTCTTCGCCAAGGGCATGGACGGGCGCATTGACGATCCGAAGACCGGGTGGAAAGGCAAAGGCGTGTACACCACGTGGGGCACACGTACTCCGTTCCATTCGGAAACCGGCAAGGGAACGATGGCAAAAGTGGTGCACTTCCAAGTGAGGCCGGATCCGCTAGCGGATTAAGAATCACGATCAGGGATCTGTTTTTGTTTTGCGAGTGGGGACGGAGCAATCTGTCCCCATTTCTTTCGAAGGAGCGTAGCGTGGCGACCAGCGAGATCAAGCATTTTCTGCTGTTGTGCGTCGGATTGAACTATACGATCCTGCTCATCTGGTCGATGACGTTTATATTCGCGCATGATTGGATGTATCGGTTCCACTCTCGCTGGTTCAAACTCCCGGTGGAGACGTTCGACGCGTTACATTACATGGGACTCGCGATCTACAAGATCGGTATTTTTCTACTGAACCTGATGCCTCTGGCTGCGCTGTATTTGATGGGGTGAAGCGCAGGCGAGCCGTCGGGGCTGAACCGCTCCCTGTGGTCGCGGCTCGGGTCCGATGTTGTGACACGCGAACTCGTTCGGCTAGGGTGGTGGCTTACTATTTCCTGACCTCTGTCTCTTTCGGCTATGATTTCCTCATGAACTCTTTCGCGATCTCTCGTGTCGCCTGCGTCGCACTGGCCGCCGTGCCGTTTGCCTTCGGTGCCGTCGCTCCCAACAAGCAATCCGACATTGTCGAGACCACGCGGGGGCCGCTCAAGATCACTCCTCTGTATCACGGCAGCGTGATGCTGGATTACATGGGCAAGATCATTCACGTGGATCCCTGGGGACAGGCCGATTACACGGGACTCCCGCAGGCCGACATGATCCTGATTTCGCACACTCATGCCGATCATATGGACCCCGCGCTGCTCAAGACGCTGCGCAAGGATTCTACGATCATCGTTACATCCGAGGCCGTCAACGATACGCTCAACGGCTGCTGCGGCATCCCCGAGACGATTCGCAATGGTGAAAAGAAAACATTCTCGCTGGGCGAGTACGAAGTCGGCGTGGAAGCCGTAGCCATGTACAACCTGACCTTTGGACCCTCGCCCGGCAAGCCATGGCATCACAAGGGCATCGGCAACGGCTACATTCTCACGTTTGGAAATACGCGCGTGTATTTCTCGGGTGACACCGAATGCGTGCCGGAGATGAAGGCGCTGAAGAATATTTCCGTTGCGTTCGTGGCGATGAATCCTCCGCGCACCATGAGCACCACGGACGCCGCAGCCTGCGTGAAGGAGTTTCATCCGCAGATTGTGTATCCGTATCACTATCGCGGACAGAACACGCAGGATTTCGCGGATGGATTGAAGGGCTCCGGAATTGAGGTGCGGTTGAGGAAGCTCGAGGGAGAGCAGTAGATCGAGATTTACAACAGATCCTTGAGATGCTCAGGATTGATACTGCAATCCTTTAAGATTTTTCGCAATAGGCCAAGACCTAGCGTGCGAGTTCGAAGAGGAATAACGGTCGCACGGCCGTCTCGATGGCAGAGAAAATGATGGCTGCCCCGCACGCGCACGGTCATAAAGCCCATGCGCTCCAAAGCCTGCACCAGCTCCTTGCCGGAGGGCGTGGGAGGGTGCTCATGCCGCGATGGTGATTCGCTGGATGCCGACGAACTCCAGGTTATCGGTCGCTTTACCGTCCACTTCAAGGCAAAGCTCAATGGCCTCGCGAATTTCTACCATGAGCTCGTCGAGGGAGGTGGCGTCCGTGTGGCACCCTGGCAGTTGCGGCACTGAGGCAACGTACACACCTTCCTCGTCCCGCTCAATCACGACATCAAATTGACGCGCCATATCCTTAAGTTTACAGCAGCAATCCGGCCTCCGCCGAGAAACAGCAGATCCCTCGACTACGCTCGGGATGACACCTGTGGAGGTTCTGTCGTCTACCGCGTCTCGGCGAGGATGCCGTCCAGGCTCAACAGGAACTGCAGGTCGCCCCATTTGTAATCCTTCTTCAGGACGTCGCTGATTTCCATGCGGGTCTTCTTCTGCGCCTGCAAATCGTGGACGGTGTTTCGCAGCTTCAGCGTGGTATCGCGGAACGCTTTCATGTCGGCCTTCTTCGCGAGGTTGCCATGGCCGGGAACGACGTTGTCGAAGTCGAGCTTCAACGCGCCGTCGAGCGTGGGGGTCCATTCCTTGGCGCTGCCGCCGCCGGAGTAATCGATCAACTGCGGGGTTGCGTCGCCGAAGGTAAAGATATCGCCCGCAGACAGCACGCGATCCGCGGGGAACAACACGACGACGTCGCCGTTGGTGTGCGCGCGTCCGAAGTAATAAATCTCGGCGACCTTGCCGCCGAGCGTGACCGTCGCGTGGTGTTCCACGGCGATGTCCGGCTGGCCGGGCTGCTTGGCGTCCAGCATATTCTGACGAGCTTGTTCGGAGGCGATCACCTTCACGTCCATCTTCTGCATGGCGGGATTGCCGCCGGTGTGGTCGGCGTGATGGTGCGTGCTGATGACGTACTTGATGGGCTTCGCGCTGATCTTCTTCACTTCCGCGACCAGGTTGTCGTGATCCACGGCAAATTTGTCGTCGACGAGGAGAATGCCTTCGTCGGTCACCAGCACGGTGGTGTTGCCGGGAACGATGTCGTTATGGATCATATACAGGTCGTTGGCGATCTTCACGGTGGAGAGCTTGGCGGGCTGCGAGCCCATCTGGCTGTAAGCGACCCAGGAGGCTCCGCAGAGAAGGATCAGCAGAGCGAGTCTAAGGATAGAACTTGTGCGCATGAACGCGAGTATATCAATTGGAGTGGCGGGCTGAAGCCCGCCGCATCCCGCGAGGCGGGATGCCCCACCAAACAGCGGCAGTTCGCAAGCTATACGAGCGTGAAGACGAAGGACGCCTCGGTGCGCTCCCACAGCACGGCGAAGCGGCCTTTCTTGCCGCCTGCATTGTCGGGCTCGGGCCGCACTTCAATGCGCATTTTTTCTACTGGATCCGACAGCGTCGCGAGATCCATGGCAGCGCGGCCAATGTCCGCCGATTCTTCGTAATCCAAATGGAAGGCGTGCGTGTTCTTGTTGACGATGACCTTCCATTCCTTCTCATTCGGCAGCGTCCAGATGGCGTAGGTTCCGGCGGCCAGCTTCATGGTGCCGATTTCGAGGCCGGCTTCCTCCGACGTGATGGTGGTGCAGTAGTTCGCTCCGGTGCACCACACGTCGCCGTAGGGAACCAGATAACCCATGATCTTGCGGCCGCGCATGGAAGGCGCGTAATAGTGGACGGTGACGGGCTTGCCGCCAATTGTGGCTTCGGTCACCATCGGAGGACTGGCAAGCGTGTACTGGCCGAAGGCGGGAACGGCGGCGGCTCCCATTCCGGCGACGAGGAACTGACGGCGATGCAGCATAGCGGCCTCCTTTGAAAAGGATCTTGTATTATGCCTTGTCTCAAACTACGGCATCACGATGATCGGTCTACGGCAAGACCGTAATAGCAATCGACGCCTGCGTTTTCTCCCACGTCATCGTCAACAAGCCGCTCGCGCGCTGCGACGTGACTTCCAACTTGAAATTCTCCACCGGCGCGGAGAGCGCTTTCACGCTCATCTTCGTGCGCCCGAGATCCAGTTTCGGATGATACTCCGTGCCCCACTGCCCGAGCTCCTTGCTGACGATGAGCGTCCACTCGTTGGCCTGCGGGATCGTATAAATGGTGTAGTTACCCTTGGGCACTTTCAAGTCGCCGATCTGCAGATTGGCTTCGGTGGACATCGACGTCGCGCTATCGGCGCCGGTGCGCCACACCTCGCCGTAAGGGACGAGTCCGCCCATGATCTTGCGCTTGCGCATGCGCGGCGAGGAATACTTGATTTGAATTTTCTTGCCTCCGATGGTCGCGGAGGTTTCGGCGGGAGGGCTCAAGACTTGTTGCCCCGATAATGTCGCGGCACATGCGACGATGGCGATGATCCAGAACCTTGTGCTCGTTCGGCCGATGCTCATACGACTGCTATTTGACCACAGATTGCGCGCGCCAGTCGGTTCGCGCGCCGCGCTGTAAATCGTCGCGGACGCTCGCGTAGCCGACTCGAAATATCGGTTTGAAATATCAACTTGGTACAGTAGAGAATTGTCCCGCGTAATTTCCTCATCGCCACGCGCCTCGGAGCAGGTCCGATGGACGCAACTCTATCTTGGACTGGGCTTCACGACGCTTGCGACGCTGATGCTGGAGCTTGCGCTGACGCGCATCTTCTCGGTCGTCTTCTACTATCACTTCGCGTTTTTGGCGATCTCCGTGGCGTTGTTCGGACTGGGCGCGGGCGGGGTGTTTTCGTACGTGATCGCCGCGAAACCCGCGAACATTTATAAGAAGCTAGGCGCGTGCGGCCTCGCGAATGCGTTCTGCGTGACGGGATCGTTGTGGTTTCTGCTGACGCGTCCCGCCGATCTGGGCTACGGGGAGCTGGCCGCAGTGTATCTCGCCAGCGCGCTGCCCTTTTTGCTGGCGGGGACGATGGTTTCGAGCGCCATCGCCGAAGCGATCGACCGCGTGGATCGCGCCTACTTTTTCGATCTGGCGGGCGCCGCGACAGGATGCCTGATCCTGATTCCGTTTCTCAATGTGTTCGGCGGCCCGAACACGGTTCTCGCCTCCGGCGTTTTCTTCGCCATCGGAGGAGCGATCTGGTTCCAGCAAGCGGGGCAGGCGCGCTGGCGCGCGGCATCGGTGCTGGCGTCGCTGTTGCTGGTGACGTTGATGGTGGTGAACGGAAAATACCACCTGCTGGACATCCGCATCGCCAAGGGACAGAAGTTGCCGCCGGAAAAATTCGCGGCCTGGAATAGTTTTTCGCGCGTGGGCGTGACGACGGATCGCGGTTATACCAGCATCGTGATCGACGGCGATGCCGCCACCGCTCTGGCCGATAAAGATTGGGATCACCTGACGGCCGAAGATCGGCGCGCGCTGAATCACGACGGCCCCGGCGCGGTTTATTTCCTGCGGCCCGGCCCGAAAACGCTGGTGATTGGCGCGGGCGGAGGCTACGATGTCGCGCGGTCGCTGGCCTCCGGCAGCAAAGATATCACCGCCGTGGAGATCAACCCGATCATCGCCACCTCCATCATGCGCGGCCAATTCGCGGAGCAGAGCCATCGCTTGTATTTCCGGCCGGAGGTTCACGTGGTGGTGGAGGACGGGCGATCGTTCGTGCGCGGCAGTTCCGAAAAATATCAGGTGTTGCAAGCGACGCTGGTGGACACCTGGGCGTCCACCGCCGCGGGAGCTTTCGCGCTTTCCGAAAATAATCTGTACACCACCGATGCGTTCTACGATTACCTGTCGCACTTGACCGACGACGGCGTGCTTTCGTTCACGCGCTGGGGATTCGATCCGCCGCGCGAATCGCTAAGGCTGGTCACGCTGGCGATGGACGCGCTGGCGAAACTGGGCGAGAAAGATCCGGCGCAGCACGTGATTGTAGTGCGCGACGATACATCGAAGCTTTACGGCTGGGGCGCGCAGGACACGGTTCTCATTTCACGCAAGGCGTTCACGAAAGTAGATGTGGCGCGAGCGCGCCAGCTGGTATCGGAGACCAAGCTCGCGGCGATTTATTTACCCGGCGGCGGCATGCATAACGAATTCGCACAGTTGCTGGAGACGCCGGATCCGGCGGCGTTCCTGCGCGATTATCGATTTGACGTTTCGCCGGTGAGCGACGATCGTCCGTTTTTCTTCTACACGGTTCAGCCGCGCGACGTGCGCACGTACCTCACGAGCGCGAATAAAGAAAGCGCCGACTACAAAGTCAATCGCGCGCTGCCTCTGCTGTTCGAACTGGTCTTCGTGAGTCTGGTGGCAACGGCGCTGGTGATGGGTCTGCCGCGTCTGCTGTTGGGCGCGCACCTGCCGCGCGAGCACAGCGTGATGATGTTCCTGCTGTATTTTTTGTTGCTGGGCGCGGGATACATCGTGGTGCAGGTGGCGTTGATCCAGCGATTCGTTCTGCTGTTGGGGCATCCGGCGTACGCGCTCACCGTGATCATATTTTCGATGTTGGTGGCGAGCGGCGCGGGAAGTTTTGTCAGCGCGAAATGGATCGCGGGAGATGACACGCGTCTGGCGCGCGTGCTGGGCGGGATCGCAGCGTGGGTCACGATTCTGGCGTTTGGCGCGGGACCGCTGGTGCGCATCGCCGCCACTTGGCCGCTGCCAGTGAAAATGCTGGTGACCGCGGTTGCCATCGCGCCCGCTGGATTCCTAATGGGAATGCCCTTCCCCAGCGGCTTGCGCAGGCTGGAGCGATGGCATTCGGCGTCGGTTCGTTGGGCGTGGTCGCTGAACGCGGCGGCGAGCGTGCTGGGTTCGGCGGGCGCGATTGTCCTGGCGATTTATTTTGGCCTGCAGGCAACGCTGTTAGCCGGTGGATCGCTGTATTTGATCGCCATCGTGGTGTTACTGGCGACGCGGCCTTCCGCCGCGAGGCGGCCGGGTGTGTAAACGTGTCGCAAGGCGGCCCGGAATATGACAATTCCGTCGCCGTGGGGACGCGACTGTGGGTGGATTTGCGGTGCGCTCTAAGCTAACTCGCTGATTCCAAGAACCGCAGAATGGCCGTATGCTTGCATTAGACTTACCTAGGTTATGGTCGAAGAGGGATTTAGATGCATGTTTAATAGGATCGCTTTCATGGCTGCGGCCTTCCTCGCGCTGAGCGGCATGGTGTTGGCAAGCGCTCCGCCGATGCCGGGCGACCACGTGGACAGCCCGTTTCATCGGCAAATCGTCAACGTCTTCGCGCTGCCTGAGATGAAAGCGGAGTTGGGGCTTTCGCCGGAGCAACTCGCGGCGCTGCGCCGCCAGAAGCAGGATCTGCTCACCAAGTCCAACGAGATCACGGGCCAGATCGCTACGCATCGCAGAGAACTGGATCTATTGCTCTCCGGCGACACCTCGCGGACGCGCACAGTGAGAACGCTCTTCGATCAAATCGCAGGGCTACAGTCTCAGATGCAATACGCGGGATTTGAGACGGCTTCGAAAATGAAGGCTGTGCTGAACAACGCCCAACGCGCACAGATCAACGCTATGAAGCCAATGGACCTGCATCACCTCATGATGTCGCGGGGGAACATGACGGAAATCGAACAGACGATGCAATGGATGGGCCTGGAGAGCAGCATGGGCAGGCACGGTGCCGGCATGGACATGCATCGCTAAACGCCTCACCAAACGCCGCACAAGCGCGGCTGTTCGATGTCGCCGTCGTTACTTGCGTGGCCCAAATTGATGTGACCGGCGTTATTTGATATGACCCTCGAGTAGATCCCGATTGTTCTCGTTGCAGTTGTACTCCATCAAGTTCCACGTGGGTTGTAGCGTGAAGGTGCGCTTATTGGTCCACGGTTTGGCATAGGCCACGGGATCGGTGATCGTGATTTCGTAGGCGATGTGCGTCGCGTCGGTGCGCGTGAAGTGCTCCACCACGTGCAGGTCCGCGGTGTGAGGATGGCCGGAGGTATCGAGCATGGTCTTGTCGTTGAATCCGACCGTGTCGACCACCAGCGTGTCTCCTTCCCAATGGCCGACCGAATGACCGCCCGCGGTCGATTCCAGATCTTTGGGATGGGGACGCCCGTCCAGGAAGACGTGGTGGTAAATATCGTTGAACTCGTAGAGAAACACGACACGATCGGGCCGCTGCACGATCTCAATGGGAAAAGGAGAATTGACATCGCGCACATAGCCGCCGAGCAGGCAGTGGCCTTGCGAATCGAACTTTTCGCCAAAATGCGCTTTGGCCCACTCGGTCATGGCGAGATCGGCGGCGCCTTGCTGGCCGGGACCATTCTTGCTCATATCGAGCACGGGAGGGCGCTCCCACACTCCGCTGAGATCCGGCTTGCCGTCGGGCATGCGCGGGATCGACGTCTTCGGCGGCTGCGCAAAAACAGGCACGGCGAGCACGATGAAAAGAGTTCCAGCCGCCAAGCGGTTTTTCACGACGATCATCATGGCAGCCGGGTGTGCAGCCGCACGTCGAACGGACTGCCGAGCATCGGCGCGATTTTCTCGCGGAATTTGCGCGCATAGTCGAGTCCATTGTGGGCGTCGTAAGCCTCGCGGCTTTGCCAGACTTCGGACATCACGAAGTGATTGAAGCGGCTATCCTGCTGCATCACTTCGAAGCGCACGGCGCCCTTGTCTTTTAAGCTGGCGACCTGGAAATCGTGCATCAGCTTAATCGCTTCGGCCACGCCCGGAGGGCCGCCGATGATATCGACGTGGGTGATCACGTAGACCGGTCCGGTGGGCGGCGCCTGCGCGGCACCGGGCTGCTGGGCGTACAGCGAAGAAACGGCGGCTATGCAAAGAACCGCAGCTGCGGCGGTGAAACTTCGTCGGGGAAGACTCATATCGAGGAGTATAACTCCAGCCTTGCCTTACCAGGAACATGCGCGCGATTGTGAATCGTGCCAGTCTCATAAAAGTACACCGGGCGGGTTGCCAACCCACCGCAGCTTGCCAAGCTGCCCCACGACCATAGAACGAAAGTACTTGACGCGCCCTGCTATCATTTATGTGAGAGCGTTCCTGCAAAGTTCGTTAGGCTTCTAAAAATTGATCCGATAGTCAATGTCATGGAATCCGACTCGATTTCGCGCCGGTGAGCATGCTCCGGCGGTGTAAGCCGCCACGGAGACGCCTAATGGCTCGCGGGGGATTCCCCCCTTGTAATTTTCGGGGTCAATGACGGAGCTGAAACGGCTGAGTGGTGCGCTCTCATTTTTCCCACTCCCTTGACCAACCTTCTTTTTATCGGCGATATCTTCGCGTCTCCCGGCCGTTCCATCGTCGCTCAGAACTTGAGGAAGATCGTGGCCGAGGAGAAGATCGACCTCGCCATCGCCAACGCCGAGAATTCCGCGGGAGGCTTCGGCATTACGCCGCAGCTGGCGGACGATCTTTTTGGCTACGGGCTCGACGTGCTCACCACCGGCAATCACGTGTGGGATAAGCGCGAGATCTACGATTATTTTGCGCGCCAGCCGCGTCTTCTGCGTCCCGCGAATTATCCCGCCGATAATCCCGGAGCGGGCGTCGTGGTGGTGGAAGCGCGCAACGGAGTGCAGTGCGCCGTGATGAACCTGCAGGGCCGCGTTTACATGCCACAGACGGATTGCCCGTTTCGCATGGCGGATAAGCTCTTAGGTGATCTGCCTGCGGACGTCAAGGTGAAGTTTGTCGACTTTCACGCCGAAGTCACCAGCGAGAAAATGGCAATGGGCTGGTATCTGGATGGACGCGTTTCCGCGATGATCGGCACGCACACGCACATCCCGACGGCCGATACGCGCATTCTGCCAGGCGGCACAGCATATCAAACGGACGTCGGCATGACGGGGCCGTATCGCTCGGTGATCGGCGTGGATAAAGACATCATCCTGGAAAAATTCCTGACGCAGATGCCCGCGAAAATGGAAGCCGCACGGCACGGGGCCGAACTTCATTCCGTCATCGTGGAAGTGGACGAATCCACGGGCCGCGCGGTCAGCGCCCGCCGCTATACGATCGCGGGATAACATGATGAAGACCGGTTTGATGAAGATGAAGGATCACGCATGAACGTCATCATTGCCGGCGGAGGCATCGCCGGCCTCGCCCTGGCCCTCGGATTGAAGCAACGCGGCATTTCTTGCAACGTGTACGAATCCGCGCCGGAGATCAAGGCGCTGGGCGTCGGCATCACGCTGCTGCCGCACGCGATGCGCGAGCTTTCGGCGCTGGGTCTGGAACCGCGTCTGCGCGAAGTGGCGATTGAAAACCGCTTCCACAAATTTTTCAATCGTTACGGCCAGTGGATCTACGAAGAGCCGCGCGGAAAATTCGCGGGCTATCCGTATCCGGAGTTCGGCATCCATCGCGGACGCCTGCACCTGGTGCTGCTGGAAGCCGCGACGGCGCAGGTGGGAGCCGAGCACATCCACACCAATCGTTTCTGCACGGGCGTCGAGCAGGACGAGGGTGGCGTGACGGCTCACTTCAAGGAATCCACGACCGGCCAGCCGCTCGATTCCGCACGCGGCGATATCCTCATTGCCTGCGATGGTGTGAATTCGGTGATCCGCAAGCAGTTTTATCCCGACGACAAGCTCGCCTACGCGGGCATCAACATGTGGCGCGGCGTGACGCGTCACAAACCGATTTTCGAGGGAGCCACGTACATGCGTGTCGGCTCGATCGACACGGGCAAGATGGTGATCTACCCCATCGTTAATAATGTCGACGGCGAAGGGAATCAGCTGATCAATTGGGTGGCCGAGTTGCGGCGTCCTGGCGCGGCGATGAACGATTGGCACAAGCCCGGCAAGTTGGAGGATTTCTTCGACGTTTACCAGGACTGGCATTTCGAATGGCTGGACGTCGCAAAGTTGATTCAAGATGCCGAACAGATTCTGGAATACCCGATGGTCGATAAAGATCCGCTGGAGGCGTGGACCTTCGGACGCGTGACGCTGATGGGCGATGCCGCGCATCCCATGTATCCCAGAGGCGCGAATGGCGCGGCGCAGGCGATCATCGATAGCCGCACGCTCGCCGATCTTCTCAGCCACACCAGCGAACCGGTGGAAGCGCTGGTCGCTTACGAAGAGGCGCGGCTCGAAGTGACGGCGCACATCGTGCGTACGAATCGCCAGTATCCGCCCGACTACATCAACATCAAGGTGGACGAACTCACCGGCGGCCAGCCGTTCCAGAATATCGACGACGTCATCAGCCAAGCGGAGCTGAAGCAGATTTCCGAGAATTACGCCAGAATCGCGGGATTTTCCAAAGAGGCTGTAAAGTAGCCGCTACTTCAGCTTGTAGTGCTCGATGTCTTGCTCGTTCTCGACGCAGATGTACTCGCCGATTTCATCGCCCGCGAGCAACGTGGTGGCGTACTTCACGCTCCATGGTTTGGTAAATGTCTCGGGATCGTTGACGATGAACTCGTATTCCAGATGCCCTTCGTCGGGACGGCGCAGCCGTTCGGTCACCACAATGCTTTCCTTATGAGGGCGCCCGAACGGCAGCCAGCTCTTGTCGTTCATGTTCGCGGTTTCGATGACGAGAGTCTCGCCTTCCCAGTGGCCGATGGAATAACCCATCCATGTGGGATCGGCGTCCTTGGGACGCGCGCGCCCATCCATGTGAATTTGGCGATACACGAAAATATCTTCGTTGATCACGACGATCGTCTTGGGAGCTTGAATAATCTTGAAGGGATTCGCGCCGCCGAGCCGGGGCCCTTGCGGCAGACAAAACGCGTTGGGACTCATGCGGTCGGGGCGCTTCATCTCGGCTTCGGCCCAAGGAAGCAGCCCAGTCTCCGTCGCGCCGAGTTGCCGCATGGTGGCCCACACGCCCGATAAATCGGGATGCCCGTCGAGCGCGCGCGGCGTGGGACCCGCTGGGATGGCGCGCTGCTCCATGGCCGCGGCCGCGAATGCGTTGTCGCCGACGGCATTGATGGTGGCTTCCTTCAGACGAGGATCGACGCGCACACGACTGCCGGCCACAACCGCGACATTGCGCTCGAAAAACAAACGCGAACCGTGAACGGTGGCGGAGACGTCGTAGGTGCCGGGCGTCAATCCCGAGACCGAGTACTCGCCCTCTGCGCCGGACGTTGTATGGAGCTCGGCGCGGCTGGCGGCATTTTGGACGCTAATGTCCACGCGCGGCGCGGCGTGGCCGAAGTCATCGTAGACGACGCCCGCGATGGCTCCGGATTCGTTCTGCGCAAGCGTCGCACTGGCGCAGGTGATCAGCAACATCGCCGCCTGCACGACGGCGAGCGGGATGGCGCGACGCGCCCCGTTATCGAGCATGGCCCGCATACTGGTTATTCTCCGCGCAGACGTATTCGCCGATCTCGTCGTTCGGCAGCAGCGTGGACACCACCTTGAAGCTCCACGGTTTGGCGTACGTGCCCGGATCGTCAATGGTCGTCACGATCTCAATGTGTCCCAGGTCCGGCCGGCGGATGCGTTCGATCATGTGGAACTTGCTGGTGCGCGGGTAGGGAATCGGCGACCAGCCTTTATCGTTGAAACCCGCGGTATCCACCACGAGCGTTTCGCCTTCCCAGCGGCCTATGGAATGACCCATCCAGGTGGGATCGGCGTCGGCCGGATGCGCGCGCCCATCCATGTGGATCTGGCGGTACGGGAAAGCGTCCTCGTTCAAAGTCACAATCGTCTTGGGAGCTTGAATAAATTTAAACACGGTGGGAACGTCGAACGTGGGGCCCCATGGCAAACACGAGGACGTCGGAATATCTTTCGTGTTATTGGCGATGCGTTCCTGGAAAACCTTTTCCGCCCACGGCAGCATTTCCGGCTTGCCCTGCTCGACCTTCTGCGAAGGAGCCCACACGCCGGAAAGATCGGGATGCCCGTCGAGCGAGCGCGGCGTCGCTCCCGTGGGCACAGGCTTGCGGGCGATAATCGCGGCCGCGAACGCGTTGTCGCCAATGGCGCCGAGCTGCGTGTCGTCCTTCAGATGAACGTCGAGCTTCACCGTTTGTCCCGCTGAAATCGCCACGCCCTCTGCGGTAAACTTGCGGCCGCCGCGCACGAAGACCGACACCTGATAACGTCCGGCGGGCAATCCGGCTACGGTATAGGCGCCGGTTTTCGACGTGAGCGCACGCGAGGCTTTGTCGGGATTGTTTGAAGCAGGTTCGACGCGCACTTCGGCGTTCGGCATGTGCTCCCCTAACGGATCGTAAACCACGCCGCTCAGCGAGCCTGTCGTTTGTGCAAGAAGCAGCGCCGGAGCGGCGAGAAATAAGACGGCGGACGCTATACGAAGGGGCGTGAAACGCATCATTATTAGATTACCGGATTAGATTAGCGGAACACGGAGCTTCTGCTCCGCGAGCCAGGCTTCCGGCCGGCATTTGCCCGAGCGCAAGCTCGGGCCGCGGATCGGAAGCCCCGCCCCACAAGAAGACCCGCCACAATGCACGCTATTTCTTGTTTGTGGTGGACCCGTAACGCTTGTTGTAGATGGCTAGCTCCGACGGCGAGCACAGCATCTCGAGGAGTTCGGTCGACGCCGGCATCAGAGTGAAGCGCACGTCTTTGAGTCCGACCCACGGCTTCTGATACACCTTCGGGTCGTCGAGCGTCACCGTCAGCAACATGTTGTCGCGATCCACGCGATGGAACACTTCGGTCACGTGCAGATCCTCGCTATGCGGACGCCCCGTGTTGTCCACCCAGGTGCGCGGGTCCGTCCCATTGGTATCGATGACGAAGGTGAAATCGTCGGTCCATTTGCCGACCGAATAGCCGTACCAGTGGGGATCGGGATCCACGGGCAGCGCCCGGCCGTCGGTCCAGACGATGCGATAAACTTTGCCGTACGTATACAGCAGCACGGTCTTCAGCGGCGTCTGGATAAATTGCGTCGTACGCAGCTCGAAAAAATCCTCACGCGGAAATCCCTGCGGATCGCAGGCGTGCGCCGGATCGTTTTCATCCACCGCCGCCACTGCGTCCGGTCCATTGGAAGACTTGTTGCGCTTGGCCATTTCCAGGCCGTAGGGCGTGTACAAC
>Ga0182030_10008804_pt1 | contig 20796 bp, 24 predicted proteins | sample 812S3MmetaG_FD_121299 | JGI IMG/M metagenome (GOLD analysis project Ga0182030, IMG submission 121299) | Permafrost microbial communities from Stordalen Mire, Sweden - 812S3M metaG (Illumina Assembly) | ecosystem: Environmental > Terrestrial > Soil > Wetlands > Permafrost | place: Sweden...
TCCACCATCAGCGCCCACCCAAGTTTCAGGTAATTGATGGCATCGGCAAACCGGGTCGCCATCGCCTCGCCTTGCCGGATTTCCGGCTTACTTACCCGCGTCGCGATGGATAGGATTTGCTTGTCGAACTGCACCCCCCACGCCTGCAACGGCGTCGTGCCGTATCGCGCGGCGGACGCCTTGAAGTTATGCAGCACATCCACATGCCCCTGCGTGTAACCGGGCCTCTTCGACGCCGCTATCGAATTTGCCAGCGCGTCCAACTCAGCCGCCAATTCATCGTACTTCTCGGCGTTCACAGGGAAAGCGCGTAAGTCAGCACGTAATCCACGATCATCATTCGGACCTGATACCCCGGAAAACTCTGCGGCAACGGCCCGCGCACAACCCTCGCCCGCGTAATGCCCTTCTGCGCAATCGCCGCCCTGAGTGCTGGCGACTCGAACAGATAGCGCACCTGATCCGCCACCCTCCGCGCCATGAAGTCGCCCTGTCCATCCGCCTGCCCCTTGTTCTGCACCCTCACGAACACCGTCATGCACGCCGGGACCCGGTAGTTGCGCTGAGTCACGACGCCAGCCGTCGAAGTCTCCCACGTCCGATCCGGCTTGAGGTCGGTAAATACCGTGTGAATCACCGGCTTTGTCGAGTCGGGCATCGTGGCATTGAAGGCGAGGTTGCAGCCCACGAACGGCAGCTCTCCATCCGGCGTCTCGATCATGGAGCCGGGATAGCTTACTACGCCATCCTGCACGGGATCGCTCCCGCTAAAGTAGGCTTTGTAAAACTCATTCAGGAGTTCTTGGACGCTGCGTTCTGTTTCGATGGGATCGACCGGGGGGCTTGTTAGAGTTATGGGCATAAAAAGTTACTTTTTGGCGTCGATCATCGACTCAGAAAGGCACAGCCACTTTTCCGCGCACCACTTCCCCGATGTAGGCTCGCCAATCCTTGCGCATCCGCACGATGATGTTCTGTTTCCACGCGTTCAGGAGCGACGGGAGGGCCTCGCGCATCAAGGCGATGCCCTGGGCGACAAGGAATCCGCGGATGCGATCATGCGAGTTCAGCGAACGCCCCGTGTACATGGCCCACCATACCCGCTTCGCTATCTCCCTGTCGCTTTTCCCAATGTCCCGATCATCCAAATCCTTGCCGCCCTCCTCGCCGGCGCGTCCGGCAGCAACCCACTCCATCACGGTATCTTCAGCGAAGAGGCCGGGCGTCGGCCCGCTTACTTCCTCCATTTGCGGCTGGGCCTCGGGCGAGAGCCAGAAACGGAGCCCCGTCTCAAGCTCTTGAATCAATGCGCTCGTGATGCAATCCGCAACCACTTGCACATGGTATCCCCACTCCTCATCCTCTTGGTCGTCGGGCTTCACCAGCATCAATTCCCGCATCGTGATTTCCCTCAACGCCGCGACATATTCCTCCCGGTGGACCGCGAAGAAATCCGCGGGCTTCTCAAGCTGCGCGCGAATCCCCTTCAACCGCTCTATATGGCTTTCCAGTGTCGCGCGAGCCATAGTCAGATTCCGCCGTCGATCATCGACTTCGGGAACGCCTCCAGCATGACGTTATTGCCCCGCATCCATCCGTCCGTGTAGCGGGCGATTGCCATTTGCGCCAGCGCCAGGCGATCCGCGTCCACGTCGAAAAATACCTGCTTCGTGACCTTCCTCCCATTCGCATAACGCCAATAGCCGACCAGCACTCGTTTCAGACCGTTCGGTTCATCATGCCAGCGCAACTCACGGAAGACGACAAACTGCCTCACCTTGAGGCAGACCCAATCCAGAAGATCATCCGGTTCGGTTGTCGTAATTGTCATGTTGACGTTTTCGCCCCGGCTCGGCGGAATGTCAATTTCGATGCTTCACGCGTGAAGCAGTCATCGAATCAAAATCCCTGCGTGACGGATGCCCCAAACAACCCCGCGTCCCGCAACCCAAAGAGCCACGTCACCCCATCCGCCGCGAAGAAGTCCCATTCATCCTTCCTGCCCACGGGCATCGTAGCCGTCTGATTGAACCCCCGCACGTACAAGCCTCCCGTGGTTGTCAGCGCGGCGACCTGCGATTGCCCCATGTAAAATTCCAACCGGGGCAGCGGGGCCGCGCTCATGGTCGTCGTCGTCGCCGCGATGATGTCGAGCGCGTGAATCGACATTTCAGGATCGACGGCCAGCGCCAGCCCGCCCGCCACGTTCAATTTCCACAGGTTCCCGTCAGGCGTGTCCGTGAAGAAATCCGCCAGCCCCACCGGGGACGGATTGATGCTGCTCCACACAACCTTCTTCGTTATCGGGTCGTAATGGATGATGTCCGCCGTCTGTGTCGCATCCGTGTAGCGGATATAGCCCTCGATCCTGCCCGTCCTCTGCAATGCCACCGTCCGAAACGCGGTATCCGTCCCCGCTCGCGTGAAGAAATCAGTGATGTTGCGCCCCGTGTTTTTCTCCACGTACTCCTCCCCGTTGACGATGAAGCGCACGTTGTCCCCGCTCAAATCAACCTCGGGGTAGAAATCAATCACGAGGTCGCAATCTATCTGCTCCATCCATCCGCGCGCCTTCCCTTGCGCCGCCGATGCGTAAGTCAAAAGCCCTTGCTCGATATGCCGGATTTCATTCCCGGTGACATAGCTGCCTTCAACATTGGTATCCGGCACTCCCGCCCCCTCGGTGAAGGCAATCACCACATCGACCATGAATTTGCCGCTCGCCCTGCGAATAAGATTGGTGAAGGTGCTCATAGAATCACAAGGGGTTCATTGCCGCCGTCGATCATCGACTCGTCCGGGGGCGACGCCGCCAACGCCGCTTCGTTCGCGTGAAACCGGGCCGCGCGCTCCCTCCACGATGGGAGTTGAAGATGCTTGCGGGCAAGGGCCACATTCAGCGCCCGCTTCGTGTCCCCCATCGTTCCATATTCCATCCCCGCCTCTTCCGCTCCCTGCGTTGACATTCTTCGCGCCTGCCTCTTGCGAAGCCCCATGTCGTCCGATTCGGTGGCGCCGGGCATCATAGGCTGTCGGCAATCGAGGGCGCGTACACCCCCGTTGCGTCAATGGTTGCAAGCCAGTTTCCCTCTCCGTCCACAAGCGCGAACCCCAAGGGCAATCCGGGGTTCGCGTGAGTCTCCTGAAAGGAAGTCGCGGCAAGCACTCCCGCCGCGCTCACCGACGCAATCCGCGAAGCTCCCGCGTAGAAGTCCAGCCGGGGCGCGCTGTTGTAAGTGCCGCCGATCGCGTTCAGTTGCTCCACCTTCACCTGGCCCGCCTCCGTTACGATCAAGGCGACTATCCCCGCCACGGTAATCTCACTCTCGCTCCCGTCCCATCCCACCGAATCACCGGAGACGCCGCCAACGGGAGAGAAAACCTTTGTCCCGAAATCGTAAGTGCAAATGTCCGTCGCCTGCCCAAGAGCGTTCACGAACTGAACTCGGCCGTAGATGGACACGCCTTCATTCGGCACCTGTTGAGCCGTGCCCGCCGTCTGCAACATCGTTCCCCCTTCGAACTTCATTTTCTGCGCCATCACCTGATTCTCCGTGCTCATGGATAGCTCGGGCAGCTTCACCCCGTAGAAAACCCGCTTGACCCACACGCCCGTCTCCTCATCCGTCCAGATGATCGCGATGGAATAGAATTGATTGCGGTCAAGGCCCAGCACTTCCACCGGGACAACGCCTTCGATGGGCTGATCCGCCCGCGCCATCCACACATTCTCCAACTCGATGCTGTGCGTCTCCTCAAGGTGCTGGATGTTCACCCCCGGTTGGCCGGAGATATTCGCCTCCTCCTGCTTGAACCCATCCGAAAAGTTACTTTTCGACGGCGTGCCCCCAAGCCAAACCGGAGCCGCGCCGGCTGCCACGTTGCCGCTCGCGTCCGAGAGGTACACCGCAATATCGGCCTCCCATTGAGAGAAGGGTATCTGGCCGAAGTTCATTCTATGGAGCCGATCATCGGCCTACAGGAAGATGCTTACGTTGTCGCTCGCCACATTCACGTCGATGTTGATGGCCCCCGATTGCTTGACCTCCGCCAGATCCGCGAAGCTGTCGAGCGTCATCATGAACGCCGTGAAATTCTCGCGCGTGGCGAACACGGCATCCCCATCCTTGAGGTTGTGAATCCTCAGCCGCACGTATTGAAGGATGTCCCGCTTCCGCTCGCCGTGATCCGTCTCGCTGATGGCCCGCGTCGTCACGCTGAAGGCCCCCTGGTCGCCCACCATGAGCGCCTGACACGCCTCGCACATCATGATCGCGAAATCCACTACGGGAGGGTCCGGCGTGATCGTGTCCCCGCCGTACTGATCCACCGCCCCGCCATCCGAATCGGTAAGTTGATAAGGCTGCGTAGGACTCCCCCCGCGCGGAAAACTCGCCAGCAAATACGCAGTCCGGACTCCATCCGCAAGCTGGTCATCCGTGAACTCTTGCGAGCCTTGCGTGTCATTATCCCCCAGCACAACCCGCATCGGAGTGTAAAGCGTGGATATAAGCATAAGTGGGGCGGACCTAAGTTGCGACTGTGTGACTACTCCCCGGCATAACCAACCAATTCTACGGAAATCGTACCATCCGGCAGGATGAATGCCACGCGCCGGTTATTTTGTATGTAGAGCGTGTTCATTGAACGAGAAAGCCGCCGCCCCGCTTTGTAGCAAGACGGCGGCTTCTCCTTGGTCGATAGCGGTTACGGAGCGACGAAGATCGCGAACTCCTGAAACGCGCCTTCGGCATCGCCCATCACCGGGTCGTTGCCATCGCCGCGTTGCGGGTTGCACATGGCCTTCCACCGGCCAATGATCGTGCGCTCGGTCAACACGCGGTCATCCTTGAGCACGTCGATTCGCGCCGTGACAAAGAACCCATTGATACGGGCAAGCCCGGTCATGTAGTCGATGTAGTGGCTTTTCGCCGTGAGGGTGCCGGGTTCCGAGCGACCGCGCTTGATGGCCGCGGAGCCGTCGAACCCGTCAGCAATCGGCACGCTTCCCGACACCGGCAGCTTGAGGCCGGCTTCGGTCACGAAGCCAACGAGGCTGTACGAGTCTTCGTCCGGCAGGGCCACCAGCTTGAACTGGTTCCCGACATAGCCGCCCACGATGCTGATTAGGCTCGTGATGGCGGCGATTTGCTTGGCAGCGCCAGCGCCAACGCCAGCCACGTCCACCGCCGTCCCAGCCGGGACGGAGGATGCCTGGTTGATCGCGCGGGCCGGGATCGCGAACGTCGCGGTCGCCGTGCCAACGGTGGCATCCGCGAAGATGACGCCGAAGAGCGCCACAATCTCACAGGCAGAGAGGGAGCCATTGGTGCTGAGAAGTTGGAGGTCGAACCCGGCTCCGGGTGCGGCGGGAATCGCAATCGGGTTGGGCGTGTATGCGCCCGAACCAATCACGCCAGCCGTCGTCTCCGCGCTATCAGGGGCCGCCGTAATCCCCGTCGCAGTACCCGTCGCGATGGCGATATTGAGCGTGCCGTCATTGGCAGCGGGAGAAATCGCCGTCAGGATGACGGTCGCCCCGATGAACGAAGCCACATACAGCGCCGCGATTGCGGCGTTGAGGTTGATCGCCGCCGCGATTTTCGGAGCGTACAGCGCCGGTGTGTCATCGGCTGCCACGGCTACCGCAAGGACCACCGGGCTTCCGGCGATGAGGGCGCCAGTGATTGTCACAGCGGCATTCCCGGCATCCTCGACATCGCCCGCGCATGTCGCCGTGGTCACTTGCACCGTTCCGGCGAATGTTTGCGCGATGTCACCAATATAGTTCCACGGGTCGTAGCTGACGAAAAGTTGCTTTTCAGCACCGATCTCGGGATCAATGGCCGTTTGCAAATCAGCGTCCGCAATGGGAAGAGGAGAGCATTTCATAAGTAGGTATTTTCCTTTCTTGCCGCCTCTCGGCGAGGGAAGGAGTTCCCCCGCCGATCAGCAGCGTTGAGGGTTACTGAGCGGGAGCGCCTCCGGGGTTGAAGCTGTCCTGCACGGTGCGGGCAGCGGTCAGAGCAGCCGGGGTGCGGTACTGAACCGCGCAGATGTTGATGCGCGCCTGATTGGGGATGGCAGCGAAGAACACCTTCCGCTCGCTGACGGCTTCCATGTTCTGCTTCTGCATCGCCACGCTGTTGTCCACGATCATCTTGTCGAGGCCCGTCTTCGTGTACAGCTTGCCAATCGACTTGTTGAACTTCACGTAGGCGAGGCCCGCGCCGGGATCGAGGGTCGGGTCGGCAATGAACGCCCAGCGGCTTCCCGCGTAGTTCATCACCATGCCGAACTCCCAGATTTGGGCCGCGTACTCGTTCACCGGGTTGGAGACTTCCACTTCGTCGAGGAAGCCCGTGATGTGCGCGGAGGGCACATACACGGCCACCGGGCGCAGCGGGCCGTCCTCGAACGCCTGATCGCCCCACGCCTTGCAGTACGCGAGGATCGCGTCCATGCAGGACTTGCGGAACAGGGTGTCTTCGTCGGTGTCGCCAGGAACCAGGAGGTTCGTGGTCGGAAGGTTCGCCTGATTGATGCGGGTGTGCGCCACGAACACGCGGGTAGCGGGATCGCCAGCGTTGTTGAACACGCCGATCAACGCCTGCAAGTAGCTGAACAGGATCGCGTCCAGCTTCATGTTGAGGTCGAAGGCGATGTCCACGTTGCTCTTCGAGCGGTCGGCAACCTCACCCGTGTATTCGTCCACGAGCGGGTACTCGAAGTCATTGCTGGTGAGCCAGAACGCAGGAATCTGCGTATTGGTCCAGTTGACGAACGCCTGCCAGCGCACTTCGCCGCCATCCTGTCCGACAAAGGACACCATCGCCTCTTGGCGGGTGGTGTTCTCGATGTAGGGCACGTCGCCTTTTTCGAGGTTCAGAACCTCAAAGAAGGAGCCGTAGTTCAGGCCGGCGACGAGGAAGTTCTGGACGCTCCAGATACGGATTTCCTGCATCTCGTGCTGGGCAACGCGGTCGCCGCTGTCGGCGGCGGCGCAGAGTTCCGCGAAGTAGGTGCGGCTCTCGTCGAGTTGCTCCCTGGTTTGGGTCAGCGCTTGGGACAATTCCTGCCCCATGACGCCGATAATCATGTGCTTCGCGCGCTCGGCCTGACTCTTCAGGAAGGCTTCGCGGCGGGCCATACTCCAGGGCTTCACCCGGATTGCATTGGGATTAACGATCATAAAAAAGTTACTTTTCTAAGTTCTGTTGATGGTTGATTGATCGCTGGGTTACTCCGTGAACTGCGCGAGGATGCGGGTTGCGTTCAGCGGGTTCATGGGAGCCAATAGGCCCCGCAGATACCCGATGACCTCATTCCCATCCTGTGCCACGACAATGCCGCCCGCGAAGGTCGAGAGCGGCGTATTGGCCGGGGTTGCCGCGGTGATCGCGCCGGGAACCGCCGCGCCCACGCCCGCTGTCGTCGCCGCGCTATCCGGGGCTGCCGTAATCCCCTCAGCCGTCCCCGTCGCGATGGCGACGTTGAGCGTGGCGTCATTGGCGGCGGGGGCAATCGCCGTCAGGATTACCTGCGACCCGCTCGACGTGGCCGCATACAACGCGGCAATCGCCCCGTTGGCGTTGATCGCCGCCGCAATCTTCGGAGCGTACACGGCAGGCGTGTCGCCATCAGCGACGGCCACGGCGAGGACCACCGGGCTTCCGGCGATGCCCACTCCAGTTACCGTCACTGCGGCATTACCGGCATCCGTGACAGTGCCCGCGCATGTCGCCGTGGTCACTTGCTCCGATCCGGCGCCAGTCAGTTGCGGCAGGAGCGTCGGCCCCTCCAATTCGCATTCCAGAAGGCGCGAGGCGGATACCGCGTTGCCGTTGGGCACCGGGTTGATGATGGTGCTCCGGTCGAACACGAAGTTCGCCAGGGGCACGGATAGGCCATTCGCCAGCACTTGGCGCATGAGCGAGTAAGCGGGGCCGCGTCCCGTGGACGGGATCAGGTTCGGAGCCGCGAGATTCGCGGGATCGTAGTTAACGAAGAGTCCGAGAGGGGCGGGGCCGAAATTTACCAGACCGCTGATAATTTGGCCATCCAGCCGCTTGCGGATTCGGATGAGGTCTTGAAGCATTGGGTTTCTTTCTTGGTGGTGGTGGTTGGTTTATCGGTGGTTATCCCGCCGGGTTAGCAGATGACTCGGCGCGTCTTTGGGGTTTCCGCGCTCTGCCGCTCCTGCTGACGAACGGCAAAAGGATTGATGCGAGGGCCAGCGCCCGCGCCCTGTGCGATTTCGGTCCACGTCCCGATCTGGCGGTCGAATGCCGCGTCATCCATCGAGAAGGCCGCTTTATCCGTGGAGCAAAGCTCTTGCAGGGTTTCCGTCTTGGTGACGCCGAGTTTGACGGCCTTGCCGAGCCGCGCGCCCGCCGCCGTTACAAGGGTCTTGTACCCGTCGGCCAGGAGGGCTTCGTCGCCCATCTTTCCGCAAAGCTCCGTGGCGGCTTTGCGCCCGTCATCGGTCTTGGTCTTGAGGACAACGGCCAGCGCGTCAATCGCCTCGCCGCGCCGGGTGGCGATGGTCGCCGCTTGCTGCGCCTCCTGCGCAAACTCAGTCTTGGCTTCCGTGCGGGCGCTCTGCTGTGCGGCCTGCACACGGCCATCCGCGTCGGCTTTCTTCACATAATCGCCGCCCTGCAAAATCTGTTCGCGGACTCCGGCGATAAGCGTCTCGTCTTTCTTGAGGGCCTCCAAACCTTCCTGCATGGCCGACTCGAATTGCGGCACCATGTTCGTCCTGAATCGGTCGAGCATGTCGGTCAAATCGCCGTGCGCACTCTTGAGCCGGTTGAACACGTAGCCGAGCTGCTCAGCGCCTTGGTGCTGCTCCAGCGGTTTGAGCCCGCTCAGCCATTCGTTGGCTTGGCCCTTGAGGGTGTCGATGTGCCCCTTCAACTTCTCCAGCGCGGTCTTGGCGGACTCGCTGGTAACAACGGTCCCAAGGGCGGCGGGAAGCAGGGTGAGGGCAAGACCGGCGCCGTCAACGCCGTGAGAGGCGGATACGGCGGCGGTCGGAGAGTGAGGAGACGGGATGGTTGCCGCCACGCCGATTCCGGCGCAAACGGTGAACAATAGGACCCCGCAAAGCAGGGTGTGTTTGATAAGGGATGGCTTATGACGGTTCATTGGATTTTTATTGGATTGGTTTCCGGTGATGGGTGTGGCGATTTCACAGACCTCCGAAAGCGTCAATGAAATTTTGTCTTATTTCTTTTTTTGACCCGCAATAAAAAAGAGCGGCGGTATCGCCGGTTCTGTCCATTTCCAAAAGGACTCCCCGCCAATACCGCCGCTCAAAGCTGCTTCACGCGTGAAGCAATCAGACGACCGCCACGCTCCGCAACTTCCTCAAAAGCTCATACACCCGCCCCTCGATCACAGTCCGGACCAGCAATACCGGGTTCTCCGGCGTGGCCTGCATCTCGTATCCGTCCAGCTTCACGCTTCCCTCCTGCGTAATCTCCTTCACTCGCGCCCATACACGCCGCCCCTGCGCGTCCAGAAAGCTCACTCCCTTGGCAAACATCATCCTCGAATGGGCTTCGGCCTGCACCGCCACCAGCATGTGGCCTTCCTCTGTCTCAGCCGATTGCATCTCCGTACCGGAAACTTCCTTCTCCGATGCGAGGATTTGATCTATCCCCGCCGTCTTCTCAGCCGGCCACTTCGTCATTCCTACGCCCTGGTACTCAACCATCCCGTCCACGCCACCGGGAGCCAGCGCCATTTGCTCGCCCCGGTACTTCCCGGCCAGAAGATGATTGGTCTTGGGATCGCGCGTCACCGCGTTCTTCATCGCCGGGGGCAGGTCCGCGAGGCGGTTGATAACCTCCCGCGTGCTCGGGATATACAGCCCCATTTCATCGAGCGGGTATTGTATCTCGATGGAGTTATTCCAGACCTTGCTGCTCGATTGGTGCTCACCGATGACTTTCGGCACCCCCTCGGCTTGCTTGAAAATCGCCGCAACCGCCGTGATATGCGGGGCTGCTTCCGGGTCCTCGGGAATCTGCCATCCCGTCAACGGCCGCTTGGGAAAATGAACACCCACAATCGCGCCGATAATCCGGTCACGGATGGATCTGTCGTCCGGGTGATAACGCTTGATCCGGTGCTCGAGATTCATTTGCTGGTGAATCAGGCCGTGAATACTCCGCTCGATCACGGCGGGATGGTATGCCAGATGGTTCCCCTTCATCGTCGGCCCCGCGACCACCGGCATCGCGTGCTGGATGTGGAACTGCATGTAGGCGCGCCACTTGTTCGGCTTGAAGTTTTGGCCGGCGAACGGGCCATCCGCAAACGAAACCGATCCATCGCTGCAAAGCTCCACTCCATCTTCTTCCTCCCAGCGAATCGCCACCCCGGAAATGCAAAGGTCCATCGTGTCAAGATTATGCTCTTTCATGGGGGTGTCCTCTTCACAAAGTTACTTTTCTGTCGATTACTTAATCAGGCTTCCTTGGCCCAGGTGTTCCGCTCCGCACCCCTCGCACGTCCAGTAAGTGCGTCCGTAAAACTTTCCTCTCGTGATAACCCTCGATGCTGGCATCCGCGTCCGATGATCGCATACCGGGCACAAACTCCCAGGCTCCTCCATGAAGTCCTCCATCTCTTCCAGCCGCTCCCGGCGCAACTGCCGCGCCGATGGCCTGATTAAGCCCGCCTTTCTCGCCCCCTTCACCAAGCTCTTTACCTCCTCCAAATCCACCGGCTCACGCGGCATCGGCTTCCTCCTGAAGTGCCTCCTCGGGGGAAACTCCTTCCGCGCCATAACCCTCCCAGCAAGCGTCAATGTATGAGGGACAGTCCATACCCTCCCATCCGTCCCTGCGAAGCACTCCCTCAAAAGCCGCTTTCCAATCAGCCTCCCGCTTGGCCCGAATCAACCGCCTGAGTGCCCACGCAATGAGCAGCGCCCCCACAACGCCGCCAGCCACCGGCTTCCAATCGTGAGTCATCACGCCGCTGACGATCAGCGCCAGGCATACCGCCAAGTCCAGCCACGCGACCACGATTGCCGGAAAGTAACTTTTCATGGCTTGTAAGCCGCTATCAGCGTCACGAATTCCGCCACGGCGTCCCGGCTTACCCATTGCTGCAACACCCCGCGGTCAATCGGGCCGTCCCACTCGGTATCAAACCGCAGGAGCCTCGCGCAGTATTCGACGGCAAACACCCGCTGAACCTTCATCTGGCTGATGAAGTCCTGCACGCCCGCTTGCGGCCCGCAATAGTCGAGCAGGCATTGATTAAGCGAAGAATCAAAACGCATCGAGTTCGCGCTCACCTGATAGATGCCCGTTTCCTGACAATACGGGTCGCTCTCGTTCTCTCCATCCGGGTCCGCGCCCTCCAGCCAATTCCAAGAGCTTTCAAGACCGCCCAGCACACGCAGCACTTCGAGCATGACTGCACGCCGCTGAATGAACCCGGCATCGCCGTTATCGAACGGCCCCAGCGCATCCATTACCTTTCCGTAAATGTCGTCCAGCGGGTTCGGCGCGAATATCTCCACTGCCCCCACCGCGCCAAACGCCACAAGCAATTGGAGAAAGTCATCGGGAGGAACCCCGCGATTCAGGATCGGATGCTCCACCGGGCCGCTTACGATGCCCCCGGGCGCCGGTGTTGCCACCAGCGCCCTTATCGCGGTAAATCCGCCGTCAATCATTGCCGCCCCGGTACTACGGCTTGGTGAAGGAATCACCGCCGCCCCCCTTCGATGCTGTCCTCGTTGCGTCCCGCGAAGTAGCTCCGCAGATCGTCGCGCAGCTTCACGAACCGCTCGGAGCCGTCATCGTGCAGCCGCCACAGCCCTTGCGTGTCCCGCTTCAAGTCCCGGCGAGGATCGAAGGCGTTCTCACGCAAGATGCGATTTCGCAGCCCGTAGCGGCGATCATTCATATCGCCGTGCCAATAGTGAGTCACGCCGCCGCGAACGACGCCGATGTTGCGCCGGAATGCGCTCACCGCGCGATCCTCCCACGCAACCAACTCGTTCACATATCCCGGCGCGTATCCGTCGCCCGCGATGTACTCCCGCACTTTGCCAAGGATGCCGAATGCCATCAGGCTATCCGCGCTCCCAAGGATGCAGCAATCCAGCAAGCCGCCCACCTGATCGAGCGCCTCGCGCCGGAAGGCCCACGCGCCTCCCGGCTGGCCCCACGCGCCCTTGCGAATCGCCTCCATCGTCGCCGCGTCATAGCCCCCGAAGGCGGTGCCCCTTTTCCGGCCACGGCCATAGAACACTTCCTTTTGGATGATCCCGGCGCCAAGGCGGATCGGGTTGCCGTTGACCCATCGTTCGGCAAACGAATCCATCCCATGCAACGGCTCGTCGTCGGGGCCGAGGTACGTGATCGCGGAGAACATTTGAGCAACCGGGTGATGCTGCAAAATCTGCAACGTCTCCTGTGCCCAATGCGGTTTCTGGAAGGCGATGTCCGCATCCACAATGGCGATGTACCGGACCTCCGGCGCGAGCCGCGAAATGCCGAGATTGAGGAGGCTCTCCTTCAACCACAACTCATCGCTGGTTCTCACTTGCACATGCAACGGATTCGCCGCTTCGGTGACTTCGAACTCGCGCCCGCCGAATGCCGCCTCGACCGTGTGCAGCACAGCCCCCGCGTCCTCGACATGCTTCTCGAACGCCCGGTAGTTGCGGTATCGCGCCCGATACCGCAACGGATTGAACAGGACCGTCACCACATGGAGAAGGTCGGGAAACGCCTTGATAGCGGGAACGCTATAAGGCGCGTGCGAGGGATGGGCGACCATAGGTTTACGCTGCCTTGGGCAGTTCCGCGAGATCGGCCAGCAGTTGAGGAAGATCGAAGCCCGAGGGCGCTTCGCCATTGACCTTGATGAAGTCCTGGGACACCACCGCGAAGCATCCCACGAAGTAACGGCGGAAGAATGAGCGCGTCATGGTCTTCACCGCGCCCCACGTCACGCAGTCCAGCGTGTTCCTCGTGTCGTCGTAATCGAGGACGGGCACGCAATGCCCACCCCACACGCCGCCATCATTCGGGCTCGCGTTCCACCAAGTCTTCTGCGTCTGCGCGCTCACCGGCAGCGAGACAGCCGCATAGACGCCACCAAACAAGGCGATGGCTTGACGCACTTCGGTATCGTTGCGCGGGTCCACGGACACGAAGCCGAGAATCTTACGACCGCCGATTCCCTGAGCCTTCCATTGATCGAGCACATTCCCCATGTCGCCGCCCTGGTCCGTGCTCGGATTCCCCGGCACATAGCCGTCAATCCGCTCGTATCCTTCAAGGGCCATCGCATTGGTCGGCACGAAGACGCCGCCAGCCGACGCCCCCCACGCCTGATTGAGATGGAGAGCGCCCGCGATGGTGCAATCTCCCAACGTGTCATTCAACAGCATCCCCCAATCATCGGGCGACACGAGCGAGGCCCATGAAATAATCGAAGGCGGGGCCGGGAGCGTGGAATCAAGGTATCGCGCGAGGCAGGGAATGGAGGGGTGGCTCTCAGGAGGAAGCCCAAAGCGAAGCAGGCTGGCTCCCAGCTTCATCCCGCTGTGATCGACGCGGTTGCCCCCGCTTTTCTCAAGCTCGCACAATTCGAAATCGGGATTGATCCTCACTTGCGCGCCCCTTTCAAAGCGGCCTTGGCCACGATCCGCGCTTCCGCCCGCTTGACCAAGTAGGTCGCCTCGCGCGTGTTGAGGTTGAATTGCTTCTGCACCGCCGCGATAACCGCGGCCTCGCAACCCGAGAAGTTGGGGGTTGCCGTGACGCTGGTTTTTACCGCAGTCGATCCATCGACCGATGCGAGGTAGCCGTTGAGGAGGACGAACGCGAATTGCGTCATATCCCCGATTTCAGTTTGGACGGCTGGACTGCTGAGCCAGTTGTCGAATGCGGCTTGCTCGACTGAGGAGCAGGCCGGTAGGAGCGCGAATAGCGCGGCGGTCACAAGGACCGCTGAGAGACGGGAGAGTTTCATAAGCCTCCCTGTTATTCCGACGCCGCTATTTTGTCAATGTGACAAAAACTGATTTTTCCGCTTCACGCGTGAAGCACTTCGGCAACCGGCTCCAGCGCGGGCGCGGCCTGCACTTGCCGCTTCTCCATCGCCTCGATCCTCACCCCTTGCGCGTCCTGCTGGGCTTGCAGCCCCTTCAAGGACGCCGCTCCCGTCTGCACCGCCTTGACCAGTCCGTAAACCGCCGCGACGATCATCCCCGTCTGCGAGATGAAGTGGCCCACGACGACCGCAAAGGCGTCGATCCACGCCGTCCCAACCGATGTAAATTGATCTGGTGTAATCATAGAAACGTTACTTTTCGAGAATGCGCTTTTCCATCAGCGGAATCAGGATGGAGAGCTTCCCGTCGATGGTCGCCAGCTTATCCTTCACTACGTCGCTGTCCCTGTCCCTCTTGGCCTCGCTCGCCTGGAGCAAGCCAATGTTCTTGGCGCTCTCCTTGAACCAATCCTTACTCGCCTCTTCCACGCGTTTTGCTTCGGCTATCGCCGCAGTTTCCACGCGTTTCGCTTCGGTTATAGCCGCAGTTTCCACGCGTTTCGCTTCGGCCATCGCGGCAATACGCACCCGTTCGAGGTCTTTCAGCTTCGCATACCGCTTATCGAGGAGGAACAGGAAGAATCCTCCCAGCACGATGCCGGCTGCCCACAGGCCCCCCGGCACCCATTCTTCCCAATGAATAACAGCGAGCATGGCCATGTTATTGAGTCAATTGGACGGAGGAGCCGGTGGAGGCGGCAGTGCGTTAAGTTGTGCCTGCGTCTGGGCAAGCAGCACTTGCAACTGCGCCCGCCTGGCTTCCGTCGCAGGGGTGGTGGCAATCTTGAATGCAGCCTGAACCGCGGCGAGCTGCTGCAGCGGATTCAGGGATCCATTGTTAAGGGCCACGCCTGCCACATTCAGCGCATTCTGGGCCACTCCCTTGTATCCGTTGTAATCGTCCACCACCGCTTGCGTTGCGGCATCCTTGGTGGCGACAAAAGCCACGAGTGCATTTTGCACATCGCTGGCGATGTCGGGGTTGTTTGCGATGCAGTCTGCGACCGCACCATTATCCACTCCGTCAACAACGACAGAGGTGGGTGAGTTAATGACGATGTTTGCCATAGTGTGTGTTTTTAGAAGTTGAAGACAGATGCTCGGTATTGAAGAGAAGGTGGGGTGATGGCGCCAGTGGCGACATTTGTAAACGTGAGTGTCACTGTGTTGGCGGCAGTCACGCGGCCAGTCACGAGCACTCCCGCAGGCAGGTTGCCGCTAATCGGAGTGACAATTACAGTGGATGAGGTAGTGGCCCCAGTGATGTTCATTGTGGTTGTCTGTGTCCCGCCGTTTGCGGCGATACTGGGGCAGCCGAAAGTCATGACGGAGGATACGAGGCACTTGAATGCGGTAGCCCCATTTCCCAAAAACAGGTTATCGGAAGGGTCAATTTTGAACGGCCATGTTCCTGATCCGGTTCGTATAATCGCAAAGGTTCCGCGAGTCCCAGCGACTCCATTTCCGTACATACCAATTTCCCATGTGGGATAGGCTGACGCTCCATATCCTGTAGCATTCAAATGCAGGACGGAAAAATCCGCTCCCGAAGAAGTAAAATCCACTACTCCACCGTCCACGGTCAAGGACTGGACGCCATAACCGCTGGTCCCTACTGTCAAACTTGTAAAGTTTCCAGTGTTGGGCGTGGTTTCCCCTATTGGGCCGGGTGAGGATAAGTCCGGCGTTGGCACAGACGAAAGCAGAACGGCGTACCCGTTCGGGTCGCTCAAGTTGCTCATGTCCACAACCTCATACAGGCCGGAGACGGACGGGGCAGCGCCCGGAATTACCACCGTGTCGCTGATTTCAGCCGGGTATCCCCAACCCTCATTCTCACTGTAATATTGATAAGATGTCCCCCCCGTGTTGTTGAACGTGCCAGCATTGTTCCAGGTGATAGTGACCACGTTGCCGGTTGCAGATGCCGTGACAAACCAGATATTCGAACTGATGGCGTTGGCCAGGTCAGAGGCAAGCTGGTTCTGATCCACGTCCGAACTCAGGGCAGAGTAGTACAAGCTGCCGCTCGCAAACGACGTTCCAGCCTGATCCGTGTCGTAGAAGTAGAACTCAATATCATGGTCGTTCCCGTCCCCCGGGAAACCCGAATTGACCGTAACAGTGGCAACTTGCTGTCCGCCCAACCCCTCATCGTAAACAATGTCGCCCAGCTTCCATCCCGCGTGTGCGTCGATCAGACGGTTAGGTGAAGTCCAGTTTGCCACAGGCGGAGCGAGGGCGGCGATGGCTTCCGCAACAGCAAGGGCCGTCATCATCTTGGCGTTATCCGTACCGGCCTGAGCGTCAGCTTCCGAAGCCACGGGTGGAATGGCCCCCTGCACAAATTCTGTCGTCGCCAGGTTCGTCGAGTTGTCTCCCCCCGCAGGAGTCGGTGCAGTGGGCGTACCTGTCAACGCCGGGGACGCAAGGGGCGCAAAGGGCGGCAACACGGAAGGGTCAACCACGTCACCCGCCTGTAATTCAGCAAAGCCGGTAGCCTGGGTTCCAGTGCGGGTAACTTTAAGAGGAATGATATTGGCCATAGTTAGATTAAGATTGGGTCGGAAGTGCCGTTCGCGTTGATGAAAGAAATAACGCCCCCCGCGAGGGCAATGGCTTGCGCCACCCCGTCAGCATTGACAAACGGCAGGGACAGCCCGGCTTCTATCGCCGCCGCCACAAAGCCCGTAGTCGCCAGCTTGGTCGAGCTATCGCCACCGGCAGGCGTCGGAGCCGTGGGCGTCCCGGTGAATGCGGGCGAGGCAACAGGCGCAAGCGGCTCTACCGCCGCCGCTACTGCCGCCGTAACGCTCGCCGTGGACGCTTTGAGCGCGAGCGCATTGGTGATCGAGGCCGCGTAATCCGCGTTATCTCCAAGCGCATCCGCAAGTTCCTTGAGCGTCTCCAGCGCGCCCGGCGCGCCGCCAACGACGCTCGCAATCGCCGCCGTCAAGCCCGCCGCGACAAAGCCGGTGGTCGCGATCTGCGCCGAGTTGGTTCCCGGCTCGGCGGTCGGAGCTTGCGGCGTCCCGGTGAACACAGGGGAAGCCAGGGGCGCGTAAGCCGCAGCCCCCAGCGCCAGCAGGTCCAGCTTCACCTTGTCCGCAGCCGCCATAAACCCGTCCTGCGATTCCGTCGCGTCTCCGTGCGTGTGGTCGCTATGCGCGGCAGTCGCCGCCACTCCGCTCCCGGCCAGCGTCGTATTCGTCGCGCCGGCCGCAATTCCATCCAGCTTCGCCTTGTCCGCCGCCGCCATGAATCCATCCACCAATCCCGTCACGTCCGCATGGGTGTGATTGCCCGCAGCCGCCACGTTCGCCCCGGTCCCGAGTTGCGCCACCAATCCGTTCTGAGTCGCAAGAAGCGTCCCTTGCAGCGCCCCCGGCGCGGTCGAAAGATTCACGTCCAGCGTGAACGCCTGCCCGGCGCCGCCTACCGACAAAGTTGCATCCGGACTCGTGAAGGTCGCCGCCGCGTGCGATGCCTCCGCAAGCGGATCAATCGCCTCATCAAACTCCTGATTCCGCACAAAGGCCGTCGGGTCGCTGTTCGCCGCCGTGGAAAGCGCGCCCGCTTGCAGTTGGATTTGAGAGAAGGTCGAGATAGCCATAAATTAGCAGCCGATCATCGGTTAATTCTGGTTCACCACCGGCTTGCCGCCTCCATTCGCGGAAGGCTCCGGCGCATCCGGCTCCGGCTGTTGAAGAAGGCCCTGCTTCGCCTCGAAAACCGGCGTGTAAAGTTCCTTCTTCGCCGCCGCTTCCTTCATGAACTTGTTCTCCTCATCCTCGTTCAGATTCATCACCCGGCGCGTCGTTTGCGGACTCCCGATGCCGTTCGTCAGGATCAGGGTCGCATAGGCCATGAGGTTCTTGAACGTCACCAGCGTCAACGCATTGAACTCAACCGTGATTCTCGGAGCCGCAACGCCGTCCGCTTTCCCCGGCACGTCCTCATCATCCCCCGGCGAGATAAAGGAGGGCTCGTTGAAAACCTCCTCCAATAGATCCTTCACAAAAGCCCGGTGGTACTCCATTTCCGCGTTGAGCACGGGAATCAGGTCATCGAGCGCCCGCCCTTGCGTCGTCTTGAACAGCAGGCCCACCGGCCCAAGCCATTGAAGAAGTTGCTCCATCACGCCGCCAAGTTTCTTCGGATCGAGAAACTTCGGGTCGATGGTCAAAGTCGGGTACTCGATATTCACGTCGAAGTTCGACACGACATCGAACGCGCCCGACTTCCCGCTCAAGCCCACCAATATCCTCGTCATCTCCTCTTTCTTGAGGAAGTGCATCGGCATCCCCGCCAGATTTCCGGTGGTAATCGCGTGCCCCTTTTTGATCTGGCGGATCACGTCTTTCATGACCCAAAACGCGTTCCAGTCCCCTTTGTTCGCGAGGTCCAGCGTGGAGAGCAAATCGAACACCGCCCGCAACCGCGGCATCCCCAGCCCGTTGCCCAGCTTGTCCGACGAGAGCACGCGGTAATACTCGCCCTTGTCTTCGTCCAGCGTGATTTCCCCGCCCTTTTCGAGCGCGTCCGCATAGCGCGGCCCAAGCTGCTCGCGCCTGTCCGCCGAAATCTTCCGCGCCCCTGAGAACCGGATCGTCAGGCTCGGTATCCCAAACGTGTCGTCATACCGGCAATTCTCGCAGTTCATCACCATCACGGGGGGCAATTCCGGTGTCGCCCCATCCTCCTTGTCCTTCGTGTTCGCCTGCATCCATACGGCAATCGCGTTGTCGTTGACCAGGTACTCGTCAAACACATCCCGCGCGATGCGCCGGAATTGCGGCAGGTATTTCGCCGCCTTGTCCTCCGGCACCCCCAGCACCCGGAAACCGTTGAAAAAAAGTAACTTTTTGAAGTAGCAGGACCACGAAACGAATTGATTCCGCCACGCAAGCTCGCGGCACCGCTTGAACACGGTCTTGAGGTCCACCATCTTCCACGCATTGGTGAAGATGCGGATGTCGGTAATCGCGTTGTCGCCGTAGGTTCCCTGCTGATCGGTCTGGAATAAGTCCCGCGAGCGCATCATGGAGCGGGCCGATACCATCAACTCAGTCACCATCGCCATGTTCTGCCCGGTTGCGTCCGTGCCGTAATCCGACTCTTCCGCGACTGTGCGCGACTTGCGGGTGGAACGTGCGGATGCCATTGCGCGGCGAGTTGGCACCACAAAGTCCAGCCGCCCGCAAGCCTAAAATGTCACGTTTCCATTTTTGCTACGCCGTCATCAGGTCCGATTCTTCCGCCGACACCCCGAAACAGCCCCCGCCTTCCGCCATCCCGGCCATCTCCCGGTCGTGCATCCAGAGTTGCACCCCCATGTGCGCGTAGAGGCTCGAGTATCCCAAATCCTTTTTCACTTTCGCCTCGAACAAGCCGTACCCGCGCTTGCTCGTGAGCTTCGAGCCATCGGGACGCCGTAGCAGCCGGATCGCCATGACTTGCTTCGCCGCGACATCCATCCAGTGTTGCGCCACCCGTTGCTCCCGCGAGAATTGGAGGAGTTGCTCGCGCGCCCTGTCTTGTTCCCGCGCCGGCCACAAATGATGCTGCCCCTGCCAGCTATCAAGGTAAAGCTGGTGGCTCCGCTCGATAAAGCCCTCATCCCCCCGGCGCCAATCCTCTTCGATGAAGCTATCCATGTCGCCGCCCCGCTTGTAAAAGCTCACAATCGGGCGTTTCAGGATCGCCCCCATCGGATCATCCCGCGTCGTCAAGCCGGTTACATGCCGCTCGATGCCGTTGATAACCTGCGTGGTCTTGCGCAGCTCGGGAAGCACCCAGCGGCCACCGCCTCCGGGGTCGAGCACGATCACGGAAAAACCGTATTTGATGTTGAGCCAGTGAGTCAGCGCGGCAATCTGCCCCGCGTCCCGGTTGCGCAATTGGTGCGCGAACACCGCCGCCACATGGTAATACATCCCCTCCATCTCCATCGTCGCTTGTTCCCGCCTGGACACTTCGACGATGCGATTGACGAACCACGCGCACCAATCCGCGTGCTTGCTTCCCGGCTCTGCAACGTCCTGCCCCAGCACGAAGATTTCATTCGGATGCCGCCGCCGCGTCTGCGGAATAATCCCCGGCCTCCGGCACAGCGCAATGGTATGCGGGTGGTAGTAGTTCGTGCCGTCAATCGTCCAGATGCCGAGATATTGCCGACGAAAGGCGTCCCGCGTCATCTTCCGCTTCTGCGAGGCAATCAGGTTGTCTTCCCGGTACATCCTCGCAAGCTCCTCGCTCCAATCGCGGTACGAGAAGGTAATCAGCGCGTGCCGCGAACTCCCGTCCCGTATCGCTCCCTTGAACGCCTTGAGCCGCTGATATTCCTTGTGCTGCGGACTCTCCGCGTGTCCGAGGAATTTGACGTGGTTGCACCAAACCGGATGCAGCTTGTTGAAGCACTTGCGCCGGGCACGATCCACGATCTGCTTGTCAATGCCCTCGCCCTGATCCGCCGCGCGAAGGTACTCGTCAATGACAACCGTGTTGAAGTCGCGCGATGCCTGATTCTTCGAGTCGCCCTTGAAGTCGGGGGCGGGCATAAACAATTTCGAGCCGTTCTTAAAGGTCCGAATCCACGCGCCGGGATTTCGTTGATTGGCTTTCTCCTCATCCGCCTTCTGCCCCTTGCGGAATTGCGCGGCAAAGACCGGGCTTCGCTCCTCGTAATCCGCGAACTTCACCCAA
>Ga0182030_10008806_pt1 | contig 20795 bp, 21 predicted proteins | sample 812S3MmetaG_FD_121299 | JGI IMG/M metagenome (GOLD analysis project Ga0182030, IMG submission 121299) | Permafrost microbial communities from Stordalen Mire, Sweden - 812S3M metaG (Illumina Assembly) | ecosystem: Environmental > Terrestrial > Soil > Wetlands > Permafrost | place: Sweden...
AATCGAGGTAGCGCGAATGATAAACGTGGTTGCCGACGGTGCATTCGGCGTAGCTGACGCGGTGCGGGTGGCGGAACATGGTTGAAAGTTTAAGGTTCAGGGTTCAGGGTTCAAGGTTCAAAATCCTCCTCGTTCTCGTCCTCGTCCTCGGATGCGCGCCATGTCGAGAACGAGGACGAGGACAAGGAAGATTAGGATGGAATAAATTTTATTTGCACAAATGTGGTTTGCGGTTATGTTTCCGCGTCAAGTGGTGCAAGCCATTCGCTTGCCAATCTGGTTTTTTGCGATATTGTTTTCATCATGGCCGTAACCAAAGTCAGTTCAACGGTTCATTTTGTATCCCGGCGCTCGACGGTGGGCGGGCACGGCGGCGCCGCCAATGGACGGTGGGTGCCGAACACGGATGTCTATATCACCGATACCGGCCTGGTCATCAAGGTGGAGCTGCCCGGCATGAAAAGTGAAAACCTCGAAATCGTCATCGAGGAAAATCGTCTGCGCATTTCCGGGAATCGTCCCGACTGCTGCCGCGCGCCCAAATGCAGTTTTCTCATCATGGAAATCAGCTACGGCCCGTTCGAGAGCGTGTTGGACCTGCCGTCGGGCTATGATTTGGGCCAGGCCAAGGCGATTTACGTGAACGGCTTTTTGCGGATTGACGTGCCGGCGGCGCATCAGCCGCAGTCCAAAACAACCAAGGTGCCGATTGCAGATGGCAATTGACCGCGCGTGAATCTTTTCCGGCGCGGCTGCGTTTAACAACTGATGGATACGACGACCACATCGCCGGAGACGGAATACGTCAGCATTCTCGGCGCGACTGAAAAAGCGGAAACGCCGCCGCGCATTTCCGCGCGTTCGCTGCCGGACACGCTGCCGGTGCTCGGCCTTTCCGACATCGTGATTTTTCCCGGTGCCGTTGTGCCGCTGCTCGTCGAGACCGGGCCGAGCTTGAAGCTGGTTGACGACATTGTGGCCGGCGACCGCCTGTTTGCCGCGGTGTTGCAACGCAAACCGGAAATCGCCGAGCCGGCCCCGGAGGATTTGCATGAGGTTGGCTGTGTCACGCGCCTGTCCAAGATGGTGAAATTTCCCGACGGCACCGCGCGCGTGCTGGTCGAGGGTCTCTGGCGCATCCGCGTGAAAAATTTCATGCCGCCCATGCCGTATCTGCGCGCGGCTTACGATTTGTTGCGCGACGAGACGGAAAACTCCGTCGAGTTGCAGGCGATGCTGCGCAACGCGCACAAGCAGTTTGATGAAATCGCCAAGATGTCCGCCGCGCTGCCCGACCAGGTCAAAATCGCCGCGCTCAACACCGACCACCCCGGCCATTTCGCCGACCTCATCGCCGCGAACCTGAATTTGAGCCTCGAAGACCGCCAGAAGCTGCTCGAAACCATTTCCGTCCGCGAGCGCCTCCAGAAGCTTTTGCCCCTGCTCGGTCGCGAGCAGGAGGTGCTGACGTTGAGTTCCAAGATCCAGAACGACGTCACCTCCTCGATTGCCCGGTCACAGCGCGACTTTTACCTGCGCGAACAGATGCGCGTCATCCAGCGCGAACTCGGCGACACCGATCCAAACGCCAGCGAAATCAAATCGCTCCGCGAAAAAATCGAGCAGACGCCAATGCCCGAGGAGGCGCGCAAGGCCGCCACCCAGGAACTCGAACGCCTCCAGCAGACGCCGCCCGCCGCCGCCGAATACGGCGTCGCGCGAAATTATCTCGACTGGATTTTGAACCTGCCGTGGGAAAAATCCACCGAGGACAAGCTGGACTTGAAGGCGGCGGAAAAAATCCTGAACGAGCAGCACTTCGGCCTCGCCAAGGTCAAGGACCGCCTGCTCGAATTCATCGCCGTCATCAAGCGCCGCAAGCAAATCAAAGGCCCGATCCTTTGCCTTGTCGGCCCGCCCGGCGTCGGCAAAACCTCCCTCGGCAAAAGCGTCGCCGACGCGCTGGGCCGCAAATTCGCCCGCATCTCGCTCGGCGGAATGCGCGACGAAGCCGAAATCCGCGGCCACCGCCGGACTTACGTCGGCGCGATGCCCGGACGCATCATCCAAACCCTGCGCCGCGTCGAAAGCCGCAACCCGGTCATCCTGCTCGACGAACTCGACAAGGTCGGCGCGGATTTTCGCGGCGACCCGGCGTCGGCGCTGCTCGAAGTGCTCGACCCGGCGCAGAACAACACGTTCACGGACCATTACCTCGATCTGCCTTTTGATTTGTCGCGTGTGCTGTTCATCACCACGGCGAACTGGCTGGAACCGATTCATCCCGCGCTGCGCGACCGGCTGGAAGTCATCGAGCTGCCCAGCTACACCGAGACGGAAAAATTGCAGATCGCCAAACGCTATCTCGTGCCGCGCCAGCTCGAGGAACACGGCCTCACGAAGAGCGACGTGAAATTTTCCGACGCCGCGTTGCGCCAGCTCATCCGCGAATACACCCGCGAAGCCGGCGTGCGCCAGCTCGAACGCGAAATTGCCGCGCTCACCCGCAAGGCCACGCGCAAAATCATTTCCGGCAACGGCAAGGCCACGACCGTGAAGTTCGACGCCGGACATTTGCAGGATTATCTTGGCCACGCGCCGTTCATCGCCGAGAGCGCGGAGAAAATCACCGAGATCGGCATCGCCACCGGGCTGGCGTGGACGCCGGTGGGCGGCGACATTTTGTTCATCGAGGCGACGCGGATGCGCGGGCGGGGCAACTTGATTCTGACCGGCTCGCTCGGCGAAGTGATGAAGGAAAGCGCGCAAACGGCGGTGAGCTACCTCCGCAGCCAGGCCAAAAAACTCGATCTCGATTTTGACGATTACGGCAAACACGATTTGCACATCCACGTTCCCGCCGGCGCGACGCCGAAGGACGGCCCGAGCGCGGGCGTGGCCATCGTCGCGGCGCTGGCGTCGCTGTTGAGCAAGCGGCGCGTGAAATCCGACGTGGCGATGACCGGCGAAATCAGCCTGCGCGGGCGCGTGCTGCGCGTGGGCGGCATCAAGGAAAAGGTCCTTGCGGCGCAGCGCTTCGGCATGAAGCAGGTCATTTTGCCGGAGGGCAACAAGTCGGACTGGCTCGAAGCGCCGGCGGAGGTGCGGAGCAAATTAAAGGCGCATTTTGTCCGGCAGATTTCGGAAGTGCTGCAACTGGCGCTCGTGGCGAAATGAAAATGGCCGTTTTCAATTCCGAGGGAATGCCGGAAATTCGGGCGCGAATTCAAAATTCAAGAGCGCCAGAGGGCTGGCGCAGTCCAAGACGCTTCGCGAGTGATGGAAGCACGGTTCAACGCGCCAGCGTCTTGGAGTGCGGCGGCCCTCCGCCGCTTTTCCGGTGGGCGACAATGACTGCGATGATTTTGCTTGCCGCCTTTGGCGCGACGGCGCAAACGACGAACGCCTTGTCCGACGCGGAAATTCACGGGCGGCAGATCGCCCAAAAATTGCTAGACCAACAGCCAACGGAGAGTTTCACCAACACCGGTGTTTTGCAAATCCGGGGTGCGAAAGGCGAGCGCTCGAATGTTCCGGTAAAGTGCGAGGTGATTGCCCCGGCGACCAATTCAAACTGGTTGAGCATTTACGAGGCGAACGCAACGAACCAGTCGGTCAGGCTTGTGGTCATTCACGGCGCGAACCAGATGAACGAGTATTTTTGCTTCACTAACTCCGCTGAACAGATTCCGATACTGGGCGACATCCCCATGCTCGGTCATTTGTTCCCCAGCCATCAATTGACCCGGGAGATGCTGGACCCGGCGACATGGGAAATGCTCGGTCATTTGTTCCCCAGCCATCAATTGACCGGCGACCAAATCATGGCGTCATTTGCCGGTTCGGATTTCTGGATTTGCGACCTCGGCTTGGAATTTCTCCACTGGCCGGGGCAGAAGATTTTGCGTGGCGACACGGCGCGCGGACGGCTGTGCAAGGTTCTGGAAAGCACGAATCCCGATCCGTCCACGAACGGCTATTCGCGCGTGCTGTGCTGGATTGACAACGAGACGCTCGGCATCGTCGAGGCCGAGGCTTACGACGCCAAGGGCAAAAAGCTCAAGGAATTTTATCCGAAAGACTTTCAGAAAGACAAAGCAACCGGCCAGTGGCAGGTGGGCAGCATGGAAATTGACAACGTCCAGACCGGCTCGCGCACGCGGCTGGAGCTGGACTTGAAAGCGAAGTGACGCGGCAATGTCCTGATTTGCAATTTCAAAAGCAGGAGTGGAGCGCGAGTTGTCCCAACTCGCAGCACGTCCGCGTTGTTCAGACGCTGCGGATTGAGGGCAATCCGCGCTCCGCAAAATTGCCAATCAGGATGCCGCCAGTGAACGCGGCGCGCTTGACATCGTTTTGCCGAATGCCCACGCTGCGCGGCTGGATTATGAAATCCGGCTTTTTCAGAATTTTCCCTGCGTCCTGCCTTGTCGTATTTCTCGCGGTGCGGAGTTTCGCGGCGGACACCAATTCCCTTTCATCACCCACCAATGCCGACGCGGTGGCGAACGGCTATCTGCAAATCCAGATGCAGTTGCACGACACGCAACTGGCGCTGGAAAAAAGCCGGGAGGAGGCCCGGCAAACGGCCGCGGACACGACCACGCGCATCCAGGCGCTCGAACAAACCATCGCCGCGCGACACGCCGCCGACCTCGAAGTGGCGCAGAAAAACCAGCAGTCCATGTTCATGCTGTCGGGCGCGTTTGGGCTGACGGTGCTGGCGGCGGTGCTGTTCATGGCCTATCTCCAATGGCGCTCGGTGGCGCGGTTGGTGGAAACGGCGTCGCGCCCGGGCGCCGCGCTGGCGTCCGCCGGGGCCGTCCAGCAGCTTGCCGCGCCGGGCCGCGCGGCGGTGGAAATTTCCAACGCGCGGCTGCTCGACATCGTCGGCTCGCTGGAGAAAAAAATCCTCGAACTTGAAAGCGGCGGGCGGCTGCTGGCGTCGCCGGCGGCAAAATCCGCCGACCCGCTCGCCGAGGGGCAGGCATTTCTGGATGCGAACGAGCCGCGGAAGGCGCTGGACTGTTTTGAAAATTTCCTGGCCGCGCAGCCGCAAAACCCGGAGGCGCTGGTCAAAAAGGCGTCGGCGCTGGAAAAGCTGGATCGTGTGGACGAGGCGCTGGCGTGTTGCGACCGCGCCATTGCGGCGGATGGCGCGCCGGTCACGGCGTATTTGTTCAAGGGCGGGCTGCTCAACCGGCTGCAGCGTTACGACGAGGCGTTGAAATGCTACGAGCAGGCGATGCAGGCGCGTGAGAAAAAATCTTCAAAGGTGTAACGGCGAATGTCCGTTCGCCCAAAATTTTCGGGCGTGAAAAATGAGCCGACTCACGTCGGCTGCGACGTGGTTAATTGAAATTGATCCGGCTGCGCTCGGATTCGAGCTGGCGGCGGGTCATTTCGATTTTCAACTGGAGCAGCTCGCGGTTTTCCTTCGACTGCTCGGAAAGCTCCTGTTCCAATTCCCGGATGCGCTGCTCGTAGGCGCGGAGGCGTTCGAGCATCGGCGTCTGGACGGCTTCGAGGCGGCGCGCAAGTTCGGTGAGTTCCGCCGCCGCCTGCTGCTGGCCGGCGAGGAGTTCGCGGCGCTGGCTGGCCAGCTCCTGCACGACGGCATCCTTGAGCGCCTCGACCAGGTGGGATTCGAGGCTGGATTGCGCGGCCTGCAACACCGCGGTGACGCTGGGCGGCGGCAGGGGCTGCGTTTTTCCGTGGAGCATTTTGCGGATGGACTCATTGGCGGCGATGGTGCCATCACGTCCGCAGGCGGGACAAGTCACCGACACCGGCATTTGTCCGTTCACCGGCTGCACGTCGAAGGCGTATTTCTGGCCGCAATGGCAGATGATTTTTACGGGAACCATGCCGGTCATGCGCCCTCACCAGAGGAATGATTTTTGTTCGCCGAGCAACTGGCCGCCGTTCCAGAGCGTGACGCGCCACGCGACCAGCGCGCCGATATTTTTCAATTCATCGCCGCCGAGCGTCAGCGAAGTCCAACTGCGGAAAAATGCGGGCGTGACTTCCGTTTCCAGGACGGTCTGGCGCGGCAGGCCGTGCTCGCCAACGCCGCGCAGTTCGGCGCGCAGTTTCAATGTTGCGCCTTTCAGATTGGACGCCTTCCACAAAACGTCGAAACGGATGGCGGAAATGTCATTCGTGTGCAGGCGCAAAAAAGCTTGATAGGCGTCGCGGTCGAACAGGCTCGGCGAAATCGCATCGTGGCCTTTGAGGTCGAGTAACAGCGGCAAAACTTTGATGACGCGGCCCGACTGCGCGGCGGGAGCCGCTGCGGTTTCGCCCGCGTCGAAGAAGGCATCATACGCGCCCGCCGTCGCCAGCGAGCCGAGCAAAACTGCGATCATCAAAAGCCGGCGCATGGGGAAACATTAGCGGCTGACGGCGCAAACTCAATCCCGATTTGACGGCGTTCCGGTTTGGCAGCCGGAGTGACCGGAAAATTGTCGAGAAGCATAAAGCCGGTTTCGCGTTTTGTTTTTCCGGCGGGTGGCATCCATTTCATCGAGTTCCTTGCAGCAGGCTGTCTATGGGCGCGTAATCGTCGGTGAGCAAGGGAGACGTGCCTGCGGTCGGCGGAGGTTGATCCAAGAACGACTTCACCCGCAATGAAAACGTCGGCAGCGTGACCTTCCCGGCGTCTATCAATTTATACGCCTCAACCGCCGCGCGCGTGTAGTCGAACGGCTCCGCCGATTTGGTCGCCACGAAGACGATGTTCTGGCTTTCCACGGCGGGGAACATGTAGACGCGCGGAAACACTTCGCTCAACGTGCGATACATCGCGCCGATGAGCGTGGCGCGGGTGCCCTGGATCTGGCCGATGACATTGTAGGCGAGGACGCCGTTGGTGCTCAAATGCTGGCTGGCCAGCGTGAAAAATTCCTTCGTCGTCAACTGGCGCGGCAGGGTAGAGCCGTAGGGCGGTTTGGTGGAATACGCGTCCATCAGGATGACATCATAAATGTTGGTGGTCTGGCGGAGAAAGATGCGCCCGTCGCTGATTTGGATTTTGAGCTTGGGCGTTTCCGTGACGGTAAAATATTTCTTGGCGACTTCAACGACGACGGGGTCAAGCTCCGCCACGTCCACCATCACGTTGGTGTAATAGTGCTGGTAGGCGCGCGGGGTGCTGCCGCCGCCCAATCCTTCCATCAGCACGCGCTTGATGTCGTGGTTCCACAGCCACGGCATCTGGAAATACTCGGTGTATTCAAAATGCCCGGCCAGCGGATTGGTCAGCGACATCGTTGTTTCCCACGAGCCGTTGAAACTCAACGTCCGCGTCCCGTTTTCATCATAAACCTGGATGTGGTGGTAGGCGGAGATGCGGTCAAACTGCACAACCCGCTGCGCGCTGGACACCAAAGGCGCGAGCAGAATCAGAAGGCAGATTGCATTGCTGCTGATAATTTTTTTCATGTCTATTTCTTTTGTTGGATGGTTTTGCAATTGCCGCCGAGACAGAAATCCATCGCCAGCGCCAGCCCGGCCAGAATTAAAACCAAAACGCCCATCGCCCGGAAAATGGCCGAGACGGTCAGGTAATCAATCAAAATGTAGCCGGAGACAAACACCCCGCCGATGCTGCCCGCCGTGCTGGCCGCGTAAATCAAGCCGCTGATCATTCCCACCTTGTCCAGTTGCCGCGCCGTGATGCGGATCATGTAAGGCGACAGGATGGCCAGCACGAAACACGGCAGGAAAAAAATCACCGCGCTGCCGAACGCCGGGTCCAGTTTCATCCACACCATGGCAATGGGCTGACCCGGCGGATGGCGCATGATGATCGCGTTGATCAGCGGCGGCGTGATTTGCGGAATGAAGAATGTGAAGATGCCGGCGACGGTCAAAGGCGCGGCCAGAAAAGCCGTCCGTTGAAACCGGTCGGCCAGCGAGCCGCCGATGGCATAGCCCAGCGACAGCGCCGTGAGAATCATTCCAATCTGGCTCGTCCAGACATAAAACGAGCCGCCGAAATCCTTGGCCAGATAAAGCACGCCGATCATTTCCAGAACCATGATCACGAACCCGCCCAGAAAAACAAAGGCGACTGTCGCAATTCGGAGCATGACGAAGTTTAGAAGCAATTGCGCCGCGACGCCAGCGTGGAAAACGAACGGACAATGTTCACTTCACATTCAACTCGCGCTGGATGCCGAATTTTTCGATGCGTTTGCGGAGCGTGGCGCGCGTGATGCCCAGCAGCTTCGCCGCCTGAATCTGGTTGTCGTTCGTTTCTTTGAGCGCCTGCACCACGAGTTCGCGCTCCACGGCGGGAATGATTTTCAATTTCGGATCGCGCCTGGCCCACTGGAACAATTGCCGCGCGAGCGCGGCGGCGTCAGTCGTCGCGGCGTCGCCGGCAACGCTGGAAATCGCCGGCATGGACGCGCCGGAATTTAAGCCGGAAATTTCCGGCGGCAGGTCGGCCAGCAGAATCGCGTCGCTCTTGGCCATGACGTGCGCGCGGCGGATGGCGTTTTCCAGTTCGCGCACGTTGCCGGGCCAGTGATATTTTTCGAGCGTTTTGATGACGCTGGCGGCGACGGATTTCGGCGCGCGCTGCTGTTCACGGGCGAATTTCTTCAGGAAATAATTCACCAGCAGCGGAATATCCTCGCGCCGGTCGCGCAACGGCGGAATCTGGATGCGCACCACATTGAGCCGGTAAAACAAATCCTCGCGGAACTGTTTCGCGGCGACGGCGGCTTCGAGCGGCTTGTTCGTCGCGGCGATGATGCGCACGTCCACTTGAATCGGCGAGTTGCCGCCGACGCGCTCGCAGGTGTCGTTTTGGAGGACGCGGAGAATTTTTGTCTGCGTGGCGGGCGTCATGTCGCCGATTTCGTCGAGGAAAATCGTGCCGTGGTTGCATTGCTCAAATTTGCCGATGCGCTGGACGGTCGCGCCGGTGAACGAGCCTTTTTCGTGGCCGAACAATTCGCTTTCCAAAAGCTGTTCGGGAATCGCGGCGCAATTGACCGCAAGAAACGGCTGCTCGCTGCGGTTGCTGTGATGATAAATCGCGCGGGCGACGAGTTCCTTGCCGGTGCCGCTCTCGCCGGTGACGAGTGCGGTGGCGTCGCTCACGGCGACCTGGCCGATGAGTTTGAACACCTGCTGCATCGGTTCGCTGCGCCCGATGATGCCTTGCTCGTAATCTTCCGAATCGAGCAGCGGCTCATAGGAGACGATTTGTTTCATGTCGCGCGCGGCCTTGAGGGCGTTGCCGACAATTTCCTTGAGCTTGGGAATGTCGAACGGCTTGAGCAAATAATCGTAGGCGCCGAGTTTCATCGCCTCGATGGCGGTTTGCGTGGTGCCGTAGGCGGTCATCAAAATCACGAGCAGCTTGGGACTGCTCTGGCGGATACGGCGCAGGGTTTCGAGGCCGGTCATACCGGTCATGCGCACGTCCATCAGCACGAGGTCGGGCTTGAATTTGGGAATGGCCTTCAATCCCTCCTCGCCGCTCGCGGCGGTGGCCAGCTCGATTTCCGGCGAATCAAAAATCCGCTGGATCGAATACCGCACGTCCTCTTCGTCGTCAATCAACAGTAGCTTGCTCATTCTGGCGCGCAGGATAGCGGATGGGCGCAAAAGAAACAGGATTTTTCCGGCGTGATTTTTGAGTTGAAACCGGCGATACATTGTCCATTCTTATACCCAAGCTAAATTAAATTTATGAAGCGATTATTTTTGCTGTTCGCCCTGCTTCTTTGCGCCGCGCCCGCCGCGCCCGCGCAGGACTGGGCCAAAACCAAACTCGAAAAATCCCCGCGCCACCAGGAATGGGTGAAAATCAAACATGATTCGCGCGAGGTGCAATGCTTTGTCGTTTATCCCGAAGTGAAGGACAAGGCGACGACCATCGTGATGATCCACGAAATTTTCGGGCTGACGGATTGGGCGTGCGAAATGGCGGACGAACTTGCCGCCGAGGGTTACATCGTCATCGCGCCGGATTTGATTACCGGCTCCGCGACCAACGGCGGCGGCACGGAGGAATTGATCAAGAGCGGCGGCAATGTCGGCAAGGCCATCATGGCGCTGCCGCCCGATCAAATCACCGCCGACTTGAACGCGGCGGTAGATTATGCGTCCAAAATTCCCGCAGCCAACGGCAAGGTCGTCATCGCCGGATTTTGCTGGGGCGGCGGGGAATCGTTTCGCTTCGCGACGACCAACAAGGACGTGAAGGCTGCGTTTGTTTTTTACGGCACGCCGCCCGACGAAAAGGAAATGGCGAAAATCAACTGCCCGGTCTATGGCTTTTACGGCGGCAACGACGCGCGCGTGACGGCGACCGTTCCGGCGGCAACCGCGCAAATGAAATCCGCCGGCAAAACCTACGAGCCGGTGACTTACGACGGCGCCGGACACGGCTTCATGCGCGCGGGCGAAGCGCCGGACGCGAACGACGCCAACAAAAAGGCGCGAGATGCGGCATTTCAACGCTGGCTCGGCTTGTTGAAGACCATTTAGGGAAATTGTCGTTTGTGACCCGATTTCGCCCAAGGGCATTGTGCTGTTTTTCAGGCTCGCTGGCAAAACGCGGCCACGGTTTTATTGAAACCGCTCCAAAACACTTGACATCATCGCATCATCGCATCAATTTATTTTCATGCGAACGACTTTGACCTTGGAAAACGACGCCTATGCGGTGGCGAAGGCGAAGGCCGACCACGAAAATATTTCGCTGGGCAAGGCGGCTTCCGATTTGATTTTGCAGACCGTGCGGCAGATGGGCGGCAAGCCGAAATCCCGCGCGATTTTCCGTTCGACCGGCGGGCGCTACACTTCGGCGCAGGTCGAGGAGGCGCTGGCCGATGAATGAGGCGTTGCTGGACGCGAACGCCCTGATCGCGGCACACGACGAGTCGCACGCCGACCACCGGCGCACGCGTCGGTTTGTGGACGGGCTGAAAAAGTTTTACACTTGTCCGCAAACCGAAGGCGCGTTTTTAAGATTTTTCACGCGGCCATGGCACGACGCCGACGGACGCGAACAGCCGCCGCGCCTGACGACCGCCGAGGCGATGGAAAATCTGACGGCCATTTGCCGGCTGAAGGAGCATGGTTTTTTGGCGGACGATTTTTCCTATTCAAAAGTTTCCATGCGTTCGTTGAGCGGCTTCAAGCAATGGAACGACGCCTATCTGATTGCGAACGCAAATCGCGCCGGTTTGCCGCTGGCCACGCTGGAGCGCAAATTGGAAAACATGGATCATCTGGCACGCCCGGTTATTTTTAGAATACCTTGAACTGCCATGGAGCCATTTCGCCATTTGACCTTGCCTCACGCATGACCTACACTCGTCGTCCTTTTGAACATGAAAATTGTCGTTTGTGATCCGATTTCGCCGAAGGGCATCGCGCTGCTCCAGCAGTGGCCTGAATTCCAAGTCGTCGTGCTGCCCAAGCGGCTGCCCGAAGCGGAACTGCTGCCGCTCGTGGCGGACGCCGTCGCGCTCGTCGTCCGCTCGGAAACCAAGGTGACGCGCAAGGTCATCGAGGCCGCGCCGAAATTGCGCGTCGTGGGCCGCGCGGGCGTGGGCGTGGACAACGTGGACATCGAGGCCGCCACGCAACACGGCACGGTGGTGATGAACACGCCCGGCGGCAACACGGTGACGACCGCCGAATTGAGCTTCGCCATGCTGCTCTCGCTGGCGCGCAAGGTGCCGCAGGCGCATGCCACGATGGTCGCCGGCAAATGGGACCGGAAACTTTTTCAGGGCGCGGAGCTTGCCGGAAAAACGCTTGGCGTTTTGGGCATGGGCCGCATCGGCACGGAAGTCGCCAAGCGTGCCATTGCCTTCGGAATGCGTGTCATCGCCTACGATCCTTATTTGACGGAAGACCGCGCGAAGGCCATCGGCGCGGAATTTGCCGACAATGTGGACGCTGTTTATCTCGCGGCGGATTTCATCACGGTTCACATGCCGGTGACGAAGGAAACCAAGGAAATGCTGAACGCGGCGGCGTTTGCGAAAATGAAGCCCGGCGTGAAAATCGTCAACTGCGCGCGCGGAGAAATTATTTCCGAGAAGGACCTGATTGCCGCGCTTGAATCCGGCAAGGTCGCCGGCGCGGCGCTGGATGTTTTTGCCGTCGAGCCGCTGCCCGCCGACCATCCGTATCGCAAGCAGGCGAATTTAATTTTGACGCCGCATCTGGGTGCGAGCACCAACGAGGCGCAGGAAAAATGCGGCATTGAAGTGGCCGAAGTAATTGCGGGCTACCTGCTCACCGGCGAGGTGCGCAACGCGGTGAATCTGCCGTATCTGGACGCAAAAACCTACGAGCAGGTGAAGCCGTATCTGCCGCTGGGCGAGGCGCTCGGAAAACTGGTGGCGCAACTTTCGCCCGCGAGCGCGGACCGCATTTACATCACTTACGGCGGCAATGCGCGGCAACTGCCGAACATTGACCCGGTGACGCGCGCGGTGCTGCGCGGTTTTCTGTCCACGAGCAATTTGAAGGACGTGAACAACGTCAACGTCCGCTCTGTGGCCGCGAGCATCGGCATCACCGTTGAGGAAAAGAAATCGGACGAGCCGGTCACGTTCAACGAATGGGTTCACGTCCAGGTTTTTGGTGGCGGGAAAAAATTGATTTCCGCCGGCGGGACCTTTTTCGGCTCGCCGAACAATCCGCGCATCGTGCGGCTGTTCAGCACGCCGGTGGAGATTCCGGTCAGCGGCACGCTGCTGCTGTTGAACAACAAGGACCGGCCGGGCATCGTCGGTTATCTGGGGACTTTGCTCGCCAAACACAAGGTCAACATCGCGAACATGAGTCTGACGCGCGACACAGCGGGCGGGCTGGCGTTGACGGTGTTGAATCTGGACAGCGCGCCGCCGCAAGCCGTTCTGGATGAGCTTCAGAAAGACAATGACATCAGCAATGTGAAAGTGGTAGTATTGTAAATTGTGAACGAGTTTAACTTTAGTGATTCAAACAACAACAAAACATGAAAACAAAAACCAAGATGATTTTTTCCGCCGCGCTGGCCGCAACCCTGATCTCGCTGCCGCGCGCCCAAGCCGCCAATAGCGGTGCCGCGCCGGCGGCCGCCGCCGCCACCACCAACAGCAATCCGGCCAACGTGATGGCGACGCTGTTCGGCGACCCGGTGGTTGCCAAAGGCAAAGGGTTTGAGATCAAACAAAGCCAGTTGGATGTGGTGGTGGATGGCTTCAAGGCCAGGACCGCTCAAATGGGGCAGTCGGTCCCGACGGAAGAGCTTGAAAAAACCGCCTTGAACAGCCTGATCGTGAACCAGATTCTGTTGCAGGAGGCAACGGATGCCGACAAGACCGCCGGCAAGAAAGAGGCGGACGAATACATTGCCCAAAAACTCAAACAGTTCGGCTCGCAGGCGGCGGTGGAAGAGCAACTGAAAGCCGCCGGCAAAACCTTTGATGGCTGGCGCACCGAAATGACCGAGCAAACCACGGCGACCGCGGTGATGATCCGTGAATTGAACGCCACGCCCACCGAAGCCGAAATTAAAAAATATTACGACGATCATCCGACGGCTTCCGAGGTGCCGGAAGAGGTTCATGTCCGCCATATTTTGCTGCTGACGATTGATCCCACCACGCACGCGCCGCTGGCCGACGACCAGGTCAAGTCCAAGAAAAAACAAATTGACGACGTTCTCAAGCAGGCACGCGGCGGCACGGATTTCGCGACCCTTGCCAAACAATACTCCGAGGATCCCGGTTCCAAGGAAAACGGCGGGGAACTGCCGCCGTTTGCCAAGGCCAGCGCCGACCCGACGCACGCCATGGTGCCGGAGTTTGAGACGGCGGCATTCGCGCTGACCAACAATCAAATCAGCGACGTGATCACCACGCAATACGGCTACCACATCATTCAGATGCTGGACAAAATTCCGGCCAAAAAAATCGTGCTGACCGACAAGGTGCCGTCGGGCGACAGCACCGTCGCCGACGAAATCAAGAATTTCCTGATCGGGCAAAAATTGCAGGAGCTGGCGCCGGCGTATATCGAAAAATTGAGCAAGTCCCCCGGCGTGGAAATTCTCGATCCCGCCCTGAAGGCGCTGATGGCGCAAACCAACGCGCCGGCGCCGGCGGTGGCGCCCCAGCCCTGAACGCGGTTTGGCCGGGCTGGCCCGCTCTGTTTGAGGTGGAACAAAACGGCGGAGCAGACTTGCCAAATCCGCTCCGCGTGGCCATCTTGAGGCATTATGAATACAAAAATAGGCGTTGCGATTCTGGCGGTGGCGTGCGTCGGTTTGGCTGTGGTTCTGGTGGTGTTCAAAAACAAGGCGGAAACACAGCAAACGGAAGCCGCCGCCAAAATTCTTGATTTTTCCAATCAGATCACCGAAGCCACCGCTCGTATCGAGGATTTAGACCAGAGGAATCTGATTTTGAGCAACAATCTCGCGACGACCCGCCAGACGTCGCTGACGGTTTCCAACCAACTGTCTGGACAACTGACCGAAGCCGCCGGCACCCTCGCCGCCACAGCGGCCTCGCTCCAGATCGCCCAGTTGCAAATCACGAACCTCAACGAACGCATCTCGGGTCTGGACGAAAGCAACGCTGATTTGGAGGCGCAGAACCAGGCGCTCGACCAGCGCGCCAATTTGCTCTCCAACACCATCGCCGCGATGGACGCGCAAATTAATCTTACGCGGGCGAAGCTCGCCACCTCCGAAACGAACAACGCGTTTCTCGACGCTGAATTGAAACAACAGATTGCCAAGCGGGACGAACTGCAACGCAAGTTCAACGACCTGGTTGTCGTGCGCGAACAAGCCCGGAAACTGCGGGACGACATGCTCATTGCGCGCCGGCTCGAATGGATGAGCGAGGGCATTGACCCCACCAAGCCGCTCAAGGGCGGGCAATTGCTCATGATGCGTTCGCCGCCCGTCAACCCCGCCGCGCCCGCCGCCGGCGCGCCGCTTTCCGACCTGAACGTCGAGGTCGGATCCGACGGCACGGTCCGCGTCATTCCGCCGCCGACCAACGCGCCCGCGCACTGACCCGGCGGCGCGGAGTAAAATCCGCCCCAAATTGCCGATGCCGACTTACGAATACGTTTGCGAAAAATGCGGCCACGAGTTTGAGGTCGTTCGCTCCATTTCCGCGAAACCGCTGCGGACCTGCCCGGAGGAATTTTGCGCGCGGAAAAAATGGGGGCACGGCCGGGTGAAAAAGAAAATCAGCGCCGGGACCGGATTGCTGTTCAAGGGCAGCGGCTTTTACACCACCGATTACCGCAGCGAAGGCTACAAATCGGCGGCCAAAAAAGACTCCGCCGCGCCCGCGCCCGCCGCCGGCGAAAACAAACCCGCGAAGGATGGGGCGAAACCCGCGCCGGCAAAGCCCGAATCCAAAGCGGCCAAAAAATGAAACCGCCGCTGAACCGTTGCCTCGTCGCATCGTTACATCGGTTTTGCGATTCAACGATCCAACGCTTCAACGCATTCCCGTTTTTTTTGTCCGCCACGCTGCTTTTATCGCCGGTCGCGCGCGCCCAAATGCTGCTGCCGGACAAGACCGCCACCTTCAGCAGCGTCTCCGGCCAGTTTGTCGTGACGCGCGCAAACCCGCCTTCGCTGTTCGCCCGCCTGCCGATCTCCGCCACCAACGGCGTAATTGTCCGGCTCGAGCCCGCGCTGCTGGCCGTTTCCGCCGAGCGCGTCAAGCAATCGCTCTGGCGCCAGTTGGGCGTTGATCCCTCGATGCCGTGGCGCGGCCGGATTTTTCTCGCGTTGCAACCGGCGGTGGAGCCGGACGGCGATGCCACCATCCACTCCTCGCGCTTTGCCGGCGTGTGGAACTACCGCGTCGAACTGCCGGACGTTGTGTCCCGCGCGCGTCTGGCCCGCGCCCTCACCCGCGTGGTGCTGTTGGAACTGGCCAACCGCGACAACTCCGGCGACCGCTCCGCCGAGATTCCCGCGTGGCTCTCCGAAGGCTTGTCGCAGCAACTGCCGGCGACCGGCGCATCGGAAATGATATTGTCGTCGCCGGACAAGGCGGTCAACGGCCTGCTGGAAAATCGAATCATTGCCGTCGAGCACGGCGTGGATCCGCTCGCGAAGGCGCGCCCCGTGTTGCACGATCACGCCGCGCTGACGTTTGATCAATTGAGCTGGCCGGACGACGCGCAATTGAACGGCGACGACGGCGGCGTTTATTCCGCCAGCACGCAATTGTTCGTGACCGCGCTGCTGAAACTGAATCACGGCGCGGAACATTTGCGCGACCTGCTCCAGATGCTGCCGCGTTGCTACAACTGGCAGACCGCCTTTCGCGCCGCGTTCGCCGCGGATTTTCCGCAGCCGATTGATCTCGAAAAATGGTGGGCGCTGCAAACCGCCGGCTTCGCGGCCGGCGACGACGGCCCGTCGTGGACGCCCGCCGTCAGCCGCGCCAAGCTCGACCAAATTTTGAGCGTGCCGGTGGAGTTGCGCGCCGCGTCCAACAGTTTGCCGGCGCACGCGGCCATTTCACTGCAGGCCGTCATCCGCGGTTTCGATTTCGCCCGGCAGACAACCATTCTGCAAACCAAGCTGCGCGATCTTGAACTGGCGCAGTGGCGCATGGCCCCGCAATTCGCGGTCCTGACCGCCGCCTACCGCCGCGCGCTCACCGATTATCTTGGCGGGCCCAATGCCATCAGCGCCACCGCCAAACAACCGCCCGGCGCGTCGTCAAAAGGCCTGGCCGCCGCCACCGTGAAAAAGCTGGACGCGCTCGACGCGCAACGATTGACGATGAAAATCGCCGTTCAACCGGTCAATCCGTCCAATAAGCCCAAATGAGGCTTGAACGCGGCGCTCACGAAAGCAGCCAACTTGACAGGACGCGATTCCAATTTATATTTTCTTTTCGAGACAATGAAGGATGATAATACACTGGCCGGCGGCGAGGAGCCGCCATCAGGCCACCGACTCCAATTCCTGAAGGAATTCCACTCCGCCGGGCGCGGTTTCTGGCATGACGTTTCGGACGCCGACTGGAATGACTGGCGCTGGCAGCTCAAGCACCGCATCACCACGCCCGAACAGTTGCAGCGGCTGATGCCGACGCTCACGCCGGAGGAATTCGCCGGCGCGAAACTGGCCAACACCAAACTCGCGCTGGCCATCACGCCGTATTTTTTCAACCTGATTGATCCGGCGGATGAGAACTGTCCGGTCCGCCTTCAAGTCATTCCCAAAATCGCCGAAACGCAGACCGCGCCGTGGGAGATGAGCGACCCGTGCGGCGAGGATTCGCACTCGCCCGTGCCCGGCCTCGTCCATCGCTATCCCGACCGCGTGCTGTTTCTCGTTACGGACCGGTGCGCCGCGTATTGCCGTTACTGCACGCGCTCGCGGCTCGTCAGCAACGCCAGCGGCTACGATTTTCATCCCGATTTCGACCGGCAGATCGAATACATCGCGCGGCATCCGGAAATCCGGGACGTGCTGTTGAGCGGCGGCGACCCGCTGCTGTTGAGCGATGACAAGCTGGGAAATCTGCTGGGCCGGCTGCGCGCGATTCCGCACGTCGAATTTTTACGCATCGGCTCGCGCATCCCCACGTTTCTGCCGCAGCGCATCACGCCGGAACTGTGCGCGATGCTGAAAAAATTTCATCCGCTCTTCATGAGCATCCATTCGAACCATCCGCGCGAACTGACGACGGAAGTCCGCGACGCGACCGGGCGCCTGGCCGACGCCGGCATTCCGCTCGGCAACCAAAGCGTCCTGCTCAAGCACGTCAACGACGACGCGACGGTGATGAAGGCGCTCGTCCAGAAACTGCTCATGTGCCGCGTGAAGCCGTATTACCTTTACCAGTGCGATTTGATTTCCGGCTCGGCGCATTTGCGCGCAAGCGTCCGCAAGGGCATTGAAATCATGACGCAACTGCGCGGCCACACGACCGGCTATGCCGTGCCGCAATACGTGATTGACGCGCCCGGCGGCGGCGGCAAGGTGCCCGTCAATCCGGAATACGTTTTGAGCCACAATGCCGACCGCGTCCTGCTGCGCAATTACGAAGGCAAACTCTTCGAGTATCCTGAAGCGCCCGACGGCACGTCCACCGGCAAACCCCCGAAAGAAATTGAAGAGCCGCAGTTGGTTTGACAGATTCGGAGTGTTTGAAGAATAAACTGAAAATCGTTGCCGGCTTTCTACTGGTCGCAGCGTTTGCCTTGGTTTTGTTTGTCTGGCATGAGGGAAGCGTTCTTGCCGCTCCGAGCAATTGCAAAATTGGCCCGCCGCCAGCCGATTTGCCGGTTGAATCGGTTCAATTCCCAAGTTCCAGCGGCGCAACGGTGCATGGCTGGCTGGTTTCGGGCCGGCCCGGGAAAGGTGTGATCATTCTGATGCACGGCATCCGTGCCAACCGGTTGCAGATGATGGGACTCGCCCCGTTTTTGTTCCGTGCCGGTTATTCGGTGCTGCTGTTTGATTTTCAGGCCCACGGCGAAAGCGAAGGGAAGCACATCACCGCCGGATACCTGGAAAGCCGGGACGCCGTTGCTGCGGTGGATTTTATTCGCCGAACATTTCCCGGAGAAAAAATCGGCGTCATCGGTTTTTCGATGGGCGGCGCTTCCGCGCTGCTGGCAAAACCGCCCCTGCAAGTCAACGCCATGATTTTGGAATCAGTTTATCCGACGATTCAACAAGCCATCGCGAACCGCCTGGAAGGCAGATTCGGATGGCCGGGGAAATTGGGCGCGCCGTTTTTGACCTGGCAACTGAAGCCGCGGCTCGGATTTGGCAGAGATGATTTGTGTCCAATCAGGCAAGTCGGAGAAATTACCGTTCCCAAATTCTTCATCGCCGGAATGGCGGACCGGGACACGACCTTGCAGGAATCCAAAGACTTGTTCAACGCCGCCGCCGAACCCAAGCAATTGTGGCTGGTGGAGGGAGCGGCTCACGTTGATCCGCACGAATTCGCCAGGGACGAATATGAGAAGCGGGCCCTGGATTTCCTTGCGAAAAATTTGAATTGAAATTTACTTGCGTGCATTTTTCTGCCAGATTGTTTCCATGAGCGGAATCACTTTCATGGTGGATGAACGCGGCCAGAAGACGGCGGCCGTCATTGACCTGCGGAAACACGAGCAGCTTTGGGAGGATTTCTACGACGCGCTGCTGGCCAAGTCGCGCGCCCGCGAGCCGCGCGAGAGCCTCGAATCCGTCCGGCAACGGCTAAAATCCCGGCGGAATGGCTGATTACTCCATTAGCTTCGCCCGTTCCGCGCGCAAGGAACTGGAGCGGCTTCCCGGCGATGCTGCGAACCGAATCCTCGCAAAGGTCGAAGCGTTGGCCGAAAATCCGCGACCGGTCGGCGTCATCAAACTTCACGGGCAGAAAAATCTCTGGCGGCTGCGCGTCGGAGATTACCGTGTGGTTTTCTCAATTGATGATTTTTCCAGAACGGTTGACGTTTCGGCGATTCGTCATCGTCGGGATGTTTATCGGAATTTGTGAATCGCAAAGTTTTCTTTGTGTCACATTGCTCTTTGTGGTTAATTTTTCTGAAGATTCTGGAGAAAAATTATGGCTCACACATGGAAATTTTTCCGCGCCGGCGGGTTTGACCAGGTCAAACTCGAATCCGGCGCCGACCTCGCCAACCTCGACCAGCTCGACCAGAAGCTCTGGGTCGCGCTCGCCTGCCCCACGCGCGGGCTGGAGTTCGACAGCCGCACGCTGGACCTGATTGACACGGACAAGGATGGCCGCATCCGCGCGCCCGAACTCATCGCCGCCGCCAAGTGGGCCGCCGGCCTGTTGAAAAATCCCGACGATCTGCTGAAAGGCTCGCCGTTGCTGCCGCTGGCCGCCATCAACGACGCGACGCCGGAGGGAAAACAAATCCTGTCGTCCGCGAAGCAAACACTCGTCAACCTCGGCAAACCGGACGCCACGGCCATCAGCATCGAGGACACGATGGACACGGTGAAGATTTTCGCCGCCACGAATTTCAACGGCGACGGCATCATTCCCGCCGACGCCGCGAGTGATGACGCGACGAAGGCGGTCATTGCCGACATCACGGCCTGTTTCGGCGTCGAAACCGACCGCAGCGGCGAGCCCGGTGTAAGCCAGCCCAAGGTGGATCTGTTTTTCACTGAATTGCAGTCCCATTCCGACTGGTGGAAGCAGGCCGAGGGCGACATAAACATCCTGCCGCTCGGCGAAGCCACTGCCGCTGCATTCGCCGCCGTGAAAGCGGTGCGGGCGAAGGTGGATGATTTCTTCGCGCGTTGTCGTCTGGCCGAGTTTGACGCGCGCGCCGTTGCCGCATTGAACCGGCCGGAGTCGGAATACGTCGCACTGGCGACCAAAGAATTGACAGTCAACACCGCCGAGATCGCCAGTCTTCCGCTCGCGCAAATCGCCGCCGGAAAAGCCCTGCCGCTGGTCGAAGGTGTGAATCCTGCGTGGGCCGTCGCGCTGGCCGCGCTGCAAACCGCCGCCGTCAAGCCATTGCTCGGCGAAAGAAATTCCATCAGTGAATCCGATTGGGCGGCGTTAAACGGAAAGCTCGCGCCGTTCGAGGCATGGTCCGCCGGCAAGGTCGGCGCGGCGGTCGAGAAACTGGGAGTGAAGCGCGTGCGCGAAATTCTCGCAGGCGACGCGAAGGCAAAAATCACCGCGCTCATTGCCAAGGACAAGGCGCTGGAGCCGGAAGCCAACGCCATTTCCGCGGTGGAGAAGCTGGCGCGTTATCATCGCGACCTGCACGCGCTCTGCCTGAATTTC
>Ga0182030_10008807_pt1 | contig 20793 bp, 17 predicted proteins | sample 812S3MmetaG_FD_121299 | JGI IMG/M metagenome (GOLD analysis project Ga0182030, IMG submission 121299) | Permafrost microbial communities from Stordalen Mire, Sweden - 812S3M metaG (Illumina Assembly) | ecosystem: Environmental > Terrestrial > Soil > Wetlands > Permafrost | place: Sweden...
CGAGGAGATCATCGAACGCCGAGAAGAGCTGGTTCAGGCGACCGACCAGCGCTTCCGGCGTGAGACGCTCGGAGAGCCTGGTGAATCCGACGATGTCCGCGAAGAGCACGGAGACGTCCTGAAAGCCGTCCGCGATCGGGCGATTCTCGAGCTTCAGCCGCTCCGCGATGGCGGCGGGGAGCACGTTCAGGAGCAGCGCGTCCGACTTCTGCTTCTCCACGTCGAGCGCCTCCATCTGCGCCTGGATGGTGCGGCCCTGGAGGAACACCTCGCGCGCTTGCCGCTCCATCTGGCGCGCGACGAGGACGCCGATGAGCCCCATCGACGTGATGGCCATGTTGATCGAGACGCGTACGACGAAGCTGTCGTGCCCGAACGCGAGCGTGAGCGCGTTGTAGAGGAGCACGGTGAGGATCGCGTACGCGAGCTGATACGCGACGTTGAAGCGCGCGATGAAGGGACCGAGCACGACGAAGAGCGGCGCCCACGAGGTCTGCAGCGCCGCCGTCTCCCCTTCGGCGATCGCGCCCAGCGAGAGGACGACGGCGCTGATCGTCAGGGCGAAGACGAGCAGGGCGGGACGGTACAGTCGCGCGTAGAAGCGCGTCCACATGAGCGGGAGGACCACGCCGAACATCGGCACGGACAGGCCGTATCGAATCGCCCAGCCCTCGTGGAGGAGCGCGGCCGGCATGATGAAGGCGTCGTGCACGCCGTACGAGAGAAAGATGGCGGCGCTCAGCGTGACGGTGAAGCGCGTGACGGGCCGGGTCGTCAGCTCGAAGCTCTCGCGTGCGTACTCCGCCTCGAGCGCACGGTCGACGAACGTCGCCGTGAAGCGATGCGTGGGCGTCGGAGCGCGCATGACGATTCATCCTACCGATGGACGGCTCGACGCGGAGCCCGTGGTTCGGAGGCCTTCTCGGCTCAGGGCGATGCGGCGGGCGGAGCAGGTGCCGGCGGGGTGGGGCTCGGCGCCGGGGCCCTGGGGAAGCGCGTGTGCGCGTCGCGAAAGAACCGCGCGAGCTGGTCGCAGCCGACGGCGCTGTCCACGACGCCGGCCGCGAGCGCCACCATGTCGAACTCGGGGTTCATGGGCTGGGTGCTGGACACGGAGAACGCGGACATCTCCGCGTCGACCAGCGCGCAATCCTTCGCCGCAGTGGTGAACGCGGCGCCGGCCGCGCTGACGTCGATGCCGCTGAAGAACCCGTTCGCGGCGTCGTCCTTGCGGAGGGAGAACGTGAGCCGGGCGACGGCCTTGGCGGCAAGTCGGTCCGGTTGCCTGGGCGCGACCCCGGCCACGTGGACGTCGACTGCGTAGTCGTAGGCCTCGGATCCATCCCGCACGACGGCCACGCCGTACGACCGGAGCCGCTGGCGGACGAGGCGGACGGCGTCGTTCTGGGCGTCTCCCGGCACGCAGGCGGCGTTCTTGAGGTCCTCCGACGGGAGGGTCCCCTCCACGGGGGCATACCCGCAGCGCTCCGTGCCCTGCCCGTCGTCCGACGCAGTGCGCACGAAGACCTTCACCTGCCGGTACGCGTCCCCGGGGATGTTCTGCAGCGGCCGCATCTCCGACGACTCGCGCATCACCCCGTCGACGCGGATGGCAGTGTGCCCGCACCCCGCGATCACGAGGGCGAGCGAGGCCGACGAACCGACGAATAGACGCATCGTGCTTGGATTCCGGAGTGGTAGCGTGGGCCGGGCGGTGCAGTCCGACGCAGGCGAGACAGGTTACCTCAGGGACGTCACCTACGTCCGTCAGTTCTCCAAGGAGCTCGCCCCGCTCGCGGTTCGCGCGGCCGCGGCACTGAACGGCTTCGCTCCGCCGCCGGCCGATGACTTCGACTACTGCGAGCTCGGGTGCGGTACCGGCGACACCGCGAACACGCTCGCCGCGGCGTACCCTCGCGCGCGCTTCGTCGGCGTCGACTTCAACGGCGAGCACGTCACGTTCGCGCGCGGCCTGGCGGGACGGGGTGGCCTCGGCAACGTGCGGTTCGTCGAGCGAGACTTCGCCCAGCTCTCCGACGAGACGCTGCCCGACTTCGACTACGTTTGCGCGCACGGCGTCCTCAGCTGGATCGCCCCCGAGACGCGTGGCGCGCTCCTCGACTTCGCGGCGGCTCGGCTCAAGCCTGGAGGTCTTCTCTACATCACGTACAACGCGTTGCCGGGGTGGGCGGCCGTCGAGCCCCTCCGTCGGCTCATGCACGACGCCTCGGCCGGCGTCGAGGGCGGCAGCCTCGATCGCGCGCGTCATGGCGCGGGGGTCGCGAGCCTGCTGTGCGAGGCCGGCGCGGAGTACTTCGCGAGCAACCCCGCCGCCAAAGAGCTCCTCTACACGGCACTCCAGATGGGTCTCCCGTACACGGCGCACGAGTACTTCGGCGCCCACTGGCAGCCGATGTATTTCGCCGACGTCGCCGCCGAGATGACGAGGAGGGGCCTCGGCTTCATCGGTCAGCTTCCCCTCTATCTCAACTACCGGGATCTCACGATTCCGCCTTCCGCGATGGAGCTCTTCCGGCAAGTGGGCGACCGCGCGACGTTCGAGAGCCTGAAGGACTTCGCCATCAACGAGTTTTTCCGTGGCGACGTCTACGTCAAGGGCTCCTCTCCACGGGACGTGGACGTCACGCGTGGCTACCTCGAGACCACGAGGTTCGGCACGCTCACGGCCGCGGAGCACGTGAAGCGCGAGGTTCACCTTCGCCACCACGTCCTGCGCTTCGAGGGACCGCTCTTCGATGCGCTCATCGACCGGCTCGGCCGGGACGCGGCCGCCGTGCCGGAGCTCCTCGATGAGCCCGCGCTCGCGGGGTACGGGGACGAGGCCCTCAGGCAGGCGGTGCTGCGGTTGCTGCTGGGCGAGCAGATCGCACCGATGCAGGCCGGTTCGCACCGCGTCCCCTGGGAGTACAACCGGAGGATCCTCGAGCAGCGGCTGTCCACGAAGGATCCCGTCGTCCTCGCCTCGCCCGTCGCGGGCACCGGGATCGTCGTCCCGACCCTGCAGGCGGTCGCGCTCCGGCTGATGACCGGGGTTGACGCGGCCGACTGGCCTGCGTGGATCCGGGCGTTCGTGGCGCGTCAGCCGGTGCGGCTCAAGGTCGGCGATCGAAGCGTCGAGACCGAAGAAGGGCAGGTACGCGTCCTCTTGGAGGAGCTGGAGAAGTTTCGCGCGACGCGCATGCCGAAGCTGGTCGCCCTGGGCGTGGTCGAGGCCCCGGGGCCCTGAGTCTCAGAAGCGCCCCGCCAGCGAGACTATCCAGCCGCCTTCGCCTCCGGCAGGCTGCAGGCCGACCACCGGCTGGTAGCGACGCAGCTCGTCGAGGTATCGGGACGCGCGCGCGTCGTTGAGCGTGTCGATCACGAAGAAGGGGAGCGCGAGTGACGCGACGCCGAGCCCCGCGCCCTTGTAGAGGTCGCGGTTCGTCGCCAGTGCGTACGCGGCGACGCCTCCGCCTGCCAAGGTGAGCGCGAGCTCGACCGCGCGGTAAACGACGAAGCGCGACGAGGTCCCGCGGAGGTGGTCGAGCTCTTCCGCGCGGTACGCCGCGGGATCGCGGGCGAGCTCGGTCCCGTAGTGATCGATCTCCCCACCGACCTGGAACGCGTAGAAGACCGCGCCGACGGTCTCGAGGCCGCCCATCACGAGCCACGGCCACCCGAGCCCGCGCGCGAAGTCCGAGTCACGCGTGACGAGGTAACCGCCGGCCGCCGCCGCAGCCGCTCCCATTCCCCCGACAGCGTAGGCCGAGACCCTCTCGCCGGCGTAGTAGCCTTGGAGATCGCCATGCACGTCGTCTGCGTGCGCGGCGGTGGCCCAGACCATCGCGGCCGTTGCGAGGGCAACGGCGACGACGCGACCGGCAGATCTCACGACCTTGCCGTCACGGCGGCGGCGAGCTGCGGCGACGCGGTCCGCTTGTGAAGGCCGAACACCCGTCGGAACAGGGCATCCGTCAGCCACGTCGGCACGAGTGGCAGCAGCGCGAGGGGGATCGCGAGGAACCAGGGAGCCACGTAGCGGGCCCGCGGCCAGCGCGAGCCGATGGCCTTCTCGACCGCACGCGCAACGTGAGCGGGACCGAACGAGGCGCGATCCGAAGCCGAGCGAATCCCTCCGGCCAGAGCATACGACGCGGCGTAAGGCGACGCGCCCCGGGTCGCAGGGAGCGAGCCGAATGCGCGCTCCGAGAACTGCGACCGGATCGGCCCGGGTTCCACCAGCGCCACGTGCACGCCGAAGGAGCGGAGCTCCGCGCGCAGCGCGTCGGAGAGCGCCTCCAGGGCATACTTCGAGGCGTGGTAGGCGCCGAAGAACGGGAACGTGACGCGCCCTCCCACGCTGCTCACGTTGACGATCCAGCCGCGGCCACGTGCGAGCATCTCGGGGACGAAGGCGCGGGTCACCGCCATGAGCCCGAACACGTTGGTGTCGAACTGCTCGCGCAGCGTCGCGTCGCTCACCTCGAGCAAGGGACCGCCCTGTCCGTACCCGGCGTTGTTGACGATGACGTCGACGCCGTGGCCACCGGTCTGGGCCCGTACGACGGCGACCGCGTCGCGGATGCTCTCGGCCGACGTGACGTCGAGCTCGACAGTCGAGAGTGTCTGACCGCGCGATTCCGCCTCGCTCACGAGCGAGGCCAGCGCCAGCGCGTTCCGGCCGCTCGCAAAGACGCGGTGCCCGCGCGCGGCGAGGTCGAGAGCGACGAATCGTCCGATGCCTGCAGAGGCGCCGGTCACCAGCACGGTCTTGGGGCTGCGATGGTCCATCATGACAGAGTCCTTCTCGGTTGAACGTTCATTCGATAATCGAGGCAAAAAAAACGGGGGCTCAAGCTCGGACGGCCTCCCAGCAGCACCGCTCCGCATCCATCAGCGTTGCCTTGGTTAGCGGAATGCGTCCTTCGAGCCCCGCCCGGAACACCCCGAGGAACGCGCCGTTCGAGAGCTCGACGAGAAGTGCCGCCGGCAGGGGTTTGAGCGCCTCGTCGGCCTGGGCACGCTTCACCATCTCGATGCCGAAATCGATGGTCTGGTTCTCGATACGCTTGCTCTCGTCGTCCAGGTACGACCCGTGGTGATGCAGCTCGAGGAACGCGAGCTCCTTCGGGTGGGCGAGGGCAAAGTCGGCCATGCGCTCCCAGATGGTCCGGAACTGCTCCCGAACCGGGCGGTCGAACGGAAACTCCGAGATGAGACGGGTACTTATCTCGGCCTTCCAGCGCTTGAAGAGGGCGTTGACGAGGGCCTCTTTGCTCGCGAAATAATGATAGATGGTGCCTGCCGCCACCCCTGCCCGGTCGGCCACGGAGGGGACCGACGTGCCGTGAAATCCCCGCTCGACGAAGAGGTCGAGGGCGGCGGCGAGGATGGCCTCCCCCTTGTCTGTGTCATGAGCCGTCACGCCGGTTGAATATTCATTCGATTTGTCCTCTGTCAAGGAGGAGGTCGGCTGTCGTGCGTCGATTCGGGGTGTTGCCGTCGGCGCAGAGGCCGTCGAGCATCGCGGGCATGGTGGAAGAGAACGAGACCGCCGAGGATCCCGGGCGGGAGCCGCCTCCCCCCTCGATGGAGGCTGCCGAGCCGGGCCCGCCACCGCCGGTGCTACCACCGCCGGTGATCGGGAAGCTTCGCATCGCGGCCGGCCCCATGGGCGGCGGCACGCTCGTCGTCGTCGAGGGCTCTGCCTTTGTCGACGGTTGCGAGGTGAAGGTCGACCGCGTCCCGGTGAAGACCACGTTCCTCAGCCCGACGGAGCTGTCGTTCGCGACGCTCCCGCGCAACCTCCCAGGGCCAGTCGACGTCGATGTCATCAACCCCGACGGCCAGCGAACACTCCTCATCCGCGCCTACGAGTACTGCATGCCGCCGGTGCTCACCGGCATCGAGCCGGATCACGCTCCGGAGACCGGCGGAACGCGCGCGACGCTGCTCGGCGCCGACCTGCGTCCGGACGCCGAGGTGCGCATCGGCGCATCGCGGCCGCGCGTCGACTACCGCGAGCCTACCCGCATCGACCTCGAGATCGTCGCGCATCCCGCAGGCACGTACGACGTGAACCTCGTGAACCCGGACGGGCAACAGGCGCGCCTCGAGGGGGCGTTCCGTTACGACGCGCGCCCACGGATCGAGCGAGTGATCCCCGACCACGGTCCGCCGGACGCGACCACACGGTTGGCCATCGAGGGAGAGGCCTTCCGCGCGGGGTGCGTCGTATACCTCGGGGGCGCACGGATCCCGGCCGAGCTCGAGTCGAGCACGCGAATCGTGGCGACCGCGCTCCCTCGCGAGACGCACGGATCGCTCCCGCTTCGCGTCACCAATGCCGACGGTCTCGACGCCGAGCTATCCGCCGCGTTCCGCTACGATCCGCCCGCCGGTCCGCGCGTCGCCTCGGTGTCCCCCGCGCGCGTGCCGTGTGGACGCGAGCACACGGCGATCGTCACGGGAGAGGGCTTCGCCGAAGGCTGCTCGGTGCGTGTCGCGGGGGCGCCTGCGCCCGCGCGATTCGTGTCGCCGACGCAGCTCGACGTGTCGCTGCCACCGCTGAACCGCATCGGCTGGGTCGACATCGAGGTGACGAATCTGGACATGCAGTCGCACCGGCTGGAGGCCGCATACGAGCTGCGAGGTCCCCCCGAGCTCACGACGGTACAGCCTCGAGAAGGGAGCTCCGTGGGCGGCGAGCGACTCACGCTGAACGGGCTCGCGTTCGATCGTCGCTGCGAGGTCTCGATCGGCGGATTTCCGGCGAAGACCAGCTGGGAGGCGGAGACCACGGTCCGCGCCGTCGCACCGCCGCGAGCGCTCGACGGGGCGGTCGACGTCGTCCTGACGAACCCGGACGGCCAGAGCGCGACGCTGCAGTCCGCGTTCACCTACGTGGCGCGCCGGGCTCCTGTGATCACAGGCATCGAGCCGAGGACCGGGCCCACGACGGGCGGCACCGGTGTGCTCGTGCGCGGCGAGCACCTCGACGCCGTGAGCGATGTGCGCGTGGGTGGAGAACGGGCGGCATTCAAGTCCCGCGGGGGCGAGCTCGCCTTCGTGACGCCGCCGCGAGCCCACGAGGGGGCCGCGGACGTCGAGCTTCGTACCCGCGACGGCGCCATCACGGTGCACAAGAACGCTTTCCAATATTCGCCCGTCCCGCCCCCCACGATCCGCTCCCTCACGCCGAACCGCGGCGGCCCGAGTGGTGGCACGGAGGTGACCCTCGTCGGCGAGCACTTCGCGCCAGGAACGAGCGTCCTCGTGGACGGCGAACGGGTGGCCGTCGCGAGAGTACGCGACTCTTCGACGATCGTGTTCACCACGCCGCCCGGGGAGTCTGGAGCCATGGCCGACGTGGCTGTGCGGAGCCCGACGGGACAGCAGGCCGTCGCCAAGCGGGCCTTTCTGTACGACGCGCGGTACGCGTGAGCTACTTGATCCCCATGTGGCGGGGATCGGTCGGCTCCGGTGCTGCGAGTCCCGCTCACCGGTGGCCCGCTGGAGACCGTGTCTTCCCGAAGACCGTGTTCGGCCCCTGATCCGTCGCCACGCGGACATCGTCGAGAAGGCGTACGCTCCTCGTCGCGATGACCGATCCCTTCCCCCTCATTCTCGGTATTCCCGCCGCCGTGATCGCGGCCATCTACTTTCTGCGCTCGATCCGCGTGATCAACCAGTGGGAGGTCGCCCTCAAGTTCACGCTGGGCAAGCTCTCCGGGCACGTCGCGCCGGGCCTGCGCCTCGTGGCCCCCGGGGTGCAGAAGCTCGTGCGCGTCGACACGCGCGTCAGGAACCGCGACCTCCCGTACCAGCAAGTCATCACCCAGGACAACGTCACTGCCTCCATCGACGCCGTCATCTATTACAAGGTGGTCGACGTCGAGAAGGCCGTCCTCAACGTCCAGAACTTCGAGAGCGCGGTGTGGGACCGGGCGCGCGTCGTGCTCCGCGACGTGGCCGGCGAGACGCGCCTCGACGAGCTTCTCACGCACCGTGAGCAGATCGCAGCGAAGGTCCGTGCCGCCGTGGAGCAGTTCGTCGCTCAGTGGGGGCTTCACATCGAGCTCATCGCGCTGAAGGACATCCAGCTCCCGCCGCAGATGCAGGAGGTCATCGCGCGCAAGGCCATCGCCGAGCGCGATCGCCAGTACGTCATCATCAAGAGTCAGGCCGACGTGGAGAGCGCCAAGAACTTCGCCGACGCCGCGCGCATCCTGTCGGGCTCGCCCGGCGCGATGGAGCTACGCCGCCTCGAGGCGCTGCAGAACCTCTCCGCGACGGGGACGAGCAAGGTGATCTTCGATCTCGCCAAGCCCTACGGCGACGTGCACGGCGCGGCCTCCGTTGCGGCGGCGATGGAGGACGGGCAGCAGCGCAACGTCCGGGTGGCCAAGCCGGCGGCTGGGGGACCCGGCGCGTCGCCCGACGTCCGGGCGCCCGACATCCAGGAGGAAGAGGAGGACGCCGCGGGTCCCACACTCGCACGCAAGTGACCGCGTGGAGCGGGGAAGAGCTGCGGCGCGCCGCCCTTGCGGCCCTGAGCGAGCACGCTGACGACAGGGCGCGGGATGCTCTCATGCATGCCAGCGTCACCGTCGTCGAGGCAACGGGGTGGGACGGAAGCGCCGGCCCGGTGCAAGCGCATCGCGTGACCCTGGGACTCGACGCTCGCACCCTCGGTGGAGTGCGCGCCGCGCCCGCCCTCGCCGACGCCCTCTGCGCGGCGGTGGCCGCGGCGATCGCGACGCGACCGGGGGAGACGCTTCTCGACTTTCAGCTGCACTGGGCGCCAGGCGCGCGCCCCTCCTCTTCGGGCTACCGCGACGCGCCGCCGTCGGCGGAGGAGGCTTCGCTGCACGATGCGCTGGTGGACTACCTCGAAGGCGGGGCCGAGCACCTTCTCGCTGGGCACCTGGCAGGCGCCGCGATCGACGAATCCGTCCCCGGGCAGATCTCGGTCCGCGTCGGCCCATCCGCGCGCGAGGGCCTTCGAGAGCGCGCCCGCGCGGCCGCCACGATCACGGCGGCGCTCCGGGATCTGCTCGCGGACGCCCGGAAGCGGGTACGCATGCGTTGACGCGGCGGCGGCGAGCCGCCCAGCGCGCAGCGAAGAGCGCTGCGACCGTCGACCCGAAGAGCACCCACCCCGGCCACCACATGAGCGGCCGGTACCGGAAATGGAAGGTCTGCGTGGGCGCGCTCACCGGCGCCGCGACCGTGTCCAAGGTGTCGAACGCGCGAGCGCCGTCGACGCTCCACCCCGGGTCCCAGTTCTGGTTGACGACGACTTGCTGACCCGTCGTCGCGCCGTCGACGCGTACCTCGACCGCGTTCGGGCTCCACTGCATAACGGTGGCCGTCCCGACACCGTCCGTCAGGTACGCCTCGCCGTGGTACTCACGCTCCCCGACGCCGCGCGCGCCGAGCCCCGCAGGACGCCCTTCGTAGCCACGGATCGCGGACGACAGACCATCGAAGTTATCCAGGCCGCGGAAGGTGTGGCACTCGATGACCCCGATGTTGGCGATCTCCGCGGAGAGTGAGGTCGGCGCCCACTCGCCGCTCTGGTACTCGAGCTCCTTGGGCAGCTTCGTCTCGGTGTGGAACCGGCCGACCGACTCCGCGTTCTTCGGCGGCGAGTCGTGCAGGTGGTCTTCGAACGGGAAGCGCGCGACCGTGGCGACATCGCGAGCGATCCACACCACGGCCAGCAGCGCGACCCCCTCGACGACCGCCCGGGCGCGACCTGCGCGCACCATCCCCTGCTCGAACGCGGCAACCGCGACGCAGGCGAGGAGGAGCGCGGCGGGGTAGAGCCAGCGAGAGGGAACGTGCTGCGAGCTGAAGACGGGCAGGTGGTGCGCGAGCGCAAAGGGCGCGTACTGGCTGAAGCTGCCCAGCCCGAAGACGAGCAAGACGAGGCCGATCGCCTTCAGCGCGGTGACGCGCACACCGCGTGCGGTCACGGTCCCCACACCGAGGGCCATAACCACGGCCCAGCCCAGATACATCCCGACCTCGTGCCAGGCGGAGTCGGCGATCCCGGCGTGGCCCGTGGTGAAGCCCTGCACACGGTCGGTGAGCAGCTCGACCAGCTGCTGCGGCGTCAGCGACTCCCGTGAGTCGACGGCTTGACCATAGCGGCGCATCACCTCCAGCGCGGGCAAGAGCTTCGGCGCCGAGAGGCCGACCGAGGCGGCGCCCGCCACCGCGAGGGCCGCCAGAGGCCGCGTCGAACGCGTCGTGATCGCGACGAGCACCGCGTAGGCGCCGAGCACGATCGCGGTCTCGGGCAATGCGTCGATGCCGCCCGTGTAGACCATCATCGCGAGACAGACCCCCGTCGAGACCGCGCTTCTCATGCGCGGCGGCCCGAGGGCAGGCTGGGCTCCGATGGCGCGATCGAAGAAGAACAGAGCCCACGGCATCCACGCGTAGACGAGGTGCCCGGTGTGCCCTGCGGTGAGCTGCAGCGTCCACCGGCCGTTCACGGCGAAGACGACGGCGACGAAGGCGCACGCCGCGTAGCTCCGGGTGAAGCGGGACGCGAGAAGCCAGGCGCCCATCGCCCCCCACAACGCCGCTACGGCGATCTCCACACGGAGCGCGACGGGCAGGGGCAGCAAGAGATACGCGGGGAGCCAAGGCGCGGCGACGATCGAATCGCCCTCGAACGCTGCCCACGCCGGGTGGCCGCCGCATGCGTACGGGTTCCAGAAGGGGAACTCGTGAAAGCGCAGGATCGTCTTTCTCACCAGATAGCGATTCGACTCCATCTGGTCCCAGTCGTTGCGACCATACCCGTGCGGGTCTGCGAGCAGCGGCATCAGCACGAAGGCCACCATGCCGACGACGACGAGCGCCGCGAGCACCCCGCTCAGTAGATGCACCCAGCCCCGTGGCGAGGCCGGAAGGCGCAGGCGTCGGGCGCGCGGGGCCGGAGCAGGTACCTGCACGCGCCCCTTCTAGCAGGTCGTCGAGACTACAGCGTGACCACCGCGCCGCCCCAGGTATAGCCGCTGCCGAACGCCGCGAAGAGCACCGTCGAGCCGCGGTCGCAGCGGCCCTCGCGCCAGGCGCCGCTCAGGCCCAGCGGGATGGTCGCGGCGGTGGTGTTTCCGTATCGCTCGATGTCGTGCACCGTCTTGCTCTCCGGGATACCGAGCTTCTGCCCGACGAACTGGTTGATGCGGAGGTTGGCCTGGTGCGGAACGAAGAGATCAATCTCCTCGGCGGTCACCTCGGCCTCGGTCAGCACCTCGCGCACGACCTCGGGCATCTTCTCGGTCGCCCAGCGGAACACCTGCTTTCCGTTCATCGACGGGAAGTGGCGCCCCTCCTCGAGCATCTGCGGCGTGAGGCGCGGGTCGTAGGCGCTCGCGGGGCACTCGATCCAGAGGTCGCGCGCGCCCGAGCCGTCGGCATGGAGGCGCAGCGCCTTGATCCCCTGCCCTTCGCGTGTCGCTCGCCCGATGACCGCGGCGCCTGCGCCGTCGCCGAAGAGCACCGCGACGTCGCGTCCACGATCCGAGAACTCGAGCCCCGTCGAATGCACCTCGGCGCCGACGAGCAAGATGTTGTCGTAGACGCCTGCGCGCACCCAGGCGTCGGCGACCGAGAGCCCGTAGAGGAAGCCCGAGCACTGGTTTCGCACGTCGAGGGCGGGAACGCCGGGCAGGCCGAGCTTGTCGCCGAGGAAGCACCCCGAGCCCGGGAAGTTGTGGTCCGGTGAGAGCGTGGCAAAGATGATGGCGTCCACCTCCTTGGCCTCGAGCCCCGCGTGCTCGAGCGCCATGCGGCACGCCGGAACCGCGAGGTCGCTCGCGCCGACGCCGGAGTGCTCGATGTAACGCCTCTCGCGGATGCCCGTGCGCTGGACGATCCATTCGTCGGACGTCGTCATGAGCTTCGCGAGGTCGTGGTTGGTGACGACCTTCGCCGGAACGTGATGGCCGATTCCCAGGATGGCGGAGCGATGCATGCCGACGTTTTGCGACTCGAACCCACCTCGGGGCAAGGCGGATCGACCGCCGCGCTGCGGCATCGCCCTACATCGTCCCGGTGGCGCGCGAGCCCAATGAGACGGCATTGCACCATGCGCTCGGTAGCTCGAGGGGTAGACTGTGCCTCACATGCGTGTTCTCGCTTCTCTTTCGACCGTCGCGGTGACGACGCTCATTCTCGCGTCGTGCGGTCTGGACGTGGGCGGCCTGGGTGACGTCGGCTCCACGGAGGGCGGCCCGACGCTGGACAGCTCCGCGACGGCCGAGGGCGGTTCGTCGAGCGGATCGAGCGGCGGCTCGAGCTCCGGCAGCGACGACGGCCCCGGCGGCGACGGGACGACGGGTGACAGCAGCGATTCGACGGCCCCTCCTCAGGACAGCTCGGCGACCGAGACGGGCTCCCCCGTCGACTCGTCGGTCCCCGACACGTATGTCGTCGAGACCGGTCCCCCCGCGTGCACCGCGGCGGTCAACTGTTACGTCATCCCGACCGGCTGGCAGCTCGTCGCGTTCACGACAGGCGCGACGGCCCCCACCGCCAGCTGCCCGAACGGCTTCGCCATGGCGCAGCCCACCAATCTCGACGAGGGCCCGATCACGTCGAGTGTGTGCACTTGCGCCGCGTGCCAGGTCTCGCAGCAGCCCACGTGCCCGACGGGGCCGATCGGCGTGAGCTACGACGTGCAGAACCTGCCCGGATCGGGCCAGTGCGGAAGCACCGGGAACCCGAGCACGCAGAAGAACGCCAGCGCCGGCAATTGCAACACGGACATGTACACGGGCGGTATCCCCGGGATCTCGTATTCGAACATGGACCTCAAGTACACGCCGCCCGCCGGCACCGGCGGGGCGTGCGGCAGCGCGGGGATGGCGACGGGATCCGCCGGTTACGCGGCGCAGGATCGCACCTGCGTCCCCGATAGCCAGGCCGCTGCCGGATGCACGGGCAATCAGTGCACGCTGACGCTCGCCCCGCCCTACCAGGTGTGCGTCTTCCAGAGCGGGAGCCAGACCTGCCCGGGGACGACGTTCACTCACGCGCACACGGCCGGCAGCACCGCGACGTTCACGTGCTCCAGCTGCGGCTGCAACGTGAACACGACGTGCGCAGGGACGATGAAGCTCTTCACGAGCAACGACTGCTCGACGAGCGGCGGGGCCAAGGAGGACGACATCGCGGCCGACGGCGCGTGCCACAGCGCAAACACGCAGACCGGCCAGTACAACTCGTACGAGTACGATCCGAAGGCCCCGGGCGTCAGCTGCACCACGACGGGGGCCTCGACCGCGCAGAATGTCACGCTGCAGAACGAGGAGACGATCTGCTGCACGCAATAGGGCACGCGTGACTCACGGGCCTGTGCAGTCGGCGCTCAGGGGGCCTCCGTCGGAAGCAGCCAGACGGCGGACATCGCGTCTGCCCGCACGTACACGGTGAGCGTGCTCGACTCGATCCCCGTGTCGTTCGGGATCGCGTGAAGGGTGAGCGGCCCGGGTGCCACGTTGAAGAAGAACGCGTAGCCGGTGTAGTCGGTCGACTTCGCCGTCAGACTCGGGGTGTTGCCCGTGGAGTAGATGACGCTCGACGGGGGCAGCCCGTCCGCTTTCACGACCACGTCGGGGGCCGGGAGCAGCAGGCAGTCTTCCACCTGGACCCAGACGGTGCCACGCCCCGGCATCGGCGTGATGCTCGCTTCCGAGAGCGTGTTGGTGAGGGTCGTCTGGCTCATCATCGACAGGGTCAGCTGCGCGTTGGCTTGGCTGAGGGGGAAGGACAGGTAGAAGAAATTCGGGACGTACGCGGGCGCCGACATCGCGAAGTAGCCGCCGAAGCCGAGGAACGACGACGAGCCGAGATCCGGGAGCGTGACGGTGCCCGCGTCGTCGGCCGTCGCGGCCGACAGAGGGGTCGAGCACGCCTCGTCCGCGCACGCCTTGACCGATGCGCCAGGCACGGGAGGAGCGGGCGTCGCCGTGGTGAACGGATCGATCAGCGTGAGCGTTGCGTGCTGCGTCCCCGCCTCCGCCAGCTGAGGCCACACCACGCGATTGACACAGGTCCAGTTGCGCCCGACCCGGCACGGCGTGTAGCAGAACAATCCCTCCGAGAGCGCTGCGTTGACGAGGGCGTTGTCGTTGCCCGCATCGTTCGCGCAGGCGCGGCGGCAATCCGGCGTCGTGCATGCCTGGGCGCAGTGCCCGCTGGTCTGGCAGGCCAGGCTCGTGAAGCAGGCCAGCGCGGCCGCGCACGTGCCCATGTTCGGGTTCGCTATGCACGTCTCACAGCCCGCGGCGGCATCGGCCGGCGTCGTGTACGAGGCGGCCTGGCCGCAGGTCATCCCGCACTGGTCGCGGCAGCTCACGGCCACGCACGTGTCGAGCGCGGGGATGTCGGTCTCTGCGCCAACCGGGTAGGCGGCCGTGTTGCACGCCGACCGGCACGCGTAGTCGCCTCCGCAGGCGAGGAGGCAGGTCTCCAGCGCCCGGCACTGGGGGTCCCCCGCGCACGCGGACATCTGAGAGCAGCAGCTCGTCGTCACGCAGCTCGCGCACGACCCCTCCGGGACGGAGATTCCGCAGGCGATCCCGCCCTCTCCACTCTCGACGCCGACGTCCTGCCCGTCCGGACCGTCGATCCCGCCGTCCAATCCCCTCACCTCGACTGCGCCGTCGATCGAAAGGACCTGCTGGCAACAGACCACCCCGACGCCGAGGACGCCGAGGACCGCGACGATCGTGGCGATCCGCCGGACGGGACCCAATCGACGTGCACCCATGACCGTCACAGAGGGTACCTCTCTTGCGTTTCGCTTCCTTGAATGCGCCTCATTAGCGCGTATACCTCGTGCGGGGCAATGCCGGACGCCGTCATCGAGCAGCGAGCACGCACGCGGATCGGCACGACGCTCAACGGGAAATACCGGCTCGATCGCCTGATCGGCGTGGGCGGAATGGCGTCCGTCTACGCGGCCACGCACCGCAACAACAAGCGCGTCGCGGTGAAGGTGCTTCACGCCGAGCTGTCGGTTCTCGAGGAGGTCCGTACGCGTTTCATGCGCGAGGGGTACGTCGCCAACACGGTGGAGCATCCGGGCGCGGTCGCCGTGCTCGACGATGACGCGGCCGAGGACGGCGCCGCGGCGTTCCTCGTCATGGAGCTACTGGAGGGGGAGACGCTCGCCGAGGCGTGCGATCGCCAGGGAGGCAAGCTCCCCGCACGCGCTGTGCTCGCGGTCGCCTATCAGGTGCTGGAGGTGCTGGCGGCGGCCGACGCGAAGGGCATCGTCCATCGCGACATCAAGCCGTCGAATCTCTTTCTCACGCGTACGGGGCACGTCAAAGTGCTCGACTTCGGCGTCGCGCGGATGCGCGAAGTGGGCTCCGAGCACGCGACGATGAGCGGCCTCGCGCTGGGCACGCCGGCGTTCATGGCGCCCGAGCAGGCACTGGGCAAGTCGGCCGAGGTCGACGGGCTCACCGACGTGTGGGCGCTCGGCGCGACGATGTTCGCCCTCGCGACGGGCGGCCCCGTGCACCCGGCGACGACACCGCAGGAGCAGATGGTCTTCTCTGCAACGCGAAGCGCGCGGTCGCTCGGATCGGTCCAGCCCGAGGTGCCGCCCGCAGTGGCCGAGGTCGTGGATCGCGCGCTGGCGTTCCACAGGTCGGAGCGCTGGCCGAGTGCGGCGGCGATGCGTGATGCGGTCAAGCGCGTGTACCGCGCGCAGTACGGGGAGGATCCTTCGCCGGCGGCGCTCGTCTTCATGGCGTCGCCGGAGAAGATGCCCGTCCCGGACCGCTCGCCGATGCTGCGCAGCCCGATGGCGTCCACTGTGCCGGAGACGCCCGTGTCGATCGAGCCGCGACGGCTGGACGACCGCCTCGGTGGATCGAACCCGACGTCGCTCGTGGCGACGGCGGCGCAGCCACGCACCCTCGCGACGGGACGGGTGCGGGTGGCAGCGGGGGGGGTGGTGCTGGTGGTGGCCGGTGTGCTTCTCGGCGCGTGGGGGGCGACGAGGGAGCGAGCGGCCCCGTCGACCGCCACCGGCACGGCGATCTCGGGCATCCCCGCGACGACGGCAGGCCGTCCCGCCGTCACGGCGCCCTCCGGGGAGGCGGCCATCGCGACGGCGGCTCCGATCGTCGCTGTCGCGACGACCGCCGGGATCCCCACGGTGACCTCCACCCCGCTGGCCGTGCCTGGTCGGCTGCGGCCGCTGACGGTTCCGCCCGTGGCGACGCCTTCCGCGCCGACTGCGGCCGCGGCCCCGGCGCGCACGGACCGCTTCGACCGCCAATGAGACGCTGGCCGCTGGCGCTCGTCGTCGGGTTGCTGTGGGCCGTCGCGTCCCCCGCCCGGGCCAGTGACGGCGCAGACAAGGCGGCGGCGACGGAGCTCTTCAACGCCGGACGCGACATGATGAAGGGCGGTGACTATGGCGGAGCGTGCCCGAAGCTCGCCGAGAGCGCGCGCCTCGAGCCGACGGTGGGCGCGCTGGCGAAGCTGGCGGAGTGCGAGGAGCACGAGCGGCGGCTGGTGAGCGCCTACGGGCGATGGCAGCAGGCGCTGAACCTGGCGCGGGCGACGGGCGACGAGCGCGCCGCGGACGTCGAGAAGGAGGTGGCCCGCCTCGAAGCGATCGTGCCGAAGCTGCGAATCGTGGCGGCTGGCGCTCTTCCGGCGGAGACGGTGATCCGGCTCGACGCCGTGGCGCTTGGTCCCGCGGGTCTGGGCGTCGCGCTCGCCGTGGAGCCGGGGGCGCACGCGCTGCAGGCGTCGGCTCCGCACAAAGTGACCTGGGCGACGAGCGTGGAGACCAAGGCGGACGGGGTGACGACGGCGGTGACGATTCCGGTGCTCGAGGACGCGCCGGTGTCGGCGCCGGTCGTCGCGGTCCCGGTGACTGTGGTGGTCCCGGCGGCGCAGTCATCCTCCTGGCGAATCGCGGGGCTCGTCACGGCGGGCGTGGGCGTGGCGGCGCTCGGGGTCGGGAGCGCGTTCGGGATCGTCGCCATGAACCAGCGCAACGACGCGGGGTGCCCGGGGAACGTGTGCCCCGACGAGGGGGGCGCGAGCACGCTGCGCGGCGCGAAGTCGTCGGCGAACGTGTCGACGGCGCTGTTCATCGCGGGTGGCGCGCTGCTGGGAGGCGGGCTCACGGTGTGGTGGTTGTCGAGGAAGTCGGGAGGGGCGAGGACGGGGGTTGTCGTGACGCCGATGGGGGCGGTGGGGATTTTCTAGGCGCGGTCACGGGTGCGAGACGAGCTGCTCAGAGCTTGCCGATCCCCCAATAGACGACCGTCTCGTAGGCCATCTCCACCAGCCCTTGGCTTGCGTGGGCGGCGAAGATCTCTTTCATTCGCGCCATCATCGCGGGGTGCGTCGGCTCCCCATCCTTGGGGGCGTACGACGAGGACATGAGCCGGCCGCGGAGACCCGCCTCGTCGAACTGCTGAAGGTTGGGGATGCGCGCGACGTGGACTGCCTGCGGGGCCAGCACCTCGCTCACGGTCGCCTCCGATGCGCGATCGCGCGCCCGGACCGCCGGGTACTCCGGGGCGAAGCGAACCAGGAGATCCTCGTAGTCGTCGTTGAAGGGTGTGCTCGCGCGCACGTTCCAGATCAGGGCAACGTGAGCACCTGGGCGCAGGATGCGCTGTAGCTCCGCGCGAGTGCGCGCCGGGTCGAACCAGTGGAAGGCCTGACCCGCCGTCGCGAGGTCGATGCTTGTCGGCGCCAGACCCGTCGCCTCCGCCGTACCTTCCACGCTGACGAACGCCTCCTCGGTGGCGAAGGTGCTCTCCGCCGCCGCGCGCATCGCCGCGTTCGGCTCCACGCCGAAGACCCGGGCCCCCGCCGAGAGGAGCAAGCGCGAGAGGATGCCCGTCCCCGAGCCGAGATCCGCGACCCCGCTGCCGCGTCGGAGACCGCAGTCACGCTCCAGGAGGTCACGGACACCGTCTGGATAGCCGGGACGGTGACGCACGTAGTCGTCGACGCGATCGGTGAAGCGTTCCCGGGAGTCTTTCATGCGATGGCGAGGTCTAGCCCGGATCGCGGCGAGGCGCTGAGCGCGGGCCCAGGGAGCAAGCCTCGCCAGCTCAGAACGATCCGAGCGCCCGCAGCCGATCAGCGGTGGAACGTCGCGACACCTCGGCATCGGGCACGAAGAGCTCGAAGCCGTGGGGCACGCCAGGGATCACGTGGAGCTCCGTCGGCACCTGGGCTTGGAGGAGACGGCGCGCATACGCGACGTCCTCGTCACAGAAGATGTCCAGCTGGCCCAATCACCGACGTCGAGTTCCAGTACATAGTGCACGGCATTCGGTTTGGGCTCGTCGTGCCAGGTGGGAAAGAACTGGTACGACGACGGCCGATGGGGTCAGCTGGCGACGTATCACCCGGCCACGGGGGAGATCATCGGCATCTTTGTCGCCGCGGCGTCACCGACGGAAGCCAGTCGCCGGTTCAGGACCGGTCCAACGTCGTGCTGATGCCGATGCCGCTCTTGGAGCGGCGCCAAGTACACCTTCTGACTGTGTGGAGACCTACTGCGGGGACTCCGGCCTCGGCATGTAGAGCGATGAGCACCGCTCGAGGTTGAGCAGCACCACGCCGTCACTCGTCACGGCGAGCCGCGTTTGGGCCAAAGCCCGGTCACCACGTCGAGCACGCGCTCGAGGTTTAGTGGCTTGGAGACGACGAGGACACCCGGATGAGCGCTGGCGGGACTCGACGTCGACACGATGACGGGAATTCCGGCGAGGTTCGCGTTCTCCCGTATCGCCTGATACAAGCGGTCGCCGCCGATGACGGGCAGCACGAGATCGAGGATCACGACGTCCGGACGCGAAGGACCACGCATGAGGAGGTCGAGGGCCTCCAGCCCACTGGAGGCCGTGACGGCACGGTAGCCTTCGTCTTCGAATGCCTCTCGTAACGATTCGCGGATGTGCTCTTCGTCTTCGACGATGAGGACGCTCTTGGTGCTTGCTCGATTGTCCTCGAGAGGCTCGGCCGCATTTGTTTGCGTGACGTGCTCGCGCCGGCGCGGCAGGCCCACGGTGAAGACCGTCCCGCTCGTGGAGCTCGAGTCGACTCCGATGTCGCCGTCATGTGCCCTCGCAATTTGCTGCGAGATGAAGAGCCCTAGTCCGAGGGCGCCGGGTCGCGAGGAGCTGGCGGTTCGTTCACGGAACGGCTCGAAGATCGCCGGCAGCAGTTCGGGCGGGATGACACCACTATTGCGGATCCGGACCACTATCTCGCGCTCGCCGCCGGCGATGCTCAACGATATGGGGTCCCCTTGTGTCCCGTGCTGGACCGCATTGCCGACGAGATTGGAGAACAGCTGCAGCAGCCGACCGGGATCGCCCCACGTCGTGCAATCGCCATCGACCTCGACCACGATCTCGCGGTCCGTGTTCGTCGCGCGAAGCTCGTCGACGGCTCGACGGACGAGCTCCCCGACATCGAGATGCTTGCGCGCACACCAGAGGTCGAGCCCACCCGCGAGCCTGGCGCGGGTCAGATCGAGGAGCTGCTCGATCATCTCGGTCATGCGATGACCCGCCGCCGTCATCCGGCGCAAGGTACGCAGCTGGGTTTCGTCGACGATCTGTTGCCCGAGCATCTCCGCGCCCACCATCAGCGTTCCGAGAGGGTTTCGCAGATCGTGTCCGAGGATGCCGACGAACATCTCGTTGAGACGGAGCGCCTGCGAGACCTCACGGCGCTCGCGCGCCAGCTCGAAGAACACGTCCGTCTTGCTCTTCAGGATATGCGGATCGATCGGCTTGAACAGGAAGTCGACGGCGCCGGACTCGTATCCCCTGAACACGCGCTGCGGATCACGGGCCCCGGCAGTCACGAAGATGATCGGCACGTGCTTGGTTCGCTCGGTCCCGCGCATCAACTCGGCGAGCTCGAACCCGTCCATCATGGGCATCTGCACGTCGAGCAGTGCCAGCGACACGTCATGTACGAGCAACAGCTCGAGGGCCTCGGGTCCCGATCGCGCCAGGAGCAACTCGAGACCCTCGCGGCGGATGAGCGCCTCGAGCGCGACCAGGTTCTCGGCCGTGTCGTCGACGAGCAGAAACTTGATGGGCTCGGGCGTCATGACAGAACGTCCCAACCGCGGGTCTTGACGCCGAGGAGCCTCGCGAGGAAGGCCCCGAGGTCCACGAGCCGGACCACGTGGGTGGAAGGTCCGACGCGCCGCATCGCCGCCTCGGGCATCATCGGAGAGGACGCCGTCGCCGGGGCTTGGACGATCGCCACACCACCGGCCTGCCGGATCTGGCAGAGCCCCTCCGCGCCATCTTGGTTCGCGCCGGAGAGCACGAGGCCGGCCACCGCAGGCCCGTAGGCGTCGGCGGCCGACTCGAACAGCACGTCAATGGCCGGGCGCGAGTGATGGACGGGTTCGTCGATCGATAGTGACAGCGAGCGATTCCGTTCGATCAGGAGGTGATAGTTCGGCGCCGCGACGTAGATCGAGTTGTCGCGGAGCGGCGCCTTGTCCTCGGCTTCGTGCACGGCCCGCGCACAGACCCGAGACAGGATCTCCGGCACGACGCTTGGCTGGGCGGGCGGAAGGTGAAGCACGATGACGATCGGGCACGATACCGCTTCAGGCAGCGCCGGGAGGATCGCGAGCAGCGCGTCGAGCGCCCCCGCCGATCCGCCGATCACGATGGCTTCGATGTCACTCATCTAGATCTTTTGGTAGATACGAGCGTCCGGCACGAGCTCGGTGAACGCCGCCGC
>Ga0182030_10008808_pt1 | contig 20792 bp, 18 predicted proteins | sample 812S3MmetaG_FD_121299 | JGI IMG/M metagenome (GOLD analysis project Ga0182030, IMG submission 121299) | Permafrost microbial communities from Stordalen Mire, Sweden - 812S3M metaG (Illumina Assembly) | ecosystem: Environmental > Terrestrial > Soil > Wetlands > Permafrost | place: Sweden...
ACCCGGGTGTCGCCGTCGGCCCGGATGCCCACCATGGCCTGGCTGCGGAAGCCGACCTGCAGCGGGTCGGTGACCGCCACGATCTGCATGATGCCGGCCTCGCGCATCTTTTGGACCCGCTGGCGAACGGCGGCCTCCGAGAGCCCGACAGCGTCGGCGATCGAGCCGTAGGTTCGCCGGCCGTCTTGTTGCAACTCCTCGACGATCGCTTTGTTCACGTCGTCGAGTAGGCCGATGGCGTTCGGCCCGGACGTCTGAGTGCGCGAGATCACCACCGTCCCCCGATACGGGGATGGCCCGACTGCTGCGGGGTGGATCGCCAAAGGAATGCGTGCATGTGCTTACCGTTATAGCAGTAACCGCACAAAATGACTAGATAGACGATGGAATTCGAAGCAAAAGTGTTCCTGTCGTCGAAAATAACTTGTCTCGAACCGTTTGGTGGGTAACTATGGCCTGGCAGGCATGTCGCCGCACCGAGGCAGTGAGACCGCTGACGTCGACAGTGTGGCTGCGCCCATAATGACGAGACAGAGCATTCGCCGGCACCGAGCATCCGCCACGAATGTGGTCCAAGACCCTGGGGAGAGACCGTGAGCAACGAACACCGCACGTTGTCCAATTTCGTGGGTGGCACCTACGTCGAGACCGAGGACGGCTCGACGTCCCTCCTGATCGATCCGAGCACCGGGGAGGGCTATCTGAGGGCTCCGGTCTCCGGCAAGAAGGACGTAGACATCGCCATGGCCGCCGCAGCCGGCGCCTTCCCCGAATGGCGCGACGCCACCCCGTCAGAGCGCAGCCTCGCCCTGTTCCGCATCGCCGACGCCTTCGAGGCCCACGGGGAGGAGTTGGTGAGGGTCGAGTGCGAGAACACCGGCAAGCCGATCGCCGTCACCACGGCCGAGGAGCTGCCACCGATGATCGACCAGATCCGATTTTTTGCCACGGCTGCTCGCCATCTGGAGGGGAAGTCGGCCGGCGAGTACATGAAGGACCACACCTCGTTCGTCCGGCGTGAGCCCATCGGCGTGTGCGCGGCGGTCACGCCCTGGAACTACCCGCTGATGATGGCCGTATGGAAATGGGGCCCGGCCCTGGCCGCGGGCAACACCATGGTCCTCAAGCCGTCCGACACCACCCCGGCCTCCTCGCTGCTCATGGCCGAGATCATGTCTGAGCACCTGCCTGCAGGAGTGTTCAACGTGGTGTGCGGCGACCGGGAGACGTGAAGGATGCTCGTGGAGCACCCGACCCCGGCCATGGCCTCCATCACCGGGAGTGTGCGGGCCGGCATGGAGGTGGCAGCCTCCGCCGCCGCCAGTGTCAAGCGAGTGCACCTGGAGCTCGGGGGCAAGGCCCCGGTCGTGGTGTTCGACGATGCCGACATCGCCGCCACCGCCGAGGGCATCGCCATCGCCGCCTACTTCAATGCCGGCCAGGACTGCACGGCGGCCACCCGAGTCATCGCCGGCCCCCGTGTCCACGACGACCTCGTGGCCGCTTTGGCCGAGCAGGCGGAGGCGCAGACAGTCGGGGGGCTCGACGTGGCCGACGCCGACTATGGCCCATTGAACAGCGCTGCGCAGTTGGCCAGGCTCGAGGGATTCTTCGAACGACTCCCGAAGCATGCCGAGGTGGTCACGGGCGGTCACCATGTCGGGGAGCGTGGATTCTGCTTCGCCCCGTCGATCGTGGCCGGGGTCGAGCAGGGGGACGAAGTGGTGCAGGAAGAGATGTTCGGGCCGGCTATCACCGTCCAACGGTTCTCCGACGAGGACCAGGCCATCGAGTGGGCCAACGGGGTCAAATATGGTCTGGCCTCGAGCGTGTGGACCCAGAATCACGGCCGGGCCATGCGCATGGCGAAGGCCCTCGACTTCGGTGCGGTGTGGATCAACACCCACATCCCCATCGTGGCCGAGATGCCCCATGGGGGGTTCAAGCAGTCGGGCTACGGCAAGGACCTCTCCTCCTACGGATTCGAGGACTACACCCGGATCAAGCACGTCATGAGCTACATCGGCAGCTGAGCGGTTGTCACCAGCGTGGTGACAGCGAGTCAGCGAACAACGAGAAAGAGGTGCCGGCGTGATCGTCGGGGTTCCGAAGGAAGTCAAGGCCGACGAGTACCGGGTGGCCATCACCCCGGCGGGCGTGCGAGAGCTCACCTCTGCCGGGCACACCGTCTACATCGAGACAGGAGCAGGGGTCGGATCCTCCATTCCTGACGCCGACTTCGTGGCCACGGGGGCCACCATGTTGGACGACACCGACGAGGTGTGGGCCGAATCAGACCTGATCCTCGGCGTGAAAGAGCCGGTAGCCGACGAGTACCCGCGCCTCGGCCTGCGGCCCGGCCAGGTGCTGTTCACCTACCTGCACCTGGCCGCCTCCCTCGCCTGCACGGAAGCGCTGATGGCAGCGGGCAACACCGCCATCGCCTATGAGACGGTGCGGATGGCCGACAACTCGCTGCCGTTGCTGACACCCATGAGTGAGGTGGCCGGGCGCATGGCGCCGCTCATGGGGGCGCACCACCTGATGCGTCCAGGTGGGGGCAGGGGGGTGCTGGTCTGTGGCGTGCCCGGCGTCCGCTGCGCCAAGGTGGTCATCCTCGGGGCGGGCGTGGCCGGCATGGCCGCGGCCACGCTGGCGGTCGGGATGCACTCGGAGGTCTACATCCTCGATCGGAACCTCGAGCGCCTGCGCCAGGTCGATCACCACTTCCGTGGCGCCCTCGAGACGGTGGCCTCCAGCACCCATGCCATCGAGGAGATGTGCGTCGACGCCGACATCGTGATCGGTGCCGTCCTGGTAGTCGGGGCCAAGGCCCCAAAGCTCGTCTCTGACGATCTGGTGGCCCGGATGCGCCCCGGTTCGGTACTGGTCGACATCTCGGTCGACCAGGGCGGCTGTTTCGAGTCGACCCGGCCGACCACCCACTCCGACCCCACGTTCGAGGTGAACGGATCGCTCTTCTATTGCGTGGCCAACATGCCCGGCGCCGTCCCGCACTCTTCTACCCATGCACTGGTCAACGCCACGTTGCCCTACGTCCTCAATATCGCCAACCACGGTTGGCGCGACGCCGTCTCTGCCGACCCGGCCCTGGCCGAGGGCGTGAACGTCGTCGACGGCTCGGTGGTCTACGAGCCGGTGGCCGCTGCCCACGGCCTGGCGACGGTGCCACTGGCAGGCTTTCTCGACTAGACCTCCCGCCGGCGCCTCACCCGCTGCCGGAGGTGCCTCCCCGACAGCGGCGAATCAGTACTAGTCATTCGGAGGCCGCAGTGCTAACTCCCGGCCAGTTCCGCACGGGTGACCGAACTGGGCGCCACGCCCGGCGCGACGAGGTGCGGCGGCAACGGGATGCCGGGCCGTAGGGCCGGATCAGCCACCGGTTCGAGACGCACGGAGCGCAGGGGTAGCTCGCCCGCCCAGACGTCCAACTCGCCGTCAGGGCCGTCGCCGTCGTCCGGTGGGCCGGAGCGGATCTTGACCGAGCACTCGGAGAGGGCCAAGCGAAGCACCATGGTGGCGGCGAGCTCCTTGGCCGAGGGCGACCTCGCGTAGCCCCACTGTCCGGGAGCGACCTGGTCGCTGATGGCTTGTAGCCCGACCAGTTTCTCGTCCTGGTCGACCAGAACCTCGGGCAGTCCGTAGACCATGGCGCACCGGTAGTTGACGGCGTGTTCGAAGACAGAGCGGGCCAGCACCAGACCGTCGATGTGAGTGACGGTGACGCATACCTCAACGGGTGTCTTGGCTGCCCGCAGGCTCCGACTGGCCACCGAACCGTGGAGGTAGAGGTCGTCGCCCCGTCGGCCGAAAGTCGTCGGGACGACCATCGGCCAGTCGTCGACGACCAGTCCCAGGTGGCACACGAACCCGGAGTCCAAGACGGCGTGGAGGTCGGCTACCCGATGGGACCCCTGCTCGGGCAAGCGTCGAAGGCGGGTTCGTTCGGTGACGGGCAGGTCGTTTCCCGAGGACGGGGAGGATTGCGCCATGAGCCGAGTCTGGCACGTGGCCTCGGGTATCCGATCGGGGACCGAAGGGGCGCGCCCTGACGACGGAGGGGTCGCCGTCGACTTGGAAGGTGACCGGAGAGTGTCGTCTGTCCCTGTAGTGCACGTTCTCCCCATTGAGCGACGAGCAGGCAGATTTTCCAGCCTGGGCCGATAGCCTCATCGGGTGGGCCATCCTCTGATCGCCGGTAGCCGTTCGATCGTGGTGGATGTCGACGGGCCCTGTCACTACCTGGACATGGGTGGCCCGAAGGATGGCCCTCTGATCGTGGCCCTCCACGGTCTCGGCGGGTCGCACCTCAACTGGACGGCCATCGGCCCGTTGCTTACCAGTGGCGCCCGGGTGCTCGCCCTCGACCTCGTAGGCCACGGGCTCACCCCGATCGCCGACCGCCAGGCCGACATCGAGGGGCATCGTCGACTGGTCAGCGGATTCCTCAGGACCATCGGTGGGGAGCGAGCCATACTCATGGCCAACTCCATGGGAGGCCTGGTGGCTTCATTGCAAGCGGCGCAAGAGCCGGGGACGGTGGCCGGCCTCATTCTCCTCGACCCGGCCCTGCCCACCTCACGGCTCGGTCTGGTTCACCCGCGGATCATCGCCAACTTCTTGCTGTGCGCGGTGCCCGGGGTGGGGGAGGGCTACCTGAGCCAGCGCCGCCGACGCACGACGGCCGAGCAGAGCGTGAGGCGAGTGCTCGGCGTGTGCTGCGTGGACACCTCCCGGGTGCCCGCCGATGTGGTCGAAGCCCACATCGAACTGACCGAGCGACTGGATCGGAGGGCTGGGGACCAGGCCTACCTCCGATCGGCGCGGTCGTTGTCCGCCCTGCTCGCCCGACCGGCCGCGACGGTCGAGCGGCTGGGGGGGATACGCCAGCCCACCTTGCTCCTCCAGGGTGCACGTGACGTGCTCGTCCCGCTGGCCGCAGCCCGGCGAATGAGCGCCGACCATCCGGACTGGCGCTTCGAGGTGGTCGATGACATCGGCCACGTCCCCATGCTGGAGGCGCCGGCCTGGACAGCGGGTGTCATCACCCAGTGGTTGGCAGACGAAGGCTCGACCGCCGCCGGGCTGGCCTCCCCGGCTGTCAGTTGACCTGTCGGGTGTGGCCCTCCCAGTAGGGACCCCGGAGCCGGAATTTCTGCAGCTTGCCCGTGGCCGTGCGGGGGAGCGACTCCCGGAACTCAACGCGCTTTGGGCACTTGTAGCCGGCGAGGGTGCCCCGGCAGTGATCGATGACCTCCTGCTCGGTCAGGTGGCTGTCAGGTGCGGTGACGACGAGGGCGACGACCATCTCCCCCCAGGTCTCGTGGGGAACGCCGATCGCCGCCACCTCGGTCACCTCGTCCAGCGAGAAGATGGCGTCTTCGACCTCGATGGACGAGACGTTCTCTCCGCCGGAGATGATGACGTCTTTTTTCCGGTCGAGGATGCTGAGATGGCCCTCCTCGTCGACGACCCCGCCGTCACCGGTGTGGAACCACCCGCCGGCCAGGGCGACCTCGCTCTCTCCGGGCTGGTTCCAGTATCCCTCCATCACCGTGTTCGACCGAGCGAGGACCTCACCGTCCGCGCCGAGCCGTATGGTCGTTCCAACCGCCGGCGTGCCGGCCCTCATCAGCTTGCGGGCCCGCTCGTCGGTGCCGAGGCCGTCCCATTCGGAGCGGCTGCGATTGAACGTGAGTAGGGGCGACGTCTCGGTCAGCCCGTAGATCTGGATGAACTCCCAACCGAGCTCCGCCTCGATCCGCTCGATGGTGCGGCTGGGCGGGGGAGCGCCGGCCACGATCACCCTCGTCCGACCCGCGCCGGGGATGGCCCCATCCCACTCGACTGCGGCGTCGAGCACGGAGTTCACGACAGCCGGGGCCGCGCACAAGATGCTCACTCCGTGGGCGGCCACCCGGCGAAGGATCTCGGCGCCGTCCACTTTGCGCAAGGCGATCTGGGGGCATCCCATAGCGGCGGTGGCCCACGGCATGCCCCATCCGTCGGCGTGGAACATGGGGAGCGTGTGTAGGTACACGTCTCGGTCGTTGACTCCGGCATGCCATCCGAAGACGGTGGCATTCACCCAGCAGTTCCGGTGGGTCAACTGGACGCCCTTCGGCCGCGCCGTCGTGCCCGAGGTGTAGTTGATGGTGGCCGTGGCGTTCTCGTCGGACGCCCAGGGCTCGGGCCCGACCTGACCTCTGAGTGCGGGAAACAGCAACTCGTCGGACTCACGTCCGAGGGTGAAGCGGTGCCGGACCTTGATGCCTGACAGCCCGGCCTCGAGCTCGGGGTCGACAAGGAGGACCGAGGCGCCCGAGTGCTCGACGATGTAGTTGATCTCGGCCGGTGCCAGCCGGAAGTTGATGGGCACGAGTACCCGACCCCATCCGCACACACCGTAGAAAGAGGTCAACAGGCGGGCCGCGTTGTGGGAGACGACGGCCACGCGCTCACCCCTCCCGACGCCGAGGCGGTCGAGGCCGAAGGCCTGGGACCGGGCCCGGTCGGCCATCTCGGCGAAGGTCATGCTGCCCCACGATGCCGCCGGTTGGTCGGGCTCGTCGATCAACCCCACCCGGTCCGGATAGGCCACCTCGGCCCGGTCCAGAAAGTCGCGCACATTGAATGGAACGAGCATTGATCCCCCGATCGAACGAACGTGCCGCCATCGTCGCCTGGTCCGTCCACAGAAGCAAACGCCGCTGTCGGGCCAGTTGGCACGCGGCGTTCGGGCCGAGTCCCGACGGCCGCATCAGTAGAGTTCGGCCATGCCCGCGCCACGGATCGCCATCGGCCCCGCCCCCGCCCCGTTTGCCTCTGAGGCCGTGCTGTCGGGTGGCGGATCGATCGTCGACATCACCGCTCATCCCGATGGTCTGGTGTGGCTCGACCCGTTCGACCTCACCGGTCTGTCCGACCACCTGGCAACCGCTCCCGACGTCGGTTGGGTGCAGCTCCCTTTCGCCGGCGTCGAGGGTCCGGCGGCCTCTGGGATCCTCGACGAGCGACGGTTGTGGACTTGCGCCAAGGGCGCCTATGCCGAACCGGTAGCCGAGCATGCCCTGGCCCTCACCCTCGCTGGGCTGCGCCACCTACGCCTGCGGGCCGAGGCCCGCTCGTGGGGATCGCCGGCCGGAACCAGCCTGTACGACCAACGAGTGACCATCCTCGGAGGCGGCGGGATCACCACCTCGCTGCTCGAACAGCTGGCTCCGTTCCGGGTCGACACCACGGTCGTCCGGCGTCGGGCCGAGCCACTCGAGGGGGCGACACGGACGGTCGCCGTCTCGGAACTCCATGAGGTGCTGGCCCAGAGTCTGGTGGTCGTGCTCGCCCTGGCGCTCACCCCGGAGACCACCGGGATCATCGGCAGCAAGGAGCTGGCCGTGATGGATGAACGGGCCTGGCTGGTCAATGTCGCCCGCGGCCGCCACGTCGACACCGACGCCCTGGTCGAGGCACTCGCCTCAGGCTCCATCGCCGGGGCCGCCCTCGACGTGACCGAGCCCGAGCCGCTCCCCGACGGCCATCCCCTGTGGTCACTGCCGAACTGCCTCATCACCCCGCACACCGCCGACACCATCGAGATGATTCGGCCGTTGCTGGCCGAGCGGATCAGGGCCAACGTGGAGCGCCTCGCCGCCGGCGAGGCCATGCTCGGGCTCGTCGATCCGAAGGCCGGCTACTGAGCTCGGACCTCGGGAGCGCTCCGGCCACCGTGGGGCTGTTACACCCGAAGCCCATGATGGTGACTACAAAGAAGCCGTCGTTGATCCAGCCTTTGGAGGTCACACCGTGCCATTCACCACCGTCCCCACCGCAGTGCCCGTTGCCGCACCGAGATTGCGGGCCATGGACGCACCGGCCGTCGGCGCCTTCACGATCGACTGTGCGGACTGCAGCTTCCAGCACACCTCGGTGTGCGACGACTGCGTCGTCTCGTTCATCGTCGGCCGCCAACCAGAAGATGCCATCGTCGTCGATGCCGCCGAGGCGAGGGCCGTCCGGTTGTTGGAGCAGGCGGGCCTCGTCCCCGGGGTGCGCCACTCTCGCCAGGTCAGCTGAGCCCGAGCGGGGCCGGTGCCACTGCCGGATGGTCACTCCTGGCAATCTCCCCGTGCCAGCATGGAGTGTGCCTCAATCCCCGGCAGCGAGCCGATCGATCCCGGTGGGCCTACGGGCGGCAGCGTCCGATGCACTCAGCCTCGGGACGCAGCTGGTCGACGTCGGACGTGCGGCTGGATTGGCAGCTGTCGGTATCACCACGGCTGAGATCCTCGATGAGGCCCGCAGCGTGTTGCAGGAGCGAAAGAGCCGGGAACTGAACGCCGACATGCAGTTCACCTACCGGAACCCCGAACGTTCGACTGATCCGAGCCGGATCCTTCCGGGGGCACGATCGCTGGTCGTCGGTGCGTGGAGCTACCGCCGGGACCCGACCGGTCGGCAGGGCCCACCCGGTGCACCCGAAGCCGACGACGCCGCTGGTCGGCACCCCGAGGGCCAGGTGGCCCGCTATGCCAGGAAGGACCACTACGCCGCCCTGCGCTCGGCGCTCGGGCAAGTGGCCCGCCACGTCGTCGACGAGGGATGGCGGGCCACGGTGGTCTGCGACGACAACGCCCTGGTCGACCGGGCGGCGGCCCATCGGGCAGGTATCGGCTGGTACGGCAAGAACTCCCTCCTGTTCCTACCCGGACAGGGCTCCTGGTTTGTCCTCGGGGCCGTGGTCACCGATGCGCCACTCGAACCGACCGGCCCGAAAGAGCCCAGGGCTCACGCCTCGGGGTGTGGGACCTGTTCGCGCTGCATGACCGCCTGCCCGACCGGGGCCCTGGTCGAGCCGGGCGTCCTAGATGCCGGCCGCTGCCTGGCCTGGTTGGTGCAGTCAGCCGGCTCGTTCCCCGTGGAGCACCGTCGAGCCCTCGGGACCCGCATCTATGGGTGCGACGAGTGCCAGCAGGAGTGCCCGATCAATCGCCTGGCCGACCGGCGGGACCCGGCCGGGCCTCCAGATGCGGACGAGATTCCCTCGATCGACCTCATTGCCCTGCTCGAGTCCAGTGACGAGGAGTTGATGGCTTCCCACGGCCGGTGGTACATCGCCGGGCGAGACCCCCGTTACCTGCGCCGGAACGCCCTGGTCGCCCTGGGCAACTCGGGGGACAGCCACCATCCGGCCACCGAGGCGACACTGCGGCACTGGATCGGAAGCGACGATGGGATGCTGTCCGAGCATGCCCGCTGGGCGGCGGCCGAGCTCCACCGGGACGACTTGGTGGCCGGCCAGAGATGACCCATCTGCTGGTGACGAACGACTTCCCGCCGAAGGTCGGGGGCATCCAGGCCTACCTGTGGGAGCTGTGGCGTCGTATGGACCCGCGCTCCTACGTGGTCCTCACCGCCCAGTCCCACCCCGACGCCGCCGCATTCGACCGCCAGCAGGCCGACAGGGGCGTCCGCATCGAGCGCACGGCAAGCAGGGTCCTGGCGCCGACACCCCAGCTGGTCAACCGCATCAAGGAGACAGCCGAACGGGTGGGGGCCGATCTCGTGGTGCTCGATCCGGCCTTCCCCCTGGGTGTGATCGGTCCGAGATTGGGCATCCCCTATGCCGTGTTGCTGCATGGAGCAGAAGTGGCCATCCCGGGTCGGCTGCCCGTCAGCCGAGAGCTGGTGGCCCACGTCCTGCGCCACAGCGCCCTCGTCATCTCCGCCGGCGGCTATCCGGCCGCCGAGGGGGCACGGGCACTGCGTCGGGGGGTCATGCCCCCAGTGGTCGAGATCCCGCCGGGGGTCGATCTCGAGCGGTTCCGTCCCCTGTCCGACTCGGAGAAGTGGGGCGTACGTCGTGACCTCGGCCTACCGGTCGACGGTCCGTTGGTGGTCAGCGTCAGCCGACTCGTCCCGAGGAAGGGCATGGACGTGTTGATCGATGCCTCGGTCAGCCTGCGCACCGACTTTCCCACCCTGTCGGTGGCCATCGCCGGGAGGGGACGCGACTCGGACAGATTGGCGAACAGGGTGGCCGAGTACTCCGCACCGGTCCGCCTCCTCGGCGGACTCTCCGACGAGGACCTGCCTCGCCTGGTCGGCGCCGCCGACGTCTTCGTGATGCTGTGCCGCAACCGGTGGCTCGGCCTCGAGCAGGAGGGGTTCGGTATTGTCTTTTTGGAGGCTGCGGCGGCCGGTGTCCCCCAAGTGGCCGGGGCTTCGGGTGGAGCGGGCGAGGCGGTGGTTGACGGTGAGACCGGATTCGTGGTCCGCCGTCCGACCGATGCCGGGGCGACGGCTCGTGCCATCGGCCGCCTGCTCGCAGACGGCCAGTTGCGCCAGCAGATGGGAGTGAACTCGCGCCGTCGGGCCGAAGCATCCTTTGACTATGACAAACTCGCCCCTAGGCTGGCCGCGTCGCTCGCCGACGTGGAAGGCTGAACGCCTTCTGACCAGATGATCCGATTCGAGGAGGAGGCCGATCGTGGCGGAACAAGCCACTGAACGAATGGTTGTGTCGGCCACGCCCGCGCACTGCTTTGAGGTCAGTTCGGACATCGCCGCCTACCCCGAGTGGGCGGCCGACATCAAAGAGGTCGCCATTGAGGATCGGGACGCCCAGGGTCGCCCGACGCTCGTCACGTTCCGTGCCGCGGCCTTCGGCCGCAGCACTAGCTACACCCTGGCCTACGACTACTCCGAGGCGCCTGAGGTCCTGTCGTGGGTACAGACAAAAGGTGACATCACCGCCAAGTTGGACGGCCGCTACGTGTTCGCCGCCGACGGGTCGGGAGGAACCGAGGTCACCTATCACCTCGAGGTGGAGATGAAGGTGCCCCTGCCGGGGTTCATCAAGATGCGGGCCCAGAGCCGAATCATGTCCATCGCCCTCCGTGAGCTGAAGGCCCGGGTCGAGTCGTCCTCTTGAGCAACGCCGGCCGCACCGTCGCCGGCCGCCTCCACGTCGCCTCGTTCTGGATGACCCGCCCGTTGCGTGGGTAGGGCCAGCAACGTGAGAGTCGGCGTGACCCTGCCGCAGTTCCGAGACGAGGCCAACACCGCCCTGGCGGCCGCCTCGAGGGCCGAGGCCCTGGGCCTCGACGGAGTGTTCTGCTTCGACCACCTCTGGCCTATGGGCCAACCTGGCCGTCCGGCCATCTCGGCCGGGCCGCTCCTCGGTGCGTTGGTCGCCACCACCGAGACCATCGCCATCGGGACGTTGGTGGCCAGGATCGGGCTCGTTCCCGACGACGTCCTGGTGGCCATGTTCTGCGGCCTGTCCGCGTTGAGCGGGGGTCGGATCATCGCCGGGCTGGGCACCGGGGACCATCTGAGCCGGGCCGAGAACGAGGCCTTCGGTCTACCCTTCGAGCCCGCCGACCAGCGTCGGCGGCGCTTGGTCGCGGTGGCGACCGCCGTCGGGCGGGCCGGGATCCCGGTGTGGATCGGAGGAGGCATGCCGAAGACCATCGAGCTGGCCCGATCCCTCGACGCTCCGGTGAACCTGTGGGGAGCAGACCCCATCCGGGTGGCCGAGCTGACCACCATGGGCCTGGAGGTCACCTGGGGGGGCTCCCTCGGGGAATCGGTGAAGACGGTGGTGGAGCGCCTGTCGGCACTCGAGGCCGCGGGGGCCACCTGGGCGGTCGGGGCCTGGCCGGAGTCCTTGGAGATGGTGGCCGAGGCAGCCGCGCAGGTCGGATCGACCACCACCTAACCGAATCGGGGCGGATCTCAGCCCGCTCCTGCCTGCGTCTCTGCTCGGTGTCCGGCGCCTAGGGAGACCGGCGGTAACCTCGGGCATGGAGTTTCGCCGCATCAACGGTCTGCCGCCGTACGTGTTTGCCACCATCAACGAGCTGAGGGACGCGGGTCGCCAATCCGGGCGGGATGTGATCGACATGGGGTTCGGCAATCCCGACCTCGCCTCCCCGGACGTAGCCGTGGAGAAGCTGGCCGAGGCGGCCCGCAACCCGAAGAACCACCGGTACTCGGCCAGTCGGGGCATCCCGAAGATCCGCCAGGCCATCACCGACCTCTACCTCCGCAAGTTCCAGGTGGAGCTCGACCCCGACACCGAGGTGGTCACGACCATCGGGGCGAAAGAGGGCCTCTCCCACCTGATGTGGGTGTTGGTCGGACCGGGCGACACGGCCCTCGTGCCCACACCGTCGTATCCCATTCACATCTACGCCCCGCTTTTCGCCGGGGCGGATGTCCGCCGCGTCCGGCTGGATGCCCCGGGAGCGGAGTCGAGCGGGAGCCCGGGCGAGGCATTTTTCGACAATCTGATGGAGGCCTGGGAGTCGGCATGGCCGAAGCCCAGGGTGGTGGTGTTGTCCTTTCCTCACAACCCGACGACCGAGTGCGTCGACCTGGCCTGGATGACCCGACTCGTCGAGTTCGCCAGAGAGCACGACATCGTCCTCGTCCATGACTTCGCCTATGCCGACATCGCCTTCGACGGATATACGCCGCCCTCGATCCTCCAGGTCCCCGGGGCGAAGGACGTGGCCGTCGAGCTCTACACCATGACCAAGTCCTTCTCCATGGCCGGATGGCGGGTCGGATTCCTCGTGGGCAATGCGGCCATCGTCCAAGCCCTGACCAAGCTGAAGAGTTACCTCGACTACGGCACCTTCCAGCCCATCCAGATCGCCGCCATCGTGGCCATGAACGAGGCCCCCGACTTTCCGAAGGTCATCAACGAGACCTACCAGGGACGGCGAGATGCCCTGTGTGACGGCCTGAACCGCATCGGCTGGGAGATCACCCCGCCGCGCGGCACCATGTTCGTGTGGGCTCCGATTCCCGAGCCCTACAAGGAGATGGGGTCACTCGAGTTCTCCAAGTTCCTGGTGAAAGAGGCCGACGTCGCCACGTCGCCCGGTGTCGGCTTCGGACCCGGCGGCGACGAGCACGTGCGGTTCGCCCTGATCGAGAACGAACAGAGGATCGGACAAGGGGTGCGTAGCCTGAAAAAGGCGCTGACCCGCTTGCAGTAGCAACCGGCTTCCGCCGGCCTCGAGGGATCTTGGCTCCCTGGGCTCACGGCCTCCCGGCGCCGGGAACGCCCACGGTGGCCTGTTCGATGCGGCCCTTCGGCGCAGCCCTCGCCACCTCGTCGGTCCCGGTCGGCGCGGTCATCAGGTAGAGCGTTCGCCGGTCAGTGCCTCCGAGCATGCAGGCGTAACAGTTCTGCGAAGTGAGGACCCGCCCGACGACCTCCCCGCCCTCCGCCAGCAACAGGCACTCGGGGGCGGCGGCGTTGGCCACCCACACCCGACCTTCGGCATCGAGGCAGATCCCGTCGGGGGAGCCGGCTTCGAGTGAGGCCCACAACCGGCGCCGCGACAGCGTGCCGTCCTCGGCCCGATCGAAGGCGGTGATACGCCGGGCCAGGGTCTCGGCCAGGATCAGGGTCGAACCGTCGTCGGTGATCACTGCACCGTTGGGGAAGACCACGCCCGTGGCCGCCACACCGGTCGACCCGTCGGGATCGACCCAGAGCAGTGAGGCCTCGGGTGCCCCCGGTGGCCGGTAGAGGGCGGCACCTCCCCGCTCGGCCACGAACCGGTCGAGATCGAAGCCGAAGTTGCCCACATAGGCCCGCCCGGCCGCGTCCACCACCATGTCGTTGCAGTGGAAGCCGGCCAGCCCTCGCAGGTCGCCGTGCTCGACCTGGCGCCCGTCGGGCTCGACTCGGAGCACGGTGCGAGCTTTTCTCGCCACCACCAAGAGGCGACCATCGGGAAGCCATCCGAGGCCGGCCGGCTCATCGGCCACCGCCACCTCGACTCGTGTGTCACCGGTGGCGCCGGCCGAGGACACCGTGTTGGCGAAGAAGTCCGAGTACCACAGGCGCCCGTCGTGCCAGCGCGGGCATTCCCCGAAGTACAGCCCCTCGACGAATGGCCGGGCAGCGAACTCCCCGATGGCAGTCACGCCGTTCTCGTGGCCTGCAGGGCGTTGTCGGACAGGTAGCCCTGTCGGCAAAAGGCGATGACCACCCTGGCTACCCGCTCAGGGTCCTCACCGCGCTCGAGGACCAGGGTCCGGGCCAGGTGGGAGGTCACGCCGACGATGGCCATGGTGAGCACGACCGGGTCCTCGCCCCGGAGGAGCCCTGCAGTGATTCCCGCACTGACATGGGGCTGGGCGTCGGCCACCATCTGTTGGTCACCGAGGCGCATGAACGGGGCGAAGCGCTCATCGAGGCGTGCGAACTCCATGAGCATGACCAGGTCACGGTGCTCGGCGAGCCACAGTAGGGAGGCCCTGATGCCTTGTTCGATGCGGCGGGCCGGATCGTGTTCGCCAGCGATCGCCTCCCGCTGGGCCAGGCGCATCGAGCGGAGGGCCGCGGTGAGCAGCTCTCGCAGCAGGTCCTCCTTCGACGAGAAGTACCAGTAGAAAACGCCCTTCCCGACTCCCAGGCCGTCGACGATGCTGTCCACCGAGGTGGCGTGGTATCCGTTGGCGGCGAAGGCCCGGGTGGCGTAGTCGACGAGCTCGGCCCGACGCCGGGTACCTCGTGGGGTGAGTCGGCGGGCCATGGGCGATCGACGCTACGGCCGCCCGGCGCTGCGGTCAATGCGACAGCGACAGAGCGCCGGGCGCCTCGTGAGCTCGGCGAGCTCCACCTTGACCTTCAATGGGCGGTGAGTAGGGCATGGAGCGAACGAGCGGCGCGTCCCCAAGAGAAGTGCTCGGCGCGTTGGCGGTTCACCGTGGTCGCCCGAACGGACAGGTCGACGCCGTCAGAGGCGGCCCGGAGGGCATCGGCGATGGCCTCGAACTCGGGCTCGGCCCACAGGACGACGCCTTCTCCGACCACCTCTCTCACCGCTTCTGCCGGGGTCGAGATGACCAGCGATCCACATGCCATCGCCTCGAGGGCCTGGAGTCCGAAGCCCTCGTCGGGAGAGGCCTGGACGGTGGCGACGGCCCCGGCGTAGCGGTCGGCCAGTTCGTCGTCGCTCACCCGGCCGAGCAGATCGGTGTCTTCAGCGATGTTCAGATCGGTAATGAGTCGCTCGATCTCAGTGGCCTGGGAGCCGAGCGCCCCCCCGATGACCAGGCGGGCACCGGTCGGCCGGTCGAGACGGTACCGGGCGAAGCCACGCACGAGGAGCGCGGTGCGGTCCCGCTCGTCCGACGATGCCAGGTGGAAGAAGTAGGGACGAGGGTCGGGCACGCTCCGGCCGGGTCGGAAGAGGTCGAGGTCGACGCCGAGGGGCACGACCGTCGCCCGGCCCGGGGCCAGATGGTGGTTCTCTTCTAGGTCCCTGAGGGTGGCATTGGTGGACGCCACCACGGTGGAGCGAGCGAGCGATCGGTTCATCATCGTGCGGCTGTAGCGCCGACGGGCCAGTTCGCGTGCGTCTGAGGTCGGCTCACGTCGCCACCTGATCTCGGGGTCCTCGGGAACGTGTAGCACGAGGCGCGGACCCCACAGAGCGCCGCATTCCCTATGGGCATAGAGGGCCGACGCCCTGAGGCGGGTGGCGACGGTCGGCAGGACGACCTGCTCCCACACGGTCCCAGGCGCGTTGCGGACGACATGGATCGGAATGCCGAGGTCCAACCCGTCGATGATCTCTTTGCCGACTGGCGTGCACACCGCCTCATACCGCTCGGGAGCGAGAGCGGCGAGTTGTGGGGCCAACGAGGTCTGGACCCTCGCCACCCCTTTCACGCTCTTGCCGACGTCGCCTAGGTCGATGAGCAGGGTCCGTTGACCGGTGCTGGTTGTCCGAACGCTCATTCGTCTGTGGCCTCGATGTACGCGGGGAACCGGAGATCACCCTCCAACTGGGAGTTCCAGACTACGGCACCCACCCACCACTCGGGCTGGGGCGGTCACCCGTGCACTGCGTCGGTGCCAGTCCGATGGGCCGATCAGGGCGCGTAAGGGACGGCAGGTCGCCCTCTTCGGGTCATCGTCGCCGTCCGTGCACGCTGGCGCGCCCGCGGATACCGTGGCCTGTGGCCTACTGGATCCTGAAGGGGCTGTTGAGCCCGATCTTCTTCCTGTTCTGGCGAGTCAGGATCGAGGGCTCGGAGAACATTCCCTCCGACGGCCCGGCCGTCCTCGCCGCCAACCACCAGTCGTTCTGCGACTCGTTCTTCTTGCCCCTCGTCCTCCGGCGCCGGCTCACGTATGTGGCCAAGGCCGAGTACTTCGAGAGCTGGCGGACGTCCTGGTTCTTTAGGGCGGTCGGCCAGATACCCATGCAGCGAGGGGGAGGGGACGCGTCGCAACGGGCACTCGACACGGCGATCAAGGTGCTGAACGCCGGCCAACTGCTCGGCATCTACCCAGAGGGGACGCGTGCCCCCGATGAGCGCCTCCACAAGGGCCACACGGGCGTCGCCCGTCTCTCCCTCGGCTGTGATGTCCCGGTCATCCCGGTCGGCATCGTCGGCACGCGGTGCGTACAGCCCCCCGGCAGCCGGCTCATGCGACCGTTCCACACCGTCACCGTCCGATTCGGCCCCCCGGTCAGCTTCCTGCGCCATGGCGCCAAGGTGACGACGGGCCGCTGTGGCCAGTTGACCGTCGAGCCGGTCGCCGGGGCCCTGGCCGGCGCGGCGCTCCCCGGCCCCGAGCCGACCGGGCTGCGGGAGCTGACCGATGCCCTCATGGCTGAGATCGGCCGCCTCTCGGGCCAGGACTACGTCGACGTCTACGCCAAGCGAGCCGGTGCCAGTTGAGCTGATAAGCCGGACCGGCCGGCAAACCGCCCCCTCCCTTGTGGCCGCTCCCGTGTGGCTCCTTCCGCGCCGCCCGAGGCCGTCGACCGCTCACCGGGTCCCGCCGCCCAGGTCAGCGACTCTGAGTTGCATCTCGTAATCCACCGGAAACAATGCGTACACAGTGACGGCCTAGCGTGGACGACGTGTTCAACTACCTGATCAGGATGCATCTTCCCGACCGGCCCGGAGCCTTGGGAGCGGTAGCCAGCCGCATCGGCTCGGTCGGGGGCGATGTCATCTCCATCGACATCCTCCAGCGCCATGACGGGGTCGTCGTCGACGAGCTCGGAGTCGGCCTGGCCGACGACAACCTCATCGAGCTGCTGCGCGACGAGGTCCTCGAGGTGGACGGGGTCACGATCGAGTCGGTGCGCTCCATCGACGGGCCCCTGCCCGACCGCAACACCGAGCTGCTCGAGGTGGCGACCGAGTTCTTCGAGCAGCATTCGTCCCTCCAGCTGTTGGAGCGTCTGGCCACTCGGGTGCACCAGAGCCTGGCCGCCACGTATGTCGCCGTCGTCGACCTCGACTCGTCGGAGATGGTCACCTGTGTCGGCCAGCCGCCCGATCCCGACCACCTGAATGCCGTGGCCCTCCAGTCGATGAGCCCGCCCCCGTACTCGGTGGAAGAGGACGGGGCCGTGGCCACGGCCACCATGATCCAGGCCGACAAGCTGATCATCGTCGGCCGGGTGAGCCCGGTGCTGCGAGACCGCGAGCGTCAGTGGATCTGGATCATGACGGAGATCGCCGACCATGGATGGCGAGGCAGGACTCCCGAGTCGGCCGGGGGCTGACGCCGGTCAGCCCGCCCAGTGGCGGGAGCGATCGACAGCGCGGAGCCAGGCGTCATGGGCGGCATGGACGTCTGTGGCCTCGGCCGTGGGGCCGAACTCGGCCTCGGCCTGCCAGAGGTCGCTCAGCTCATCGAGCGAGCCCCAGATGCCCTCGGCCAGGCCGGCCAGTGTGGCAGCACCGATGGCCGTGGTCTCGATCGATTGCGGTCGGACGACGGAGAGCCGGGTCTGGTCGGCCAACAGGCCCAAGAGCAGGCCCATGGCCGCCGCACCGCCGTCCACCCGCAGAACCGAGGGATCGACGGCCGGCGTCGTCATGGTGTCGATGACGTCCCTGGCTTGGAAACTCATGGCTTCGACCATGGCCCGAGCCAACTGGCCGCGACCCGTTCCCCTGGACAACCCGACGATGGTGCCACGGGCATGCGGGTCCCAATGGGGACTGCCCAGTCCGGTGAAGGCGGGCACGATGGTCACCCCGTCGCTCGACTCGACGGACCGGGCAAGTGGCTCCAGGTCGGAGGACTCGGCGATAAGGCCCAGCCCGTCTCTCAACCACTGGACGCCGGCCCCCGAGGAGAACACCGACCCCTCCAGGGCGTAGGAGACCGGTGAGCGGCCGCCCGCCGGCCCTCCACCGACACCGATGTTCCTTTCGGCCCCGAGGTCCCAGGCCAAAGTGGTGAGGAGACCCTCGACCGGCTCCGGGCAGACGGAGCCGGTGTTCATGAGCACGAACGTCCCGGTGCCGAAGGTCACCTTGGTCATGCCCGGGTCGAAGCAGGCCTGGCCGAAGAGGGCGGCATGCTGATCGCCGGCTACGCCACTGACCGGGACGCCGCTGAGCGGTGAGAGCGGCCCGATGGCCGATGCCACCACCTGGCCGAAGCGCCCACACGAGGGTCGGACCTCGGCCAGGGCGTCCAAAGGTATGTCGAACAGGGAGGCGAGCTCATCGGACCATCGTCTCGCCACGATGTCGTAGAGCATGGTCCGAGAGGCGTTGGTGGCGTCGGTGGCATAGACACCACCCTCGATACCGCCGGTCAGCTTCCAAAGGATCCACGAATCGACCGTTGCCAATGACAGCCGGCCGGCTGCGGGCAAGTCGCCATGGCGGAGGAGCCACTGCATCTTGGTGGCCGAGAAGTACGGGTCGAGGACGAGGCCCGTGCGTTGGCGGACCAACGGGAGGTGGCCGGCCGCCGAGAGGGCGTGGCACTCGGCGGCCGTGCGCCGGTCCTGCCAGACGAGGGCCCGGTGGAGGGGGTTGCCCGTCGCCCGGTCCCAGCAGACGACGGTCTCTCGCTGATTGGCGATGCCGACGGATCGGGCCACCCGGTCGTTGCCGGCCAGGCGGCCGGCAACCTCACCGAGGGTGGCCTGGACTGCCTCCCAGATCTCCGTCGGGTCGTGCTCGACCCACCCCGGCCTCGGATAGTGCTGGGCGAGCTCGCGGTAGGCGACGTCGACCACCTGGGCCCGTGTATCGACGACCAGGGCCCTCACGCCGGTGGTGCCGGCATCGATAGCGATGGACACCGAGGAGCGGGAGGGCACGCCCCGGACTGTAGCGAGCACGGCTGGAGACGGCCGAACGGCGGTCTGTCCGTCCCATTTTGGCGCTAGCTGCCAGCAATCATTCGCAATTCTTCGCGAGCGGCCTCTCAGCAGGGGATTCACCCGGCGGATCGAACGCGAACTCAGCACATTGCGTTGACAGGGACGTAACTACACTGCTGTAATAGACCCACTATCTCGTACCTGGTTGGGGGACCGACCACAACATATTGTGTTTTCCCGCTCAACGCTGTTCGGAACCCGGTCCTCCCGGTCCGATGGCAGACAGTCAAGAAGGCACGCTGACGGATGAGCCTGGGAGTGCCAGGACCGGATGTCAGACCCCGATGTCAGGCTGGTGCCGGCAGGCATCCGTACCGGGAGCAAGCAAGCAAGTTCAGATCACTAGGCCGCCCGCCAGGGCAACGAAACCCGACTCACACCCACCTTCGACCGAGCTTCAGAAAGAGGACCACACATGGCCATAGCCCCTCAGCGCATCGGCATCGGCGTCCGCCGACACTTCACCAAAGCCGGTGTCCATCCCTACGACGAGGTGGTCTGGGAACGCCGTGACGCCCGGATCAGCAATTATCGGGATGGGACGGTTGCCTTCGAGCAGCTGAACGTCGAGGTGCCGTCGGAGTGGAGCTTCAACGCCACGAATATCTTGTCCCAGAAGTACTTCCGGGGGACGCCCAACACGCCTGAGCGGGAGTGGTCCCTGCGCCAGGTGGCCGACCGCGTCATCGACACCATCACCACCTGGGGCATCAAGGACGGGTACTTCGTCGACGATGAGGAGGCAGAGGCCTTCAGCGCCGAGCTGAAGCACCTGGTCATCCATCAGATGGCCGCCTTCAACTCCCCGGTGTGGTTCAACATCGGTGTGGCCGGTGTGCCGCAGCAGGGCTCCGCCTGCTTCATCCTGTCGGTCGACGACACCATGGACTCCATCCTCAACTGGTACACCGAAGAGGGCGTGATCTTCAAAGGCGGCTCGGGCGCCGGAGTCAACCTGTCCCGCATCCGCTCATCGCACGAGTTCCTGAAGGGCGGCGGGACGGCCTCGGGCCCCGTGAGTTTCATGCGGGGAGCCGACTCGTCGGCCGGCACCATCAAATCGGGAGGCAAGACCCGTCGAGCCGCCAAGATGGTCATCCTCGACTCCGACCATCCCGACATCGAGGACTTCATCTGGTGCAAGGCCACCGAGGAGCGCAAGGCCCGGGTGCTTCGAGACGCCGGGTTCGACATGGACCTTGACGGCAAGGACGCCATCAGCCTGCAATACCAGAACGCCAACAACTCTGTCCGGGTGACCGATGAGTTCATGGAGGCGGTCGTCGACGGACGAGAGTGGGCCCTCACCACCCGCGGGTCCGGCGAGGTCGTCCGCTGGGTGCCGGCCCGTGACCTCTTCCGCCAGTTCGCCCAGGCCGCCTGGGAGTGCGCTGATCCCGGCATGCAGTTCGACACCACCATCAACAAGTGGAACACCGCTTCCAATACCGGTCGGATCAACGGCTCGAATCCGTGCTCGGAGTACATGCACCTCGACGACTCGGCCTGCAACCTGGCCAGCCTCAACCTCATGAAGTACCTCCACGACGACTCCTCGTTCGACATCGAGGGATTCCGGTCCGCCATCGA
>Ga0182030_10008809_pt1 | contig 20792 bp, 23 predicted proteins | sample 812S3MmetaG_FD_121299 | JGI IMG/M metagenome (GOLD analysis project Ga0182030, IMG submission 121299) | Permafrost microbial communities from Stordalen Mire, Sweden - 812S3M metaG (Illumina Assembly) | ecosystem: Environmental > Terrestrial > Soil > Wetlands > Permafrost | place: Sweden...
CGAGTGTAGGGCTACGGAGAGAGGTCGGGCGAAGTCGCCGCAGGGGTCGACGTAGCCTGACCCCATGAACTCTGGTGTGGCGTGGCACGACGCAGTCGCCATTGCGTGCGCCCTGCTCACGGCCTTGGCCAACGGACTCGGCGTGACCGCCCAGCACATTGCCAGCACCTCGTCGACGAACCAGGATCGAGGGTGGCGTTTCGTTGCCTTTCTCTTTCGCCACCCCCTGTGGTTGGTCGGTTGGGCGGCGATGGGTGGCTCCCTGCTCTTTCAGTCGTTGGCCCTGCACTTCGCCGCGATGTCCCTCGTTCAACCACTCCTCGTTTTCGAGTTGGTCCTCGCACTCGTGCTGCGACGTTTCTGGCTGCGTCAAGCGGTGACGACCCGCGCCTGGGCGGCGTCGGTCGCCACGGCGGTGTCACTGGGAGTCTTTCTCCTGGCGACGACCCGCTCGAGTGGACCACCCGCACAGGATCTTCATTGGTTCGCGCCGGCGGCGTGGTGCTTGGTCGCGGTCGTGCTCCTCGTGGTGGCTGGCCTACGGGGGACGCCGAGTCGTCGCGCCGCGTTGTGGGGCACGGCGACCGCAGTCCTGTGGGCACTCGAAGCGGCCTACATTAAGCAGTGCACTGACGTCATCTCGCACTGGGGATTCGCGGGGTTACTCACGCGATGGCCTTTCTACGCCTTCGTCGTTTGCGGGATCACCGGTCTCGTCTGCGAGCAAACGGCGCTGCACGTTGGGCCGCTGCGATCATCGCAGACGGCCATTGTCATCGTCGACCCGATCGTGAGCGTCGTGTTGGGCGCCTTCATCTTTGGCGAGCGCCTCGGCGTGACGTGGTCCTGGCGCGTGGCGGCGGTGGTGGCACTCGCGGCGACATTGGCGAGCGCGGGTGTGCTCATTGCGGCGATGCCCGGCACCATGGAGAGTTCACTGGGACCGCCATCGCTGCACGCGTGAGTGCCGACCTCATCCAATGGTCGGCTCCGGGACCGACCAGCCGTTAACGTTAGACAAGAGGTGTCATGAAATCCGCCGTCAGCCCATCGCGGCCATCCCACAACGCAAGTCACTCGTTGACCCGGCGCGCGCGCGTGAGTGCCCTGCTCCTGGCTCTTGTCACGGGGTGCGGGTCGTTGGTCTTCTCGGTGCCGCCGAGCGAGGCGAGCACGTCGACCGTGTCGACCAGCCACTCGGTTACCACGCCTCAGCCCGTGTGTGGGATCGTCAAGGCGCCGGGAGCGGCGACCGCGACTACGACGTGCGAACCATGGACAGTGCGAGACACGTGGGCGGGGCATGGTCCGATTGTCGCATTGGTGAACTTCCACCCGCAGGGCCAGAGCGCGGGAGTGGTGGCGTACGCCGGTTGGATCCGCACGGCGGCAACGGTGTTGGGCTTGTATCCGGGCTATGAGGGTCCCGGCGTGACGAACTTGCCGCGCGGTCCCGAGGCGGTCCCCTCGACCGGCATCTCGCAACTGCTCGCGACGTTCAATTCGGGTTTTTATGAGAAGGACGAGGCGGCGGGTTTCTACACGAACCACACCTTGTATTTTCCTCTCGTGAAGGGTCTGGCCACGGTGGTGCGCTACACCAACGGCACCGTGGGGATCACCCAGTGGGCCGGTGGATCCGCTCCGGGACCCACCGTCGTGATGGCCCGTCAGAATCTTCCGTTGCTGGTGAACAACTCGGCGCCGACTCCCGCGACGGCCAACAACAACGCGTGGGGACTGACCCTGCACGGGGTACCTGCGGTGTGGCGATCGGCGCTTGGCATCGACAAGAACGGCAACTTAATCTACGCCGCCGCGCCGGCCCAGACCGCAGCGTCCATGGCCTCGATCATGGTCCAGTTGCACAGCGTGCGAGCGATGCAACTCGACATCAACCCCGAGTGGCCAATTTTCGTCACGTACGCGGGACCGCGTGCGAGTGGTCCGACGCTCGACGTGCCCAACCCAAATCAGATACCAAACCGATTCCTTTATTCGAGCACCAAGGACTTCTTCGCGGTCTTCTTGTCGCGCGGTCCTGGTGAGCCACAACCGTGGTAGGACGCCACGCGCGGCCCTCGGCACATTCCCCACGACGCTGGTGGCTGGGCTCCATGTTGTTCGTGGTACTCGCCAGCGGCGGAAGCACGTACGTCTTCACTCGTCCCGGCACCACGACGACCACGACCACCACCAGCACGACGGTGCGAGTGACCACGACGACGCCAGTTCCCAATCCGAGTTTCACGCTGTCGGCGGTGGGCGACACCGACCTCGGCGACACTCCCCAATTGCCCGCTGATCCCGTCGCCTACTTCGCCCCGGTCAAGGCCGCCTTGGCTGCCGACATCGTCTTTGGCAACCTTGAAGGGACCATGACGACGGCGACCACCTCGAAGTGTGGCGCTGGCTCTACTGAGTGCTACGCCTTCAAGGTGCCACCGTCATTCGCGCAGGCCTATCGGGCCACTGGCTTCACCGTCCTCAATAGTGCCAACAACCACTCCTACGACTTCGGCGCCCAAGGCGAGGCCGACACGTCCGCAGCGCTGAAGGCGGTCGGTATTGTGCAGGCTGGCCTACCAGGACAAATCGGTATCGTGCAGACGCAAGGCGTCTCGGTGGCGTTCGTTGACTTCGCGCCATACGCCTTGACCAATAACATGCTCGATGACACCCAGGCCGCCCAATTGATCGCCCAGGCCAAACGCGAGGCGAAGGTGGTCGTGGTCTACATGCACTCCGGGGCCGAGGGCGCAACGGCCGACCACGTCACGCGAGCGAGTGAGTATTACTACGGCGAGAACCGTGGTAACCCCTACGCCTTCGCGCATGCGGCCATCGACGACGGCGCGAACCTCGTCATTGCCAGTGGACCACACGTGCTGCGCGGCATGGAGTGGTACAAGGGACACCTCATTGCCTACAGCCTGGGTGACTTCACCAATTACGATGCCTTCGCCACGGTGGGCGACCTTTCGCTCTCGGCGATCCTGCACGTGACTATGACGTCGCACGGCGAGGTCACGACTGCGTCGGTGACGCCGATTGCGATCCGTCCGGGAGGTCAGGCGGTCGTCGATCCGACCCACGCGACATGGGGCTTCATGAACCAACTCTCCACCGAGGACTTTGCCGCCTCCGCCGCGCTCATCGGCCCGAGCGGTCAGATCGCCATACCCTCGGCGGCAAAAGCGGCCTAACACCCTCCCGCGGGTCCGGCGACGCCGCGACCCAGTGCGGGGGCGTCGACCGTACCCACATTGTGCGCTCGAGGATTGGGACCGAGGTGCACGATGAACCACTCGCCATGCCAAGAGATGAGCGACGCGACGGCGACTGATCGCACCAGGCCACCCTCGCGATAGACCAGGCGAACGCCGGGCACGTGCCAGTATCCGATTGAGTTCTCGCACCACCCCGGGCGGATCCACAGAGCATCGCCGGGATTGACATTGATCCCCACGAACGAAGCAGCGCCGTGGGCGAATATGTAGGAGTGGTACGCCGCGAGGTCGAGTCGAAAGAAACCGATGAGGCGATCGATGTAGTCCGACGTGGGGTCGGGGATCTGACCGGTCTTCATCGCCACGTACGCCGACTCCGGGAAGAAGAGTTTCTCACCAGAGGTCAGAGAATCGTTGGCCAGATCGTGCCAGAGCGCCGCCATTCGCGCATTCAGTGACGCCCCGAACGGTGGCTGCGTCGTCTGTGGTGTCGGTATCGATGTCGACGTCGATGAGGAGGCACTCGTGGCGGTGAGGAGAGGGAGCACCGCGATGATGAGCACCGCGATGAGGCGCGCGAAGCGATCCACCGTGGTGATGCCGCGTCGACTCATCGCACCAGACTAGGACCTGTCCTGCATGGCCTCCCCGACAGGTCGTCCGCGATTCTTAGCAAACCTTGAAGCTCACTCCTGCGATACGGGGCGTGTGGCGCCGTGGTGCCGAAAGGAGTGAAAGGTCGCTTCGATAGGCTGTGTGCAACAAGGAGTTCTCTCACATGTCCCATCCATTACGTCGATTAGCGGCCCTCAGCGGCCTGGTGATCGCTTCGATTTTTCCCTTGGTGACGGCGCCGAGTGCGAGTGCAACGACCCCTCAGGCTCTCGTGCCGAGCGTGCTGACCAACACGGACGGCTATCTCACCAGCGTGCGCACCTACTTCCTCTGCTCCACTGCCGCGTGTAAGAAAGACCGAACGGCGTTGCTCAAGACGGCAGAGTCAGCGATGACCAAATTGGCGGCTCAGCAGGTCAGTGCGGGAACGGCAATCGTGGCGTCAAAGTACCGCCCAGTCATCAGCGTCTTCGTGACGGACTTGAAGAACCTGGAGTCGTCGTTCCGCGAGTACTTCATCACGACCTCGACGGTCACCCTTTCAGGTCTGGTTGGCAATATCTTCTATCTGACCTCGGACGTCGGCTCAGACGTCAACGTGTTGCGCGCCGAGTCAAAGAACTCCACCGTGACGTTCGACCTCTGGGCGGAGGGTGAGGCCGCGACGCTGGTGGCCATGCAGACTGACTCGTCCGCTCTGCAGTCCTCGACGGCGACGACATCGATTGCCATCTACGCCAATCAGTTGCTCGAGGCGGAGTCGACCGAGATGATATTGCACGCCACCGGGCCTAACTCCTCATTCAACACCCTCTTGACGACCTTCGCGCATAACCAGTTGCTCATCTCCCGCAGCGAAATCCTGGAATTGCAGCACAAGAAGGCGCCGTTGACCACGACGCAGGTGGCCAATCTCAAAAAATCAGTGACCGCCGAGTTCGCCGAGCTCATTAAGACCGAGACGGCACTCGTCAAGAAATAGTGGCGCACGACGACGAAATGAGAAACCGGTGACTCAAGCACTGTTGGTGATGGACCTTCAAAACGGTATCGTCGCGCGGCTGGGGGACCAGGCCGACGAACTGCTCGACACGCTGGAGCGAGTGATCGCGACGGCGCGTGCACGCGCGATGCCCGTCATCTTCGTGCGCGTCGCCTTTCGTGCGGGCGCGCCAGAGGTGAGTGCGCGTAACCAGAGCTTCTCGGCTCTCAAGAGCACTCTGCCGATGGACGAGACCTCCGACGCGACCCAGATCCATCCACGCCTCGCGTTGCTCGAGGGCGACGTGTTGGTGACCAAACGTCGCGTCAGCGCCTTCACTGGGTCCGACCTCGACGTCGTGTTGCGATCGCTCGAGGTTGACCATCTGGTCCTGACCGGCATCGCCACCAGTGGCGTCGTCCTGTCGACAACGCGACAGGCGGCGGACCTGGATTACCGACTCACCATCCTCGCCGACGCGTGCGCCGACGCCGATCCCGAGGTGCACCGGGTGCTGACCGAGAAGGTGTTCCCCCGACAGGCCACGGTGCGCAGTGTCGACGATTGGATTGCGAATCCCTAGGTGAATGCCGTCCGCGCTCGAGCCGTGTGCCTGGACACCGTGATGATCGATTTCGCGATGATCATTGATTCGCTGCCGGTGCGTGGGGGAGACTCCCTCTCTTCGCAGCGTCTCGTCACGGCCGGTGGTGGCTTCAACATGATGAGCGCCGCACGTCGACAGGGCGCCAACGCGCTGTACGTCGGACAGTTGGGAAAGGGCCGTTTCGCCGACATCGCGCGAGGGATCCTGTTGAATGAGGGGATACAGATTGCCGTGGCCCCGCGCGGTGACGTGGACTTGGGCGTGTGCGTGGTGCTGGTGGACCAATCGGGCGAACGCACCTTCATCACCTCGCCGGGCGCTGAGTTGACGTTGCGCAGCGACGAGCTGGACGCGGTCTCCCTCGTCGAGGGTGACGTGGTCTACGTGTCGGGCTACAACGTGGTCTATCCCGAGGTGGCCGACATCGTCAGCCAGTGGCTCAGCGCGTTGCCCGCCGGCGTAGTGGTGGCGTTCGACCCCGGACCTCGCGCCGCCGACATTGATACCGCGATCATGACCCAGGTACTGCGGCGAACCAACTGGTTACTGTGCAACGCCGCCGAGGCGCGTCTGTTGGGCGGACTCGAAGACGTCATCGATTGTGCGCGCACGCTGCGCGAGCACTGGCACTTCGAAAGGGTGGTCGTGCGCGACGGAGCCGACGGCTGCGTCGGTATGACGGACCATGAACTATGGCGAGCGCCCGGCTTCGACACGGACGTCGTCGACACCAATGGAGCGGGGGACGTTCACAATGGTGTGGTCATTGCCGAACTCTTGATGGCGACGAACTACGATGAGGCACTGACGCGAGCGAACGCGGCCGCGGCGATCGCCATTGCGACCTTTGGGCCAGCAACGTGTCCGACGCGCGATCGCGTGGACGCGCTCATGGCTGCCCAACCGCGTCACGCAACGCGATGGTGAATTAGAAGTAGTTCTCGCCGAGTTCTTCGCTCCAGCGTGGCGCGTGCACCTCGCCGCGCGGCACGCTCCAGTTGAACACTGGTTTGATGTCGAGTACCGGGGTACCATCGATTCCGTCGAGACCTCGCACGCGCAAAAACCGCTCGCCGACCTCGGTGAGCTCCACCGTGGTGAGCAGGATGCGATTGGGACGGTCTTTGTTGCGCTGGGCGAACACCCCCACGTCGGGCCAGTTCTCATTGCCGCGCGGGTGACGGTGCCAGGGTGCGGGCGGGACGTCCTCGGCCCAGTCGGCGAAGAAGACGATCTCCGCGTGACTGAAGTCGCCGAGCCCCGTCAAGGCCTCACTCGGGACGTCGGCGGCCAACTCGACGGTGCTGACGACGTCATCCCAGTTGTCATCGAGCGCCTCGCTGCGATCGTTACGGATGTAGGCCACGGCGCGCACGGTGAGGTTCATGGCACCAATCTAGTGAACGCGTCAGGTTCGTCGCAGTGGTGGCCGGTGTAGGGTGGTGCGCGCATGACGAGCAGGGACGAGATGGGCGAACTGACATTTACCTACGGCACGATGGCGGCGGGAAAGTCGACGTTGGCCCTGCAATTGTGCTGGCAATTGCGTGAGACGCGCTCGGACGTGGCCCTGTGGACCTTCGGTGACCGCAGTGCCGAGGGTATGGTCACCAGTCGCATCGGCATCGAAGCTCACGCCGACGCGATCGCACCCGGCGACGACTTGGCCCCGCACATCGCGGGGCTCATCGACGATGGCGCCAACATCTTGGTGATCGACGAAGCCCAGTTCGCCAGCACTTCGCAAGTGGACCAGTTGGCCGAGTTGGTAGACGACCACGGAATAGACGTGCACGCTTTCGGCCTCTCGGCGGACTTCTTGCTCAACGTCTTCCCCGGGTCGGCACGCCTCTTTGCCATTGCTGATCGAGCGCAAGAACTTCCACTGACCTCGACTTGCTGGTGTGGTGAGAAGGGACGTTGCAATGCGCGCGTCATCAACGGCGCCATCACGCGCGAGGGCTCACAGTTCCTAACCGGCGACGTCCACCAGGGTGTGGTCCACTATCAAGTGTTGTGTCGCAAGCACTACCGCACGGGCCAATTGGGCCCCGAAAGTTCGCGCGACTAGAAGAAGGCCGAGCAGAGTTCGTAGATCTCGCGCGGTACCTGTCGCTGGCCGTGCGCCACGGTGTCCAGTGGTGCGAGGACCACTTCATTACCCCGGACGACGGGAATCACGCCGAAGGTGCCGGCCGCGACTGCGTCGTAGGCGGCCGCGCCCACACGCGTGGCCCAGATACGGTCGTACGCGCTGGGACTACCGCCGCGTTGGAGGTGTCCGAGCACCGTCGTACGCACTTCGAAGCCGCCGTACGCGTCGATCTGCGTCGCCACGAACTGACCGACTCCTCGCGTGGCCAGTCGGACACCGCCGATGCCCTCGGTCGGGACACCATTGACCTCGGTGCCGCCCAGGGTTTCGAGGTTGATGCCCTCGGCGACGACGACGATGGAGAAGCCGTAGCCCTTGGAACGTCGAGACACCAGGTGGTCGATGATCTGGTCCATCGTCAGAGGGAATTCGGGAATCACGATGAGGTCGGCGCCGCCAGCAAGGCCACCCATCGCGGCCACCCAACCGGTGGCGCGGCCCATGGTCTCGACGACCATCACGCGGTGGTGCGAAGCGGCGGTGGTGTAGAGGCGGTCCAGGGACTCGCACACGATCGAGACCGCAGTGTCGAAGCCAATGCAGTAATCCGTCCCGATCAGGTCATTGTCCAGTGTCTTGGGCACTCCCACCACCGCGGCGCCGTGGTCGGCCAACCAATTCGAGATTCGTTGGGTGCCGTCGCCGCCGATCGCCACCAGGGCGTCGAGGTGGGCATCCATCGCGGTCAGCACGCGTTCGCGCCCTCCCGCCGGGTCGTCGAGGTTGTAGCGCGCGGTGCCGAGCAAAGTGCCGCCCTGGCTCAGGATTCCACCGAAATCACTGACCTCCAAGCGTCGTCCCGCGTATTCGTGGGCCAGCCCAGCCCAGCCGTTGGCGATCCCCACCACCTCGTGGCCGTCACGGGTGGCCATCTGGCCGATGGCCCGAATGGCCGCGTTGAGTCCGGGAGCGTCACCGCCAGCGGTCAGAACACCAATACGCATCTACATCCACCTTGCAGTTCACTTCCCCCACTGGATACCTTACGACAATTCGACTTTCGCCTGGTTTCAGAGTTGAACACGGTTCAAGATGACCGATATCTCTCGGGACCGATTCGACGGACATCGCGTGACCCGAAGGTCACGAGAAATTCATCTGAAGTTTGCATTACCGATGCGTGGGTGTCGTTTTTCCCCCAAAGTGTCACGGACCCCCTCCCTAGACTTTTGTAGGAAGAACGAGTGGTGAATCCGGGCGCGCCGCGCCAGTGATGAACGTGATGGAGAACGACATGTTGGAGAACGTGACCACTGGGCCAATCGTCGAGACCGTGGTCGCTCCGGCACCCGTCGCGACCCCCGCTGCGGCATCCCACGCGGTCGCCATGAGTCTGCGCGACGTGGCAGTCACCTTCAACAATCGAGTTGCCGTGCGCGACGCCACCTTCGACATCGCTCAGAACCGCGTGACGAGCCTCATCGGACCGTCAGGTTCGGGCAAGACGACTTTGCTACGCGCGCTGAACCGTCTGCACGACCGCACCGCGTCGGCCAAAGTCACGGGCGAGATCCTCCTCGAGGGCACCGATATCTACCGTGGCGACATCACCTTGACGGAACTGCGCAGCCGCATCGGCATGGTCTTCCAACGCCCTAATCCCTTCCCGACGATGTCGATCCACGACAACGTCATTTCCGGTCTGAAGTTCGGCGGTGTCAGGAAAAAGGCCGTGCTGGACGAGGCCCTCGAATCCTCGCTGCGCGCGGCCGCGCTCTGGGATGAGGTCGACAACCGCTTGAAGGACAGCGCCTCGAGTCTGTCAGGCGGCCAACAGCAGCGCTTGTGCATTGCGCGAGCGCTGGCGATGAACCCCGAGGTTCTGTTGATGGACGAACCGACATCGGCCCTCGACCCGGTGGCCACGCTACGCATCGAAGAACTGATGGCCACGTTGAAGGAACGCGTCACCATCGTGATCGTGACCCACAACATGCAACAGGCGGCGCGCATCTCCGACGACTGCGCGTTCTTACTGATGGGCGAGGACCGCGCCGGCGAATTGATCGAGTTCTCGACGACCGAGAAGATCTTCAATGACCCCGCCGACTCGCGCACTCTGGATTACATCTCGGGTCGCTTCGGCTGATCCTCCCCGACATCGCTCGGGTAGCGTCACTGGTGTGGAGTTGGTGTTGCGCGGAATCGAACGTGGTGAGGTCGCCGCGGCAGTGGCACTCATCGAAGAGGGCACCCTCAGTCCCGGGGTCGAGGACCCCACCCGCTTGGATGACTACTGGGAGGCAGTGCTGGAGGTTCGCCGTCGCGGTGGCGAACTGCTGGTCGCCATTCGTGACGACGAGGTCGTGGCGATGTGCCAGATCATCATCTTTCGTCATTTCCAACACACTGCCGGCTGGTGTGCAGAGCTCGAAAGCGTGTACGTTCGCTCCGATGCTCGGGGCCAGGGAGTGGGCGCGGCCATGATCGGCCACGCCGAAGAATTCGCTCGCGCCACCGGTTGCTACCGGGTGCAACTGACGAGTCGCCACGAGCGCGTCGACGCGCACCGCTTTTACGCGCGACTTGGCTACCTTCGTGTTTCCCAGGGGTTCAAGAAACCTTTAGTCGAGTAGAACCTCTCGCAGATCTCCGTCGTCGACGTTGAAGACGAATCCGCGTACCTCGGTCGTGTCGACGAAGGGGCTCCGACGCAAGGTCGACACCGTGGCGCGCACGTCGGCGTCCGCGTCGCGGTAGGCCCCGAGACGAAAGGGTGCTCGCGAACCGATCGACGTGACGAGTTCGCCCTGGAGTTCCTCCTCGTCGAAGGTCTCGAGTCCACATCGCGAATGGTGGATGACCATGATCGAGCGAGTGCCCAGCAGTCGTTGACTCAGGAGAAGAGAGCGCACCACGTCGTCGGTGGCAATGCCCCCCGCGTTACGGATTAGGTGCACCTCGCCCAAGTCGAGGCCCAGGGCGCCGAAGAGGTCCAGGCGCGAGTCCATACACGTCACGACGGCCAGATGCAGGGCCGGCGACGTGGGCAACTCGCGGTGTCCGTGACCCGCCACGTAGGCCCGATTGTGTTCCAACAGGTCATCAATAACGCTCATGCCCCTTATTCTAAAGAACGAGGTGCCAATTTCCGACGACGTAGAGGAGCACTGATGCAACATTCCCACGAAGTACGAGAGGAACTGAGTCCCCCGGCCATCGCCCTGCGCACGATGATTCCCGAGGTGATGCGCAGTTACGGTGAGCTGTCGCGTGCCGCGATGACGCCGGGGGAGTTGACGAGTGCCACCAAGGAACTCCTGGCAATCGTGATAGCGATCACCCGCGAATGCGACGGCTGCATTGTCTCGCACACTCGATCGGCCGTGCGCGCGGGCGTGACCCGCCAGGGCGTCGCCGAGGCCATCGGCGTGGCCATCGCAATGAACGGTGGACCGGGTACGGTGTGGGGCCCGCGCGCCTTGCGTTCTTACGACGAGGCAGTGTCGGACATCTTGAAGGATGCTCCCGCCAGTTGAGGCGCACGACATCGAGGGTCACGTGGCGGGATTGTTCCGGCAGACTGTAGTGGTGAGCCAACTCAATGATCTCGAACGCGCCTCGCGCTTGACGGCGCTACGTAGCCTCCTCGACCTGATGCGTCCGGCGGTGCAGGCCGACGGGGGAGACCTGGTGTTGATCCGCGCCGACGTGGAGAGCGGCGTCGTCGAAGTACAGCTCCAGGGCGCGTGCTCGAGTTGCGCCATCTCTTCGGATACCCTCCAAGGTGGTGTGACCAGGATTCTCAAGGATCGACTCTCGTGGGTCACCAACGTCCTCGGAGGGGTGGACGATTCCATCGACCTCGAGGAGTCCGCGTCACTCGGCGTGGGTGGCTACATCCCGCGCTACCGCGACATCTGAGTCGTCACTTTCGAGGCCATTCGCGTGCGCGCAACCGACACTCGACGAAACCTCGCGTCAGCGTCTAAGTTCTTGCACCATGAAAGTCCTTTGTCGAATCATCCTGATGACGCCACGTGCCACTAGTGCCGAGCGCACGGTGTGCGGTCCGTGCGCGACGAGGCACACACGTTGAGCACTGATCGCTCCCTCACCCACGGCGCCACCCGGGTGGTGGACGAGATGGTGGTGATGCTCAGCGAGATGGACGTGCACGATATTCGAGTGGGCGAGTTGGCACGTCGTGCGGGCGTCGCGATACCCACCATTTATTACAGTTTCCGCTCGCTCGACGACATCATCGCCGAAGCCACGGTCGTGCTACTGCATCGTTTCCTCGTGCCCTATTCCCAGGCGCTCACCGACATGCTCGATGCGGTCGCCGCCGAGGACGAGGCAGCTTTCCGGGTGGCGGCGGGCGACTTCATGTCACGCTGTTGGTCCGAGGATGCCAATCGCGGCATCCATCGCCTCGCGCCACTGATCGCCTACTTCCGCCAGATCGCCCCGGATGACGTCCGGTTGCGCACGGTGCAGGCCCGCGAGGTCGCCGGCCTCATTGGTGCACTCACGGCGGCGCAAGGCATGGGATGGATCGATTCGTCCGATGACGTCACGGCGTTCGTCATCGTGCACTGGACGTGCGTCCTGGGTCAGGCGGTCTTCTTTCACCCCTCGTTCGGACCGCTGACCGGGATCGATTTCGCGAAGGGGGCGGGACGACTGCGTTACCAGACGTCGTTGAACTCCGATATCCGCTCGATGAGTGTGACGAGGCCCGACACGGACTGACGAAGAGGATGTATTATTTAGTTAGGTTAACTAAATGGACGACACCCTCACCGACTTGGCCACCCGACTTCGCCAGAGCGTGGCGCGCCTGCAGCGACGCCTGCGCGCCTCGGCCACTGGTCCGATCTCGCCGGCGCAGATATCGATTCTCTCGTCGTTGGACAAGCACGAGAGTCTCACCCTGGGCGAGTTGGCCAGCCTGGAATTAGTGCGTCCCCCTACGATCACCCCCCTCGTGCGCACTCTTGAGGCCGGCGGACTCATCTCGTGCAGCAAGGACGAATCCGATCGGCGCAGCACCTTGGTACGGATCACGACCAAAGGCCGCAAGGAGCTCTTGGCGAACCGTCGACGACGCACGGAGTTCCTGGCGCAGCGACTGCAGGCCCTCTCGCTCGACGATCGGGCCAAGGCTGCGGAGCTCGTGGCGTTCCTCGAGACCCTGCTCGAGGAATCGTGAACGCGCGCACCTACTCATCCAAGACCTTCGCCGCCTTGAGCGTGCGCAACTTCCGCCTCTTCTTCGTCGGACAACTCATCTCGGTGTCGGGCACGTGGATGCAGTCGGTGGCCCTGGGTTGGCTCGTGCTGCAGATCACCGGGTCCTCGCTCGACTTGGGCCTGGTCGTCGCGTTGCAGTTCGTGCCGATGCTGCTGGCCGGCCCCTACGGTGGCCTGGTGGCCGACCGACGAGAGAAGCGCCAGATCCTCTACGTGACCCAGAGCGTGTCGGGTGTGTTGGCCCTGGTGCTGGGTTTGCTGGTGACAACGCACCACGTCGACATGCCGACGTTGTACCTGATGGCGGGATTGCTAGGGCTCGTTAACCTCTTTGACAACCCCGCGCGCCAAAGCTTCGTGCAAGAGATGGTCGGCCCGGAACTGATCGCCAACGCCGTGAGCCTCAACTCAGTTCTCATGAACGGCGGTCGGTTGATCGGTCCGGGGATCGCCGCCGGCTTTATCGCCGCTTTCGGATCGGCGGTGTGCTTCTACGTGAACGCCGGTTCGTACCTGGCGGTGCTCGCGGCACTGTTGTTGATGCGCCGTCGAGACTTCCTCCCGATGCGGACGGTGACGCGCGAGAAGGGCCAGGTGCGCCTCGGTCTGCACTACGTCGCCGCACAACCGCTGTTGCGCGAGGTACTGATCGGCATCGCCGCGATCGGCACGTTCGCCTATAACTTCACCGTTACCCTGCCGGAGTTGGCTCGTACGACGTTCCACGCTCGTACCGCCTCGGATTATGGACTCCTGATGGCGGCCATGGGCCTGGGTGCGATCGCTGGAGGACTCGGCACCGCCTATCGGGCTCGTCCCACACCCAAACTCCTCGCCGGATTCACGTTGGGGTTCGGCGTGATGATGGCGCTGGTGGGTGCGATGCCGACCCTGGTGTGGGCTGAGGTGCTCCTGATCCCCACCGGGGCACTGTCGATCGCATTGATCTCGACGGCCAATTCGTTCCTCCAGACGAACTCGACCCAGGAGATGCGCGGACGGGTAATGAGCCTGTACGCGGTCGCGTTCTTGGGCACCACGCCCATCGGTGCACCGCTGGTGGGACTGGTGATCCACTACAGCAATCCGCGCGTCGGCGTCTGGCTGGGTGCCGCGGTGACGCTGATCACCGGGATGTTCTTGGTGCGTACCGCACTGGTGCGCCGCGCCCCCCAGGTCGAGAACGAAGCCGCCTACCGTTAAGGTCCGCATTTGTGCCGGTGAAGGTCATCGGCGAGAATGAACTCTTACGATCCCCCGGAAAGTTGGACTGTGCCCCAGAACTTTCGTCAGACCGTTGCCAAGACGAGGGCGTCGTGGGCCAGGTCTGACACCATCGTGGTTCCCGAGTGCGTGACGGCGCGCGTCGCCGCACCGGGGAAGTTGCGCATTGCCTTCTTGGTCTACCGGGGTAATCCCCAGTGCGGTGGCCAGGGGGTGTATACCCGACATCTGACCAGGGAGCTGGTGAGTCTGGGTCACAGCGTCGAGGTGTTCTCAGGTCCCCCGTGGCCCGCGCTCGACGACGGAGTGGGCTTCACTCCGGTTGCTGGACTCGACCTGTATCGCGAGCCCGATCCCTTCCGCTGGCCAGCGCGCCGCGAGTTCCACTCGCTCGCCGATCTCGGCGAGTTCTTGATCATGCTCACTGGCGGTTTCGGCGAACCCTGGGCCTTCGCGCGCCGGGTGCGTACATTGCTGGAGGGTCGGCGCGGGGACTTCGACATTATCCACGACAACCAGTGCTTGGGCACGGGTGTGTGGTCCCTCGCTCGCGAGGGTTGGCCGCTGCTCGAGACCTTGCACCATCCCATCACCGTCGACCGCTCCATCGCCATGGACCACGCCACGTCGTTCTGGCAGCGTTACAGCACCCGTCGTTGGTACGGGTTCTTGAGGATGCAGGTGCGCGTGGTGCGCCGCCTGCCCGCGGTGCTGACGGTGTCGCACAATTCCAAGGCCGATATCCACGCGCAGATGGGCGTGGCCCTCGAACGGATGACCGTCGTCCCCGTGGGCGTCGACCACGACGTCTTTCGCCCCTACGAGGACGTCGAGAAGAAGCCGGGACGCCTGATGGTCACGACCAGTTCGGATGTAGCGATGAAGGGTCTCGTCCCACTACTGGAGGCACTCGCGAAATTGCGCGTCGAACGCGACATCGACCTGGTGGTGATCGGTCGTCCCAAGGCCGAAGGGCGCGTCGCGCGCGCCATGGAGCGCCTGGGTCTCAACGACATCGTCACCACCATCTCGGGCGTGAGTGACGAAGCGCTCGCTCGCCTCTACGGTGAAGCGCAGGTGGCGATCGTGCCGAGTCTCTACGAGGGCTTCTCGCTACCGGCGATCGAGGCCATGAGCTGCGGGGTTCCGGTGGTGGCGACTACCGGGGGAGCGCTGCCCGAGGTGGTGGGTACGAGCGGCGAGACCGGGCTGCTGGTCGAACCCAACAACCCCGACGCACTCGTGGACGCCATTCGCACCCTCCTCGACGACGCCGCCCTTCGCGCGCGCCTCGGCGCGAACGCGCGCGAACGCGTGATGCAACGATTCACGTGGGAGGTCACGGCGCGCGGAACCGCGGCGTGTTACGAGGCGGTGCTAGGGCATCGCGCACTGCCCGACGCGGTGGACTTCACCTGATGTTGACTGCGCGCTATGAGCAACTCGGCGTGCGCGACGGTGACGCGGTGCTGGATCTCGGCTGTGGTTTCGGTCGTCACGCCTTCGAGGCCGCGCGCCGCGGAGCCCACGTGGTGGCGCTGGACGCGGGACGCGACGAGGTGTTGGGCGTGCGCGCGACCTTCGCGGCGATGCTCGAGGCGGGTGAGCTCTCGTCCGACACGGTCGCGGTGGCGGTCCAGGGTGACGCCCTGGCACTGCCCTTCGCCGACGAGACCTTCGACCGGGTGATCTGTTCAGAGGTTCTCGAGCACATCCCCGATGATGTCAGTGCCATGGCCGAACTGGCGCGCGTCTTGAAGCGCGGCGGGACGATGGCGATCACCGTCCCGCGCCGCGGACCCGAGCGGATCAACTGGGCGTTGTCCGATGAGTATCACAACGTCCCCGGCGGGCACATCCGGATCTATTCGCGCCGCGTCCTCGAAGCACGCCTCACCTCGGCGGGGCTTCGCGTGGGGGCGCACCACTACGCCCACGGTCTGCATAGTCCGTACTGGTGGCTGAAATGTCTGGTGGGCACCACCAACGACACTCACTGGCTCGTTCGCCAATATCACCGACTGCTGGTGTGGGACATCATGAAGCACCCGCCCGTCACGAGGTATCTCGAGGCGGCTCTCAATCCACTGATTGGCAAGTCCCTCGTCGTCTACGTCGAGAAGCCCCTCTCGTGAAGGCCACCAATATCCTGCAGGGAGTGCCGGGCATCCTCACCGACGACGAGGTCGCCACCAGTGCCGCCTACTTGGCCGAACTGCAACTGCCCTCAGGTCAGATCCCCTGGTTCTCGGGCGGACATGGCGACCCCTGGAACCACGTGGAGTGCGCGATGGCTCTGACGGTCTCGGGCCATTTCGAGGCGGCGTTGGCGGCCTACGAGTGGCTACAGCGCCACCAATTGGGTGACGGCAGTTGGTTCAATTACTACGTCGGGCCGCGGGTGACGGACGCGCGCCTCGACACCAACGTGTGCGCGTACGCCGCCGCCGGGGTTTATCACTACACGGTCGCCACCGACGACGCCGACGCCGCGGCGCTCCTGTGGCCCATGGTCGAGCGCGCCATTGATTTCGTACTGCGTTACCAACGTATCGATGGCTCGATCGGCTGGTCGCTGGACGCCGCGGGACGGGTCGAAAACTACGCTCTCCTCACCGGCTCATCGTCGATCTACCATTCGTTGCGCTGCGCGGTCGCTCTCGCGGAGCGTTTGGACTACCACCGACCCGCGTGGGAGTTGGCCGCGGGGCGACTGGGCCACGCACTGGCGCACCACCCCGAAGCGTTCGCGCCCAAGGATGAGTTCGCGATGGACTGGTACTACCCGGTGTTGTCGGGAGCCGTGGTGGGTGACGAGGCACGAGCGCGCCTCGAAGCGGGATGGAATCGCTACGTGATGGAGGATTACGGCGTGCGCTGCGTCTCGACCAACGACTGGGTCACCGCCGCCGAGACCGCCGAGACCGTCCTCAGTCTTGACGCCGTGGGCATGGGCGCCCGGGCGCTGGAACTGCTCGCCCAGACCAATCGCCACCGGCGTCCCGACGGTTCGTATTTCACGGGCATCGCCTACCCCCAACGCGTGACGTTCCCGGTACTCGAGACGACGTCGTACACCACGGCCGCCATCTTGTTGGCCGTCGATGCGCTCACCGATTCGACCTTCGCCGCCGGGTTATTTCGACACGGCGTGCTGGCCGAGACCATGGACTGGCCCGAGCCGGGTTGTCGAGGGTAGCGCCTAGAGGCGCTGTAACCAGCGCAATGATCCCACGCGATGGCGGTCGATGAACTCACCGCTCGCCAGTGCCGCCTGGTAGATCTCGTACGGCGGGCGCCCACCATCCGCGGGGTCGTCGAAGACGTCGTGGATGAGGAGTGATCCGCCGGTGACGACCTTGGGCGACCAGGCCCGGTAGTCCGCCCACGCGACGTCGTGACCATGTCCGCCATCGATGAAAAGCAGGTCGAGGGGCTGGTCGAAGTGTGCGGCGACGACGAGAGAAGGCCCCACCAATCCGATGACGACGTCCTCGAGTTGCGCCGCCGCGATGGTGCGTTGCCACGAGGGCAGCGTGTTGAGACGCCCGTCCGCGGGATCGACGAGTTCCTCGTCGAAGTGCTCCCAACCGCGCTGGTTCTCCTCGGAGCCGTGATGGTGGTCGAGGGAGTAGAGCACGCATTCGCGCTCGAGGGCCGCCGCGCCGAGGTACACCGCGGACTTGCCGCACCACGCCCCGATCTCGAGCCACGTGCCTCGCGAGGCGTGGGCGAGTCCAGCCTCGTAGAGGGCGCGACCCTCGTCGACGGGCATGAAACCCTTCACCCCGCTGGCCAGGGCTAGGAGATCCTCGCTGCGGCTCACGAGGTGAAGAGAGTGACGAAGGTGTAGATGCCCAGACCGAGGAAGATCAGACCGCCACCCAGTCGGATCTTGGCCAGCGGAATGAACCGTTGCAGGGCCGAGCCGGCGTAGGAGCCAATGAACGCCACGCTGATGAGGGCGAGCGAGCAGGCGATGAAGACCTCGAGCGGTTCGTGGAGCTTGGCGGCGAAATTCGCAGTTTGGATCTGTGAGAGGTCACCGAATTCGCCCAGGAAGATCACGGTGAAAGCGGTGAGCATCTCGCGGCCCCACGAGTTGGGTCGCGCGGCGACCCCCTTTTTTTCGCCGGCCTCCTCTTGCTCCTTCTCGGACACCAGCAGTAGGTACGCCGCACCACCCAAGAAGAGAAGCCCGACGACCACGTCTTTGACGTGGCGTGGCAGGAGCGTGAGCAATCCACCCGCACCCACGGCGATAGCGACCTGCACGAGGAATCCGGCGCTAGCGCCGAGGGCAACGGCCAATGGACGCGCTCGCGAACTCATCACGATGGTGGCGATCATCGTCTTATCGGGTAATTCGAGGATGAAGATGAGAGCGAAAACCCCGAGGAGGGTCCCCACGCTCACGAGACCGCTAGAACTGTTGGCGAAGGGCGGCCGTGTAGGCCAGCCCAACGCGCATGCGCTCGAGGCCCTGCTCGATGGTTCGCTGTTCGCCAGCGAGCGGGTGACTGCGATGGAAGTTCTCCACGGTGTCGGCGAAGTCGGGGTCGCGAATGAATGTCGGAATGCCCATCACCGTACGCACCACGAGGTTCGGTGGGAACTTGGCGTTCACCTCGTCCCATCGGTCTGTCACTTGTCGCCAGACGGTCGGTCCCACCGCGGCGTTGGCGGTCAACAGGCCGAGCACCAGGGGTCCGTCCTGGCTGCGGAATTCCGAGAAGCATCGAGTGACGATGTCATTGGCGGTGTCGAGATCGGGGAAATCACCCAGGCTCAGCAAGTAGCGCTGTTCCTCCTGGGGTGTCGCGGCGTTGCGGTGGCGATCGAGGAACGTCTCGTAGTCACCGGGCCGGTTCTGGTGGGCGACCACGCGAAGGATCGAGCGGGCCAGGTCGCCGTCGAGTTCGTCGACCTCGAAGCGGCGCACGGCTTCCGCCTGGATCGCCTCGTCGCCGGCGACGAGACCGAGCGTGGTGATCAGTGTCGCGCGCAATTGGCCTGAGAGTTCTCCCTCGCCTTCGCGCACATTCCAGCCCAGTCGCGTGAAGGGTGGCGTGAAGAGTTCGCGGACCTGACCTACCAATGTGTCGTGGGCCGCGCCTTCGAGAGCGCGGTTCGCCAGCACCACGGCGCTGGCGACCGTCCCCCAGGGGTTGGGTTCGTCCAGATCGCCGAGTCCCCGAGCCGTGGTGAGGAATTCGTCCCAGGTGATCTTGCCGGCAAATAATTCGGCCCACGTGTCCGCCACCAGTGTGGCGCGCTCGAGCTCTTCGAGTTCGCCGAGGTGGGTGCTGAGCGACGCGAGTTCCGCGTGTCCGTACCGAGTGCGGTAGACGCCCGAACCGCCGGCGTTCACCACGACCGGGCTCGCGTCGCTGACGTCCACCGGTGCGTCACTGAGTAGTTGGCGAGTGACGTCGCCGCCATCGAGTGAGCGCGTCAGTACCGGCACCAGCCACGACGAGCCGATGGCGCTCTCTGCGCGAGCGGGACCGTAGGCGAAGGGCTGTTGGGTGAGATGACCGTCGACGAAGGTGACGAGGGGGTGTCCGCCCTGGAGGATCCAGGTGTTCATCATGTCGCGCACCGGCTGGCCCGATGCCTCCTCGAGGGCGTCCCACAGGTCGGTGGTAACGGTGTTGGCGTAGGCGTGAGTGCGCAAGTAGCGGCGAATGCCGTCGCGGAACGTCGTCGCGCCAAGGTACTGCTCGAGCATGCGAAGGACCGATCCGCCCTTCTGGTACGTGAGGACGTCGAACATGCCGCGGGTGTCGTCGGGCGAGACGACCTCGTACTCGATGGGGCGCGTCGAGTGCAGACCGTCGACCTGCAGGGCGATGTCGCGGTCGATGCCGAAGTCGACCCACATCCGCCACTCCGGCTTGTAGGCGTCGGCGCAGAGGGTCGCCATGAACGTCGCGAAGGCTTCGTTGAGCCAGATACCCTCCCACCATTCCATCGTCACCAGGTCACCGAACCACATGTGTGCGATCTCGTGGTCGATGATCTCGGCGACGCGCTGGCGTTCGGTCAAGGACGCCGTCTCGGGGTCGATCAACAAGGCGGACTCGCGGTAGGTGACCAGTCCCAGGTTCTCCATCGCGCCGAAACTGAAGTCGGGAATCGCAACCATGTCGAGCTTGTCGCCCGGGTAGGGGATCGCGAAGTAGTCCGAGAAGAAGCGCAGGGCGAAGGCCCCGGCGTCGAGGGCCATGTCGGTGAGGTGACCCTTGCCCAGCGGGTAGATGATGCGCAGCGGTACGCCGTCGACGTCGACTTCGGCGGTCTCCTCGAAGGGACCGACGACGAAGGCCACCAAGTAGGAGGACATGATCATCGTGGGAGAGAAGGTGAGCGTGCGCCATCCGTTGCCGAGGTCGGTCGAGGAGGTCTCGGGGGAGTTGGAGTACGCCGCCAGGTGCGTGGGCACCGTCAGATTAATCTGCCAGGTGGCCTTGAAGGACGGCTCGTCCCAGCACGGGAAGGCGCGTCGTGCGTCGGAGTGCTCGAACTGGGTGGTGGCGATGGTGTGGACTTGGCCATCCTCTCGCGTGAACGTGGAACGGTAGAAACCCACGAGAAGGTCGTTCAAGACGCCGGTGAAGGCGATCTCGAGTGTGGCGTCGCCCACCGGCAGCGCCTCATCGAAGGCGAAGGTCGCCGTCTGGTACTGCGTGTCGTAGGTCGGTTCGCTCGAGCGAAAGGTGGTCGAGGGCGCTGAGACGCTGGCCGCTCCCAGGACCAGGTCCAGGGCGTGCAGGGTGATGA
>Ga0182030_10008810_pt1 | contig 20791 bp, 14 predicted proteins | sample 812S3MmetaG_FD_121299 | JGI IMG/M metagenome (GOLD analysis project Ga0182030, IMG submission 121299) | Permafrost microbial communities from Stordalen Mire, Sweden - 812S3M metaG (Illumina Assembly) | ecosystem: Environmental > Terrestrial > Soil > Wetlands > Permafrost | place: Sweden...
GCGCTCGGCTATCGCATGCCGGCCGAGTGGGAGCCGCACGAAGCGACCTGGATTGCGTGGCCGCATAACCGCTCGGATTGGCCGGGCAAGTTCGAAACAATCCCTTGGATTTACGCCGAAATCGTTCGCCATCTTGCGCGCGTCGAGCGAGTAAACATCCTGGTGAACGACGAGGCGGCGGAAGCAAAAGCTCGTGAAATACTCGTGCGCTCGCATGTGCTGGCGGCGAAGGCCGCCGCGCCAGGAAAAGCCGCCGGCGACATCCGATTTTTTCGCATCCCCACCAATCGCGCCTGGACGCGCGACTACGGCCCAATCTTCGTGCGGCGGGACGCCCACAAAGGCAGCCTGCCTGCCGTAGCGGCGACCGTATGGCGCTTCAACGCCTGGGCGAAGTACAGCGACTGGAAACTCGACACGCTGGCCGGAGCGGACATCGCTACCCGGGTGCGGTTTCCGGCGTGGCAGCCGGAGGTAAGAGTCAATGGCGAGGTGCACCGCATCGTGCTGGAAGGCGGCAGTATCGACGTCAATGGCCGCGGGACCCTGATCGCCACCGAAGAATGTCTGCTGAGCGAGGTGCAGGAGCGCAATCCCGGGGTTTCGCGCGAGCATCTGGAGGAGGTCTTCGCCGACTATCTTGGCATCGAGAAGGTCATCTGGCTGGAGCGCGGCATCGCCGGCGACGACACGCACGGGCACGTCGATGACATCACGCGCTTCGTTGGCCCGCGCACTGTGCTCACCGCGTACGAGCCTGACCCGGACGATCCCAATCACGAGCCGCTGAGTGAGAATTTTCGCTGGCTTAAGAAAAGCACGGACCAGTCAGGAAAATCGTTGAAGGTGGTTAAGCTGCCCATGCCCAAGCCGGTGTACTTTGAGGGACAGCGGCTGCCCGCCAGCTATGCCAATTTCTACATTGCCAACAAGCTGGTGCTGGTGCCGGTGTTTGGCGATCCCAACGACCGCATCGTGCTTGACACTCTCGCTGAGCTGTTTCCCGAGCGAGAGGTCGTCGGCATCTACTGCCGTGATTTCATCTGGGGACTGGGCGCGTTGCATTGCATGACGCAGCAACAACCGGCGAGATAACAAAGCCTATGGCAGTTTGAAGCTCGTTTGGCAGAGGTTACGCCCGGGATTCCTTGGTTTCCAGTTTCTCCAGCCGCTTGTCTACTTCGAACGATGTCTTGAGGCTGTCAATCCGGACTAGAATCTCGTTGTGTCGCGCCTCCGCTATTTTGTCCTGAGCATTCAACCGGCTATCGATCGAATTAAGCTGTGCCGTAATTGCACGCAGCTCAGGAGCCAGGAAGTCCTGCAGGACCTTGCGAAAGTCGTCGAGAACGCTCATGGCCTCGATTATACCCCTATTCTTAATGGCTCCTGCGATTCGCCATCAGGGTGACGACGAAATATCCAACCGCCGCGACCCCCGCATAAAGAAACGCATTGGCGAAGACGATGGTGCCGACGATCAGTGTCAGGGCGAGGCCGGAGTCGGGAGTGGGGCCGACTGCGGCGGACAATATGAATGGCGGGCAAACCAGCAAAGCGACGGCGCTCGACACATCGTGAAGCCCGGGCGCGATCGCTCCGAATTTCCACGCAGAATATACCGCAATGGCAACGCCCATCCCCAGGACAGAGCTGATGGAGAGCGCGGTCAACAAGTGTTGTTCTTTTGAGCCGGGCCCCTGCGGCACGCTTGGATTCCCCCTTCTTAGTGTAGTGCGCCAGGTTCACGGGCGCACTGACCGGGCGCATAACTCCGTGGTATTCTGCCCCCGGGACCGCCTGAGGAGGGCATCATGAGCACCAGTTCTGCGGCTGCGGGTACTTCTTATTCTTCTGCCGTTCCCCACAATATGGTGACCACCGCCTTCACGCTCGATGGCTACCGGATCGTGCGGAATCTGGGATTGGTGCGCGGTATCATCGTGCGCTCGCGCTCTATCCTGGGCACAATTGGCGCAGGCTTGCAGACGCTCGTCGGTGGCAACATCACGCTGCTGACGAACTTGTGCGAGAAGACGCGCGAACACGCTTTCGAACTGATGTTGCAGCACGCCGCCGAACTGGGCGCCAACGCCGTCATCGGCATGCGCTACGACGCGACCGAAGTGATGCAGGGCGTAACCGAGGTGCTGGCGTACGGGACGGCGGTGTATGTGGAAAGAGGCAACTAGCAGCCAGCTTGGAATTCGCACGGCGAGCGGTGGGCTGCTGTGAGCTAATTGCTTTCTTTTGGTGAGCCCGGCAGGAATCGAACCTGCGACCCACGCATTAAAAGTGCGTTGCTCTACCAACTGAGCTACGGGCCCACGTGAATTTAATCTACCACAGGAGCCACGCTGATACGGTTGGTTAGGCGAGTGATAAACCCTGCTGCAATTCACTTCCACTTCAGGCGAACGCCGAGCATCCGCATTCGCTGACAGCTACTCGACTCGCTATACTCTAGAGCTGTGATCCCGACTACCCAAGGCCCTGCAACAGGAGGAGATTTTTCGCTCGAGCGGCATGTTTGTTTGATTCTCGGCTGCCTGGCGCTGATATACGCCTTTCTCGCAGGGTTGCGTACGGTTGCAGATCTTGACACCGGCTGGCAGATGGCTACCGGACGCTGGGTCGTGCAGCATCATCATGTTCCTTCCGCCGATGTCTTGTCGTTCACCGCGCAAGGGGAACACTGGCTTTATCCGGTGGGCGCGGGGGTGGTGTTCTACCTTGCCTTTCTGCTTGGCGGATACGCGCTGTTGTCGTGGATAAGCGCGGCTGCCTGTGCCGGGACCGTCGCCTTGCTGCTGCGGCGAGGTTCCGCTGCCAGCGCCGCCATCGCCATCCTTGCTGTACCTCTCATCGCCGAGCGAACACCGCCACGCGCCGACATGTTTACCGTGGTGCTGTTCGCGGCCTTTCTATCCATCTTGTGGGAGAACTACCAGACCGGCCGCGCACCCCTGTGGCTGCTGCCGCTCTTGATGGTCGTGTGGGTCAACGTTCATTTTGGATTTGCTGCAGGGCTGGGCTTGATCGTCGCCTACGCCGGCACGGAGGTATTGGAGTTTGTTCTGGGTGCAGTGCGGCGACGAGCTGCCATGCAAAGATTGCGGCGAGCCTTCCCGTGGTTTGTGGGAACGGCCGTGGCGACCCTGGTGAATCCCTGGGGCTGGGGGATCTATCGTGCATTGCTTTTGCAGCAGCGCGCCAGCTCTGAGCAGCAAACTTGGATCGCGGAATGGCAAGGTGTCCGTTTCAACTGGCAGACGGCCAGCGCTGCTTTCTCGGTGGGGGGCTTAAGAAGCGCACTGTTTTCACTGCTGGCCATCGCAGTCGTGGCCGGCGTTATCGCTTTACTTCGAGGCCAAATTGGAGCGGCCATCCTGCTGTTCGCAGCCGCCTATGCTCCGGTGCGCCACATCCGCATGGGAGCAGTTTTCGCCTGCGTTGTCGTCGTGATCGGGGGAGACAATATTGCCGTGGGGATCGCCCGCGTCGGCTCGTGGATCCGGTTGCCACGACTGCGTGCGGCGCTGGCCGGCGTGGCCGTCATGTTGCTCGCGATGCTTACCTACGCGCGCTCCGCCGATCTGGTCACCAATCGTCACTATTTCGGCGCTTCTACGGACCTGGCGACCTTCGGCATGGGATTGAGCTGGTGGTTTCCGCAGCGGGCGGCCGAATTCATTCAGCGCGAAAATCTTCCGGGAGAGATCTTCAACACCTACGACGAGGGCGGCTACGTCAGTTGGAGCCTGGGTCCGCAGCGATTGGATTACATCGATGGACGTGACACCCTCTTCGGCCTGCCACGAGTTGAGCGGCACCGGCTGTTGCTGCAAAGCCCGCCCGATTCGCCTGACTGGGATGAGGAGACCAACCGTTACCACATCAATACGATTCTTTTCTCGCGCGGCGATGGCATCGACCACGGCCAACTGAAGGCTTTTTGCGCCAGCAACACCTGGCGGCCGGTTTACCTGGATGAGGTGTCAGCTGTCTTCGTTCGCCGCACGCCGCAGACGGAGGCGCTGATCCAGCGCTTTCCGGTGAACTGCGCGACCGCGCCGCTGCCTGCGGAAAGCGAATTTGGCAGCCGCGCCGACGAATTTGCCGCATGGGTCAATGCCGCCGCCGTCCTGAGCGTGCTCGGCCGCAATCTGGATGCGCTGGATGCCAGCGACAAGGCGCTGGCAATTTTTCCCGGCAGCGTCGCCGCTCATCTGGCGCGGGCGGGAGCGCTCACAGGAATGCAACGCGGAAGCGAGGCGGAAAAAGAATTGCTGACCGCGATTGCGCTCAGCCCCAGCGAGTACACTTGGTCCGACCTGGCTAATTTCTACCGCAGGGAAGGCCACGGCAGCGACGCGATCGTGGCCATGAGAAAAGCGGTGGAATTGCAAGCTGATCCGCAGGCAACGCTGGTGCAGCTGGGCTATTATGCGCTCAACAGCGGGCATCCGGACGACGCTTTGGCGGCCTTCGACGAAGCTTGGCGCAGCGCTTCCGCGCAGGATAGGAAGTCAACCGGCATGGACTCGTTTGCCTACAACGTGGCGACTGGCAAGGCAGAAGCCTGGAGCAAGATCGGGGATCCAAAGCAGGCTGTTTTCTTTCAGGAGCAGGCGGTGCAGATTGCTCCTGATGTGCGCGAGTCATGGCTCAATTTGGCCGAGATGTATCAATCACAGGGCCGCTCCGCCGATGCGGAGCGCGCTAAGGCGCACGCAGCCAGCCTGGCAGACGACCAGAGCCGCTAGGCCTACGACGCTCGTTCCAAGACCGGAAATTGTCGCCGGCGTGTTTGCCCGAGCATCCGATAATGTTATGGCCATGAACGAGAAGTCCCGCCCGCGAGTGGTCATCGTAGGAGGCGGGTTTGGCGGTCTGAAGGCTGCCGAATCGCTGGCCCGGCTGCCGGTCCGGATCACGCTGGTTGATCGCAGCAATCATCACACCTTTCAGCCGCTGCTTTACCAGGTCGCGACGGCCGGGATATCGCCGGCGGAGATCGCCGCTCCCATCCGTGAGATCCTTCGTAAACACGAAAACGTCGAGGTGCTGCTGGGCGAGGCGCAGGGCTTTGATCTTCCACGCCGCACCCTCCAGGCCCACGGCTTCGAGCTGGGCTACGACTACCTCATCGTTGCCGCCGGCGCCACACATGCCTACTTCGGGCACGATGAGTGGGAGCCGTTCGCGCCTGGCCTGAAGACCATTGAAGACGCGCTGGAGATGCGCCGCCGCATTCTGCTTGCGTACGAGCTGGCTGAGCGCGAGGCTGCGCTAACCGGAACTCATCGGCCGCTGAACTTCATTGTGGTGGGTGCGGGGCCAACGGGTGTGGAACTGGCGGGAACACTGGCCGAAATCGCGCGCAAGTCGCTGGCCGAGAACTTCCGCAATATCGATCCCGCGAAAACGCGTGTCCTGTTGCTGGAGGCTAGCCCGTCGATTCTAAGCGCCTATCCCGAAGACCTGCGCCGCAGCGCGGTGAAGCAGCTGGAACATCTTGGGGTTGAAGTCCGGACGAACTCGCCTGTGAGCGATGTGCGTTCGGGTCAGGTTTCAGTCGGTGAGGAAATATTGCCGGCCGAGGTGGTGCTGTGGGCCGCGGGAGTTTCTGCGTCGCCGCTCGGCCGCGCATTAGGAGTGCCCGTCGATCGTGCCGGACGGGTTTTCGTCGAGCCCGATCTCAGCATTCCCGGACATCGCGAGGTATTCGTCATTGGCGACCTGGCCACCATGAGGGACAAGAATGGCAATCTCCTGCCCGGCGTTGCGCCGGTAGCCATGCAACAAGGCAAGTTTATCGCCGTCAAATCGCGGCCGACCTCGATGGAAAGTCTCGCGAGGCCTTTCATTATCTCGACAAGGGGTCGCTCGCCACGATCGGGCGCGCTGCCGCCATTGCACAATTTGGGAAGGTCCACCTCTCCGGCTTCATTGCCTGGGTAACATGGTTGTTCGTCCACATCCTTTTCCTGGTCGGATTCCGTAACCGCATCCTGGTGATGATTCAGTGGGCCTGGAGTTATCTCACGTACGAACGGGGCGCCCGATTAATTACCGGCGAAGCGCGCGTGGTGCCGGTGTCATCGATAGAGTACGCCGAGGAGGCGAGATCGTCTCGGGACGCGTTGGATGGGGATGTGCGAGAATTGCCGCCAATGGGCAAACGTAGCGCGTGAGGACAACACGCTGGTTTCGCGATCCTGTGTTCCTGCTGGCTCTCGCAGCGGGCCTGATTGCGTTCGTCGTGCAATCCGGAGAGCTGGGCACTGCCGACACGCAACACCGGCTTCAATCCGCCCATTCCTTGTGGACTTCGGAGCCGCCGGTTTTTGCGCAGGAGTATCCCGAATTCGGCGTGCATGGGCGCGGGGACAAGCTGCAGAGCTGGTATGGCATTGGGCAGTCATTGCTCTTGCTGCCGGCGGACGTGATCGGCAGCGGGCTGGAGCGGCTTCCAGTTTTCGCCAATTACAACGGAAACGATCCCAGCGTAAAGAACATATTCGTCAGCTATACCATCAACATTCTGGTCACGGTGCTGACGACGCTGATTTGCTTCCGCTTTCTGCGGCAATTGAACTTTGACGTGAAATATTCCGTCGCGGGCGTTTTATCTCTCCTGGTGTTGACCACGCATCTCCATTACACGCAGAACCTGATGGAGAACAACTACATCTTTTTGCTGACGCTCATCGGGCTGTCCTACCAGTACGAGTGGGTTTGCACTGATAATCGGCACGCCTTGCTGATTGGCTCGGTGGCCTTCGGGCTCAATCTGCTTACACGGCTCACAACAGGAATCGATCTCCTGGCGGGTGCGCTTTTTGTCCTGCTTGTGTTGTGGTTCGAAGGCCAGCGTGGCAGCGCGCTGTGGAAACGCGCCCGGAGTTATATTGCGGTTGCTCTTCCTGTGTACCTGCTTTTCGGATTGATCGATCGCCTCTATCAGTACTATCGCTTTGGATCGTTTTTCAATACTTATGTGAGCATAGTCGCACGCGAAGCCCGGCAGCGAGAACCGACCCTGCCCGTTGGCTATCCATGGGAGACGCCTTTCCACGTTGGATTCTTCGGGGCACTGTTCTCGCCCGAAAAGTCGATCTTTCTCTTCGATCCGCTGCTGGTCCTGATGATTCTGCTTACCGCCGTGGCCTGGAGAAGGTTCAGCCCCGCCGTCAAGGCTTACGTGATCAGTGGATTCCTGTTGTTACTGGCTTACATCAGCTTCTATGCTCGCTATACGGTTTGGAGCGGTGACTTCGCCTGGGGCGACCGCTACGTCTCGACCAGCGCTGAACTGGCGGCGCTGCTGGCGATCCCGCTGCTGCTGCGTTATCGCGACGCGGTGGGAAATATAGTCTGGAGCCTGGGTATTGCGCTGTGCATCCTCAGTGCGGTGGTCCAGGTCTCGTCGCTGGCCTTTTGGTTGCCACTCGAGATCTACCAGATGGAGACCGTTGGCCATCCGACCTTCGTGATCGCCTTGCGCCTGACCAACATCGTTGCGTTCGCGCTGGGAAAGGTGAAGGCCTGGGGCCTGGACACCTACGCCATGCATTGGGACCCATGGGACTACGTCCACATCACGACATGGAATTTTCTGCCCTTCCTGCTGAAGCGAGTCGGCGCCGCGCCGGCGTGGGTTGTACGTATCGTTTTCGTACTGTGGACGCTGAGTCTCGCAACTTTGGCGGCGGTGCTGTGGCGACTGCGCAAGGTTCTTTCGCGGCTGGATGCGGCCTGAGCGATGCCCGCGATGCCGATTTTCTGCGCCGTGTCTTGCCGGCGTGCCGTATATTGCGAACATCGGCGGGTCACACAGGCTGGCGACTGCTGTCACATCCAAGCGGAGGCGCCGCAGATATGCTGTTGCGATGGCAAGCATGATTAAGAGCCCTATTGTCATGAGCGTTGGCCACACTTTGCTGGCGGCAGCGCTTCTCTCTGGAGCTGCGGTCGCCGACAGCAGGGTGTCGGCGCCACAATTCACGGCCCGGACACTGGATGGCCAAACGGTCAGCAGCAGCTCGCTGAGCGGCAGTGTCGTCCTGCTGCAATTCTGGACTTCGTGGTGCCCGGTTTGCCGTCACGACCAGCCCGCCGTGGACAGGATTGCGGCTGAGTTCGGCAGCAGTGGATTGGTTGTGCTGGCGGTGGATGATGGCGAGTCAGAGGCGGTTGTCAGGAAATATCTGCAAGCTAATCCGCGATCATGCCCGGTCGTGGTCAGCGATGGTCACAGCCTCGCCGCGCGCTTTGGAGTTCATGGCTACCCGCATTACGTAGTGATCGACCGCAACGGCAACATCGCGGCCAGCAGAAGCGGCGGCGGCGGAGAAGCCTACCTGCGTTACCTGCTAGGAAGCGCCGGACTGCCGGCCAAGTCCGAGACCGTGAGGGCGGGCAATCGCCCAGCCGCTGCCGGCGCGGGTGTACCGCAGTGGATCAATGTGCCAGCAATGCAGAGCGCGGTTGCGGCGAAGCCTACGCCGAAAACAGTTTTTGTGTTTGTGAACGGCGATCGGCTTGAGGCGGACCATTACGTGCTCCATGCAACCTTCCTGCATGTGACCGCTGAGGGACAGGACCGCAGCATCCCACTCAGCGCGCTGGACATTCCGAAAACTATCGCGGTGAATCGCAAGCGTGGAATTAATCTTAAAATACCCACCAGCGGAAGCGAGGTGTTCTTAGCTTTCTGAGACCTTCTTCGTTCGCCCGTGCCCGACCCTTCTGCCACGGGTTGTCGGCTTTCCTTAGTGGCATTGATCCAAAAAAAAGGGCGCGCCATCGCTGACGCGCCTGCATTACGACATAGCCGAGTTTCTATCCGACGCTGGCAACCGCACTGGCCAGGCGTGCAGCCTCGGGGATCGCGCTATCCTGAGCATCCACCACGGCAATGGTCGTGATGTTGACGACTTCTTCTACTTCGGCGCCGCGCTGCAGCAGATGGACCGGCTTCGCCATGCCAGCCAGGATTGGACCCACTGTCTCTGCCCCGCCAATCGAGCCCAACAACTTGCAAGCGATGTTGCAGGATTGCAGATCGGGGAAGATCAGCACATTGGCCCCGCCTTTCAACGTGGAGAAGGGGAACGCCGCTTCCAGCTTCTTGGCGCTGACCGCGACATTGCCCTGCACCTCGCCGTCGATGATGAGGGTTGGGTCGGCGTAACGGGCCAACTCGGCCGCGCGCCGCACTTTATCGCACAGCGGATGCTTGGTGCTCCCAAAGCTGGAGAAGGACAGCATGGCCACGCGCGGTTCGACCTCGAAACGCCGCGCTTCTTGTGCGGCACAGAGTGCGATCTCCGCCAGGTCTTCCGCGGTCGGTTCAATGTTGACCGTGGCGTCGGCCAGGAAGTACAAGTCGCCGGTGCGAGTGATGATGATGTACATGCCGGAGACCTTGTGAATTCCCTCGCGCGCCCCGATGACCTGCAAGGCCGGACGAATGGTGTCCGGATAATTCTGCGTGACGCCGGATACAAGCGCGTCCGCATCGCCCATGCGGACCATCATGGAGCCGAAGATGTTGCGGTCGTTCATGAGTTCATCGGCTGCGCCGAGCGTGACTCCACGCCGCTGCCGTAGCCGGTAGTACTCGTTGACGTATTCCTGCCGGCGCGGTGCAGTCTCGGGCTCGATGATCGTGATGCCAGTGAGAGCAAGTCCCAGGTCGGCGGCCACTCGCTGGATTTCGTTGGTGCGGCCCAGCAGAATGGGAATCGCAATCTTCTCTTCGATCAGCACATGGCAGGCGCGCAGGATCTTCTGGTGATTGCCCTCAGGGAAGACCACACGCTTGGGATTGGCCTGAGCCTTGTGGATCATCAAGCGCATCAGTTCATGCGCTTTGCCCAGCCGCTTCTCGAGCTGCTCGCGGTACTCGGCAATGTTCACCGGACTCTGCGCGACGCCGGTCTCCATGGCCGCTTTAGCCACAGCTGACGCTTCCCAGACCAGAACGCGGGGATCGAACGGCTTGGGAATGATGTAGTCCTCGCCGTACTTCAGGCTCTCGACGCCATAAGCGCGGCAGACGGAGTCGGGAACATCCTCCTTGGCCAAGGCCGCGAGAGCATAAGTTGCCGCCAGCTTCATTTCCTCGTTGATGGTGGTGGCGTGAACGTCGAGGGCGCCGCGGAAGATGAACGGGAATCCGAGAACATTATTGACCTGATTGGGATAATCGGAGCGGCCGGTCGCCATGATGATGTCGTCACGGACGGCGCGCGCTTCCTCGTACGTGATTTCCGGATCAGGATTCGCCATGGCGAAGACGACAGGACGCGGTGCCAGCGAGGCAATCATTTCCGGCGTGAAAGCGCCTTTCTTGGAGAGACCGAGCAGGCAATCAGCGCCCTTGACGGCATCAGCCAGGGTGCGCGCCGTGGTCTCTTTGGCGAAGCGCTCCTTGTAAGGATTCATGCCTTCTTTGCGGCCTTTGTACACGACGCCTTTGGTGTCGACCATCGTAATGTTCTCGCGCTTCACACCCATGCAGATGTAGTGCTCGGCACAGGCAATACCGGAGGCGCCAGCGCCATTGACCACAACCTTGATCTGATCGAGGCGTTTTCCAGTCAGCTCCACGGCGTTCGCCAAGGCTGCGCCTGAGATGATCGCAGTTCCATGCTGATCATCGTGGAAGACGGGAATCTTCATCGTCTTCTTTAAGGTTTCCTCGATGTAAAAGCACTCCGGAGCCTTGATGTCTTCCAGGTTGATGCCGCCGAAGGTGGGCTCCAGCAACTGACAGGCTTTGATGATCTCGTCGGGATTCTTGGTATCCAACTCGATGTCGAAGACGTCGATGTCGGCGAATCTTTTGAACAGGACGCCTTTGCCTTCCATCACAGGCTTACCAGCGAGCGCGCCGATATCGCCGAGTCCGAGCACGGCTGTACCGTTGGTCACAACGGCGACGAGGTTGCCCTTTGCCGTGTACTTGTATGCGTCTTGCGGGTTCTTCTCGATCTCGAGGCAGGGATCGGCTACGCCAGGAGTGTAGGCGAGACTTAGATCGCGCTGTGTACGACAAGGCTTGGTGGAAACGACCTCCACCTTTCCTGGGCGTGGCTTACTGTGATAGTCGAGAGCATCCTGCTTAGTGATGGCCATGATAACCTCCGAATGAACTTGATGAATGTGGGTCGCGTGTGAGCACAATCGCCAGGGCGCGGTTACAGTCGCGGCAGCTTATGGGTCTTAGCGCGAAATAAAAGGGCAAGAATCGTGCCTCTTCTTGCGAACCCACGCGAACTCTCTCTGGAAGCCGGAATCCGGCCGCCTGTAATTGAGCATGGGCCTTGCCAGCCTGGCATTAAAGTGCGGGAGTCACACGGAGATGTGAGGCTTGTCACTTGCGAGGTCAGCATGGAAGGAATTCGAAACGCTCAGGGAATGAGAGCGATCCGGCCCTGGCAAGTTTGAGTGCTATCGACGGCCGCGGAACAGGGTCGCTGCTTCCGGCTCCGGTTCAGGCCCGGCGAGGTCTTAACTCCGGAGCCGGTGCAGGCTTCCGCGGAACTTGAAAAAGGCTTGCCATCCGGGCAACAAAATGACTGCTTCAAAGGCCTGAGCTCCCGGGCAAGTGAAAAGTCAGCAGCGCTGCTCTGTTTTGCAGCTTAAGACTCGAAACTGATTCCTAGTCCCCACATCTCGCGCATTCGCTGAATGTCATGTTCGCTGCCTTGCACTTTGTTTTACGTTTCCAGTCGAAGAAAAGTTCAGCATAGGATTTCGTGATGTAATCCTCGGACGCAATCCCCAACGCCCGCGCGGTGCGATCGATCCAGCGCGACTTGCCTTCAATCTCGGCGATATCGCCGATGGGAGTGTGATCGAGGACGACATGACCCTCGTCGTCGCTCCATTCCGACCGAAACTTCTCGTAGACGAAACAGGGCGAAAAGCCGAGCGCTCGCAGCAGGGCATCCATGGCCTTGCCATCGGCCACGGCAGTCTCCAATTCGCCGCGCGACTTGTGGCGTCCCAGCTTGCCTTTCGCCTTATGCGTGAGCTTCCACGTGTCGCCGTACTTTCGTACGCGCAGCAACTCGCCTTTGCGGCGCAGCTTCTGGCCGGGCAGATCGTAGAGCGTGTTGACCTCGTGCGTTGACGGAGTCTGGCAGCGGAAGCCGAGCTCGCGAAGTCTGTTCTCCAGCGCTTTCAGGTCAGGGACGATGAACTTGATTTCGATTTCCTGCGGGGTGGTCATGAGGGAAGTGTAATGGAGGGTGCCGGCTGTCAGCTATCAGCCGTCGGCTTACTGATCAAATCGGTGCCCGTTGGAGGGGTGAAGGAGCATCCTCCGCCGCTCTCGCTGGAGAGAGGTTTAGCTGAGGGCTGAAAGCTGATAGCTGACGGCTCGTCTAGTTTTCCCGCTCGACGACGAACTCCGGGACCCAAAGCAGCACGCGTTTGATCTCGGAGTCGGGGAAGGTGCAGATGGCTTCGCGCGCCTTGTTGGAGAACTCGACAGCCCGCGCATAGGCTGCGTCGATGGAGCCATGACGGTTCAGAATGGCGACAATATCGGCCGGAGTGATGCCGTTAAAGCCGCCGTTGCTCAGCACAGATTCGATGGCCCTGCGCTCTTCGGCACTGCACCGCTCCAGCGCATGCAGGACGGCCATGGTGGCTTTGCCCTCGCGTAGATCGTTGGCCACCGGCTTGCCCAGAACTTCTTCCGACGCGGTCAGGTCGAGCACGTCATCGACAATCTGAAAAGCCATGCCAAGATTGCGGCCGTAGTCGGCGAGGCGATGCTGGTCAGCATCACTGGCTCCGGCGAGAATCCCGCCCAGCTTCATGCACACCGAGAAGAGGCATGCCGTCTTGCGATAGATAAGCTCGAAGTGCTCGTCCAGAGAGATGGTCTTGCCCAGCCGTTCGATCTGGAGCAATTCGCCCTCAACCATGGCCTGCGTCAGGTCGATGAGCGCGTCGAGGATGGCGAAGTTGCGCTCCTGCACCGCGATCTTGAAGGCCTGCATGTAGAGCCAGTCGCCGGCCAGCACGCACTTGGCGTTGCCCCACTGGGTGTTGGCCGCGGGACGCCCGCGGCGCGTCTGGGCTTCATCGATGATGTCGTCGTGCACCAGGGTCGCGGTATGAATGATCTCGACCACCGCGCCCAACTTGATTGCGCCCTGGCCGCTGTAGCTCATCAGCTTGGCGGAGAGCAGCAGCAGGGCGGGGCGCAGGCGCTTGCCGCCGCCGGCGCGCAGATATTCGCCGATCTCGGTTATGGCCCGCACGCCCGAGACCGTGTCGCGGCCGAACTCGCGCTCGATGGCGGCGAGGTCGTCGTGCAATAGGTCGAAAATTTCCTTGGCGTTACGGATTACGGTCTTCAAACGTTCGTACCTCTAGTTAACGAGCGCGGATTCTTGCCTGTCGAAATTGGTATTCACCACGGAAGCACGGAACTCGCGGAAGGAATCATGTCAGAAATCAAAAACGCAAAGAAACTTCCGTGCTTCCGTGGTGCTCCCATCTTTAATTGCTTCGGTAGTTCGTGAACTGCATATCGATGCCGAAATCCTGTTGCTTCAGCAGGGCAATGATTTCCTGAAGTGTATCGCGGTCTTTGCCGCTGACGCGAACCAAATCGCCCTGAATGGCGGCCTGTACCTTCTTCTTCGAGTTCTTGATGAGCTTGACGATCTCGCGCGATTTCTCGATGGGAATGCCCTGCTGCATGGTGATGCGCTGGCGCACGGTGGAACCGGCAGCAGCCTCGATGGCGCCGTAGGTGAGCGCCTTCAGCGGCACGCTGCGCTTTACCAGCTTGCTTTGCAGAACGTCGTTGACGGCCTTCAGCTTGAACTCGTCGGCCGAGGTGAGCACCAGCGCTTCCTTATCGTCGATCTGGATGTCGGACTTCGAGTCCTTCAGGTCGTAACGGGTGTGGACTTCCTTCAGCGCCTGCTGGATGGCGTTGGAGACCTCTTGCAGGTCGACTTTGCTGACGATGTCGAATGATTCAGCCATAAGCATCAAGTGTAACAAGAGAGGCAGGCGAGCCTACAACTTCAGGCGCGACGACGCACTATCGGGCAGGAGATCGTAGCACTTTATTCCTGCTTTGCGAGCTGGAAGAACCTGTAGAAGTTTTGCGAAGTCTGGCGGCCGATGTCTTGGCGCGAGACTCCACGCAGTTCGCCGATCTGGCGGGCGACTTCGACGACGAAGGCCGGCTCGTTGCGTTTGCCGCGATGGGGGAGGGGCGCAAGGTATGGCGAGTCGGTTTCGATGAAGATACGGTCGAGCGGAGCCACGGCAGCCGCCTCGCGGATATTCTGCGCTTTAGGATATGTGATGTTGCCGGCGAACGACAGGACGAAGCCGAGGCCAAGCGCGGCGTGGGCGTGATCGACGGTGCCGGTGAAGCAGTGCAGTACGCCGGCGAGACCGCTGCCGGCCCAGTGCTCGCGAATCAGGCGCAAGACGTCGTCCCAGGCATTCTCGCTGTTGTCCGACGGGCGACAGTGAATGACGATAGGCAGCTTGGCCGCTTGCGCCATCTCCATCTGTTGCAAGAAGACGCGCTGCTGCACGTCGCGCGGCGAGTGATCGTAGAAGTAGTCGAGACCGATCTCGCCCCAGGCGATCACCTTGGGATCGTGGGCGAGCCGTTCGAGTTCGTCGAAGTCCGCCTGCGTGGCCAGCGCAGCTTCGTGCGGATGGATGCCGACCGTCGCGTAGACGCCCTGGTTTTCATGAGCCAGTTTGATGGCGCAGTCGAGCGTGCCCGTGCCGGGGCCATCGCCATTGCCGATGGCGAGCATGGTCGTGACCCCGGCTGCCTTGGCGCGGGCAAAGACATCGGCGCGGTCAGCGTCAAAGCGTTTGTTCTCGAGATGGCAGTGAGAGTCGGTGAACATGATTATGATTGAGGTAGCTTGATTCGTATCAGGGCACGACTTAAGTCGTGCCGCAAAACCGCCGTTTCTGAGAAGAGTCCCGTAGGGACGGCACAGAGCCTTGAATCAACCCACGGGGGCTAAAGCCCAACCTATGGGAGCGCCGCTTCAGCACGGCTGAAGCCGTGCTGATACAAACCCGTGTTCAAGGCAACCCGACAGGGCAACTGACACAGGCCAACATCAACTACATGCCAAGCATCCTCTATACCGTCTCCAGCTCTTCTTCCAGCAACTGCTTATTGTAAAGATCGGTGTAATAGCCGCTGCGCTCGATCAGTTCGTCGTGCGTGCCCAACTCGACAATCTCACCATCATGCAAAACGGCGATGCGGTCGGCGTTGCGCACAGTTGAGACGCGGTGCGAGATGAAGATGGTCGTGCGCCCCTGCATGATTTCGCGCAAGTGATTCAGAATTCGGTCCTCCGTCTGCGTGTCAACGCTGGCCAGCGCATCGTCGAGGACCAGGATTCGCGGATTGCGAATCAGCGCGCGAGCGATGGCGGTGCGCTGCTTCTGGCCGCCGGACAGCGTCAAGCCGCGCTCTCCTACCAGCGTTTTGTAGCCGTCAGGAAAGCCCTCGATCTCGGCGGCAATGTTGGCGGCTTCGGCGGCGCGGCGAACTTCTTCGTCGGAGGCATCTTCGGCGCCGAAGGCAATGTTGTCGCGGATGGTGTCGCTGAAGAGGAACGTTTCCTGTGGAACGAAGCCGATGTTGCGCCGCAAGACCGCGAGAGGAAATTCGCGGATGGGGCGGCCGTCGATCAGCACCATACCGGGGTCGGCGTCATAAATGCGCGGAATCAGAGACACCAGCGTGGACTTGCCCGATCCCGTCGGACCGACGATGGCCAGGCTGGTGCCCGCGGGCACGCGGAGGTTGACCTTCTTCAACACTTCTTCATCGCCATGGGCCCTGCCATCGCCGCCCTCGGCAGCCAGCAGAGTGCTTCCATAGCGGAAGCTGAGGTTACGGAATTCGATATCACCACGGACTTCGGTGGGGACGTGAGTCCCTGGAACCGCTGCGTCGGTGATCTCCGGCTGTTCCGACATGATGTTGTGAATCCGGCCCATTGAGGCCGTGCCGCGCTGGAAGAGGTTAATGACCCAGCCCAACGCGATGATCGGCCAGGTGAGCTGCACCATGTAGGTGTTGAAAGCCACGAAGCTGCCCACAGTGATGCGATGGAGAATGACCTCACGGCCGCCAACAAACAGCACGATCACGATAGCCACGCCGAGCAGCGTCTCCAGCGTCGGCCACAACATGCCCATCAGCCGCACCAGTTTCAGGCTGCGCGCAATGTACTCCGTATTGTCGCGCTCGAAGTTCTCGATCTCGGCTTCTTCCTGAACATAGGCGCGTATCAGGCGGGCGCCGGCAAAGTTCTCCTGGGCGCGGGCGGAGATGTCGGAGAACATGGCCTGAATGCGCTCAAAGCGCTCGTGGATCCTGCGCCCAAAGTACTGTACGACGATGCTGATAACGGGCAACGGCGCGAACGCAAAAATCGTCAGCCGGGGGCTGATGGAGAGCATGAACACCAACGCTCCCGCGGTAAACACCACGGTATTGGCGGTGTACATGATTCCCGGGCCGACCAACATGCGCACGGCGTTGAGGTCGTTGGTGGCGCGGGCCATGATGTCGCCGGTGCGAGTGCGCTGATAGAAGCTGTAGGAGAGCCGCTCCAGATGAGTGAAGAGATCGTTACGCAGGTCGAATTCGATTTCGCGCGAGACCCCGATCATGATCCAGCGAGTGAGAAATTGGAAAATGGCCTTGACGCCGGAGATCGCCAGCAGCAGGAGGGAGTAGGTCAACAGTTTGTGGCGGGTGACGCCCTGGTTCAGATCATCGATAGCGCGGCGAATGACTAACGGGAAGAGAATCCAGACCCCGTTGTTAAACAGCACGCAAACCGCGCCAATGACGTAGGTGGCGCGGTACTTGCGAAGATAAGGAAACAGAGGGCGGAGGTTCTTGAACATTAGCAGTCAGCGATCAGCTCTCAGCCAAACGGCCGGCGGTAGAGCTGGGTTGATTTTAGCTCCATATAGATGGTGGGGACTCAGTTCCGGATTCCGGACGGCTTCTACGTCGGCACCCGCAGAAGCAAGTATCCTCCGGCAAATGCGAAGATGAAATCCGGCGCCCAGGCGGCCAGCATGGGGGGAAGCTGGTTGGCATTGCCCATGGCTTCGAACAATCCTGCCGTCACCCAATAAACCAGCGCGATTCCCAAGGCTACGGCCACACCCACCAGCGCGCCGCCGCGACGGCCAGAGGCGGAGAAGGGAATCGCCAGAATCGCCATGACCAGCGTGATCAGCGGGAAGGCAATCTTCTTCTGCAACTGCACTTTCAGGCGCACAGTGTCGAAGCCGCTTTGCTGCAGGTCCTCGATATACCGGCGCAGCTCGTCGTAGCTCATCTCCGATGATTGCTTCACTTCCTTCTTGAAATAGCCCGGATTCTCGTGCAGCTCGTTGAAGGTGGCGACATCGAAAGTCTGGTAGTCCTGGATCGAGGCCCCGTTCAGCGTGCGCACCCACCCCTGCTCGAACACCCATTTCTGCAGATGGTCCTCCCAGTGCGCGTGTTCGGCATAGATGCGGCGGGTCAGCTGGAAGTTGTCGGGATCGAACTCAAAGATGGAGATGCCGCCGAAGTGGTCCTGGTCGGGATCGAAGACGCGGTAGTAGTAGATTTCGTTGTTCTGTCCGAAAATCCATTTGCGACCGGCCTGAAGGTAAGTCTGCGGCGGCTTGCCCTTGATTTCGTTGCGCAGGATTTCCTGCTGCCGGTTGGTGTGCGGAATGTAGGCCTGATCGAAGAGGAACAGGGCGCCGGCGAAGATCCCACAGAGGACGACGACCGGCAGCGTGGCGCGATAGACACTGAAGCCGCTGGCTTTCATGGCCACCAATTCGCTGGACTTGTCCATCAGGCCAAAGGTAATGAGTACGCCCAGCAGCACCGCCATGGGCGCCATCAGGTAGATCATCGATGGGCTCAGGTTCCAGAGGTACTCGGCGACCGTGACCAGCGGCACCTTGTTGCGCACGATGTCAGTGAGGAGCTCGAAGAAGGTAAACACCAGAGCCAGGACAAGAAACGTCGTCAGGATGAGGCTTAGATACAAGGTGAAGTCGCGCAGGATCATGTCATCCAGGATGAGCGGAAAGCGAGCGCTGAAACGATGGCGGTGGAGAGCAGATTCCGTCGTTGCTTTGCGCCCTCTGGCGAGTCTGCGGTCAGCTCCCAGCGACTGCAGCTTCTGGAGCAGCAATTTCCAGCCTGCGGTCAGATTCGCGATCTCAATGGGCATGCGGTCGACCCGCCACAGCAGAAACAGTCCGCAGAGAAAGAAAAAGATGTTGCCCATCCAGGCCCCCAGCCAAGGTGACATCTTTCCCTGGCGCGCCATCTGCACGCCGACCATGGAGAAGAAGTAATACACCACGACCAGCAGAATGGTGAGCACAAAGCCGGTGCTCTTGCCGCCTTTGCGCGCCGACAGCCCCAGCGGAATTCCGACCATAGCCAGGACCAGACAGGCCGTCGGCAAAGCGAACCTGCGCTGGAACTCGATCTCGTAGTAGCGAGCTTTAAGCAGGCTGTAGTTGTAGGTGCCCGAATCCGAATTGCGGGCGCTTTCCGCCGCCTTGCGCTCGCGAGCTGCGTTGCGCAGCAGGCTGTGCAAGTCGAGCTCGGCCACCGGGAGCAGGTCATGCGGGCGGGTTTCGTCGTTTGGTACGGCGATGGGGATCTCGGTGTTATCGAAGGTCGTGATGGAGTACTGGTCCTTGACCTTGGGAATGGTCTCCTGCTGGGTCCCATCCTCCAGGTGAAAGCGCAGTTTGTCGGGAGCATCGCTCAGCAGGGCGCCGCGCTGGGCCAGCGTAATCTTGGGCGACGCGGGATCGGAAATGTCCGCCAGAAACACCCCTCGCCACAGCGCCTGACCCTTGGAGGGAATCGAGTCCTGCACATACAGGACGATGTTCTTGAAATCTTCGTAAAACACGCGGGGTTCGATCTCAAACGATGCCTGCGAAGACCGGAGGTGCTCCTGAAGATGGCCGAGGGCAGTGGCCGACTGGGGAGCCAGATAGATGCTGTTCGTCATGCCCAGCAGCCACGCGGTGATGGCGAAGATGGAGACGGCGCGAATGAACATCCCCACGCCCATGCCGCTGGAACGAATGGCCGTGACTTCGCTGTCAGCAGCCATGCGGCTGAGTCCCACCAGAATGCCGACCAGAACGCCCATGGGGAGGGTGATGGTGAAGGTCGCAGGCAGCGTGAACAGGAAGATCTCGGCGACGCTGGGCAAGGGAGCGCTGTTGCGGACAACCAACTCCAACAGGCGACCCAGGTCGCGCATGAAGATAATGAAGGTGAACAGCGCAATGCCGATGAGGGCGTGCGAGCCAATCTCCTTCAGGATGTAACGGGTCAGGATGCGCACAACCGACTAGTTTACCGGAAGGACCTGTCGGGCCGCGACCATCGAACGCGCAGGATATTCACCACGGAAGCACGGAGCCGACTAGATAAAGAAAAAAGAAAATCCCTGCCTGCTCCCCGTGCCTCAATCACTGCTTCAACACCACCATCGCCAGCGGCGGCAGGGTCAGCAGCAGCGAGTTATCGAAGCCGTGGCAGGCGACAGCTTCCGTCGTTCGCCCTCCCAGGTTGCCTTCATCCGTGCCGCCGTAGGCTGCTGCATTGCTGTTCAGCACTTCGCGCCAGTGGCCCTCGTGAGGGACGCCGATCCGGTATCCGTGCCGGGGCACGGGAGTGAAGTTACAGGCCATCACCAGCGGCCCGGTGCCATCTTTGGTCAGGCGCATGTAGGTTAGGACGGAGTTGTCGGAATCGTCAGCGTCGATCCAGCGCCAGCCATCAGGGTTGAAATCCGTCTCGTAGAGCGCCGGTTCATTGCGGTAGAGCGTGTTCAGATCGCGCACCCAGCGCTGCACTCCCTGGTGCTCTGCGAAGCTGAGCGCGTGCCAGTCGAGACTGCCGTCGTGGTTCCATTCGCTCCATTGGGCAAACTCACAGCCCATGAACAACAGCTTCTTGCCCGGCTGGGTGTACATGTAGCCGAAGAGCAACCGCAGATTGGCATACTTCTGCCAATGATCTCCCGCCATTTTGCCGAACAGCGAGCCTTTGCCGTAGACGACTTCATCGTGGGAGAGCGGCAGCACGAAGTTTTCCGTGAACGTATACAGCCCGCGGAAGGTCAGCTTGTTGTGCTGATACTTGCGATGGATTGGGTTCTTGGAGAAGTAGAGCAGCGTGTCATGCATCCAGCCCATGTCCCACTTCATGCCGAAGCCGAGCCCGCCGATGTAAGGAGGCCGGGAAACCATGGGCCACGATGTGGACTCCTCGGCGATGGTTTGAATGTCGGGAAAGTTCTCGTAGGCCTCGCGGTTCACCGCTTTCAGGAACGACACGGCGCCCAGGTTTTCGCGTCCGCCGAACTGATTGGGTATCCACTCGCCGGCTTTGCGCGAGTAGTCGAGATAAAGCATGGAGGCGATGGCATCCATGCGCAGGCCGTCGGCGTGATACCGGTCGAGCCAAAAGATCGCATTGCTGATGAGGAATGCGCGCACTTCGTTGCGATCGTAATTGAAGATGTCGGACTTCCAGTCGGGATGAAAGCCCTTGCGCGGGTCGGCATGCTCATACAGATGCGTGCCGTCAAAGAATCCCAGCCCGTGCTCGTCGGTAGGGAAGTGCGAGGGCACCCAGTCGAGGATGACGCCGATGCCGCGCTGATGCAGGTGATCGACCAGGTACATGAAATCC
>Ga0182030_10008811_pt1 | contig 20788 bp, 20 predicted proteins | sample 812S3MmetaG_FD_121299 | JGI IMG/M metagenome (GOLD analysis project Ga0182030, IMG submission 121299) | Permafrost microbial communities from Stordalen Mire, Sweden - 812S3M metaG (Illumina Assembly) | ecosystem: Environmental > Terrestrial > Soil > Wetlands > Permafrost | place: Sweden...
ACCACGTCCAGTTTGCCGTCCCCATTGAGGTCCGCGGTTGCGACGTCCAGGCCGCCCGACAGATTGCTGTAGCTTCCCCCAGCCCGAAACGTTCCATCGCCGTTGCCCAGCAGAATTCCCGTCTGGAACTGGGCCGAGTATGCCAAATCCGGTATGCCATCGCCGTTAAAGTCGCCCAGCGCGAGATAAGGGAGATAACCGCCCGTTAGCGTGAAGGTCCACGGCTGCGCAAATGTTCCATCACCGTTTCCGAGCATCACGAAAACGCTTCCACTGGATCCGCCTACGCTGGAGTACCCGCCGAACGCCAGATCAGCCTTGCCATCGCCATTGAAGTCTCCCACCGTGAGCGTGTTTGTTTCTTCGTAACCGCTGGCGATCTGCACGGCGGCCTGGAAGGCGCCATCGCCGTTGCCCAGCAGGACGTAAATGACCTTGTCGAAGGAGACCGCGAGGTCGGGTTTCCCGTCGCCGTTAAAATCTCCCACGGTGATGCTGGTTGCCCCGCCCGAGCCCGCGGTTGTGTAGCTCGCGGGTGTTTGGAATGTGCCGTCCCCGTTGCCCAGCATCACCTCCACGCCCGTGGAAGTGCCGAGCGCGAGATCCTGCTTGCCGTCGGAATTCAGATCGCCCACGGCGACGGCGCTTTGAGCGAACGAGCCGGCGGCTTGGAATCCCTCGCCCAAAACGGTGTTCACGGTCTGCGACAGCGCCGTGGAACTGCTCGCCGAGAACGTGCTATTCCCGTTATAACGCGCTTTCAGCGACAGCGCTCCGAATGGCAGAAGAGTCGTGGTGAGAGCCGCTTTGCCGTTCGACAAAGGCTCGGTCTCCAGAATGGTGGTTCCGGCATAGAACGTGACACTGCCGGAGCCTGGATTGGGTGAGACCGTCGCGGTCAAAGTAACCGGGCTTCCAAAGACCACGGGATTCACGGAGCTGGAGAGGCTGGTGGTGGTGCCTGTTGCCCCGTGCAGCATGGCAGGGATGAGCAGGATTAGGGAATGTGCGACGTTTTTTGACATGTCAACCTTCAATCGGCTACAGCAACCCCAGCGAATCGCCCGCCGGAGGCCGCCCGCATGGTAGCGCTTCAACGGCACCGACTGCAAGACACGCCGACACATTTTTCCTCATCCTTACAAACCTATACAAATCAGATTTCTCCCGACGCCAGGCGATATAATCCTCAATCATGACCACACGCCGGCATTTTATTCAGGCGACGGCCGGGGCGGCTTTGGCTGCCCAGGCGGCCAGCGCGCAACGCACCATCTCGCCCAACGACAACGTACAGATCGCGCTCATCGGGGTGGGCGGCATGGGCTCGGGCGACGTGGAGGCTTCGTTGAAGGTGGGCGGCACGAAGCTGGTGGCGGTTTCGGACGTTTATGACGGGCGGCTGACGCACGCGAAAGAGCGGTGGGGCGCCGACGTTTTCACGTCGCGGCACTTTGAAGAAGTGCTGGCGAGACCGGACGTTGACGCGGTGATCATCGCCACGCCCGACCACTGGCATGACCGCGTCTCGATCGCCGCGATGAATGCGGGCAAGGATGTTTATTGCGAGAAGCCCATGGTGCAGCGGCTGGCGTTCGGGCCGCCCGTGATCGAGGCGCAAAAGAAGACCGGCCGCATCATGCAGGTGGGCAGCCAGCGCGTCAGTTCCATCGTTTATAAGAAGGCGCAGGATCTGTTGCGGCAAGGCGTGATCGGCGAGTTCAACATGGTGGAGGCCTGGTGGGACCGCAACTCGGCGATCGGCGCGTGGCAGTATTCGATTCCGCCCGACGCATCGACCGACACCATCGATTGGGAGCGCTTCCAGGGACGCGCGCCGCATCATGACTACGATTCGAAACGCGTCTTCCGCTGGCGCAATTATCAGGATTACGGCACGGGGGTGGCGGGCGATCTGTTCGTCCACCTGTTCAGCGGGATGCATTTTGTGATCGGCTCGATGGGACCGACGCGCGTCTATGCCACCGGCGGAACACGCTTCTGGAAAGACGGGCGCGATGTGCCGGACCTGATGCTGGCGCTTTGCGACTACCCCAAGACGGAGTCGCATCCGGCGTTCAACCTGGCGCTGCGCGTGAACTTTGAAGATGGGTCGAGCGAGAACCAAGGTTTCCGGTTTATTGGCTCGGAAGGCATCATGACCATCGGCAATGGAGTCACCGTTTCCCGGACGCCTCGGGAAGCCGAACCGGGTTACACCATCGATACCTTTGCGAACGCCACGCAGAAGGAATTCCTGAAGGACTATCGCGAGAAGTATCCCGAGCAGCGTCCCAGCGCGGATGCCATGCGGCCGGACGATGACGAGAAATTCCTGCCGCCGCCGGGGTATAGCGATCATCTGGATCACCACAAGAACTTTATTCAAGCGGTGCGGACGCGGAAGCCGGTGATTGAAGATCCCACCTTTGGATTCCGGGCGGCGGGGCCGGCGCTGCTGGCGAACCTGAGTTACTTCGAACAAAAGGAATGCAAGTGGGATCCGGTTGGTATGAAGCAGGTTTAAGATTTCGCCAGTTTCAGGAAGAACGTGGTTCCGCGTCCGGCGTTCCTGACGACAGTGATTGTTCCTCCATGAGCCTCCATGATTCGTTTGCAGATGCTCAGGCCCAGACCATAGCCGCCCGTGCTTTTCGAGCGTGACCGGTCCACGCGGAAAAACGGCTCGAAGATGCTCTCCAGATCGGACTGCGGAATTCCGGGGCCGTCGTCACTGACCCGCACGACGATGTTGTCTCCGTTTTCGCTCGTCGAAAGTTCCACCGGACGGCTATCGGGAAGCGAATATTTGAAGGCGTTTTCCAGCAGATTCCGGAGAACCGTCCGCAGCTTCTCCGCATCGATGTCCACCATGATCTCCCGCTCCGTGATGGACAGGTGGACGCCGGGCGCCCGGTCACGAAATTCGGCCGCCACCTCGCGCAGGAGAGGCAGCAGACTCTGACGCACCCTGCGGACCCCGCGGCCGTCCCGGAGCCGTTCCAGTTCGAGCAGTTCGGAAACCATTCGTTCCATCTCATTGACATCGGCGGCCATGCCGGCTCGCTGTTCGCCTTCCGGCAGAAACTCAAGGGCGAGTTTCATCCGCGTCAACGGCGAACGAAGCTCGTGGCTGACGTCGAGAAGAAGCTGATCGCGCGCCTGAACCATCCGACTCACGCGCTGCACCATCCGATTGAAGGCCTGGGTGAGCACGCCGAATTCATCGTGCGTGCGCACCGGCACTGCAATATCCAGACGCCCCGAACTCAACCCCGCCACGCCTGCATCGAGCCAGCGGACCGGACGCAGCAGCCGCCTTTGGAAGGCATAGGCGGCCAGAACCACGCCGATCATGAGGACCAGGAGGAGCCAGAGCAGCTTGGTGTGTACGCCGCGGTTGACCTGGCCGAACCTCCAGGCGAACAGATATGCGCCACCATCCGGCGCAGTCTCCGTTTCGTAGTCCATGCCTGCCGGGGTCCCTCGCAGCCTGCCGCTGCGCACATCGGCGATTGTGGGCAACCGGGTACTGGTGCTCCACGTCCCCCGGGGCCCTTCGTAACGTATTTCCACATCCAGTCGCCGGGCAGCCTGCTGCGCCGCCGCAAGGTCCGGCGAACTTGCCATAAACAGGCGAGTGTATTCATCAATCAGACGCTCCGTGGTGAAGCTCAGATGGGGGTAGATGATCAAGACAAAGAAGCCGACTACGAGCGCTAACAAGGCGAATGCCATCGCGAGCATGATGGAAACCAGCTTGACGAAAACCGAGCGGAACAATGGTTGCGGACGCTTAGTCACGCTGGCCTCCGATGAAGACGTAACCGGTTCCACGAACGGTCCGGATCATGGTAGGACGCTTGGCGTTATCGCCCAATTTTTGGCGCAGGCGGCTGACCAGCACGTCAATCGATCGGTCGAAAGCCGCCCAGTCGATCCCGCGCGTTTCATCCATCATGCGATCGCGGCTGAGAACCCTGCCCCGGTTGCGGACGAGCAGGCGGAGCAGTTCGAATTCAGCGGCGGTCAGGTCCAGATCCTCGCCGTGATGACGGGCCGAATGGGCGCCGGAGTTAATCTCCAGGTCTCCGGCGCGCAACGTCTCGCCGGCTTCCGCCGTAGCAGATCCCCGGCGCAGCACCGCCTGAATTCGGGCCACGAGCTCGCGCGGCTCAAAGGGCTTAGGCAGGTAATCGTCCGCGCCGATCTCGAGACCCACGATGCGATCCATCACGTCGCCGCGCGCAGTGAGCATGATGATGGGGACACGGCTGTTCTCGCGCACCTTGCGGCAGACTGCGAACCCGTCCATCTCCGGAAGCATGACATCGAGGACAATCAGGTCGGGTGGATCGGACTTCAAGGCGCGAAGTCCCAGTTCGGGGCGAGTGAACGCCTGTACAGCCATGCCGAACCGATCCAGATATTTCGTCAGCAAGGCGTTCAGCCGCTCGTCATCGTCGATCAGAAGAACCCGTTGAGACGGCTCGCGCGCCATAGTCACATTATTCCGCCAGAAGCGCCTGAATGGGTGGCAGCAGTGAAGCCTTGCGAGCGGGAACCCATCCGAATCCGACTCCAGTTACCGCTGCCATGGCGAGCGAAGCCACGGTTGCGTTCACCGGTACGGCGACCTTCCAATCGGTACCGAAAGCGATGGCAGCCGTTGCCACGGCTCCGAGAGCCATGCCCACAACCCAGCCGCCGAGGGCCAGCAGCACCGCTTCCAGCAGAAACTGAACGAGAATGTTGACAGGTCTTGCGCCCACCGCCATTCTGAGCCCGATCTCGCCGGTGCGCTCCTTGACCGACATCAGCATGAGCGCCAGTATCCCCACTCCTCCGACAGCGAGAGAGATCGCAGCAAGGCCGGAAGTAAACGCCGTCAGGGAATCGGCCAGTTGCTTTTGATTGGCCAACACCTGGCTCCTGTTCCGAATGACGAAATCATCGGGCTTTCCGGCCGGGTCGAGGCGATGCCGCACACGCAGCACACGGGCGATCTCTTTCTCGGCGTCTCCCATCGTTTCCTGATCCCGAACGTCCGGATCCCTAACACTAACGAAAATCGAGTTCAGCCAGGCGGCATTCAAGACGCGCCGGAGAGCGGTGCGGATGGGGATCAACACACGGTTGTCCTCGTCCGAACCATCAGCCAGCGCACCCTTTTCCGCAAGCACGCCGATCACTTCAAAAGGAATGCCTCGAATCCGCAGAGTCTGACCGCGTGCGCCAGAGCCACCGAAAAGATTCCGATCGACGCGCCATCCCAGCACGGCCACGCGCCGCGCCTTCTCGTTATCATCCTCGTCGAGGAAACGGCCCTCGCGAATTCGAAAACGGCCAACCTCCAGGTACGGAGCTGTGGTGCCCAATACAAGGGCCTTCATCGCGTTGCCGGGGACTTTTACGGTCATGTCACTCTCGAAGCCCGGCACCGCCTGCCGCACCGTATCGAGCGCCGCGATGGCCTGGCAGTCGGTGACGTTCATGGTAGTGACCACGCCTCGAATCTTCCGCGCAGCGGAACTGGCCACCTGTGCCGGCGTCACAATCAGCAGGTCTGTGCCCATGGTCTCGGTCTTCCGCAGTACCTCCTGTTGTGCGCCCGCCCCAATAGCCGAGGTTATCAGGACCGCCGCGACGCCTGCCGCGACGCTGGAAAGCGCCAGCACGCCGCGCAACTTATGAGCGAGCAGCGCCCGAATGGATGCGCCGGCGCTGCGAAACATCCTCATCGCAGGGCGTCGACAGGATGTAAGCGGGCAGCTCGCATCGCTGGAATCGTGCCGGCGAGCAGTCCCACCGCGGTTGAGGCAGCGATGCCGAACAGCAAAGTGGTAATCAACTCCACTTCGCCGAGATGCATGCGGCTGGCGGCCGCGCGCGCAGCGGCGTACCCGAGCGCGATACCGAGCGCCCCGCCTGCGATGGTTGTGGCGGCGCTTTCCACCAGGAATTGCAGGCGGATGTCGCCGATTCCCGCCCCGACCGCGCGCCTCAGGCCGATCTCCCCGGTGCGCGCGTTCACCGACACCAGCATGAGTATCGCCGAGACGAGCGCGCCTACAACCAGCGCCACGCCCGCAACCAGCGGCAAGTAGAGAAACAAAACCTTCTGAACCTGCGCCACCATGCCGCGGACTTCGGCGGGAGTGATGATCGTGAAATCGTCCGGCTCATTGGCCGCCAGTGCGTGGCGCGCGCGCAGGATGCGCCGGATTTCCGTGCTGGTCCGTTCGGCGTCGTTGGAATTGCGAAGCAGAAGCTTCGCTGACGCGATGGTATCCACATTGGTGACGCGGCGCATGAGAGTCGTAATCGGCACAAGGACCTCGTTGTCCCGATCCATGCCGTGCGGATCGGTTCCCCACGGCTCGAGGACTCCAATGACGCGGAACGGTACGGAGCCGATGCGTATCTCCGCGCCCAGCGGATCTTCACCCTTGAACAGAGTTCTTACGACTGTTTCACCGACGACTGCCACACGATCGGCAGCCTTCACGGCGGCGGCGTCAAAATACTCGCCGCGCGAAGCTTTTCGCCCCCAGACGTGCTCGCTGCGTTCCGATTCGCCCATCACGCGCGCCCTTTCCGTCACGTCGCCATGACGAACGGACCCGCCCGGAAGACCCTGTTGCGGGTCCCACGATTCGACGTTGGGGAGTTCCCTGGCAATTGCGTCGAGATCGTCGAGCTTCAGACGCGATCCCTGGCCGCGCGGGCCGCCCGCGAAATGGCCGCCTCCATCTTCGATCAGGATCGCCGAATCGCCGAACATCCTGGAGACTGTCTCAATGGTCTTGCGCTCGGCTGCCCGTCCGGCTGAGAGAACGAACGTCAGCGCGGCGACGCCCACCATGCTTCCCAACATCATGAACCCGGTGCGCAGTTTGAAACGCGCCATCGTTCGGACGCTGTGTTTGACGATCCGGATCGGGCTCATTGCGCGGCCTCCATTAAATTCTTCGGCTGGGGAACGGGCTGGTCGCTCACGATGCGCCCGTCTTCGATGCGCGCGATGCGCCCGCAATGCGCGGCCACCTCGCTATCGTGGGTGACCACAACGATTGTTCGACCGGCCTTGTTCAGAGCCTGGAAGAGCGCCATCACTTCGGATGCCGATTGCCGGTCCAGATTACCGGTCGGCTCGTCAGCCAGTAGAAGATCCGGCTCGTTGATCAGAGCGCGCGCAATGGCGACGCGCTGCTGCTGGCCCCCGGAAAGCTCCGAGGGGCGGTGATGAATCCGATCCGACAGATGGACCGCCTCCAGAGCCTTCCGGCCGAGGCCCCTCGTCGAACCACGGTCGGAATAGAGCAGCGGCAGTTCCACATTCTCCAGCGCGCTGGTTCGCGGCAAAAGGTGGAATGACTGGAAGACGAACCCGACCTTCCGGTTGCGCAGCCGTGCCTGTTGCTTCACGCTGAGGCCCGATACGTCTTCACCGTCCAGCAGATAGTGTCCGCCATCGGGCGAGTCGAGGAGCCCGAAGATGTGCATGAGCGTGGATTTTCCCGACCCGGATGCGCCGGCAATCGCCAGGAACTCGCCGCGTTGAATGCGCAGAGAGACATCGATCAGGGCGTGGACGGCTTCGCCCGTTGGGCGCGTGTAGGTCTTGTTGATGTGCTGCAACTCGATCATTATTTAATTCGCCTCCTGTTTTGTTTCTCCGGCGAGCACTTCATCGCCTTCATGCAGTCCGGTGAGAATCTCCCAGTAGTTCTCATCCCGGATACCCGTCGTCACCGGCCGCCGCTCAATGGCGTTGCCACTGTGGATCAAAACGAATCGATTCTGTTGTTCCCGGTGAACGGCTCCGACGGGAAGGGCCAACACGTTCTCGCGCCGCTTCAGATCGATGGTGACCGCGGTGGTCATCTCGGGCCGCAGAATGCAATCGGCGGGTGTCTGGAAACTCAACACCGTGATGTAGTCGACCACGTTGTCGCGGACCTCCGGCTTGGGGTAGACCGCCGTGACGCGGCCGGTGAACTCCCGCTCAGCATAAGTATCCACAGTAAAGCGGGCCTTCTGGCCAACGCGGATGCGGCCGATGTCGGTTTCATCGACATACGCCCAGACTTCCAGGCGCGACAGGTCCAGAAGAGTAACGAAAGTGGGGGCCGCGAAACTGGCCGCAACCGTTTCACCCTCTTCGGTGGAGACTGCGGAAACGACGCCACCGATAGGCGCATAGATTCGTGCGTAGCCCAACTGGGTGGATGCTTCCTCCAGATTTGCGCGCGCCTGGTTGCGCTGCTGCTGAGCCACGTCATTCGATTGCTGGGCGAGGTCGAATTCGCTTCGTGCGATCAGATGTTCCGTGCGGAGGGCGATTTTGCGGGAAAAATCGGTTTGGCTGTAGGCCACGTTGGCCTCGGCCAATTTCACGGCGGCTTCCGCGGCATCGCGTCTGGCGGTAAGCTCGCGGCTATCGAGTTCGGCGAGAAGCTGTCCTTTGTCGACGGTGTCTCCAATGCGTACGTGAAGATGGGATACAACTCCGGACACCGTGGAACCGACATTCACCTGCGCGCCAGTTTTGGGTTTGATGACGCCGGTGGCTTTGACTTCCGTACCCAGGCTGCGGCGAGTGACACGAACCACTTCGGCGCCATCGGAACCGGAGGTGCGTGGTGGGCTCCATACTCGTTTTCCCACTGCCAGGGCAGCCGCGATTGCCCCGACTACGATGCATGCAATGACGATCTTCTTCACGCCGCGCCCTCCTTACGCGCTTTCAGTTTCGGCGGCGGAGTTATCCGGGTTGTTTCGTGAATGTGAAGAAATGTAACTGGGGTGGGTCGAAGTTGTTGAGGGGCTGAGGAGAAAGTTCTGGATTCGTGGGGACCGGCGGGTGGGGCAAAGCAGAGCCACGGATGAATACGGATAGACACGGATGAAGAAAGGTCCGGGCTTGGACTTCTGAGGGACGCGAAGGAGCTCTGGGCGTCGCAATCGATCGGAGTCCACGCCACGGCGCAATCGGACCGGGGAGACCTGGAGGCGGTCGTGCGCGCCGCCACAAATGGCAAGGGGGCGGATCTGGCCTTGAACGGAGTCGGCGGCAGCATTTTCGGCCCTCTACTTGGCGCGCTCGCCCGCGGTGGCCGGATCGTAGTTTACTCCGCTGTGGGTGGCCGCGAGTTCGCCCTTGATATTCTGCCCTTCTATCGAAAGCAACTCAAGCTCTTCGGACTGGACACCCAGCCTCTCAACGCCTCGCACTGCGCCCATATCCTGACAGAGATTGGGCCGCTATTTGAGTCCGGTGCGCTCAAACCCCCGGTCATCGGCGCGAGGTACCCGCTCTCCGCGGCTGCCGAGGCGTACGGCCGTGTAGCCGCGGGAACGGGAGGAAAGATTGTTCTTCTGCCCCAGAGTGGCGAAGAGTCAGCCGGCTAAGACTCGCTCCACAGAAGCAATGCGGCCGCAAACTCCGCCGCGCACCACGATAGCGGCGAAGCGGCACTCACATCACTCCCATCTGGAAGGATGTGTTCCGGCATCAGGCCATACGCGTTTGCGTTCCTTAGCATCCAATCGATAAACTCCTTCGCCTTGGTATTCCTCCCCGACAAAGATTCGTATTGGGCGGCGGCCGCCGTCGTAAAGAAAAAGACACCGTGCCCATAGCTTGCCAGCCCCGGATCCGGAGAATCGAAATACTGCATGCCGCCTCCCAGTTTCACCGTGTTGTTCGCATAAAAACTGTTGGATAATTCAAGGTCGCGGTGATTCGGGAAGCCCCAGATCTCTCCTACATTGGCGGTAGTGTCCCAGAGATAGAGCTTCTCGCCCGAGTGGACCGCAAGACTTTCGCCATTCACTCCTTTTAGGCCAGTGAATCGAACGTCCCCATACGTCTGCCGCGAGGGATCGAACATCTGCGGGAGCGCCATCGAAATTCTCTGCGCCGCCGCGGCGTAACCCTCGGACTTCTTCGCGTTCCCGAATTCGCGAGCAATCCTCGAAGCTGTCTTCAGTGCAGCCGCGTCGATCATGTTCGTGGCCGGCAGATATCCCGTCCATTCGACAATTCCACCTTCTTCCAGCAAGCCATTCGAACTGATGTGATCCACCAGAAAGTCCGCCAGCTCATAGAGGAATTTGGCGTCCGCCAGCCACACTCCCTTCGTGCTGTGATACTGATCCAGCAGGTAAATGTAGTAGCCGTTCGAATCCCACTCCGGCTCGTCAAAGCGCGCGCCGCTGCCGGCGTCCACCGCTTTCCCGTGCGCATCATAGCGCGCATACCACTCTCCGCGCGTCTTCATCGGGACTTGCGGTTTCGCCCAAAACTCGATCACCTGCCTGGCCTCTTCGGCATGGCCGGACAACAAGAGCACTCGGGCGCACATCATCGCGTCTCGCGGATAAAGCTGCGGCATGCCGTTGGTAACGAATTGGCCCGTGATGTCCGCTGGAATCCGCCCGTTCAGTTCAGCCGATTTCACGCAGTAGAGATTACGCTTGAAAGCTTCCAGATACCTGGCAGCCTGCGGGTCACCACTCTTGAAAAGCGGCAGCTTCCCGGAATCCATCCAAGCATTCCAGTAACGTCCCGCGGCGCCCTCAAGATCCGCTTTGGCACGGAACAGACGAACCTTGGCGAGGGCCTCGTCTCTCGAATTGGCAGGGATCAGCAGAATCTCAGCTCCGGATTCGCGGCCACTCAAGCGACCTTCGATGGAAACCGTCGACTCCGTTACCGAGATCGCCGCTCCAGGGGACTTTGGTGCAATTGCCACGACGGTTCCGTTCGACCATGTGGCGATAGCCGCATTCTCAGACTCGAGAACGGAAGCGAGCGAGATGTTGTGGTCGGTCCTGATCTCTTTCCGCAACACAGCCTGAAATTCATAGCCCGCCTGGGCATCAGCGTTCACCTGGAGCACCACCGCACCCTCCGGGTGCACATAACAAAGGACCGTCTGGACTGCTCCGTTCGTTAGTTGCTTCCAGGTCTGGGTGGTGAAGAAGTTCTTCATGCCAGGCGAGCTATTTCCGGCCGGGCCGGCTCCGGACACGCGGAACGAAGTCGATGCCAGGTAGTCCGCCGTGTAGTCGTTGAAGTACAGGTGCTGGATGCCTTCCGCGTGGGTCTGTTGCTGGATACGGTCGTCATCCGAATAAACCGCGGTGAGGTGCCCGTTTCCAAGAATCGCGTAGCCTTTCCAGGGCACCTTCGAGTCGCCTTCCTGCGCCTGGCATAATAAGGCGGCAAACACACAAGTGAACAACACGGCCAACAGGCAATCCCCGGCTTTGATCGGCATGGGACGATTCTAAGTCTTCGCTATTCTGAAAGTTACATGGCGATTGCCCCCGTGAAAAAGCTGGCCAAGGCCGCTGCGGTCCCTTTTGATCGAGAAGCGCGGGTCTCCCTGGCGCTTAGCTTCATCATCGGCGCGCTGGTCGGTCTGGTGGTCGTCGCGTTCATCCTCCTGACAGGGAGACTTTCCGCGCGTATGTATCCCGTGGACAGCCCCGCCTGGCGTCGCGTGCTGACCCCCGTCATCGGCGCGGCGTTCTCCGGGTACCTGCTCTATCGGTTTTTCCCTGACGCGCGCGGTAGCGGAATTCCGCAAGCCAAATTTGCGCTCTTCATTAACGACGGCTACATTTCGCTCCGTACCGTGTGCGGGAAGTTTCTGTGCTGCTCCATTTCACTCGCCAGCGGGATCGCGCTTGGCCGGGAAGGTCCATCCGTGCAGATTGGCGCGGGCATTGCTTCCGATCTCGGCCGGCGCTTTGGTTTGAGCAAAGCCAACTTGCGCGCCGTGCTGCCCATGGGATGCGCCGCCGCGCTGGCGGCCGCATTTAACACGCCCATTGCGGCCGTGCTGTTTTCGCTTGAGGAGATTATGGGCGATCTGCACGCGCCTGTGCTGGGTTCGGTGGTGATCTCCTCGGCCACATCATGGATGGTGCTGCACCTCATCCTGGGCGATCAGGCATTGTTTCACGTTCCGGCTTATCACCTGGTCGACCCGCGGGAGTTCCTCATTTACGCCGCGCTCGGCATCGCGGGAGGGCTGGGCTCGGTGGTCTTCGTGAAGCTCCTGCTCTACCTGCGTCTATTGTTCCGGAAACTGCCGCGCGCCACGGTGTGGGTCCAGCCTGCCATCGGCGGACTTGTGGTGGGGTTGATGGCGCTCTACCGTCCCGAGGTGATGGGCGTTGGCTATGACTACGTGGAGCGCGTGCTGGGTGGGGACCTCGCATTGCAAACCGTCACCATGCTGATCGTGCTCAAGATCATCGCGACGGCCACATGCTATTCGTCGGGGAACGCCGGCGGCATCTTTGGCCCTGCTTTATTCATCGGCGCCATGATCGGTGGCGCGCTGGGCTCCGTGGCCCATCACATGTTTCCCGCAATCACGGCCGGACCGGGGGCTTACGCGCTGGTGGGCATGGGCGCTGCCTTCGCCGGCATCATCCGCACCCCGCTGACGTCCGTGCTCATGATCTTTGAACTCACGCGGGATTACACCATCATCGTGCCGGTGATGATCGCCAACCTGATCAGTTTCGCCATTTCCTACCGCTTGCAGCGCCAGCCCATCTATGAAGCGCTGGCCCACCAGGAAGGCGTTTCGCTGCCTGGCTTGCGGGAGATTGGAGAAGGCGGATTCAGCGTGTCCGATGTGGCGCGTCCCGTCGGAGAGACCGATGAGACGGCGGCGCTCGAAGCCATGCGCGACGCCGGGGTTCGCACCTGGCCGGTCGTACAGGACGGGCATCTGCGTTTCATGGTGGATGCGGCCGGAATCCCAGCCGAAGGCGGGGACGTGATGTACCCCGATCAGTCGCTGAGCGCCGCGATCGAAAAGATGGGCGCGGCCAAGGTGGACGCTCTTCCCGTGATGAGCCGCGCCACAGCTGGTAAAGTGATCGGGGTCGTAACCATGCCCGATGTACTCGCCGCATTCGGGGTCACGGAAGGGCACCCTGCATGATTCCTTTCGCGACCCCGAAACTGGTGATTGGAATCGCGGTGACCATGGGCGCGATCTATTCGGCGGACCAGTTTCTGGCCAGCCTGGAGCACCGCGAGTTGGACGCGCAAGCGCGCCACGCTTATTCGAACGGAGTCAGCCTGCTGCGCGACGGCCATAACGCTCAAGCGAGCGAGGCGTTTCGCACTGCCCGTTCTCTCGATCGCGACAACGTTTCGTTTCAACTTGCCCTGGCCGACGCCCTCATCCGCGATCGACAGCCGGACAGCGCCGAAGATGCGCTCAGCGGGATTTTGGATAAGGACTCGAACGACGGACAGGCCAACCTGATGATGGCGCGAGCCATGGACGAGCAGCGCAGATACACCAGCGCCGATTCCTTTTTTCACCGAGCCATTTACGGCACGTGGCCGCCCAATACCGAAGGCCAGCAGATCAATGCCAGAATCGAATTGGTCCACTGGTTGGTGGCGCGCGGCGATCAGAAGGCACTTCTCTCCGAACTGATTCTGCTCGAGCCTCTTGCCGCTTCGGACCCGCGCATTGCACGCGAGTTACCGTCGCTCTTCCAGCAGGCGGGCGCCACTTCTCGAGCCATCGATGCCTATCGCCGCTGGCTGCAAGTCAATCCCGCCGACGCCGAGGCTTACGCGGGGTTGGGCCAATCCGAGATCCAAAGCGGCAATTTCCGAGCGGCCAGACAATCGTTTGACCGAGCCGCCGAGTTGAAGCCCGACAACGCAGCCTGGAAACAGAGCGCCGACGTCGCGTTGAACGCGATGGAAATGGATCCCACCCCGAGATGGCTGTCCAGCCAGGAGAAGTTGGAGCGAAGTACGCATATTCTCGCTCTCGCCTCGTCAATGGTCGCTGCCTGCACCGCGGCGCAGCCGGAGGATTCCCAATTGCTCCAAAAGGCGCAACAACTGATCGGCGAAAAGAAACCAGCCGTCACCAATGAAGCCGCCGAGATGCGGCTCGATTTTGCGGAAACCATCTGGAACACCCGCCCGGTGTCTTGCAATCAGGCCCCGGAAACGGATCAGTTACTGTCCGTTTTGATGCGCAAGATTTCCCAATAATATCAGGCGTTTACCCGCATTTTCTTGAGCAAGTACTTTCGCACCTCCGATCTCAAAACAGATCCGCGGAACGGCTTGCCGATTACCCCCAGGATTCCCGCCGAAAACTTCGCCGCGTCAGACGTGGAATGCCCTGTGCATACCACGATGCTGACGGCCGGGTCGAGTGCGATCAATCCCTCGATCGTCTCCTCGCCGCTCATGACCGGCATCGTCAAATCCACAATGACCAGGTCGATGGTCCCTTTCGCCGCCCGGTAGACCTGGATACCGTCAAACCCGTTCACCGCCGAAAGGACCGCATGCCCATCCCTCTCCAGGACGGACCGCATCATCGAACGAACCGATTCCTCGTCCTCGACAATCAGGATTCTGGCCGTGATGGGGTCCGGTTCGGAATCCGGTGGCGCTTGCGTCTCATCCTTCGCCTCAATAACCGGCAGTACGACGTGAAAGAGCGAGCCTTTTTCCGGCTCGCTGACCACGCGTATTGCGCCCCTGTGGCTACGGACAATTCCGAGTGTTGCCGATAGCCCAAGCCCGCGCCCCAGAAACTTAGTCGTGAAGAACGGATCGAAAATCCGCTTGAGAGTTGCCGCGTCCATTCCTGAACCTGAATCGAGCACCTCCACGGAAACGTATTTCCCCGTCTCCAAAGAATAGTTCGGGAATAAGCGCAGCGAGTCTTCCCCCAGGTCCGTAACCGCCGTCCGAATGGAGATCAGCCCGCTTTTTTGTCCAATGGCTTCGCTCGCATTCAGAATCAGATTCATCAGCAACTGCCGCATTTGCGTCGCATCGGCCCGAATCAACGGCAGCGCCGGATCAAGGGCCAACTTCACCTCATTCGGCGCCAGGTTCGTGCGGATCAGCGAAAGGGTTTCACGAACCATCGTGGAGATATCGACCGGCTCCTCGTGAAAACGACCCTTGCCAGCGTACGCCAGTAACTGCCGCGTCAAATCCGCCGCGCGCTCACTGGAAGTGACCACTTGCTGTAGCATGGGCCGCAGGCCGGACGGCAGCCCCGGCTCGTCCAGCGCCAGGCTGGCATTGCCCAGAATCCCAGTCAGCAGGTTGTTGAAATCATGGGCAATACCGCCCGCCAGCAATCCAACGCTCTCCAATTTCTGCGTGAACCGGAGATTTTCCTCAATTCTGTTCCGCTCAGTCACGTCGCGGACAATGCAGATCACCCCGCGCGTTTCCGATGAATCCTGAATGCCGTTCAAGGAAATCTCGAGCGACGCCTCTCCCTGCGTCACTTCCCATTTGACATGCCGCCCGCTCTTTTCGACGCGGCCGATAATGTCTTTCAAGGCAATCGGCGGCGATTCATAGGCGATCATGCGCTCCAGCGCGCCGTCGGAAAAATGAACCCGAAAACGTGCATTCGCCTGGATCACGCACCCTTGGGAATCAAGCACCGCGATACCATCCTGAATCGAATCGAACGTGCTTTGCCATGCCTTTGCATATCGGCGCACTTCGCGCTCGGCATCGCGCATCCGCAGCATCGATTTGACGGAGGCCACCAAAAGGCCCGGGTCAAATGGCTCTGTCAGATACCCGTCCGCGCCAAAATCCAGAACGCGCGGCTGCTGACTCGAATCGAGCGGGCAAGCCGCCAGGTAAAGCACGGGAATCAAGCTCGTTTCCGGACGGGATTTCAGACGGCGGCAAACTTCAAAGCCTTCGATGTCCGGGAGATGAACATCAAGGAGGATGAGATCCGGCTGCTCCCCGGCGGCCAGTTGTAGGGCCTCAGAGCCCGTTCTGGCCTCGCCGACGTCGAAATCAGCTTGCCTGAGAACTCCCGACGTCGCCCCGCGTCTGGCCTCATCGCAATCTACATTCAAGACCAGCCGTTTCGTCCGTTGCGCCATCTACCAGTAAAAACGCCAGCAATTCCGGGGCCTTGCATGTTCAGCGTAAGTTTTACACGTTGCGGCCTGAACTACTGGGCTAAGGGAGCCTTCCCACCTAAAGTAGCCGAATACATCGCATCCAGCAGGTCTTGAGAGTGCCCGTCGTAGTCCGCATCGAGAGACCACATGAAGCTGCCTCCCAACCCCCGTTGCCACAGCGAATAGTTGATCCTATGATAAGTCGAAACAGGATCATCGTAGGTGATATACCCCGGCGATCCGTCCGCTCGCAACATGTAAGGTACCGCGGAATTCTGATCGACATAACTCTGCCATCCCAGCTTATTAATGCGCTGCTTGATCCAGGTTCCGTAGTTCTCCGACGGAACGGTGTATGCGCAGTTGACGCACGGTCCGAACAACGAACTCACATTAGCGTAGAAATACCCGTAGAACGGGGTACCCATATTCAACTGAGCCGGCGGTATCTTCAGCGCTTCCAGGAAAATGTCCGCCGCTGCCAGGACACTTCCTCCCGGCGCACACTCATACGGCTCCGGGTTATTGGGGTCCGGAAAAATTGCGGAGTTCAGTTGCCCATCGTCCGTCCACGGCCCCGCGCAGTCGTACATCATGATGTTGAAGTAGTCGATGATCGGCTGGACGCTCGCATACGCGTATGATCCTCCCCAGGGGGGAACGTCGGCGGATAGAGTGTATTGAGGCGATGGAAATGTTGCGCGCAATCCGTTCATCAAAATGCCGAAGGTGTCGATGTCGGCGGTGGACGCGGGATACTCCCAGTCGATATCGAGGCCGTCGTAACCGTTCTCGGTGATGAAGACCGAGAGGTTCTGCAGTAAGGTGGTGAGCACGGCGGGGTTGCCGTCGAGCGCGGTGAAGTCGCCGCCCAGCAGCAGAAGCACCTTCACGCCGGCCGCGTGCCCTTTCGAGAGAAGTTCGGGCTCTAGAAACCCGGAAGGCACCGTCAGCGATCCGTCCGCCCCGAAACTGACTCCCGCGTGGTTGATGTGGGTCAGTTCATTGAATGGAATCTGCGCGGAGCTGTACGGCGGCACTTGAGTTCTGCTCCAATAACCGTAGTCGCCCACCAGGCGTCTTTGGAGTGGAGAGTTTGTTTGGGCACAAGCGAGGGGCGCGAGCAGAACCAGCGCGAAAGCGAATCGAAAGTCGGGCACGCGGGTATTATATCGTTTGGACACCATGGCAGCGCATGTTTTTCCGGCTTTCGCAGTCATTTTGCCACTGCTCCACTGCCCTGCCCCGCCGGCGTTCCCCCTCCATACGGCCTCCGCTCATCTCGTGGATTCCGGCGGCCACCGCGTGCGGCTGAACGCAGTCAACTGGTATGGAGCCGAATCGCCGGATTTCGTCGTCGGCGGCCTCGCTTCCAGCACTCCGGCGATAATTGCCCGCCTCATCCGGGAACTCGGTTTCAATGCGGTCCGGCTGCCGTGGTCCAGCCAAATGCTCGAGAGCAACCCGGTCGTTGGCGCGTACGCCCTCACGGCGAATCCAGACCTGCAGGGGCAGACCGCGATGCAAATCTTCGACCAGGTGGTGAACGCTCTGGCGGCCGAGCACCTGATGATCATCCTCGACAATCATTCGAGCGACGCCGAATGGTGCTGCGGCGACGATGGCAACACGCTTTGGGCAAACACCGCTTATCCCGAAGCGAGTTGGATTCGCGATTGGCAAGCCATGGCCCAGCGCTACGCAAATCAGCCCTATGTGATCGGCGCTGATCTCCGCAACGAGCCGCGTATCAACGCCACATGGGGAGGTTCTCCTGCGACGGATTGGAACGCCGCCGCCGCGCGTGGAGGCAACGCCGTGCTGGCGGTGAACCCCAACCTGCTCATCTTCGTCGAAGGCGTTAACTACGCAACGGACCTTTCCGGCGCGGCTACCCTCCCCGTCAATCTGGATGTGCCGGATCGCCTGGTCTATTCCGCCCACGATTACGGCTTCGACTACTCCGGGCTCTCGGGGCCCACTGACTGGATCGAGCAGATCGCCCCGCGCTGGGGCTATCTCGTCACCGGCCCCGCGCCCCAGCCTTTCTGGCTCGGTGAATTCGGAACCTGTAACACCGCCGGCTCCTGCGTCGGCAGCGTCTGGTTCAGCGCCATTTCTTCCTACCTTGGTGAATACAAGGTGGACTGGAGCTACTGGCCGATGAACGGCACCCAGTCAACCGGCGCAACCCGAACCTTCGGCGCTCCGGAGACTTACGGGATTCTCTCGCCGGACTGGAGTACCTCGGCGTTACCCAGCCTCATCACAGCGCTTCAGGAACTGCAAACTCATGGAGGAGCGATCGGCCCCGCCCGCCGGGGAGTAGGCTGCCCCGCGGTCTATTGAGCCCGCTCACGGCGCGTCGCGAACTTCCACTGTCATCTGCTTGCCCAAGGCCGTCAGGAGCGGCACGGGAACAGGCGCTGGCCACCTTTTCAGGCCCGAGGGCTTAGGGATCTCTTCCCGGCGCGATAAGCGGATCGAGAGATCCGATCCAAGGTCGGAACCGGTCGTGAATCTTGCGGGGTAGGTAAACGCGGACATTGGTTGACCTTTCATCGCTCATGCTGATCGATATTCAGATCCCGTCACATCTTCGCCCGAATGTCGCCGCCGATTCCTCTTTGCGATTCTAAAGGGGTCGTGCGTCGCGCCAACATTTGATCGCGCCGCTCGAATTCCGCCCTCCACACTTTCCACTATCGGACAGATATATCCGAACCTCAAGCAGGACAACTTTGTTTTGAAATGGCGGATCGCGGACAGTTCCGCGAGGATTATCGCCAATCCACGGTCGTCACAAGGCCTTGAAGCCGAGCTTCTGCAAGCTCGATCTTAGCGTCTTAGCGTCGATACGGAAGTCCATTTCGAGAAGCAGCCGATACAATTCGGGCAAGTCGGTTACGGACCCGTTCTGGTAAAGCATCTCCAGAATGCCGACGCAGCCGAAGCAAATGAGATAGTCCTCCTCGGCGTAACGACGGGCCTTCCGCTCGTCGATGAGCACCACGTGGGCGCCCAGTTCCCGTGCGAGTTGAATCACGCCCATCTCGCCGGCGCCTAAGCCCGTTTCTTCGATTGCGGTTCGCAATGCTTTCGCGTCGTCGACCTGTATCACGCGTATCCACGACGCCTGGGCCACTTCTCTCGCCCCGGGAAGCCCAGCCCCGGCGATCACAACTTCGTTGTAGACCTCGGTTGGAATGTGGATCAGGGGGAACAGGCCGCGAACGAGATCAAGACAGCCGGCTCGCGACAGCGTAATCAGAGGAGAGGAATCTGAAACAACGATCACAAACCGATTCGAGTCATATTTCGGCGGTCTTGCTCAAGCTCCTCAACGCCGTAGTGGAGGGGCACACCGTGACGTCCGGCGAACTGGATGAACGCCTCGACTGGAGTGCCGCACAGTTCGGCGGCGCGCCCGAGAGAGATCCTGTCCTCGCGAAACAGAAGCAAGGCAACCACACGAGCCGTGTCCGCCGAAAGGTGCTCGGTGTCCAGATTGGCAACCCGGACAAGATCAACGGGCAGTTCCACTTGTAGGGTATCCATATTCCCAACATTAGCATTCGATTCGGCGCGCCGACCGCCGAAAGCGAAAAAGAAATCGCTCCGATACCCATCGGCCCAAGAAGAATTGGAAGCTCGCCACGTTCCTGAGCGAGGTTCAGCAGCTTCGCTCGATGCGATGCCGTATTTCATTAACGGGATTCCATAAGAGGCACTGGTAAAATCGTGCAGTGCCACTTACGATTCCAATTACGGATCAAGAGCGAGTCACGCGGGAACGGGCGCTTGTCGCTACAATCGCGCATCTGCGAATCGAAGACTTCCACCTGGATGCCGATCTGGAATGTATCTTTCATCGGCACGTTCTTGGCGAGATCGGCGATGAGGAACCCGGCATGGCGATCGATCACCTGAATGAAAGACGTTTCGGACCCCTACCTCTATCCCGGAACATCGGTTCTTAGGAACGCTCGCGGTCTTCGACGCAAAGGATCTGGCGGTTTTTGAGGCTGCAAAAACGGCTCAGCGCATCCATGAACTGCAAACCAGGCCGATCGCGGGCGGGTTCGACGTTAGGCATCTAAAGTCCATCTCACAGGCAGGTTTTTCAGGACGTTTTCAAATGGGCGGGGGAATTCAGAACTAAGGTGCTCGGGAAGGCGGAACACCTTGGACAGCCGCCGACCTGGTTCACTGCGCCGCACCTGCTTCAGCACGAGGCCGAGCGGATATTCGGGTTGGCGGCGCGGGCGAACCTGTACAAAGGGCTTCCCCGAATAGAGTTTGCTCGGCACGCCGCGCAACTGCTGGCAGACCTCAACAAGCTGCATCCATTCCGCGAGGGGAATGGCAGAACTCAGAGGCTCTTCATAGAGGCCCTGGTGCGTCAGGCGGGGCATGAACTGTATTTTGACGTGGTCAGCCGGGAAAGAATGGTCCAGGCGAGCATTGAGGCGAATGGCGGAAAACTGGGGATGATGATCCGATTATTCGAGGAGATCACAGACGCGGACCGCGTTCAACCGTTGCGCCGTGCGATTGCTTTTCTTTCGCGAGAGCGGTTCAACTGGAACGACACTTACATCGCGACAACTTCGGCCGGTGAAACTTATCGCGGGCGGCTGGTGGGACGCGACGGGGAAGCATTCATGTTTCGGTCTGAAGACGAATCGGATTCTAATCGGCCGCTCAAGGGACATTGGCGCAGAGGTGCGGAGTGCGGAAGGCATCTCGTTCCGCGCCGCCGGTTTTTGACTTTCGTTCGCGGACTATGACTGCGCTACCCTGCATGGGCTTGGCCGCTGCCGGA
>Ga0182030_10008814_pt1 | contig 20788 bp, 19 predicted proteins | sample 812S3MmetaG_FD_121299 | JGI IMG/M metagenome (GOLD analysis project Ga0182030, IMG submission 121299) | Permafrost microbial communities from Stordalen Mire, Sweden - 812S3M metaG (Illumina Assembly) | ecosystem: Environmental > Terrestrial > Soil > Wetlands > Permafrost | place: Sweden...
GACCATGCGCACCGCGCGATCCTTCAACTCAGACGGATACCTCGTTCTGATGCCTCGTTGCTTTTCCATGATTCCATCCTCTCTCCCAAGAAGGAGAGCCTCCGGAATACCTGGACCGATTCACGTTGTCACATTTAAGAAGGTCGAGTTGCTGACCAAACTGCTCACAGCGACAAATCGCTTTACATAACACTCAAGACAAAATGCATCCGTGTGGAATTCGAATCCATACTGGTCACCTAATGCGTTGTTCCTTTTCAACCGTGAACCTGGCTACATTTGGCCTTTCAACAAGAGATCAACTGCTCGCCCCGGCTCCCTACTTAGATCGCGCTTCCCCTTACAACCGTCAGATTGACATCGGAGCCACCAGCCGTGGACAGACATTCCGATAATCATGGGAGTATTGCAAAGCGGACACGGTTCCGATCGCCTGACTTGATCAATTCGGTCCAGCAGAGAAACGGAATCAATGAGCTCTATCCCGAGTTGCGTCGCCTCTTCCAGAGCTTGTTGACCAAAGGTCGAAAGCGTGACGAAAATTCCGGCCTCCGCGGGCAAATGTTCGCGCATCAACGTTCCCGCAAAATTTCGAATCTCGTCGACTCCTACAATTCTTGATTGCCATCTCTTGCACTGGACGATGACGCGTTCTTTGTCGTTTGTAAGTACCAAGTCAATGTTTCCATCCGGCCCGTCAGATCTTCCGGTTTCTTGAACTTTCCAACCCTCTCGCCGGAACAGTTCTCCCACGAGCCACTCGAATTCAGTTGAATCCAAAAGTCGTAGGTTGCTCGTCCATTCAAGTAGTCGACGTCGCCTTTCCGCCGTAAGTTGAATGTCCAACCATCCGACGGCCAGAACCATCGCGAATACGACTCCGAAGGCGTTTAGCACTAAGAGAAACAATCTCGATAGCCCAAGAGCGACCGGAAGAATCAATCCGACTCCGGGGTAAAGGACGAGTGCGAGCGTGGCGACAAGCCAACCAGATGTCCGCTCTACGAACGCCTTAACCTTCTTTTGAAATAGATCTTCAATTTTGGACATCAACCTAGGTTAGAAGGAGCTGCTGAACGAGATGAACAGGAGAACGATCCTTTCGAATTATCGTGGAACCTTCCATCCTCGTCTCGCCATTTCGGACTTCGAACAGGCAACTTACATTTCACTTAGTTCGCGAAAATGCCTTGTTAACGGCCGTCGTTAGTACCGTCAGTACCGTAACAACGGCGAACACGAGTTCGGTCGAAACAATGAGTCGGGCGACTGAAGTGTTCGGATGAATATCCCCGAAACCAGTAGTCGTCCAAGTGGAAACTGAAAAATAGATTGACGCGACTGGACCCATTGCTTCGTTGAAAGAAGAGTGAGTTCCCGAATAAATAAGTCGGTAAGCGGATGCAAAGTCAAATATTTCGCTCATTACAAGAGCCGCAAGGATTGCGGGTAATTGTTTGCGACCTCTACCTACCCAATATTTTTCATCCAAACTCAGTGTAGAAAGGACAAAGAGCGCAATTAAACCCATGAATCCGATGCCGTCGATTGTCCAAACCCTGAAGATGCCTGAACGACTCGCCTCGGCCTTGCAGCGACATGCAATGGGGCAACAACAATTGAGACTCGCGGCCTGTGAGTTGTGGCACGATCTTGATCTCGTGGTTGCGACCGAGATCGGGACTCCCGTTGATCCCAGCAATGCGCGCCGATCACTGAACCAAATCTGTCATCAGTCCGGTATCGGCCACTGGAGTCCGAACGAACTCCGTCATTCGTTTGCCTCGTTGATGTCTTTTTGCGGTGCACCAATGGAAGAGGTCGCGGACGCCATGGGCCACGTCGACACTCGAATGACGTCCCAGGTGTACCGACACAATTTGAAGCCGATTGTGGATGTTGCGGCGACTCATATGAACGATTTCCTTGCCGTCTAAATCGACCAACTGACATAACTCGACGAATGCCTGGTAGAACAGCCGTTGCGTCTGGCCCTGAACTCCGCGCGAACCTTCGACTACGGTAGGCCACGACACGCGACACACCGCACCTGGCGCGGACGGTGCGGTCTGAGGCGTTAGGGCGGCAAAGGAGAGTAGATGGCCACCAAGGCTACGAACCGCATCCTCCAGGACGCCAAGAAGGCGAAGAAGGACGAGTTCTATACGCAACTTTCTGACATCGAGCACGAGCTGAGGCACTACAAAGCGCAGCTCAAGGGCAAGGTTGTCTACTGCAACTGCGACGACCCGCGAGTTAGCAACTTCTTCCACTACTTCTCATACAACTTCGAGAAGTTGGGGCTTGAGAAGCTCGTCACCACCTGTTACAAAAGCCAAGCCATGGACCTCTTCAGTCAGAACGACTCCGAGCAGGCGATCTACCTTGAGTACGAAGGGGATAGGAACAACAACAACGTTCCTGACCCTGAGGAAATAGACGTCAAGCCGCTTTTGGGCGACGGCGACTTCCGCAGCCAGGAAACTCTCGAACTCTTGAAGCAGGCGGACATCATCGTGACCAACCCGCCGTTCTCGCTGTTCCGCGAATTCGTAACGCAATTGGTCGAGTACGACAAACAGTTCCTGATCATCGGGCATCAGAACGCGATCACGTACAAAGAGATCTTCCCCCTCATTATGGAAAACAAACTTTGGTTGGGGTATGGGTTCAAGCGAAACATGGCGCATTTCATGAGCCACTACGAAGACACCGCTGCTGATCTTGATCACAAGGATGGGATGATCCGCGTGTCAGGGGTCCAATGGTTTACGAACATGGACACCTCGAAACGGCACGAAGACCTCATCCTCTACAAGACCTACAACCCAGTCATTTATCCCAAGTACGACGACTTCGATGCCATCGAGGTCGACAAGACTGTTGAGATCCCTATGGACTACAAGGGAGTCATGGGTGTGCCGATCACCTTCCTCAACAAGTACAACCCCGATCAGTTCGAAATCGTGGGCAACCTTGGGTCCTACGCGCCCGATGGCTATTCGTTGGCATCCCAGATCCATTTGAACGGCAACAAGGTTTTCAAGCGAATCGCAATCAGGAACAAGCGGCTATGAAAATCGAACTGAAGGAAATCACGGTCAGAGACCTCACCGACGGCTATCAGGACAACAATGAGGCGGGTGTAGTCGGCTACTCGGGCAAGCTCGACATACGCCCTGCCTACCAACGCGAGTTCATCTATAAGGACAAGCAGCGGGATGCGGTCATCGAGACCATCACAAAGGACTTCCCGCTGAACGTCATGTACTGGGCTGTACGTGATGACGGAGACTTCGAAGTCATTGATGGGCAGCAGCGCACCATTTCCGTCTGCCAGTACGTCGAAGGCGACTTCGCCTTCAAAGGGCGTTACTTCCACAACCTTCAAATGGACGAGAAGGATGCCATCCTTGACTACCCACTGATGGTCTACCTGTGCAGCGGAACTGACAGCGAGAAGCTTCAGTGGTTCAAAACCATCAACATTGCGGGTGAGAAGTTGACCGACCAGGAACTGCGCAATGCGGTCTACTCAGGTTCGTGGGTGTCTGACGCCAAGCGCTACTTCAGCAAGACTTCGTGTCCTGCGTACAACCTGGCTAACCAATACGTGAACGGTTCGCCCATCCGTCAGGACTACTTGGAGACCGTCATTAAGTGGATCAACGGCGGTGACATCGAAGGCTATATGTCCAAGCAGCAACACAAGCCCAACGCCAACGAGCTATGGCTCTACTTCCAAAGCGTGATCGCGTGGGTGACCGCCGCCTTCCCGAAGTACCGCAGGGAGATGAAGGGCATCGCGTGGGGCGAGCTCTACAACGAATTCAAGGACTCGCAACTCGACTCTACGAAGCTGGAAATAGAGGTAGCAGGCATGATGGCCGACGAGGATGTGACGAACAAGAAGGGCATCTACAACTACGTCCTCAACGGGCATGAGAAGCACCTGAACATCAGGGCGTTCAGCCCAAACCAGAAGCGTGAGGCCTACGAGCGGCAGAGTGGTGTCTGCCCTGTCTGTGGCATCCAGTTTGAATTTGAGGAGATGGAGGGCGACCACATCACGCCTTGGCGGGATGGAGGAAAGACGGACGCTCCGAATTGTCAGATGCTTTGCAGGGACGACAACCGTAGGAAGGGCGGCATCTAGGCGGCCAGGGTCGAATAATCGTCAAGGCGGCAGATGGTTGTAGAACCGTTGCGTCGGGCCTTCGACAACAACAATCTGCGACCAACTGAAGATCTTGGAATCATCGGATATCGAAGAGATCATTTTCAAGAATGCAATTCACGGGTGCTGTGATCAGGAATCTCACCCTATAACTTCGGGCAACGCAATCAAGCCGGAGACTCGATTAGTTTTGGCCAACATCGACCATTGCAATGCGATTGGAGTTGCTCAGTGAGTGACGAAGTCAAGCGTTATCAGGTTTTCGTAAGTTCGACGTACCTAGACCTAAAAAACGAACGTCAGGCAGTAATAGCGGCTTTGCTCGAAAGCGACGCCTTCCCCGCCGGAATGGAAATGTTCCCTGCTGCGGACGATGACGCGTGGACGCTAATTCGGAAGGTCATCGACGATTCCGATTACTACTTGCTTGTAATTGGGGGCAAATACGGAAGCGTCGATCCAATTGAGGAAATAAGTTTCACCGAGAAAGAATATGACTACGCCGTGAAAAAGGGAAAGCCCGTCATGGCTTTCTTGTTCGGCGACCCAGGAAAGTTGACCTTTGAGAGATCCGAACCGACTGAAGAACGACAAGCTCAGCTTCAAGCTTTTAGGGAAAAGGTAGAAGGCGCCAAGCACGTCAAGCACTGGGACAGCGCCGATGGCCTTGCCGGACAAGTAGCACTCAGTTTCAATCGTTTTGTCCGTCTCTATCCAGCCGTCGGATGGATTCGAGCCGATGTGCCCTCCGGCAGGCAAACTCTCCAAGAGTTGGCAGACTCGCGACGTCGAATATCCGAACTTGAGGAGGAGATTGACCAAATTCGAACTACGCCGCCTGAGGGAACTGAGGGTCTTGCTCAAGGCGATGAACAATTTGTTTTGCCAATGTACGTCACAACCACGTTCGCAGGGGAATCCACTTCAGACCACGATTTTCATTTCTGGCATCGCCGGAGGTTGAGTTGGAACAGAGCCTTCGCGATCGTATGCCCCGAGCTCCTCCAAGAAGCTTCTGAACCTCAGATCCGACTCGCCTTTCAAAAACAACTCGTAATCGACTTCAGCCCATCACTAAATTCAGACGCTAAACGCCAATTCAAATCACAAGGTGGCGATCCAACTGAGTTTGATTCGTTCTACTCGTCAGTGGGAATCGATGATGAGGATTTCGGCACACTAATTCTCCAGTTCGATGCCCTTGGACTCATCCAGCCAAGCTCACGAAAGCGGAGTGTCAGTGACCATGAGAATTACTGGTCTCTTACTCCATACGGAAAGACAAGAGCGATACAAATTCGAGCTCTTCAAACGGATGAGCCCCTTCCGGGAGCTGAAGGAAAGACCGAGAGCGATTTGTCTGATGAAAGCACAGCGGATGCCTCTGCGTAGTCGCCATCTAGCCCGTAGAAACTAGGTCGAATTCAGTTGAGACGCCGGAGACATGAGCATGATTAAGGCATACATCGACACATCAGTAATCTCTCGACTGAGTGATCCGTTGAAAGGTAATCCGATTGCAGTCTCTGAGGCCGATGCGGCGGCGATCCTGACCATTTGTGGGAGCGAGATCGAGCTTGTCACTTCGCTAAAAATGCTCGACGAAGTTCTTCGCTCTACAGATATCAGGCAGCGAGCCTTACTGGCGCTGGTGGCAACTTTGTCGGTCAAGGTACCCTCTCAAGACCTGACGCATTCGACTTCTGGTGCATGGGGATCAACCGCCTTCGGAACTGCTCCATTCGGAGGCGGGGGCGTTTACGTGGATCCTCTTCTTGATCAATTGAGAGGAATATTCGACAGTGATGACGCCGAACACATCTTCCAAGCCGTCAAGAACGACTGCACATATTTTCTGACGCTAGATAAATCAACAATTATCGAGCGGGCGAAACACCATCGCACCGAATTGGACAGATTATGTCCAAATTTGAAATTTGTATTGCCCACGGAGTTAGAACAACTATTAATCCAGATCACTTAATGACCAGATACGTATTTGCCCAGCCAATTGGCGATTCACCATTAGATTGTTGACGTCGGCCCACCGATCTGAACCCGCCCTTCGAATTGCTCACTGAGATGCTCACGAGTCGGTTGCGGGAACAGCGACATGCTTCATGCGCTGAGTTTTTATAACGAGAACTTGGTGGGCCGTGCAGGACTTGAACCTGCGACCCCTTGCGTGTCATGCCCATATTCCCTGTTCACCGGTGCTTTCTGACGTTCAAATCTCGCCAAACCGTAGGACATGTTGTCCACTGAGATTTGCCCGCGTGTGGCCAAATTTTTTGGCGCTGCTGACGGCGTTGCTGACGGAATGTCCTTGCGAACCGCGCAAGGGGTCGTAGAACTAATCGCGTACGAAGCGGATCCTTTGAACGATGAATGTTGGCGACCGAGCCCAGTGCAGCCGAATCAATCTCCGTTGCTTCTTCTTCAGGACCTTTATTTGAAGTGGCCACAAAGTCATCGTAGAGCAATACCCTTTCGCCCTCACTTCAAGCAGTGATTCTGATTCCGGTTTCGAAATTGAAGAAGTACGCGCTTCCTGGCCGTGTTTCTAAGCCCAGTCGCTCGCCTCGCTTGGGAACAACTTCCGGGGCTGTACGTACTGTCACCCTCTTGGTCGTTCCTTCGATGTCGATCGAAACATAGACGAATGCCTCGCTGCCAAGTTCCTCGACAACTTCGACTACGGCTGGGATCCCCGACCCTGCGGGGGTTAGTAGGAAGCCTTCAGGGCGAACACCAATCGTCACTCGTTGACCGACTCCAGCGCGTTGCTTAGGGTCCATCGGAATTGCAAGTGGCCCAAGAATTGCACCCGCTTCACTTACATTCACTTCGTAGAGGTTCATTGCTGGCGATCCAATAAAGCCAGCCACGAAGCGATTGTACGGTCGCTCAAACAAGCCACGAGGTGTGTCGCACTGCTGCAAAACGCCGTCTCGCATCACGGCGACACGGTCTCCCATGGTCATTGCTTCTACTTGGTCGTGGGTGACGTACACGGTCGTCACACCTAACCGTCGCTGAAGCGATGAGATCTCCGTTCGAGTCGCAACACGCAGTTGCGCATCGAGATTGGAGAGCGGCTCGTCCATCAGAAAGACCCGTGGCTCGCGCACGATTGCTCTGCCCATGGCAACTCGCTGACGTTGACCGCCCGAAAGACTTCCCGGTTTGCGATCCAGATATTTATCCAGATCGAGCAATTTGGCCGCAACGAGAACCTTCTGCCTTACCTCTTCCTTGGGAACTCGGTGAATCTTGAGGCTAAAGCCAATGTTTTCTGCCACAGTCATCTGTGGGTACAGCGCGTAATTCTGGAAAACCATCGCTATATCTCGGTCCTTTGGTGCCAAGTCAGCAACGTCTTGGCCACCAATCAAAATGGTACCGCTATCGATGAATTCGAGACCCGCCAGCATTCGAAGGGCCGTCGACTTACCAGAGCCCGACGGACCGACCAACACCATGAATTCTCCGTCCCTGATCTCAAGGTTCAAAGCGTCGACAGCCGGCTTGTCGGTGCTTTCGTATGCGCATGTCGCATCTCGATATTCGACTTCAGCCATATCAAGAACTCTCGCGGTGGCGAAACTCACCACGTCTTGGAGACTCTCCGCCATCGAATACGTCACACATTAAGTACTCCCTTGACAAGCAGAAAACAGCCGTACGGCCGCTGTTCTGAGGTTGACACGACTGCGAAGGCGAGCTTTGCCCGTTCGTAGAATTGCTCTCTCGAAAGCGATCCCATTGAGAGAGTTCTCCCTTCGAGCGTCTCAGAGGTATTCAAGAACTCCGTTTGAACCGTTGGTACTGCTTCGGGTTCGCCGACCACTTCCATTCGGTAGATCGGATGCTTCACAAAAGTGTCGAGAGGAAGCAAACCTACAATCGCCGAGCAGGCCTCAATAATGGTGACACCGTCAAGGCGAACAATCCTTTTGCCGATCGATACAGCCGGAAAATTGCAGTCAACAACTGCGAGTTCATCGCCGTGGCCCATTGCGGCGAGAATGTACAGAAGGTCGGGGCTGAGGAGTGGATCTAGACCCCTTAACATTTCGTCTGCTCTTCACGCGCGGTGGTTGGACCATATAACAAAGACTTGCGTCCAACACATAAGAAATGCAAGCTTTCTATCAATTGATTCATCGTTGCCAATTCACTCATCCCTTCACCGCACCTGAGGTCAAACCACTTATAAACTGCCGTTGCGCAGCCAAAAACACGACAACCATGGGCGCGGTCACTATTGTCAGTGCAGCGAAAAGCTCCGGATAATTGGTCGTGTGCGCCGTTTCAAATACAACCAGGCCAAGGGGAAGTGTTTCCAAATTACTTTGGTGAATCAATACGCTCGCCATGAAGTACTCATTCCACGTACTCGTACCGATGAAGATGAAAAGCGTTGCCAATCCAGGGACCGCCAAGGGAAGAACAACCCGAACCAACGCTCCAAAACGCGAGCAGCCGTCAGTTAGTGCGGCTTCTTCGAGTTCACTTGGAATGGACTCAAAAAACACATACATGAGGAAAGTTCCAAAAGGGAGAGACTGCGCCGCGTAGACAAGGATGAGACCTTGCATCGTATTGAACAGGTGGAGTTCTAGCGTCACCGTTAGCACTGGAATCGCGGTTACTCCGAACGGAATCATGATCCCAATAAGGATGTAGTAATAGAACCATCGCCTCACGGGAAACCGAACCTTTGCGAACGCGTAGCCCGCCATCGAACAGAGTGGAATCACCAACAGCAACGTTCCCGTCGTCGCGATAATGCTGTTAATGAACTTTCTGCCAAGTTGAGCCTGATCCCAAGCTGCTGAGAAATTGCTCCATGTAAAGATGTGAGGCCAACCCCAAATGTTCGTGTAGAACTCGCCCTGTGATTTCAGCGCTCCAAACACCATCCACACGATGGGATAAATCGTGATCACCACAACAACTGTCATAACGACGTAGGTGATCGGTGTAAATGGTCGCGGTTTCTTGTTCAGCCGACGAACACTGACCGTCCTCGGTTTAACAAGAGTGTCCGTGCCGCCGCCCACTTCGTCTCGATCCCCCTCAACCGCTCCCCCATTGAATTCGCTTTCACTCACAGGAGTTTCCCTCTGCCGCGCAGCATCATGCGTAATTGCACCGCCCCGATCAATGCCACAAGAAGAATCAGGATCATGCTCATGGCATTCGCGTAGCCGACTTCGTCAGCGGAGAAGGCCGTCTGGAATATGTATGTCAGCGCAACCTGCGTGGAATTGAGTGGGCCCCCGTTTGTCATGACATAGACCACGTCATAGTTCGCGATGAACGCGCCGGTGAGAGCCAACAACACACTAAAGGCGATTACGGGCTGAATCCATGGAACCGTCACGTATCGAAACCGCGCCCATCGGCTGGCTCCGTCTATGTCGGCGGCTTCGTAGAGTTCTTTGGGCACACTCTGGAGCGCCGCAAGGTATAGGACCATATGAAACCCTGTCCACTTCCACACGTCAACCCACATCACCGAGTAAAGCGCAAGATGAGGATCGCTCAACCATCCCGGGAAGTTGTGGACGCCAAATAAGGCAATGAGGTGATCGGCCACGCCGAAGAGTGGGTTATAGATCCACGACCAGAGGACGCCCACCACGACGAATGAGAACAGTACGGGAAGAAATGCGGCAGTCCTGAAGAAAGCTCGGCCCTTCAATTTCTTATTCAGTAGTAGTGCAAGTCCCAATCCGAAAACGTTCTTGAAGAACGTCACGCCAATCGCATAGACAAATGTATTTCGAAGAGCTAATCGAAATATTGGGTCGTCGAAGGCGTCTTTGTAGTTTTTGATTCCCACCCAGGTCATGGTCGAAGAAAGACCATCCCAGTTGTAGAAACTGACCATTGCCCCTCGTATGACGGGATAAATTACAAACAAGCTGTAAAGAATCACCGTCGGAGCGATGAGCACAAAACCAAATATGTAGCCACGTCGACGATACCGATTGCGCCGTCGCCGTAGAGGTGAACCTATTGATTTGACCGCTATCGACGAATCACTTTCCGTTGTCACGCGAGCTCCCGAAGCGAATGTGAAAAGGAATCTTCGTTAGTTCTGAACCTGAATTTTTGGAATCGTTGATGGCTCAACCTGAGCCTTCTGGGCTGCGCTCCACTTGTTCCAAAAGTTATAGACGTAGTTCTGCTGCGAACGGAGCGTGTTCAATTCGGTCTGAATAGTTTCGGCCGCCTTTTTCGGCGGCACGTTGGTGAACATGACTCCTTCGATTGCGGATTCAATCGCGGTGACGACATCGGTGGGCCATAACCAGTCAAGCCAACCGTTGGTCTTCGGCAAATAACTACTTAGGGTTGCAGAAAGGGGATCGTTCGATGACGACGTACCTTTGATGGTCGGAACGACGGGATCAAGCGTCCCAAAGAGTTTGTTCGCTTCCTTTGGGGACGAAATGAACTCCAGGAATTGATCGGCCATCGGGAGGTCCTTCTTTGGAATGGAGGACGGGATTGACAGACCCTCGGTCGGCGATCCATTGGATTGAGACACGACGGCGGGATTGCTTGTCACTTTCGGGAACAAGAACACACCAATCTTGAATTTGGGTTTACCTGCACGGAACGTCGAAAGATCCCAAGTGCCGTCAAACATCATGGCCGCCTTGCCTTGTAAGAACGCCGCGACGGCTCCGTTTTCGTCAGTTCCCAGAGAACTCTCGTTGAGAATGCCGTCCTTGGAAAAGTCTGCGAGGTCGGCTAAGGCCTGCACCGAGGCTTTACTCGTGAACTTGTACTTCCCTTCAAGAAACGATTCCGTATCTTGGACTGATTTATTGCCGGAAGTCTGGGCGAAGGCACCCATGTACCACATAGGCCACTCCCACGTGTCCGATCCACCTTCAGCAAATGGTTGAACTTTGCTCTTGGCCTTTATGACGCCTGAGTCATGCACCAACTGAGTAAAAGTAGTGGGTGCTGTGAGGCCGAGTTTGGCGAAAAGCGTCGCGTTGTAGAAAAATACTGAAGCGGTCTCCGGATCAATCGGTATCCCCCAGACTCGTTGGTCCACGGTGAATGGTTCGAGGGTCCCCGGGTCAAAGCGGCTCTCATACGGGACAATCAATTTCGTTAGGTCCATGAGGTCCCCCGCCGAAGCGAGGTTGAAGTTCTCGGTCGTATCCGTGACGAGGTCAACTGTTTGGTGAGCAATATTTGCCTCGTTTAGAAGTTGAGGAACACCGGTGAACTGACCCTCCCAAGTAGCGCTCACAGAGCAGTGATACTGAGCTTTGAAGTCAGAAAAAATGGTTTTCCATGCATTGGCTTCTGCGGTGGAACTTCTGGTCTCTCCCAGCACATGAAGGTTGCAACCGGACCCAGAACTCGCGGCTCCACTTACTCCCGCACCAATGGGAACAGCAATAGGCACCGCAACGGCGGCAACCAACGCCGCGGCGCAAACTCCTACACTCAACTTGGATAATGACATAACCATTCCCCCAATTCAGCTTCGTATCTACTCGTGTAGAATCTACACGAGTAGAGTCAAATGTCAAGGGGGCCGACAGGCATATCTGACACTTTCTCGGAGGGGGTAACAAGTGAGTGAATTGTTTGAGAAGCCGGACGCCGATCACAGCCCTGCCGTTTACTGGTTTTGGCACCACCTTCCCACCTCAATGGAGATCCACGACCAGATTCACCAGATGCACGCCGGTGGAATCAAGTCGTTCCAGATTCAAGCGCGCCTGGCATATCCCATTGAGGCGTACATGAACAGTGATTACCTCTCCGCGTGTCGTCGGGCAGTTGAGGTTGCCGCTGAACTGGGAATGACCGTAGGTATCTATGACGAATACAACTGGCAAAGCGGCATGGCCGGCGGTCGAACCGTTCATGGAGCCGACGAACTTCGTGAGACTCAGGTCTTCTGGGCGGAAGCCACTCCAACCGTTCCAGGAATCATGAAGACCACGATTGATGAAATTGAGTCTTCCGCTGCGAGCCTCGGGGAAGCCGGTATGACCTGGCAGTACGACGGCGGCGAAGCCTTCTGGACTGACTGGCAGATCCTTGCGGTCTTGGCTTACCCTCAAGACGGTATTACCTCTGTTAATGACATCTTCGACTTAACTGCCAACTCGCAGATAGTTGAGGCAACAAAGGATCGGTGCGCAATCGAAACCTCTACGCCGGCGAACTTTGATGGAATGAAAATAGTCGGATTTGTTAGCGGCCGATGTGAATCGTCGCGCATTCCTAACTACCTAAAAAGAGCCACCGCCGAGAGGTTTATCGAGGTCGGTTATCAACCGTTCTTCGATTCATTTGGAGATTACTTCGGAAGTACGGTTAAATATTTTTTCTTCGATCAGCCGCACGCCACCTTCTATAACTGGCCCCGGCGATTTGGCAACCTAAAAAGTAGCCTCCCGTATGCTCCAGAGCTTCGCGATCACATGGAAGCCAAGACCGGCAGTGACTTCAATTTTCTACTGCTTTCGATTCTCGAAGACATCGGTCCGGACACGGCAACGTTGCGCACCACGTTTTACGAGTGCTTCACCGAGCTCATGTTCGAAAATTATCTCAGGCCCCTTTCTGATTGGACTGTTGCCCACGACGTGGACTTAAGTGGCCATGAAGTATTAGGTCACGTCGGTTCATGGCATCCAAGCCGAGCTTTTTTGGACTGGGATCTCAGAGTTAATTTCGGCTTGGACTATTTCGGTGTCGATGAGTTCCGAGGAATAACCGGCATCGATGCTCAGGATTGCGTGCCCCAACTAAGTCCGAAAATGGGCGACTCAGTTGCGCGATCACACGGCAGGAGTGGGTGCATCGTGGAACTTTACATTGCGGGAAAAGACAGCGGCCCCGCGGCCTTCGCCGGAGATTGGGGACTCACGCTTGAGGAGTTGAGAGCGCAAGCCATACGTTTAGAGCTCCTCGGAGCCAAACAGTTTCTCTACCACGGCTTTTGCCAAACCGATGGCAACGACGAAAATTTCACCAAGTTTGTCAATCCACGATTTGATTTCCCACCGGGAATCAACTTTGAACCGTGGTGGCCCTTTTATCGCCCGTTCGCGGACGAAGCCGCGCGACTCTCGGTCTTTATGGACGAAGCTCCGCCTTCATGCGAAGTCGCCATCTTTTATCCTCGTCGAACGGCGTGGATGGAGGGTGCCTCCCACTCCTATGGAGACCATATTGAGTTCTGGTCGTCATTTTTGGCAGAGCATGGATTTGGGTTTCACTTCATCGACGAACGAGATTTGCTCACTGCGACAGTTGATTCCGGCGAAATTCGCATCGATCAGCGCCGTTATCGCGCCCTCGTTCTGCCTTCAGTAACCACTCTCGAATCTCTCGAATCAGTGAGCGTGCTCGCGTCGTTTGTGGAGGCAACTGGAGTCCTAATTTCAACCGGATCCTTTCCAATTCACCTTCAGCATGGCAGCACAGAGGACTTGGGTTCAGCGTGGCGGGCTATCGAACGCGGAGAAAACTACCATCATTTTGGGCACGTTCCGACTTCCGAATTTGCTAAACCAATTCTTCTCCCCTTGATGGAATATCGTCCTCACGCTGTTCCGAGAGACGAACAACCCCTTTGGCAGTGGTCTGGTCGCGATGACGAAGGATGGCGCCTCGCCATATTTAACGATCTGTCCGTGCCGCGAGAGATCAATATAGAAATGCCAGACTCAATTAACGCGATAGAGCAATGGAACTCTTCGAACGGAATCCAGGAAGATACAGTTCGGACCGAGATTTCCCCAGATCATTCGGTCTCGTTCGTCCTCGACGCGATGGCGTTGGTTTGCATGCGACTTGAAGAATCGATCGTCGACCAGAGTCACAAACCCGCCGTGCTTGCCACGCCGAGATCACCGACAAACGATGTGCTTTCTGTGATGAGGTTGGATTCCGGTTGGATGTTTGAACCGCTGGACGGGTCGGGGAGTCAATTTTCTGTAAGTGTCTCAGAGGGTTGGGAAAGACAAGGGTTTCGTAACTTCTCAGGTGTTGGAAGATATTCCTGTTGCTTTGATGCACCTCTCGGCAACGGACCAATCTTGCTTGCTCTTCCGATTGTGCATACCGCTGTTGAAGTTCGGTTAAACAATGTGCCAGTGGGAAACCGCGCGTGGACCCCTTATGAGTTCGTTATAGAACGCAACCTCTTGCGAGACGGCGGCAATGAACTCGAGTTAAGAGTTTTTAGTTCCGCCGGAAACAAATATTACGGAGGGACACCCTTCCAAGACGAGCCTGAACCGAGTGGGCTTGGCGGGGCCCCGACCATTCAATTACTCGACATCGCTCAATCCTCAGACAATCGCTTCCGTGAAAATACACAGTGATCGGTCGCGTGTATTTCGACTAGGTCAGTGAAAATTCCGACACACCAGCTGCAGCATCGTTGCGTAGGGTCAAATCAACGAGAGAATCGTCCCGGCAGCCACAACTACCACGCACGATCAATTTCACGGGCAGCACTTCGTTGGTTGTCTTGGCATCAGGATCGCGAACAAGTTCGATCAACTTTGCCATCGCCGTTCGTCCCAATTCTTCAATTGGTTGGGCAATCGTCGTAAGTCCTGGAACCGTGTAGGCGGATTCCACGATGCCGTCGAAGGACACGATCGCAACGTCGTCTGGAACCGAGAGTCCCGCATCCACGACCGCCCGAAGGGAACCAATAGCTTGGATGTCGGTTGAAACGAAGATGGCGGAGGGCGGGTTCTCGCTCTGTAAGAGCGTTCGCGTTGCCTCATAGCCCCCCAGCTGATGGTGGTCACTACGAACAATCAGGGATGGCAGCGGATCGAGCGCAGCTTCACGCAGAGCTCTCGCCCAACCGCGATGTCGGTCCGCGGACGGCGTCAGATCTGTGGGGCCGCTGACACAGCCGATCACTCGATGACCATGTTCAATCAAATGGCGCGTACCGAGAAATCCCCCTTCTTCGTTGTCAACGACCAACGTCGTCGTCTCAAGATTTGCTAGAAGTCTGTCAACGACCACGAGTCGACAGTGGAGTCGATCAAGTTCGTCCGAGCTCTTAGTTCCGCCGCCAACGCTCATCAGGAGTAGTCCGTCAATCTGCTGTTCACTAAACGACTTCAAGTAGAAGCTCTCGCGTTCAGGGTCGTCGGACGCATTGCCGAACAGAAGCGTAAAACCTTGCGAGAAGGCGACATCCTCGACGGCCTTGGCGAATTGCGCGAAGAAGGGGTTTTTCGCGTCGGGCACGAGGAGTCCAAGCACGAGCGTGCGATTGGCACGAAGTGCGCGGGCGAGGCCGTTAGGCCGATAACCCAACTCTTCGATTGCTGCGTTTACGCGGTCCTGCGTGTGTTGAGCAACGGAACGTGGACCGCCATTCACCACATAGCTCACGACGGCAGTTGAGGTTCGAGCACGCTTAGCAACATCGTCGCGCGTGACGCGCTTCAATGTCGGTCGTTTGTTTGCCACTGGCAGCCACCACTCAGCATTACGCATCTACTCGTGTAGAATCTACACGAGTAGAGGTGAAAAGTCAATGAGTTCTGGGAGCCTTTGACTCTACTCATACTCTTTCGTTCAAGTAAATTAAGGTGGATTTTTTCTAGCGATGAACGACGTGAACATCAATCAACCTTCAGGATCTCTTCGCAAAGCGCCGCGCCTCGGCGTGGTGGGAAGTTGCAATGTCGATCTTGTTGTCCGGTGCCACGAATTGCCTCGACCTGGAGAAACGATCCTCGGGGAGGACCTTAAACGTCTTCCCGGAGGGAAGGGTGCCAATCAAGCTGCCGCGGCTTCACATCTTGGTGCGGATGTCTCCTTCATTGGCTGCGTAGGTTCGGACGCTGACGGCGACTGGTTGATTGACTCTCTTCGAAAGCATGGTGTGCGACACGAACTAGTGCAGCGAGCTCATCGTTCTACGGGGTCCGCGTTCATCATCGTTGACGATCAAGGTGAAAATGAAATAGTTGTCGCGCCGGGAGCAAATCAAGAACTGTCCATTGGTGAGATAGATCTGCTTCAATTCGATGTTGTCTTGGCACAGTTAGAAGTTTCGAGCGCGATCATTGAAGAAGCGGCACGTCGTAGCAACTCATTCATATTGAACATTGCGCCGGCGTCAGCGGTTAAACCAGAAACGCTTGAAATCTGTTCTGTTGTAATCGCCAATGAACTAGAGGTCGATTCTGTCGACCTAAATTCCCTAGCGCACTGCGTTGTCACGCTTGGCGCGAAAGGCGCCGTGCATTACCGCTATGGCCGCGAGGTGGCACAAGCTCAGGCTCCGGTTGTCGACGCCGTTGATACGGTCGGCGCCGGCGACGTTTTTTGTGCCGCATATGCAATCGAGTACGCCCGCGGCTCCACTCCAGAACAGGCGCTTCGATTCTCTGTAACAGCTGGGGCACTTGCGACACTCTCAAACGGCGCACAAGGTGCTTTACCCAACGAATCCGAAGTCCAGCAATGGCTTACTCGTCACAACTAATTGACCAAGAAACCATGCCCACTAACGCCCGTCGAACGCCAGGCAATTTTCTGCGCACGCATAAGAAATCGCTGCACGCCAACTTGTTCATGCGGAGACTTTCTCAAACTCTTGACACGGAACCTGTTGGTGACGACGATCGCTTTGTTAGAGCAATCCTCAAGCAAATACGTGATCTGAGCGGAGGTCGAGTTCCTGGCCCGGCGGACTCACCACCGTAGAGCAGTGGTTCGATGTCGAGTTGACAACCACCAGGCCCTACGGTGGATCGGTATGAACAGTGAGACAAGTTGGCCGGCGTACCTTGTTCGTCGAGCAATGGCTCAGCCGCCGAACGGTTGTTTCGTGGTGGACGGTTCCACGCCCGTCATTGCGTTCGGTAATCCGGTACGCGCTCGAGTGGCAACACTCGGGATCAATCCCAGTCGAAACGAGTTTCTCAGCCAGAGCGGCGCACTGATGGTCGGCAAGAAACGACGGCTCGCGACATTGGAGTCACTCAACATTCTGGATCGAAGGGCGATGGATGAGGGCCACGGAGAATCCGTCATGGATAGTTGCGCCGACTACTTCAAAGTTCGAAGCTACGCCTGGTTCAAGCCTCTCAACTTTATTCTGACCGAGAGCATCGGCGCGTCCTATGGCACCGACGCGTGCCACCTCGACCTCGTCCAATGGGCAACGAATCCGGTGTGGCGCGCTCTCGACAAAACCATCCGATCAAAGTTGCTCGACGATGGGGTGGAATTCTTAAGAGCCCAACTTGCTTCGGAAAAGTATCGGCTCGTCATCGTGAACGGTCGGACCGTTATGAACTTCGTTGAAGCCGCTGGAATCACATCTTGGTTGTCGGTTGGACCAGTGCTTGGGAACCCGACGACACACCTCTACGTCGGTGAGCGTGGCGACCAACGATTCCTAGGTTGGTCGTGCAACTTGCAGAGCCAACCCGGTGCTCGTCGCCATATCGAAGCACTGATTGAGTTCGTTAGAAAATACGCCGACCTCTCCCCACTTCGTGACCTTGAACTCGAAGGTGCTCGCGATTGACGAACGAACCACGCATAGTGCAATTCCCGCATCCCGGTAGTGAGCACGTCTCCAAAGGGGACGAGATGGGTTGGAATGATGGTTCCCATCGCCGCAAATTTCTTCTCAACAATGGAAAGACTGTTAATCAACGCGGAGAGACGACATACGACGGTTTGCTGACCTTCTGGGGTGAGTGGGAGGCCCCTTCAACGATCCAGGATCGTTGGAAAAATCGCGATCAGTTTCCGACGGTATTACACAAACCGTATTGGGTCGACCGGGAAGTCATCCCCAACCAACAGAACACGGACCCGTGGGTTTTTGGCCCAAGGTTTCTATACAGCAACTGTAAGCAACTGACTCATTTGGGACGCCCCTCCTCCCTCCAATCGCTCACGCCCGGCTCAATCATTTTGTTCGGGAGCACGTTCCACGGCCACTTCATGCTCGACACGGTCTTCGTCGTAGGCGAGGCACTCACGAAGTTCAGACCGATCGATGGAATCGAGATTGAGTCCGAAGCATTTCGAGTTTGCACGATTCAGTCCCTAGCATCGCTCGAACCCAAGAAGAGTTCCGCATCACTTACGCTCTTCGCTGGTGCCACCCCAGAGAATCCAATCAACGGTATGTTCAGCTTCACACCGGCGCGCCGCGCGGACGACCCAAACTGCCGCTTCCCGCGCCCTCCACTCACGATCACCGGAATCATTAACCCGATGAGCTGGCAAAGTCCTCGGGGAGCGAAGGTGCCCGTGACTCTCGAAGAGGCTCGAGCAACGTGGCTCGAGGCCGTCAAGCAGGTCGAATCTCATGGGCTGGAACTCGGAACCAACTTGCAGACTCCAGTACAGAGGTAGACAGTCGCAATCGCTCTAAGTGAACGAGAATGTCAAAGGAGGTCCGACCTTGAAATCGATATCCGGTGTGAACGTTTCTTGGAGACACGCTCTGACCACGTCGAATTTCGTACGTCCTCACGACCCTGTTGAGAAAACCTGGCGGCCCATCTTCGGCGTCTGGCCATCGGAGAGCCCTACTGACGTTCTCACGTCCACGCGTCGCGGTGCACAATCACTCGCGAAGAGGTGACGTCATGAAATGGTGCGAGTTCCACCAGGAGGCGGAGTCTCCCCCCGGATGCTTCTATCTGCAGATGTTCCCGCCGTTTGATGATTCTTTGCGAGAGGTGAAGGACGACGATGTCAAGTTGACCGGTGAGGTGATCTCCTTGAGGACCTCGGTCGGCAACAGGATCGCAAACATAGGTGTGAGCGGCTCCAAATCAACGATCTATTGCAATCTTGAAGAAATTACATCATCGCTCAGCGGCATTCTCGAAGATCTCAAACGCGATGGTCGACGATGGGTCGTCATACTCGAAACAACGGCCGAACCCATCCGTTATGTGCAAGTACTGGTCACACAAGATGGTGGGCTCTGGGCAGAATGTGTATCGAACAATTTTCTCAGCCCTGAGGACAAGTTGAGTGACGAACAACTCGAGCTCCTCCCACTCCTTGGCTGGCAGTGGCCCAGTCCACCGGCGGGACCCAACTGGCAGTTCCACGACGAACTTCTGGATACCGGAAGCGCGATTTCGCACCTTTTGATGCGAACACTGCGAGACGTGTTTGGTTGTGAATCCAATGACGTAGTCAGATTCACACTCTTCCCTTCAGCCCCGCATTCTTAATAGTGGCTCCCCAGGTGTCGAGAGAGACTTTCAGACATCGTTCCACAGTGCTCGGTCCATGGCCTCGGCAGCAGCCTCACGGTCCGGCGCCAGGATGTGTCCGTACACATCAGCCGTCATTCGTATGGATGCGTGTCCGAGTACCTCGCTGACAACCTGAAGTTTGACCCCACTCGCCGACATCAGGCTCGCGGCAGAATGGCGCAGTTCATGCGGATGCCAGTGGTCGAGTCCAGCACGCTGGCAAATGATTGCGAAGTCTCGATTGAGATTTCTAGGATCTACTGGCGTACCAAAATTCGTCGTAAAGATGAAGCCAGTGTCAGTCCAGAGTTCGTCCCCGACAATTCGCTCCTCCTCTTGTCGCTTTCGGTGCTCCAGAAGCAGACTCACCAGACCCCGAGGGAGGTTCACCGACCGTCGACTCCTCGCCGTCTTCGTGTCGGCAGTCACGAGAGTTCCGCCTTCACGCTTTAGTTGTCGACGCACGGAAATGACTCGCGCTGCTTCGTCGAGGTCTTGCCACTTCAGTCCTAAGGCTTCGCCCCGGCGTAGCCCCGTGGAGAGCATTAGGGAATACAACGCCTCATGTCGATTTCCTTCGAGCTCCTTCAGAAGTCTTTGCGCCTGCTCGAAGGTGAGCGTCCGGCCCTCGCGTCGTTGCTGCTTAGGCGACCTTGAGAGTCGTGCCACGTTTCTGTTTACGCAACCCCACCGAACCCCTTGATCGATGGCCTGACCCAAGACACCCCGGATACGTTGGACCGTGGAGACTGAAAGTCCGCTGTCCAACTTCGATGACAGTAGTCGGTCGACGTCGACTGTCGTAAGGTTGACAATCCTTTTACTGCCTAGGATTGGAATGATGTGATGTTTCGCGATCGTCCAATAGCTCAGCGCGGCGCTGGCGGCAACCTGGTGTCTCAGGACGTCGTCGTGCCACTGGTTGAGCAACTGAGCTACCGTCATTTTCATGTCGGGAGCAGGCAACCCGTCGTCGAGCTGTCGTTGGAGTTTCTTCAGTTTGCCGACCACCTCGGACCGGGTCTTCGCCGAAACGGTCTTGCGAACTACTCGTCCGTTGCTATCGCGCCCGATCGTCACGACGCCGAGCCAGTGTCGATCGGACGACCGCTGATAAATTGAACCCTCGCCGTTGCCTCTAGAACCTGCCACAATGCCCCGTTTTCTCGTTGCTGACACAACTGCTGACAACGGTCGCTCGAGGCGGGTTTTTGGTTAAAAGTGGTCTGAGGTCACTGCCTCTCACCAGGTATTTTGTTAGTGGGCCGTGCAGGACTTGAACCTGCGACCCCTTGCGTGTCATGCAAGTGCGCTACCAGACTGCGCCAACGGCCCC
>Ga0182030_10008815_pt1 | contig 20788 bp, 18 predicted proteins | sample 812S3MmetaG_FD_121299 | JGI IMG/M metagenome (GOLD analysis project Ga0182030, IMG submission 121299) | Permafrost microbial communities from Stordalen Mire, Sweden - 812S3M metaG (Illumina Assembly) | ecosystem: Environmental > Terrestrial > Soil > Wetlands > Permafrost | place: Sweden...
GTCACCCGTATCCGACTAGGCGGTCTGAGTGCTCAGGACATCACCGCACTGGCGAGCGCACTGGGGCTGGGGACATTGTCGCAGCGGAGTGCAGGCCGACTGGCTGCGCATACCGAAGGGAATGCCCTCTACTGCCGGGCGCTGCTCGATGAGATCGGGATTGCGGGATTGAGCGGTGAGGAGAACGCCCTCCCGGCACCGCGGGAGCTGTCCGCGGTTATTCTGGCCCGGGTAGCCGGGCTCCCGGCCACCGCCCAGGCATTCTTGGCGGCCGCTTCGGTGCTGGGGCATCACGCGCCCGCGACCACGATCGCGTCGGTCGCTCAGTTACCTGATGCTGAGGACGTGGTCGATGCGGCGGTGGCGGCCGGACTCTTGCGCGAAAGTGCGTTGGCATCGGAGCTGACCTTTACCCACCCGCTGTACCGTGCCGCAATTTACGCCGATCTCAGTCCGACGAGCCGACGAGGGCTACACGCTCGTGCTGCCGAACTCGTCGCCGGTCGCGCCGGGCTCGCCCATAGGGTCGCGGCGTCGGTGGGTCCAGATGAGGATTTGGCCCGCGAGTTCGAGGAGTCCGCTCGTAACAGTGCGGACCTGGGCGAGCTGGGCGCTTCGGCGTGGGCCTTGGAGCAGGCCGCTTCCCTTTCGCTGGCTGGCGCAGACAGAGAGCGTCGACTGCTCGACGCCGCGGTGGCCCAACTCAACGCCGCCGACACGTCGGCGGCGACACGAGTCCTGGCTTCCTGCCAGGCTTCCAGTGCTCGACACGATGCGCTGACAGGGCTGCTCGGGGTTTTTACGGGTTCGCCCGGCGCCGAGGGCCGCTTGCTCGCCGCGTGGGAGGTCCACGATCCAGAGGACGAGCGTGAGATTGGCGCCCGCGCCGCGACGTCGTTGGCCAACTGGATGGTCATCTCGGGTCGGCCCGACAAGGCCATCGAGTGGGGGGATCGGGCGGTGGGTGGAACCATTCCCGATTCGGCGCTGTGGGCCATGGCGCGCACGGCGCAGGCCTATGGCTTTGCCGCCGCCGGACGCAGTCCTGAGGGACTGGCTGCCCTCGACTTTCTCCCCGCCTCCGGAAATGAAGTGCCAGTGTCCGAGACAGACGCCCTCATCATGCGGGGCATGCTCAAGCTCTACATCGACGACCTCGGGGGGTCCATTGCGGACCTCGGCGTGGCGGCAGCTCGGCTGCGCACCGGCCTTCCGACAACCTATCCCGGTCCATGTCTGTCCCATTTGAGCGACGCCTATTTCCGCCGGGGCGACTGGGACGCCGCCGTCACACAAGCTCAGCTGGCAATCGCATTGGCCCAAGACAGCGACCGTCCATTCGACCTGGCGCGGGCCCACGCACGCGCAGCCCAGGTGCTGGCCTTTCGCGGCCAGTGGTCTTCCGCCCAAACGCACATGAGCGCGGCGCGGACGGCGGCGGAACGGTTTCCGCTGGTGCTCCCAGTATCCGCGGCAGCCATGGCGGCCGTCTCTGTTGCTTCGGCTCGTAATGACCCGACCGGGGTTCTTGCGGCAACGGAGCCGATTCGGGCCACCGGACTCCTCGGTGTCGGCGGCTGTCCCGGCATCTTCAATTGGAGAGCAATGGAGGCGGCCGCGTTCATTGATCTCGGAAGGCTTGGGGAGGCCGAGGTTGCCCTCCACGAGTTCGAGGCGGCCATCCCCCAGAGTGGACTCGTATCGGCGGCCCTGGCGCTGGCCCGCTGCCGGGGCAATCTCGCCGTGGCGAGAGGAAACGACTCCTCTGCGGATGATGAGTTCGCGCGGGCCCACGCCATGGAGGGACTGGTGTCCATGCCGTTCGAACACGCGCTTCTGGCACTCGACGACGGGCGCCGCTTACGTAAATTCGGCACGCCGGCAGCGGCGGTCGCACAACTCGAACAGGCTCACCAGCTCTTCTCCAGCCTGGGAGCAGATCCGCACGTGCAGGCCTGCGCTACGGAGCTCGCTGCCCTGCAGGTCACGGTCGCCCCGGGTAGTCCCGCCACCCTCCTGGGTCTGAGCCGCGCCGAACTGGCCGTGGCCCGATTGGTTGCCACCGGACTGACCAATAAAGAGGTGGCCAGCGAGCTGTACGTGTCGGTGAAAACCGTGGAGTACCACCTCCGGAACAGCTACATGAAGCTCGACATCACCTCACGGCGAGCGCTCGCCGCCCTCGTGAACTGACCGATCCCGTTCGCTGGACGATCCAGCGAGCCTTGGTTAGACACCAGGACCAGGTGGTTCACAGAACCTAGGGTCAAACCTAGGGTCGTTCCCTGGGGACAGCACGGCGCCCACGGCGTTGACTGGGAGCCGTGGACACCGCACCAATGCCGAGGGAGTCAGTGAGCCTCGCCCTCGAGATCAGCCGAGCGCAAGACGGCCGGCTCGAAGGACAACTCCGGACCGATGCGGACGACCGCTGGAGTCCGTTTTCGGGAGTCCTCGAGCTTCTCAAGGTGCTCGAGGACTCGCTGGACGCCGTCGAAACCGCCACACACGTTCAACCCAAGGAAGGAACTGAGTCATGACGAACAAAATGAACCAGACGGATGGAGCGGGATCCAAACGACTCCATCGTGCCGTCGATGGACGGATGTTCGGTGGCGTCGCCGCCGGGCTCGCCACGCATTTCGGTTTCGAGGCCACGCATGTTCGGCTCGCATTCGTGGTGTTGTCGATTCTCGGTGGCGCTGGCATTCCGCTCTACCTCGCCGCGTGGGCATTTATCCCCGAAGACGGCACCGACGTGGCCATTGCCGATCGGCTCCTCCGCCCCGCCGGCGGTGCCGCGTCGTGAGCGCCTTCCGTGGTGCAAACAACCCGTCCGGGTCCTTCGCAATCCAGTCCTCTTGCTGTGAGAAAGGAACGTCATGACTAAGAATCCGTTGCCTGCCGAAGGAACTTCGGCTGAGAAGCGTCGACGAGCCCGGTTGGTCCTTTGGGCCGCCGGCGCTATTGCCCTTCTCGGCCTGGTGGGCGGGGGCATTGCCTCGTCCCACCTCACCTCGTCGCTGAGCGACTACGACGCCCCCGGGTCAGCGGTCGTGCTGGCGCAGCATCAGATCCAGCGGGTCACGGGCGCCAATCCCGAAGAGGGCTACGAGGTGGTCGTCCGCACTTCCGCGCCCATCGGGGTCTCTTCGACCGTGCCGAGCCGAGTGGCGACGGTCGTGGCCCTCCTGCGGGCGCGCCCGGAGGTCACGCGTGTCATCGACTACGCCAACACCGCCGGTGGTTCGACGATGATCTCCAAGGGCGGAGAGTTCACGGTTGTCGTGGCCACCGTTGGCGCCGTCCAAGAGAAGCAAGCTGTTGCCGCCCTCCAACACGCCATTGCAGAGCACCCTTCGCTCAACGGCAACACCTGGCTCGGGGGGCCGACCGTGGCCGATGTCCAGATCGCCGCCGTGTCCTCCCAGGATCTGGGCCGAGCCGAGCTCATCGCTCTGCCGTTCTTGCTCCTGTTGCTCTTCTTCGTCTTCCGTGGGCTGCGTGCCGCCAGCGTCCCGCTGCTCGGTGCAGTGTTTGCCATCGCGGTCACTCTGGGCGTCATGGGCCTGGTGATCGTGGCTCTTCCGTTGTCGGTCTTCGCCCTCAACCTGATCATCGCGCTCGGACTGGGGCTCTCCGTCGACTTCAGCCTGCTCATCGTGTCCCGCTTTCGTGAAGAGTTCCGCCGACAGGGTTCGCTCGAGGCTGCACTGGCCACCGTCAGGCAGACCGCAGGACATACCGTGCTCTTCAGCTCGCTCACCATTGCGGCGGCCATGGGGACACTGGCCATCTTCCCCGAGCGCTTCGTCTATTCGATGGGGATCGCTGGTGCGATCGTGGTCCTGGCTGCCGGCGGCTTCGCCCTGTTCGTCCTGCCGTCGCTCCTCACCGTATTCGGGGAGCGCATCGCTGCGCACACCCCATCACGGTTCCACGCTCTTTCGGCGCCGAGTGAGGCCCAGACGACAGGACGCTGGTATCGGATCGCCACCGTCATCATGCGGCGGCCCGCCCTTTGGGCTCTCTCCGCAATCCTGATCCTGGTGGTTCTCGGCGCACCGTTCCTCCACGTTTCCTTCACCGGGGCCGATGCGAGCGCTTTGCCAGCCAGCAGCTCCGCCGGCACTGCCTATGAGCTGGTCCAGAGCAAGTTCACCGCCTTCTCGGAAGCGCCCGCCGACGTTGTGGTCGACGGAGCCGGAGCCACGCCCACGGACCTGGCAGCACTGGCGACCAAGGCGGCAGCCGTTCCTGGGGTGAAGGCGGTTTCGACCTTCGCGCATCTGGGAGGCTCCCTGTGGGAGTCCAACGTGGCCCTGTCGTCAGCACCACTGTCACCGGCAGCCCAGCGAACCGTCAACGAGCTGCAGGCGTTGCACAGCCCAGCTCAGCTCACCGTGGTGGGACAGACGGCCTCCTTCTTGTCACTGCAGAGCAGCCTCAAGTCCCACCTCCCACTGGTCCTCGGGCTGATCGTCCTGATCGCGCTCGTGATGCTCTTCGCCATGACGCGCTCAATGGTGCTCCCGCTCATGGCAGTTGTGATGAACGTCTTCACTATCGGCGCCACCTTCGGCCTGCTGGTGTGGGCCTTCCAGTGGGGACACCTCAGCCACCTGCTCGGATTCAGTGGCCCAGGAGCCCTGCAGTCGACCTCACTCATCATCATCCTCGCCGTGGTCTTCGGCCTCTCGACCGACTACGGCGTCTTCCTCCTCGGGCGCATGAAGGAGGAGCATGACGCCGGGGCAACCCCCGACCGGGCAATCGCCCTCGGCCTCGATCACACCGGGGGGATCGTGAGCGCCGCCGCCGTGTGCCTGGCCCTGGCCATGGGTGCGCTGGTCCTTTCTCGGCTGGTCTTCGTGAAGGAGCTGGGGCTGGGTGTGGCGTTCGCGGTGATCCTCGATGCCACCGTCGTCAGGGCGATCCTGGTGCCGGCTGTGATGAAGCTTCTCGGTCCGGTCGCCTGGTGGTCGCCTCGTCGGGCCCCGCGCACCATCTCGGTGCCAGTCATTACCAAGGCGCCACTCGACCCCGGGGCGGTCCTCGCCGACCTCTCGGCAACGAAGTAAGGACGGACCAGGCCCATGACCATCTTTCGCCCTTTCTTCAATGCCGCCACCGGTGAGTGGATCGAGTACACCGCCGTCGCCGAACATGACGATGGTGAGCTCGTCCGATTCAACTGGCGCAGCATGCCCGGCGGCGTGATCACCGAGCACGTCCACCCCAACCAGGAGGAGCGGTTCACCATCGTTGCCGGCGAGGCCCACTTCACCGTAGACGGGAAGGAAACGACGGCCAGGGCAGGCGAGACGATCGTCGTGCCGGCCGGCGTACGCCACTCCGAGGGAAATCTCGGATCGATCGAGATCGAAGGAGTGGTCGAGCTTCGCCCCGCCCTGCGGACCAAGGAGTTTCACGAGGCGGTGGCCGGCCTTGTGGCGGACGGGAGAACGACGCCGAGGGGGGCGCCGAAGAATCCGCTCCAGCTCGGCGCCACCTTCTGGCACTTCCGCCACGAGAGCAGAGTGACCTCGCCGCCAGTGTGGTTCCAGAACCTCATGCTTCCCACCCTGTCGATGTTCGCGAAGGCGTTCGGTGTGAAGCCCTATTACGAAAGGTGGGACAGCCGTGTCAGCGAATGAAAGCGAGAACGGACTGCAGGTCGTATTCGGGACGGGGCAGGTGGGCCGCATCCTCGCCGCCCATTTGGTCAGGTTGGACCTGCCCGTGCGGGTGGTCTCGCGTCGCTGCCCTTCAGGTCTGCCCACCGGCGTCGACTGGCAGGGCGCCGATGCCGTCGATTCCGAGGCGGCTAGTGAGGCAGCGAAGGGCGCATCGGTGATCTACCAATGCCTGAACGCACCCTACGCAAAGTGGGCGGAGCTCTTCCCCCCGCTGCAGCGAGGGGTGCTGGCGGCGGCCGAACGAAACGATGCGCTCCTGGTGACCCTGGAGAACCTCTACGCCTACGGCCCCATCCACGGCGGGCCCATGACCGAAGACCTCCCGCTGGAGGCGACGACGCGCAAGGGCCGGATACGAGCAGCCATGACGCAAGAGCTGCTCGCGGCCCGAGACACCGGGCGTGTCCATATCGCCGTCGGGCGGGCGTCTGACTTCTTCGGTGCCGGCGTGACCGAGTCAACTCTGGGCGAGCGGATCTTCGCCAACGCCCTGGCGGGGCGTCGGGCCGACTTCATCGGCAACCCGGATCTGCTGCACACGTACAGCTACGTCCCCGACATCGTGGCGGGTTTGGCCACCCTCGGCACGGACGCGCGTGCCATTGACGGAGTGTGGCACCTCCCCGGTCCCGAAACCGCCACAACCCGCCAGATCATCGATCTCGTGGCGCATGAGGTCGGACACCCGGTCGGCATTCGCTCGGTGTCCAAGCTGGCTCTCCGTGCCCTCGGACTGATCAACCCCATGATGCGGGAACTGGTCGAGATGGCCTACGAGTTCGACGAGCCCTTCGTGTTGGACACCGCCAAATTCCAGACCACCTTCGGGGGTGCCGGCACCCCGCTCCCCATCGCCATCGCGGCGACAGTCGACGGCTACCGAAACAAGGCCACTCCGACAGCGCCGGCGCAAAGTTCCCCCGATCACATCACCGCAGAGGGAAAGGTAGAGAGAAGATGAACCCCAACGAGCCAATACGACGGGTCTCAGTCGTAAGCACCGGCAACGTGCAGATCCGCCCCGATCACGTGTCATCGACCTGGCGTCCCATGTTCCTGTGGCTGCTCACCTCCCGCCAGTGGACAGGGCCGCGGCCAATCAATGCCTACGTCATCGAGCACCGAGACGGCGTAGTGCTGTTCCGGAGCGGCCGACCGACTGGCCCAAGCCACTGCCCAGTCCCCGGTGACCCTTGCCAGCTAACCGGCAACGGGACCGACGCAATCATTCATATCAGGCGACACCCACAATTGGAGAACAAACATGACGATCGACACGCTCGATGCAGTGCAGCTCAGAGACAGCACGCAGTGGATCCGCATCCGCGGCGAAGATGCCGCCAACCCCGTGCTGCTGCTGGTCCAACAAGGTCCCGGCCTACCCATGATCAACGAAGTGCGGCGTTTCGATCACCTTCTCCGACTGGAAAAGGACTTCACCGTGGTCTATTGGGACCAACGAGGTTGCGGTCGCTCATTGCGGGGACGCAAGGGAGATGCTCAGATCACCATCGACCTGATGGTGAACGACACAGTGTCGCTCCTCCAACTCCTCCGGGATCGATTCGACAAGAAGCCATACGTCGCCGGGTTCTCCCTCGGCGCCACGATCAGCGCGTATGCCACCGCACTTCGCCCGGACCTCGTCGCGACCTTGGTGGCCGTAGGAACGGACATTGACGGTGTGGCCGCCGGTCACAGCGCCTACGACTTCGCGCTCAGTACGGCCCGCCAACGCGGAAACAAACGCGCCATTCGGCAGTTGGACGGCATCGGGCCGCCCCCGCACCTCGATGCGAAGCAGTTCGGCACTCGGGTTCGTTGGGCCTCCAACTTTGGTGGAGTCACTCGCAACGAGACCTACGGTGGCGTTGTCCGGGGCCTGCTGGCCAGCCTGCTGCGCTCGTCTGACTACTCCACTGGGGACATCCTGCGAACCGTTCGCGGCATCACCGCCACGCAGGCCGCTCTGCTGCCAGAGCTGGCGACCCTCGACCTCGTGCGTACCCTGCCTCGCCTCGACGTGCCGGTCGTCATGGTCCAAGGCCGCTTGGACCAGGTCGCACCGGGCGCCGCGGCCGAGCGCTACGTCAGCTCCTTGGAGGCACCGAGCAAGCAGCTGGTCTGGTTCGAGAACTCGGCCCATACGCCCCATCTCGAGGAGCCCGAGAAGTTCCGGGAACTCCTGATGCAAGTTCGGGCCGGTCAGCTCACCAACAACTGATTTGAGGCCAGATTCCAACGCCGGGGCAAAAGACCTGGCACTACCGAGACAAAGGAGTGCAGAGATGCAAGAGACCTGGATGCTTTACGGTGCCGGGGGCCATACGGGCAACCTGATTGCCACGCATGCAGTCGAATCCGGTCACCGCCCCGTGCTTGCCGGTCGCAACGCGCCGGCGGTCACCGCACTCGGCGAACGTCTCGGCCTACCGCACCGGGTTCTGGACTTGGAGGATCCCGTCGCGTTGCAGGCGGCTCTGGGCGACGTGAACCTGGTGCTGAACGCCGCCGGCCCGTTCCTCCATACCGCTGGCCCACTGGCAAAGGCGTGCCTGCACGCGGGAGCCCATTACCTCGACATCAGCAACGAATTGCAGGTGTTCGGCGCCCTCTACGACCTCGACGAAGAGGCCAAGAGAGTTGGCATCAGCATCATCCCCGGTGTCGGGTTCGGCGTCGTCGCCACCAATTGTTTGGCACGCTACGTGAGCGAGCAGGTCGGCGCCGCCCGCCATCTCGAGGTTGCCTCTCGGGTCGCATCGGCTCGACCGGGTCCCGGTGCGGCGGCAACCATGCAGGAAAATCTCCCCTACGGAGGCTGGATCCGCCAGGGCGGACAGCTAGTCCCCAAGGAATTCTTCACAGGCGTCACGACGATCGGATTCCCCGACGGCCCTTGCGAGGCGATGCCAGTCCCGACCGGAGATCTCGAGGCAGCCTTCCAGGCCACGGGAGCTCCTGACGTCGTTGCGTACGCCGTGAGCCCTCCAACCCAGGATGGTGCTGACTCCGACGCCAAGGACCCTGTGCCCTCGGCCTTCCGGTCGTTCGGATGGGCGCGTGCTGCTGGCTCTGATGGCTCCACCGCAGAAGCGTGGCTGCAGACCGGCGATTCTTACGTCTTCACCTCCGCGGCCAGTATCCGCGCCGTGGAGGAGACCCTCGCGGGATCCCCTCGGGGGGCGCTCAGCCCTGCCGCCGCATTCGGTGCCGACTTCGCCTTCTCGATCCGTGACACCAGGCGGATCGACCTCAACGAAATGTCCAGGTAAGCGCGCGGAGCCGCTGAAAATAGGTGCCCAAGCATTTTGGTCGGCCTTCGCCTATTCTGTCCGCGGCACCTCCGCTTCGGTTGGGGTGAGGTTGAATGATCCGATCACAAGGGGAGGGTGTGAGGATGATCTGCAAGGGATTGCGTCAGCTTCGGAGGTCCGCACTGACGCTGGCCATGGCGACCATGATGATTGCCGGGACGTATGTCGCAGCCTCGTCGACGACCGCTTCGGCGGCCACCTCGGCATCGAGTTCGAGCGGCGTGTGGCCCGGGGTCGGCAAAATATGCGAGCCGGGACCGGGCGGTGCCTCCTCGGTGCGCGGTGTGGGCGCGAAGACCATCAACATCGCCAGCTTCAACGACGCAGCCAATACCATCACTCCGGGACTCGAGGTGGAGTTCCCCCAGCAGGCCACGGCCTTCGCGGACTGGTGCAATGCGGCGGGGGGAATTGATGGCCGCAAAATCGTGATCGACAACCGCGACGCCGCCCTGTTCAACGCGGCGCAGCAAACGACGGCGGCCTGCCAGAGCGACTTCATGGCGGTCGGTGGTGGCATGGCCCTCGACCAGCCGGCCGTCCCGATCCGTGAGAAGTGCGGGCTGGGACAGATCAGCGGCTACGTCGTCTCGAACCTGTCCGTTCTCGGTACCGACCAGGTCGACCCGAGCGGCACCAACACCGACTCGATCTCCGCGGGGTGGTTCGGGGCGCTGACCAAGGCCTACCCCAAGGCGGTCAAGGTGGCCGGCATGGGCGCCGGCGACACCCCCTCGGTACTCCAACCCGAAACGAAGGACGAGTTCGCCGCCGAGGCGCAGGGCTGGACCGTCGTCGACTTCCTCGAGCCCCCGACTTCGGTGGAGAACTGGGCCCCCTACGTCGAGCAATACCAGCAGAAGGGGGTCACGGCCCTGTGGCCGGCCGACGATTCCAACTTCACCCCCTTCGCCCAGGCCATGACCACGGCCGGCTACCACCCCACCTTCGTCATACTGGGGGCCCAGTTCGACAACTCGCAGACACAGCAGGACGTGGCGGCCAACCCCACGCTGCCCCCGGTCTACGTCGAGACGCAGTGGTGGCCTCTCGCGCAGGCCTCGCAGAATCCCTCGACCGAAGAGCTCGTCACCACCATGCACAAATACGCCAAGGGTGACCCGATCGACTTCGACGACGAAGAGGCGGCCGAGTCGTGGCTCCTGTGGGCCAAGTCGGCCTCGGCCTGCGGCGCAGCCAACCTCACGGTGACCTGCGTGCTGAACAAGGCCGCCGCCACGAAGAACTGGGACGCCGGGGGCATTCAGGCCCCCATTGCCAGCCTGGCGCTCTCCAACGAGAACCCCCAGCCCACACCGTGTTTCGCTCTGCTCCAGTTGACGGCCAAGGGGATCGTCTACGACAAGAAGCTCACCGCTCCGACGAAGTCCATCTGGAACTGCAACCCGAAGAACGTCGTCCAGCTGACCGCAGCGCAGCAGGCCCAGATAAACGCCCTGTGAGCGAAGGTTTGCCGGTGAGATCTGTCCTTATTGCGGCAGCAGGCTGCAGCCGACCATTCGAAGCGAGAGATCGACGAACCGCAGCTCGAGCTCATCGATCGTCATGTCTCCCCGGGGACGAAACCACTGGCTGCAGTTGATGCACATCTCCAGAACTGCGGCGGCCGTGATCGTGAGTGATCTCTTGTCGGATCCACCGGAGATGTCAAAGAGTCCGCTCTTGGCGCCGCGCCGGAGAACCGAGACCATCCGGTCCCGAAGCCTTCGACGAATGGCAATCACCTCCTCGCGGCGAGGCCCGCTCAGATACCTGTACTCGCGATTTGCCACCAGCGCACCCTGCCCCCCCGCCGCGTGCGCCCGCACGTAGACCCGGACGATGGCAACGAACTCCGAAACTGGATCACCGGTGGCCAGCTTCTGCGCGGCGATGACGTCACTTTCGAGCCGCAAGTGGCGGTGGCCGACCAAGACATAGAGGAGGTCGTCCTTCGAGTTGAAGTGGTTGTAGAGCGCGCCCGGTGACAGGCCGCAGGCGCTCGTGATCTCGCGCACGGTCGTGGCGGGAACGCCCTGCAAATAGAAGAGCTTGTCGGCGGCCTCGAGGAGGCGGTAGGCCGGCGGTGAGAATCGCCGCCGGTCCTCTCCGACGAGAGCCCCGTCCTCGCAATCCAATGAGATCGCACTGATGGTCACGTTCGACTCCCGCCGTTCGCTCTGGCGGTGCGCCCCTTCGTTCGCAACACGGGTTCAATCAACACGCGCTCACTATAGAAAGGTTGATCATGGCGGGCTCATCGTATCGTTCCGCCGCGAAATGATCCGAAGGTGAGATGTAGCGTGCGATAGTCCTTGACCGTTGGTGGAATGAGGGTATATAAACGCTCATTCACGCCGTGCTATTGCAGGGCGTACGAAGAAAGTCAGTCGAAAAGGGGGGCAGTAGTGACTTTTGTGCATCGCTACATCGGGTGTTGGCTGCGAGTATTCGCTGCGATGGCGGTTGGTGCGATTGCGCTGACGGTCGCCTCGGGAGGCGGTGCTTCAGCGAGCACGAGCATCCCGTTGTCGAACTCATTCGGCTACAAGTACGGCTATGCAGCGGCCGTCGCTGAGCTGCCCAAGCTCTACGCCGGTACGAACACGGCGGTGAACACGACATCCCGCCCCGCGGCGAAGAACAAGTCGGTCTTCATCATCAGTTCGGGACAGGCCTCTATCTCGAGCTCGATCCCCTCGGATGCGGCCATGGCGGCCGCCCAGGCGATCGGCTGGAAGGTGACCATTCTCGACGGCAAGCTCCAGCCCTCCACGTACGGAGGGCTGGTCGATCAAGCCATCGCGGACGGGGCGAATGGGATCATTCTCGACGCCATCGACTGCGATCAGGTGAAGGCGCCGCTCGAGCAGGCCAAGGCCAAGCACATCGTGGTGGTGCCGATCTACGCCTACGACTGCAACGACCCCACCGAGGGCGCCGGTTCCCCTCTGTACAGCGCCGTAGTGAATACGGACAACATCCCCGACCAGAAGCTGGGTGCCTTCGCCGAGTCCTATGGGCGCGGTCAGGCCGATTACGTGATTGCCAAGTCCAAGAACAAAGCACGGGTGCTCGTGCTCAACGATCCCGAATTCACGGTCCTCAAGTACACGGCGGCGGGGTTCGACGATCAGATTGCCCACTCCGGCGGATCGAAGGTCGTCGCCACCCTCAACTTCCTCTCGGCCGACCTCGGCTCGAAGCTGCAGCAGGAAATCCAAGCCGAGTTGCTCAAGTACCCGAGCATCAACTGGATCAAGAGCCCCTACACCTACGCCACTGAGTTGGGCGTCGTCCCGGCTCTGGCCAGCCAACCCAAGGGCAAGTACGACGTGATGGGTGGCGAAGGGTTCCAGCCCGAGCTGGCGGGCGTCGCATCAGGTACCGTCACCGCGGCGATGGCGATCAGCTCCCAGTGGGAAGGTTGGGCCGCCATCGATGCCATGAACAGTGTCTTTACCCACAAGCCGGTCTATCCCTCGGGGATCGGATGGGAGCTGGTCGACGCCACCCACAACCTGCCGGCGAATGACACTCTCGTGCCGAAGCAGAACTACGTAGCAGCGTACGAGAAGGCCTGGGGCGTAAAGGGGTAAGTGAGCTCCGGGCGGCAGAGGAGATGACCACCGAAGCCACGCCGGACGCCCGTCGTCCCTGGCGCAGGGTCGCACTGCGCATCGACCACCTGTCGAAGACGTTCCCGGGTACCCGCGCCCTGAATGACGTGTCGCTGGAGGTCGAGAGCGGGACCATCCACTGTCTTCTTGGTGGGAATGGATCCGGCAAGTCGAGCTTGATCAAAGTCCTGGCGGGCGTGTACCAGGGCGATCCGGGCGGCACCATCACGGTCGACGACGTCAGCGAGCGGGCCGACCGCACCACGCCCGAATGGGCACGGGCGGCCGGCTTGCACTTCGTGCATCAGGACTTGGCGGTGTTCAACGGCTTGTCCGTGGCCGAGAACCTTGCCATCGGACGCGGGTTCCCCGTTCGTAGGTTCATAGGCGCCATCCGCTGGCGAACGCTCAACCGGCGAGCCCGCGACGTGCTCGATCGGTTCCAGATCCACGTCGATCCCAAGCGACTCCTGGCCGACCTACGCCCGGCGGACCACACCATGGTGGCCATTGCCAGGGCGCTGCAAGACCAATTTCTCGCGGGAGACGAGGGGATCCTGGTACTCGACGAGCCAACCGTCGCACTGCCGTCGGCGGAGGTGGACGTGCTCTTCAGTGCTCTTCGTCAATATGCCCGGGCCGGTCAGACGATCCTGCTCGTCACCCATCGTCTGGAAGAGGTCATCAGCATCGCCGACAGGGTCACCGTATTGCGGGACGGAAACGTTGTGGCGACCCTGGATGCCGACCAATTCGACTACGACAAGTTGGTCGAACTCATTGTGGGTCGGGCGCTCGACACTGAAGTGTCCGATGGGGTGACCATGGAGGGCGAGGACCTGCTCTTGGAGGTCTCCAACCTGGCGGTGGGCCCTTTGCAGGGCGTGACGTTCGGACTGCGTCGCGGCGAGGTACTGGGAGTGGCGGGCCTGCTCGGTTCGGGTCGCACCACGTTGTTGACGACTCTCTTCGGCCTGAAGGCCATGACCCACGGAACGACGAAGCTCGATGGCCAACCGGTTGCATTCGCCGGTGTGGATCAGGCCATGGACGCCGGGCTGGCCTTCGTTCCCGAGAACCGAAGCGATTCGGCCTTCCTCGACATGGACCTGCGGGAGAACCTCTCCGCCGCCAACGTGCCCAAGTACTGGCACCGCTTCGTGCTGCACCAGCGCCAGGAGGCCGAGGACGCCCGTCGATCAGTTGTGGAGTTCTCGATCAAGGCGAACTCGGTGTATCAACCGTTCGCCACCCTGTCGGGAGGCAACCAGCAAAAGGCGGTCGTGGCTCGGTGGCTTCGCCGCAAACCCCGCCTTCTCCTGCTCGACGAGCCGACCCAGGGGGTGGACATTGAGGCGCGGGGTGAGATCTACCGGCTCGTCCGCAACGCGGTGGCAGCGGGCACGTCGGTAATTGTGGTCACCTCCGACTTCGAGGAGCTGGCGCGGGTGGCCGATCGCGTACTCGTACTCGCCCGCGGGCGAATAGCGGGAGAACTACGTCCACCCCATATAGATGCGTCCCGCATCACCGAACTGGTGCTCTCCGCATCCGCCAGTGATGGAGCGGGCGAGGGCGCGCACGAAATGGAGAACAGTCACCCATGAGTCTTGAATCGACTCCTGCCGACGAGGCCCTTGATGTCGACGAAAAAGGCCCCACAGGAGCCATATCCGTGCAACACAACGGACAGTCGAGGCTCATGCTCAACCTCGAGCGCTTTGCCCTGCCGGGACTCTTCGCCGTGGTGCTCATCTTCTTCAGCACGTGGTCGACCACGGGCCACCTGTTCGGCACGGCCGCAAATTTCCAGGAGGTGGCATCCAACTACGTCTACATCGGGATCCTCACACTGGCCTCGCTCATCCCGCTCGTCTGCGGTGAATTCGACTTCTCGGTAGGCCAGAACGCAGGATTCACCCAGATTGTGGTGGCGACGGCGATGGCGCGATTCCATGTCCCGCTTCCGTTCGCCGTGCTCCTCGCCATTGCGTTTGGCGCATTAGTCGGGCTCAACAACGGCAACGTGGTGGCCCGGCTCGGGGTGAACTCACTGATTGTGACCCTCGGCACCTCGGGCATCCTGCTCGGCATTGTCGAGTGGTACACCAACGGCCAATCGATAAGTCTCGGTATTTCCCAGTCGTTGCTCAACTTCGGTTCGCGGAACTACGGCGGTATCCCCGAGGTCGTATACCTACTGGTCATCGTGGCCCTCGTGGTGTACTACCTGTTGGAACATACGCCGTACGGGCGCTATCTCACCAGCATCGGATCGAACGCGCGGGCCGCTCGGCTGGTGGGCCTCCGTGTCGATCGTCTGAAGCTTTCTGCCTTCGTGCTCTCCGGGGCTCTCGCGGGAATCGCGGGTGTTCTTCTCGTGGCCAAGAACGGAAGCGCCGGTCCCGAGGCGGGATCGGTGACCGACACACTCTCCGCACTGGCCGCGGCCTACCTCGGAGCCACCTCCATCCGCCCGGGCCGTTTCAACGTTCTCGGCGCCATGCTGGCCGTCTACTTCATCGGGTTCAGCGTCGCCGGTCTCGCCATTGCGGGCGTGCAGTCCTGGGTCAGCCAGGTGTTCAGCGGTGGTGCTCTCTTCGTTGCCGTCGTGGTGTCGACGCTGATTGGACGTCGACGGTCCGGAGCGTCGTAGGGCTTCGTGCGGCTTCGTGCGCCGTCGTGCGCCAGCGGCCCGCGGGGCTTCTTGCCCGGGACGGAGCGCTCGGCTTGAGGGTGACGAGCGATCCGGGAGGGCCTGACGACGCCGTCGTCAGCTGGTCAGAGGGCGCGCAAAGCTCAGCTCATGACCGCTGGGGTCATGGATGTGGAAATAGCGCTCGCCCCAGGGGGCGTCCGCGGGTGCGGTGTCCGGATGGAACCCGGCCGTGACGGCCCGCTCGTACATGGCGTCCACGTCGTCGACCCACAACACGACTCGACCCCAGAGCGGGCTGGCGGGAGTGGCGGGAGTGTCGAGCTGCAGGTTGAGGTAGCCACCGCCGACCCGGAAGCTCGTGAACGGCGCCTCGTGTCCTCCGTGGAGCAGATGGAATCCGAGCGCTCGGTAGAAGGCGACCGCCGCGCCCATGTCCTGTGTCAGGAGCGTTATCGCGCTGATGCTCTCAACCGGCTCCCGTAGGTCGTTCACGCTCGTAGCTTCGCACGCCCCGGCGGCCGATGTGAGTGGTCACGTAGGCCCTGCAGCAGTGGCCCGCCGGCAACCAGCCCAGAGAACCAGTTATTGAGGGGCCACCAACTCGATTGCGGTGCCATCGGGATCGCGCAATTGGAGTGAGGGACGACCATTTTCCAGGACGATTCCGGGATGGTCGACGCCGACATTCGTGAGGTGGTCCGCCCACACGCGGAGGGACTCACCATCCGGCACGGCGAATGCAAGGTGGTCCACGAGCTGATCCGTCGGTTGGCCCGACCCTTCATTGGGCCCCGGCGCCTGTGTGAGCACGACCACGAGCTTTGCACCACGGTGTCTGAGCGCGACGTATCCGATACGGGTGTCCTGCGCAAAAGGTACGAGTCCGAGCGCGGCGCTGTACCAGCGCGCGCTCGCTTCTACGTCTGCAACGAGGAGCTGGAAGTGCGAGAGACCGGTGATCGGCGCCGCGGCCCTTGGTTCTTCGATCGCCGTCACGACTCTGATGTTAGCGACAGGACTCGAAAAATCCGAATGGACCTTCTTCATCCGCAGAAGCGCAGTATCCGCACAACCGCGAGGTGGGCGGGTGCGAAACGAAGAAGGCCCGCCACCAGTGCCCTTCTTCGCCGCTCCCCCCCACCCGTTACGAGCCCCCCGTTGCTAGCCAGGAAGGTCGCACCTACAAGGATGCGGGGAAACACCGTGACGGTCAATGGGTCAAAGGTCCCGTATTCGCTGTCGGCCCTCGCTCCTCCCGTGTGGCAGGAAACGTGCCGTTGCGTCGACAACGTCAGCCAATTTTGGTCGGAGCAGGGTTCGCAGTCGATCCATCGTTCCCGGCGGCATCGGGGCAGCGGCTGGGGCGAGGCGTCGGTCCGCCAGCTGGGAAAGCGAGCGCACCTGGAGTTCTATGAGTTCGACGCAATCGGTGAGGGCGACGGGCGTGGACGCCATGCAGACCTCGCCACTCCAGTGGCTGAAGACGATGGTGGCCGATTCGGGATGCCACGTGGCGCGCAGGTACTGGTCGCCTCCTCGGATGTCAGGGAGGAACACGCGATTCGGGGGCGCTTCGGCCACGCCCTGAGTATGCCCCTTGCCGGGGGCGCCCGCCAGCGTGATTCGCGGGGGGCCGACGCGGCACCGTACTCGGCCGCGACGAAGTCGGCCCGCTACCCGTCCTTATGTGCTCACGCGCTCCCGTTATGGATCAGGTCGTTCAGGAGGTCTTCCCAGGGGGAGTTCTCCCATCCGTCCTCCTCCCCGAGCCTCTTGGCCACGGCAACGGCGTTCTCGACCCATTCGATCCGTACGTCCTCCATCGGTTCGGGCTTACCGACGAGGTGGTGGGTGCCACTTCCCGGCGTGGCGTCTGCCAGGCCGAAATCGATGGCGAACCACTCGTCCTTCCACATCTGGTGCCGTTCTTTCAGTTGCGCCCATCGAGGATGTTTCTGGTTCTTGTCGTTCGCCATCTTGATGGCCCACCTGGCGCAGAGTCGGGCACGATGCGGATCTGCGTCTGAGGTCGTCTTGGCAATCTCTTCTTCGTGAGCAGCCAGTTTGTTCCGCTCGCTGTCGGGGAAGGATGCATGCACCTCCCGGACGAACACCTCGATGATCGGGGACGGGGAAGTGGATTTGGCCATGCGCGATGCTACGCCAGGAGCAGAACGACGGCCTTGGTTGACGCCAGGACGGGCGCGCCGAGAGCTATCGGGACCACCCTTTAGCGCTCCTCCGTGGCGGGAACGATGTCTAAGACGGTCGTGAGGCCGGTGATCTCGAAGAGTCGGCGCACCGAGGACGGGGGCGAATAGATCGTCAGCGTTCCGTCGGAATGCCGCATGCGCTTGTGCTCGGTCACGATGACCGCCAGTCCGGTGGAATCCATGAACGTCACCTGGGCCAGGTCGAGCACCACGTTGTGGGGGTCCTGCACCTCCAGATCGGAGAGCTTGTCATAGAGGAACGACGCCGTAGAGGCGTCCAACTCCCCGGACACAGTGACCAATGTTCGTTCTTCGGAGCTCTGCACTTCGATTTCGAGTGGATCCCGACCGTTTGTCTGCATCACGAAACACTACTGACCGTCGGGCCGCCCCAATTGCAGGGCACCGGTGGGTCCCGTGGGCTCAGCGACGGAGAGATCAGAGTCCGGCGCCAGTTCCCTACGCTTCGAGGGAACTGGGGTCGACGCCCGTGCCACCGGCAGCGCTGCTGCGGTAGGCCGCGAGGGCGAAGCGGAGGACATCGACCGCTTCGTCCCCGCTCCAAAGAAGCGGACCGTCGCCCTCGTGCAGCCACCGAAGCCAGTGGCGGCCGGAATCGCGAAAGCTGCTCGCCCAATCGTCGTCGAGGGCATGGTACGAACGCATCTCGCCGTCGGCGTACACCTCGAGACTTGGTTGTTGAATACCACGGCCGGTACACCGGTTCACGCGGGCATAACCCCGCTGAGCGGTCACCTCCCACCGCTCGTCATTGGTGTAGTAGTCAGAGCGCAGGTACATGGCCGGCGCGAGCGTGATGTCCCACACCCCCCGGATACCGTTGTCGTGCTCCCAGACGATGGTGCTGGGCGCGTCGACCATGATGTCGGGCAGCACCTCGGTGCTGCCCACCCAGGCGCGCACCTCTCTGATGGCCCCGAAGAGCCAGATGGCCGTGGCCAGCTTGTGCCAACCATCATCGAAGACGAGTATTCCGCGCCCGTTTTGCATCTGCTGGAACTGCCACTCCCAACTGCTGACCGGCACGTCCCAGCCGCCCCGCCCACTGCCGACCATCTTCATGTGGTAGCCGCTCACCTCTCCGAGCTCCCCCGACGCAACGGTTTCTTTGAGCTTGCGCAGCGGTTCGTAGAAGATGTAGTTCTCCATCACGCGCAGCACCCGGTCGTTGGCTTCGGCCGCCTCGAGCATCTTTTGCGCGCTGGCGAGGTCGTTGCACATGGGCTTCTGAAGATTGACGTGCCATCCGTTGTTGAGGAGCTCGATCACACCTTCGACGTGTAACGGAATGGGCAGGAGCGCTTCGACAGCATCGACCTCGACACCACTGGCCGAGAGCTCGGCCGTCGATGCGAACGTCCGGGCCTCGGGCCAGTCGGCCTGACGCTGCGCCCGCCGCGCTTCGCTCGGGTCGACCAGGGCGACGACTTCGACATCGGGATTGTCGACGTAGGCGCGGACGTTCAGATCGTAAATGCGGCCGAGTCCGACGAAGGCAGCCCGCACGGGTCGGTCGTAAGGCGTAAAGGTCACGGTCATGGCGTCATCTGCTTCCCGCTTTGGCTGAGGGGCGGGGGCCGATGGTAGCGGCCCCGCGTGGCGGCCGACGGGGGTTCGCCGACCGGCGCCGGCGCCGGTATCTCCCAGGCAGTGGTGCCGGTGGCAACGGCAGCGCTCGCGAGCGGCAAAAGGACATCTGAACTGGTTTCTTCTGGGATTCCGGTCACCGCCGTGAGCCGAGGAGGGTCACTGCACCGCCGGAGGGGTCCTCAGTGGGGGGCACCAGGGGTGTAATTCGACAAATCTGATGTCGCCGCAGGTGGATGCCGGTTTTCGTGGCAGCGCCCCGTTACCATATGGTGTCGTGAGTCCTCGCGTGAACCCCCTCGTTTCGCCCGGAACTTCTTCAGCGCCGCCCCCGCCCCGTGGCGCGTGCGAACCGAATGCCGGTGCCGATGTTCTCGAAATTGCACCCCGTATTGCACATTTCGTGATGCCATCGCCCTGCTCTCCCGACCCAGGGACAGCGGCGTGAATCCTGATCGCTTATTTCGCTTTTTAGGCCCTCGTTTTATACGCTGTGCCTCTCTAGCTGCGTTTTCGTACACCCGCACAGGAGGTCTGGCGACGTGAAGGTGGTGAGCCCGAGGCAACGCCACTATCGGTGGCGGCTCGCAGGAGGGCCATCCACGCGTCGTCTGAAAACGGGGTGGTCCGGCCGTGTCTAGTCCGAACCCCGGTATCTCGGCGGCGGGCGAGGCCGCCGGCAGGACGGCACTCAATCCATCGACCGGACCGGCCGCGATCGGCGGAATGGTGGTTCCCGGTGAGTCGGAGCCGACCCCACCGGTGCCGCGGCGGGTGCGGTCAGCCTCGGAGGATCGGCTCACGTCCGTTGTCTCCGACATCACGAAGCTGGCGCGCGCAATGGGTGCGCTCTCCCTCAGCCCCCAGCCCGAAGACGCTCCCTCTCGCGAGCAGCACAGGGGTCGTTCCGATGGCGGGCAGTACGCGGCGACCGCCGGCTCACCCGAGGCGGTCCCGGGCCCGAGCACTCCTCACACGACGCCGGGGTTGGGCGCAACGGGTGCCGTCGCGTCGGGCATCGGTGGCTACGCCAACGTGCCGGCGGTGTCGACCGACACGCACCGGCAGGCCGCCAGCCGTTACCGCGCCTGATCGGCAACCCTCGCCCGTACCCTCGCCCGTCGTCTCGTGCGACGAAGTTCAGATCGTCGGGCTGGTGTCGATCCTTCCATCGGTAATGGCCCGACGCTGCGTAATGACCCAGCGGTCGTCATCGACGCCGTACTCGTCGATGTAGCGCCCCCAGTGGTCCAGGCCATGGCCCATCAAGACCATGAAGTAGCAGCGGCCCCGTGCGTGCGTCTCGTCGACGAGGTCGATCTGGTGGGTTGCCGTGAGGTGTCGCACGTGATGACCGGCGGCCCTCGGTTTGACCTCCACGTCCCAATTCGCCTTTGTGCCGGTGAAGATGGTGACGATGTGCTCGGTCCCTTCAAAGCGCCGGACGGTGCCGTCGGTGCCCACCAGTTCCACGACGGCATCGTCGGCGAACACCTTCATCATCTGCTCGAACCGGCCTGAGTCGCCGTTCGCGTTGTAACGGGCCACGAGGTCGCGGATGCTCTCCCGGGCCACCAGTTCCCAGAGCTCCACGTCTTCCCCCTTCTCCCCGGCTGCCCGACAGCATACGACCTGACCGACCCGACCGACCTGACCGACCCGACCGACCCGA
>Ga0182030_10008817_pt1 | contig 20784 bp, 17 predicted proteins | sample 812S3MmetaG_FD_121299 | JGI IMG/M metagenome (GOLD analysis project Ga0182030, IMG submission 121299) | Permafrost microbial communities from Stordalen Mire, Sweden - 812S3M metaG (Illumina Assembly) | ecosystem: Environmental > Terrestrial > Soil > Wetlands > Permafrost | place: Sweden...
CTGCGGGAATCGTAATTCCGGTAACTGGCGCTAACCGACCGCTAACACGGTCACTACTCAGTAAGGGTCGGAGAGGTTCGCAGGTTAGTCTGCCTGTGGGACAGGAGACCGACCCATGCAAAACCGTTACTACCTGTACCAGCGCCGTTCCAGCGGCGTCTACTTCATCCAGGATCGCTTGGCCAACAAGCACGAAAGCCTGCGGACCAAAGACGGCATTGAGGCCGAACGCCTCTTCAACGCGCGGAACCAGGCCGCCGAACAGCCCACCCTGAACATCTCGCTGGCCAAGGCATACCTGTCGGCCGTCTCGCCGGAACTGGCCACGCGAACGTGGCAGGACGTCTTGCAGGCGATGGAAAAGAACTACCAGGATGAAACCCTGAGCCGCTTCCGCAAATTGATGCGATCCAAACCGATGGCCAGTTTGCTGAAGTTGGCCTTGGTCTATACCAACAGTTCCCACTTTCTGGCGGTGTTGCATCATTCGAGCGCGGGCACTTCGACCAACAAATGGCTACGGATCATCCATAACCGTGCGCTCGATTTGGGTTGGCTTTTGACGCCGGTTTTGGCCCGGAAGGCTTGGCCGCCGATTCGGACAAAACGAATGAAGGCAATCACGCAGGCCCAGCACGATAAGCTGGTGGAAACCGAGTTCGACCCGGAGTTTCGCAGCTACCTGCAACTGTTGTGGGAAACGGGTTGCTCCCAAACGGATGCCGCCCGCTTGCATCGAGATAACATCGATGCCGAGGGGCGTGTGTTGACTTACTCCCGAAAAAAATTGGAGAGCCGAGGCCAGGGCCATGCCGCGATTGCAATCGGAAAAGCGTTGGAAGGATTGCTGGAAAAACGGCCTGCCGAGGGCTACCTGTTTCCGAAGTTGGCGACGCAGAACGACAAGGTGCGGGCCTCACGCTTCCGTAAACGGGCCGACCGCCTTGGGTTCACCACCATCAGTTTGCACAGTTATCGCTACGCTTGGGCGCAGAGGGCGAAGGTTTCGGGGATGCCGTTGCGCGAAGCGATGGCCCACCTTGGCCACGGAAGCAAGGCCATCCATTATGCCTACTCTGAAAAAGCGGAGATTGTCACGTTGCCTCTGGAGTATTACGAGGAAATCCGACAGAAAAAGATCATTGAATTTACCAGAACGGCAGCCGCATAAACGGATGCTCGCAGGAAGAACTAAGCTGTGGATTGGTCGAAAGTGACGTTGCCCTGCAAATCAACTTCAACGGTGACATACCCGTAGGGCAAATGTGCGTGCATTCGCGCTGAAGAGGAAGACTTTGACCTCGATCATGAGGCGATCCTCGTAAAAATCAGATGCAACTCGCTTGCGGATAGTTCTTGCAAACTAGTTGCAAGAAGGCTAGCTCACTTTCTTATGCAAATGATTTGCGTCTTTTCTTCCATTGTCTCGAAACGTCTGGTCGCGGCTTTCTTTACTGGAGCCGTAATTGCTTCTATGGCTGTCTCTGCTGATGCGCAGGTCTCAACGGATATAACAGACCCAGTTTTGACACCCACTGTCCCGGCAACTACCGTTACAACCAAGCCTAACGCCGCCGTCACGGCCCAAGCTCCAGTTCTCACGGCCTCAAATCAACCCGTACAGATGCCGGAAATTACGGTTGTCGGTCAGTTAGATCAGGCCCGCCAGGAAATTGTGCCGAGCCTTGGTGCTACGGTTTACACGATTGACCAGCAGGACATCCAAGATTTGACTGCGGGCGATAACATTCCTTTCAGCAAGCTGGTGCTCCGACTTCCCGGCGTAAGCCAGGATTCCGCCGCTTCGGGAAGTTTCCACGTCCGGGACGACCACGCCAACGTCCAATACCGGATCGACGACGTGCTTATTCCGGAAAGCATTACCAGCTTCGGAAGCCAGTTCGATACTCGATTCGCCGACAGCGTCGATCTCATCACCGGCGCACTGCCTGCGGAATACGGGTTTCGCCAGGCTGGAGTGCTTGATATTCACACCAAAAGCGGGGCTCTAAATTCGGGCGGTGATGTCGATATGTATGGAGGCAGTAACGGAACGATCCACCCGAGCTTCGAGTACGGTGGTTCCCATGGTAAGCTGAATTATTATTTTTCGGGCGGTTACACGCAAAATTCCCTTGGCATCGAGAACCCTACGCCAAGTGCCAGTGCGATCCACGACAACACCGACCAGTACCGGGGTTTTGCTTACCTTTCTTATATCATCGACGACACGAGCCGATTGAGCCTGATCGCCGGCGAAGCCTACAACCAGTATCAAATTCCCAACACACCAGCACAATCCGCCGCCACGGATGCCAGCGGTACTCCCTATGTGATTCCGGGAGTGCCTGCTTTCAATTCGGCGGACCTCAATGAATCGCAGAGGGAACAGAACAATTTCGAGGTGCTGGCCTATCAAAAGACAATAGACGACTTCAACTTTCAACTCTCGGTCTTCAACAGTTACAGCGCCGTGGCCTTTACTCCCGATTGGCAGGGCGATCTCTTCTTCAATGGCGAAGCCGGAAGTCTGAATCGCAGCGTCATGTCCAACGGAATCCAGTTCGACAGCAGTTACAACATCAACGATGCCCATACCATCCGTGGCGGACTTCAGCTCAACGCTCAGGTTGCAACCCAAACCGCCGTCACCACCGTCATTCCCCTTGCTGCTGATGGCATCCAACTTCCGGGAGCGACGGGGAATCCCGAAACATTCTACGACCATGATTACGGGACAGCTTACAGCTACGGCTTCTATCTCCAGGACGAATGGAAAATCACCAAGCAACTGACGCTCAACTATGGCGGTCGCTTGGACTTCTATCAAAGCAGCCAGATCCGGCAGAACCAGCTAAGCCCCCGCATCAATGCAACTTACAAATTCGATCCTGATACGACTGTGCATGGAGGCTACGCCAGTTACTTCACGCCTCCACCCTTGGAGAACATTCCCCAGGGCTCGGTCAGCCAGTTCGTGGGAACGACGGGCGCGGCCACGCCGGGCGTGCCCAATGATCCGGTGGAATCCGAACGGGCTCAATATTTCGACGTGGGTATTGTGCATAAATTCACGCCCGAGTATCAGGTTGGCCTCGATGGCTATTATAAAATCGCCCAAAACCTCATCGATGACGGTCAGTTCGGGACTGCACCTATCCTGAGTGCGTTCAACTACGCGCACGGTCAGATTTGCGGGGTAGAGCTAAGCCAGAGCTACACCAAGGGCGGCTTTTCCGCGTACGCCAACCTTGCGGTCGAAGAGGGATTAGGTGAAAAGGTCAACTCGGCGCAGTCGGTTCTCTTCGACGCAGCCGATTACAGCTACATCAACAACCACTATATCTACCTTGATCACAGCCAAAGTTTTACCGGCTCGGTTGGGCTCAGTTACTACATTCCTCAGACCGAAACAACACCCTATCTGGAAATGATCTGCGGCAGCGGGTTGAGAACCGACATCGATAGTGCGCCTAATGGCGGTTCGGTTCCCGCTTACGACTCGGTAAACGTTGGGTTCAGCCAGGGGTTCAAATGGGCCGGAATGCCCAACCTCTCAGCCAGATTCGACATCGTCAACGTCGGAGACCAAATTTATGCAATCCGCGATGGATCAGGTGTGGGAGTCTTTGCGCCCCAATTCGGGCAGCGTCGCAGTTTCTACGGCGGAGTTACCTACTCTTTCTAATATCATCCAAACCAATCGCAAAAATTAATGATCGTGGCAAGAGACCGGGAGCGATGGCTGACCTGCTGGAGCGTCTCGGTTTTGCTGCATATCGGCCTTTTGATATTTGGTACGGAATGGTTGATTCGTTCGGCCCGCTTCCATGTTGAAGCAGGAAAAACCTCGATGGAAATTAATCTCATCCTTGAACCTGCTCCCGTCCCGGTAATCACTCCGTCAACGCTCTCGTCGCCGTCCGTGCCCGTTTCATTGCCGTCGGTGCAGCCACTCCTGGCTCCCAAGCCGGTCAAGCCACAGGCCACAACCGTCCCAAAACCCATTTTCACGTCAGCTACGCCGTCCAAAATAACTCCAGCCAAACTCCAGCCTGCTGAACGTCCGGCACCCCACAAGGCTTCCCCCGCCAAGGAACCGAGTAGTGCGGCCATGGGAGCTATTCAAGCTCAACCCGACGACCTGCATAACGACCCGCCGGAGTATCCGGAAGAATCACGAATTGCCCGCGAACAGGGAGTTGTGGTATTGCGAGTCGAAGTTACGGCAACAGGGGAACCAGCCAAAATTAGCCTTCTGAAAAGTTCAGGCTTTTTCCGGCTCGACCAGGCGGCGCGACGTGCGGTTCAGCTTTGGAAATTTCATCCGGCCACGACGGCAGGCTTACCGGTGGCTTCCGAAGCGGATGTCCCGGTACACTTCAAACTTCAATAATGTCCTACTGGTATTGGGTGCGTTGGTCATCTGAATTAGTTACCGTTATGTCATCTGAGACGCATTTCTAACCTGCTCCTTGTCTCGGAAACACTTGCCGCTCGGACAAAATCATCGTATCTCTCGTCTATGCGACGCTTTACCTTTTTCGTTGTTCTGGTCGCATTTACCTTTTCTTGCGGCGGCCAGTGGCCGGTTCTCCAATGTGTGGCCTGGGCCAACATGATCCGGGAATATTCCGAAATGGTGACACTGCCCCAGGCAGTCGAGATGACTTTCAGCGGACAATACCCCTGCGAACTGTGCAAAGCCATCGCAGAGAAGAAGCAGGAAGAGAACACCAAATTCGCCACTACCTTCAAGCATGAGAAGAAGGTCATTTCTCCTGGTCTCGTGGTGAAAGCCTGTTCGGCGACGGTTGCTCCGCAAGTCTTCGTCGTCCTGGATTCTTTTTTTCAGAGTCGTTCTGATACGCCTCCGACTCCTCCCCCTCGTTTCGCTTAAGCAAGTCCAGCTTAGCGCGTCCGCGTTCCCGTGGACTTTATTTAGTTACGGGTGGCACCGAAATAATCGGTTGCGCCCATTTCACAATACTTACGAGGATAATTATGACTTCTTATCGGTTTCACAAAATAGCGATGGCGGCATTGATATCCGTCCTGACGCTTTGCACCTTCACGACAAAACTTCAGGCCCACGGATTTGAGGGAGATCGTTTCTTCCCTCCAACCGTTTCGACGGACGATCCCTTTGCCACGGACGAGTTCAGTATCTCGGCATCAACCTTCAACAATCCGGCTGCTTCCGACGGTTCCAGTCCGAAGACACGCGAGGTCGATGTATCGAGCGAATTCGACAAGGAGATATTCCCCAAGTTTGCGCTTGGAGTGTCGGGCACGTACATCAATCTTGATCCGCAGGGAAACCAGGCCCCGGCCCAGGATGGATTCGATAACGTCTCCCTAAGTGCGAAGTATCAGCTCTGGGAGAATGCTCCTCACGAGTGGATTCTTTCCCTGGGTGGAGAGATCGACCTAGGCGACACCGGCAGCAAGGCCCTCGGGGTAGATGCGTTTAGCACGTACACGCCGACATTGTACTTCGGGAAGGGTTTTGGCGATTTACCCAACTCGCTCAAGTACCTCAAGCCTTTCGCCCTGACGGGAACATTGGGTTATTCCATCGCCGGCCAGCCAACGAACGCGGACGGTTCGCTCAACTCGAACGCTCTCCAAACTGGACTGGCTCTGGAATACAGCCTGCCATACCTCCAGCAACACGTGGAGGACATCGGCCTGCCCAAGCCACTGAGTGACTTCATTCCGCTTGTCGAGTTCACGGCAACCACGCCAACCAATCGGTCCGGAGAAACCACCACCGGAACAATCAATCCGGGGGTACTTTGGGAACAGCCCGATTACCAGATCGGCGTCGAAGCGGTCATTCCGATAAACAACCACACGGGACCGAACGTCGGCGCGGTTATCTCGGTTCAGATTTATATCGACGACATTTTCCCGAAGATTTTCGGCGGCCCGATCTTCTTCAAGGGCGCGCACGACAACTTCAGCGACAGCAACAACTAATCACCAATATGAAATCCATGCGTTTTTTTCTCATTCCATTCCTATCCGTTGTCGCTTGTTCCTTGGCCCAAGCCCACGCCTTCCTGGATCACGCCAACCCTCGAGTCGGAAGCACCGGCGCCGCGCCGGATCATATCCAGTTGTGGATGACGGAAGAGTTGGAACCGGCGTTCAGCAAGGTTCAGGTCTTCGATGCTCAGAAAAATCAAGTCGACAAGAAGGACGACAAGATCAGCGGCTCAACGATGACGGTTTCGCTACCAAAGCTGGCGGCGGGAACATACCTGGTGAAATGGACGGCGGTCGCCACTGATACCCATCACACGAGCGGGACCTTCAACTTCACCGTCCAGTAACAGAGGGGCGGGCTGAAACGAGAGACTCGCATGACTACCGCCGTCCTCGTTCTAGCCCGCACCCTTCACATCGGAAGCGCGATGATGCTGGCCTCGCTTCCCTTTTTCATCCTGATCGTTTTGAAACCAATATTCACCACTGACACAGTCCAAGCCTATGCTTCGTTTCGTGGCAAAGTCGTTCAGTGGCTTTGGATCGCGCTGGTCGTGGAGGCTCTGTCAGGAGTCGTCTGGTTTTGGTTTGTCACAGCTCAAATGAGTGACCAATCACCTTGGCAACTCTTGGACACGGCTGATCTGAGCGCTGCTTTATGGCAAACCCAGTTTGGGCAGCTTTGGCTGGGACGGGCAGTTACCGGAGTTGCTCTCGGCGTGGCACTCTATTTCATGTCGCGCAGAAAAGCCCTACTACCACCCAAGTCGTCCCGTTTGAGCTGGCTCGTCATGGCCATCAGCGGTGTCCTGCTAATTTCGCTGGCCTGGGCTGGACACGCCGCCGCAGGTATTCACTTTCACATTTTACATCTTGTAGCTGATGCGCTGCATCTGCTTATCGGGGCCATCTGGCCCATGGGCCTAATTCCTATGGTTTGCTTTCTTTGGTACATCCACAGAGGGAATCAAATTGTGCCCGCTGATCGGGAGATCAAGGCCTTGCAACGGTTTTCTCAAATTAGCCTTTTGGCAGTTCTTTTTCTTGTTATGACGGGAATTATCAACGGCTGGTTGATGGTCGGCTCCTGGGAGGGCCTCGTGACTACAATCTATGGCAGGCTACTCTTGGGCAAAGTGCTTGTTGTCGGAATCATGATTGGTCTTGGGGCCTTCAACCGCTTCTACCTGCTGCCGCGAATTCAGACTGCACGCTGCCTGTTTCGGACACTTCGGAGAACGATCTTGGCAGAATCGGGTCTGGCTTTGGTTGTTCTTTTTATCGTGGGGACCATGGGGATGACCGCTCCACCCTCCTGACAGCGTTCTTAAAAGCGTATGTCCAATTGTTCCCACTTGCGAGACAGGAGTGGGCTTACCTGGCCAAGAATGATTTGCGGCATTCATTCATCTCATAACGGTCGTAGTCGGGAAGAACCGCGGCGGGAAGAGGGTCCATTCTTCAAATATGGCTGGGAGCGGTACACAAACTCAAACTTGATCGCTCATGCGGAAGCTGCCGAGGAGTTCCTCCTGATCATGGTCTTGCATTGGATCGTTTTGCGTAGGGTGCCAAGTTCTCGGGATAAACGTCCGCGAAACGGCACGAAACAAACCCATTTTAGGGCTCATAACACCATGTCAAATAAATCCAAGTAAGTATAAAAAAAAGAACGCTGTCGATATAAGCCACATTGGGTACGAGTGGAACGAAAAGCATTGCATTGTCCGCCAGTATGGCCACGCCGCAAGCCAGAGGGACGCCTCTCAGCATCTTCCTCCCTTCCTTCGAAAAACGAAACGACGCAATACGGGAGTAAAGCCCGTGAAGCGTGCGGTCAGGTAATCTCATTGGCTCGACGGTTTGACTTAACGTTGTGCCCAAAGTTAGTCATCAATGTAAGGGCTCATGATCAACAGTATTATGCCACTGATAATCGGTATATTTTTCATGTATCTAGTTCGCACACTGTGTTCAGGAACAAATAGACATCTAACGTAAGGAATGTCTTAGAATAAGCTGCGCCTATTCTCTCACCTGTTGTCTTAGCTAACCTTATGCCGGGTAAATAACATCGAACCCAACACCTCGACTTCGAGGGACTTCCAGATTGCTAAGGGTTTTTGAACAGCCACGTTGTCGGGGATAATCCCCGATTTTGAAAAAAATGTCGGGTGTTATCCCTTGCTAGCGCGATAGATTGTTAGGACACCAACTTCCCTCCCACAAGCTGCCAGATTCACATCGTAGAAAGGGATGAGAATCGTGTAAACTCCCCGAGTTTTTTCCCCAAATTCGGTTAATTTCCCCGGTAACGGGGGCTTCCGGAATGCCCCTATTTCGCCGTCGCCGATCATATTATATTTGTTATGAACGCCTTGTGTTTCCCGATCTTCCGATGGCACAACGGCAGCTAAGGAATAGGTCTTTTGATGGCCATATTAAATCCATCACCGCTCGCATATGAACCTAAGTCGCAAACTTCTCCGAATGGTCGACCTTCGGATGCAGCACTACATGGCAGGCCAAAGATCCATCACCTCGTCCCGCTCGGGCGGGGCACATTGCGTCGAATCACCGGCCTCGGATCACTCCGATTCTAAACCCATCCGCCCCGTGGAAAAGGAGGCGAAGAACTCGTCCTTATCGGTGTCCTGGATAACGCATCAATGTCCGAGATGGAGCGCTCCTTCGGCATGTTTGTTGCATCATTCTAGCCACAATGAAAACAGCTCATAAAATCAAACAATCGTTCAGCCAAACAGGAGGCAAGACACTGACTCTTGGAAATTTGGTCGCCGAGACTTACGACGCCTTCGGGAAACAGGAGGCTCCAATAATTCTGCGTCTGGCCATGGAATCGCGCCTCATTAGGCACTCGCGGTCGCACGCCACGAGAGGAACCATATAGAATGTCTGCGGCAAGCCGACACGAACGATGAAGCCTGAACGGAAACAACATTACTGACGGAGACTCGCGCTCTGGTAATGCTATGATTCTTATAGTCGTAAGAAGCTGGCTTCTCAAAGTAAACTAGGAGCTTCCCGAAATTCCTCCCCGCCGTATTTTGCCAAGACTCGGGACGCCTATAGACACCTAAGTCCGCTTCTCGGGTCGCGAGTGGCCAGCGCCATCTTTTGCCCGGCCGGTGTCCGCTTCCAGATCAACAAAACCATAGGACATGTACAAAACAATCCTAATACCTCTAGAAAATAGCCCAGCGGATCAAGCCATTCTCAAACACATCAGGTCACTTGCAAAACTGACGGGAGCCAGCCTCATCCTGATGCATGTGGCCGATGGCTGGATCGCCCGAAATTACGAGATTTTCAACCTCGCGGAAAGCAAGGAAATCAAGACGGACCGCTTCTACCTGAAAAGCATTGCCGAGACCTTACGGGGCGAAGGCTTTGAGGTCAGTGATGTGTTGAGGATGGGTGAGCCCTCCGACGAAATCGTCAGATTCGCCTGCACGCACGAGGTTGATCTTATCGCGATGTCGACCCATGGGCACGGTTTTATAGGCGACCTGCTTTATGGCAGCACGGCCGACAAAGTCCGGCATTTGGTCGATGTGCCGGTTCTTCTGCTCAAGGCCAAGTAATTTGCCGCAGCATGGCTCGATAAGGAGATTTCACACTACCGTTGTTTGGATCGATTCGTCTCGTTGCGACGGCGCGATTCGCGGTAGCTTGAGCACCTCATGGGCCTGCGCATCGAACGTATCGAGGTATTGCTGCTGATTGCGGCGGTCGTGGCCATGCTCGCGCGGCGGTTTCGACTGCCCTACACGGTTGGCCTCACGCTGGCGGGTATCGGCGTCGCGCTCGCCCACATCTCCCTCCACGTCGAGCTCACGCGCGAATTGATTTTCACCGCCCTGTTACCGCCGCTCATCTTCGAGGCTGCGCTGCACATGCGGTGGCGTGAACTGCGAGCCGACGCCGGCGTTATCGTCCTCATGGCCACGCTCGGTATCGTCCTCGCGGCGGCCCTCACTGCGGCCGGGTTGCACTACTTCGCGGCGTGGCCTTGGGCAATCGCGGTGCCGCTCGGGCTTCTGATTTCAGCCACCGACCCGGTCTCGGTCCTCGCCACGTTCAAGGAAGCAGACGTAACGGGGCGGCTGCGGCTACTCGTCGAATCGGAAAGCCTGCTCAACGACGGAACGGTAGCAGTCCTCTATGGCGTCGCACTCGCTGTGATTGCGGGGGGCGACGTCGGCCCTGGGGACACTGCCGCGCGCTTCTTCGTTACCGTCGTCGGTGCGCTGCTTTGCGGCGCAGTCGTGGGAAGCGCCGTCATGCTACTCGCGGGTCGCACCGACGATCATCTCATCGAGATCACGTTCTCCACTGTGGCGGCATACGGCTCGTTTTTACTCGCCGAACAATTCGGATGCTCTGGGGTGCTGGCCACCATGACGACCGGGATCCTGCTCGGTAATACGACTGCGCTCGGCGCGTTTTCCACGAAGGGGCTCGCGGCCATCACGTCATTCTGGGAATACGTCGGTTTCGTCGCCAACTCGCTCATCTTCCTGCTCATCGGCGTGAACCTCGTCGCACATCACGTCCTGGCCGTACTCACTGTCGCTTGTTTCACCATCATCCTCGCGCTCGCTGGCCGCTCGCTGGCCGTTTATGGATGCTGTGCCTTATTTGCGGGCACGAAGCAGCGCGTGTCACTCGTACAACAGCATCTGCTCATTTGGGGTGGTCTACGCGGCGCGTTGGCCCTGGCCCTTGCCCTCGGGTTACCCGCCGACTTACCGCAGCGTGACATCGCGATCTCGGTCACTTTTGCCGTCGTCGCGTTTTCAATCTTGGTGCAGGGCCTGACCATGACGCCACTCCTGCGCCATTTCGGCGAACTTGGCCGGCGCGGCGCAGATGAGTCACGTTAGGAGAAGATCCTTGAATTCACCAAAACGGCAGCGACCCAGCCGCGAAATAAACTCTCACAGTGAGAAGATAGCTTGAAATTGAAAACAACTAGACATTCAGCTTTTCAAGCAGGGCGTTCCGTTTCCATGCTTATCGGATGTTGTCCAGTTTAGACAATCACTAGAGATTTAGTCCCTTCGACAAGTTGCCTGACTTACATAGCAGAATGTGATTAAGACCGTGTAAACTCCCCGAGTTTTTTCCAAAAGTCGGTTAATTTCCCCGGTAGCAGAGGCTTCTGAATCGCCTCTCTTTCGCCGTTACCGGATCATATCCTATTTGTTATGAACTGCTTGTATTTTGCAATGTTTCGATGGCACAACGCCAGCTAGAAACCAGGTCGGATGATGGCGATATAAGTCGCCGCATGCGCCTGGGCATTGATCCAGTACTGCTAACTCGTTTAATCGTGGGCGTCTATGCCATTTTTCTGTTTCGAAATTAGGGGAATAACGAAAGGAACTTCTGACTATGTCCAATTGGTACCGCCCCGGTCTTCCCTTCACAGCGGAGACTGCGGATTTACTCAGCAAATGGGCTGGCGACCATGGAATAAAGGAGGAAAACTTAAGTACCCTCACGTCCGAGGATTTGGAGTCTGCTGTCCAAGCTCTCCAAATGCTAGCCTACTGGCTTTCAGCGCCCATTAAGTCTGACCTTACAAATCCATTCTGGCTGGAGAACGAAGGATTCAACGAGGCAGATCGCGAAACGCAGATCCTTCGTGGGCTCGAAGAGAAGCTTCGTAACCGCTCGCACGAGAAAATTCTGGTGCCCCGAGAAGCGAAAATGCTTCCACCGAAGGAAGGATCGCTACGACTCCGTTAGCCGATTTCAGTATGACTTATAACAACCGTTTAAACCTAAACCAGAAAGAAACGTGAAAAAGGAAAGAAAGTTTTTAACCGGTTTAGTGATATTTCTCGTCATCGGTACCCTACTGGACGCAGGGACGACGGATGGAGTTTACGTCGCGGTTACCGTGGGATTCTTCACGCTTTGTATCGCCTACGCGGAATTGTGTGAGCGGCTCTAAAGAGAACATTTATGGAAACTCGAATTGTCGGACTTATGTCACTGGCTATTCGCCTGTCGTGGGCCAATACGCGTGTTCATCATCACAGGTCCACTGTTTCAGCTCCGCCTAGCGCGGGATTGCGAAACTCCTTCCCTCCACTAGAGTAGCGCCAATGAATGTCCTAATCATTGATGATGATCTTGGCATCCGTGAAACCTTGGGCACGGCACTGGAGACCATGGGGCATAAAGTCGAAACGGCTGCAAGTCGTTCTGCGGCGGAAAAGAAATTGCGGAACGAGAGTTTTGAAGTTGCTTTTTTGGACATCAGGCTGGGAGCTGAGAATGGACTGGATATCCTCCCCGATCTTTTAAGACTTTCCCCCCGCCTTGCGGTCGTTGTCATCACGGCCTATTCCTCGATTGAGACTGCAGTGCTCGCAATCCAACGTGGTGCTTTTGATTACTTGGCCAAACCGTTCAAGCCTGCGCAGATCGTTCAAATGCTAGAGCGTGTGGCAAAAACGAGACAATTGGAAACTCGAATCTCTGACCTCGAAGGTCAGCTATCGAGGCCAGGATCCGATACCGAATTAATAACCACTTCAGACCCTCAAATGCAACGGCTTATCGAAACGGCAAAAAAGAGCGCTTTAAGTGACGCTTCCATTTTAATGCTCGGGGAAAGCGGCACGGGCAAGAGCGCCCTGGCCCGTCAAATTCATCGTTGGAGCGCGCGTGCGAAGGAGCCCTTTGTAACCGTCAGTTGCCCGAGTCTTTCTCGCGACTTATTAGAAAGCGAGCTCTTTGGGCACATGAAGGGGTCGTTTACAGGTGCGGTGGCCACGACGTGGGGCAAAGTGGCTGCCGCCGACCGTGGCACATTATTTCTCGACGAAATTGGCGAACTTCCTCTTGAGATTCAGCCGAAATTGTTGCGACTTTTTCAAGAGCGTGAATATGAGCGCGTTGGCGAGTCGAAGGTCCGGATGGCCAATGTGCGCGTCATTGCGGCAACGAATCGCAATCTGAAGGAAGCTGTAGTGCGTGGAACTTTTCGCGAAGATCTGCTTTATCGTCTCAATGTTATCTCGCTCGAGGTCCCCGCTTTGCGGGAGCGTCCAAATGACATTTTCTCCATTGCGGAAAACCAACTTCAACAACTTTGCCGTCAGACGGGGCGTTCGGTGAAGGACTTCTCCGAAGCTGCGCGGCATGTTATAGAACGCTATTCATGGCCGGGCAATATTCGAGAACTTCGCAATGTGATTGAGCGCGCCACGATCCTGACCACAGGCGAGCAGGTTGATGTGACCGATCTACCCTCTTCGTTAAGCGATGATCTCGTCGAGAGTCCGGCAGTTGGTGGTACTTATTCAATTGAGGAAGTAGAAGCGGAACATATTCGACAAGTTCTAGCTCGGAGTAAAACCCTTCAGCAGGCGGCCACTATCTTGAAGCTTGATCCAACGACCCTGCTGCGCAAGCGCAAGAGCCTTAATCTCTAATTTACGAGTTCTGGGAATCGGGTGCGATACCCGGAGTTTTTCCCTCGAATCGGCTAATTTCCCCGATGGCAAAAGGCAGTCAACCGCTCAACTTTCGATAACGCAATTCACATTATCCTTACTATGAGCGGGTTGCCTTCTCGATTCCTTTCGTGGCACAGCGCCAGCTAAGCTATAGGTCTCGTGATGACTTTGAATCGACGCCTGCTTCTCGGCATTGCTCCAGTCCTGCTGATCTTTTTGGCTGTGGGCATCTACGCCATATTTCTATTCACGAAATTGGGAGGTGCGATCGATGTGATCCTGCGAGAAAATTATCAGAGCGTCGTCGCCTCGCAAAACATGAAGGAAGCTACCGATAAAATGGATACCGGATTAGTTCTCATGTTGGGAGGAGAGGAGGAAAGAGGTAAAGAGTTATTCCAGCAATACGCGCCTGTCTTCGAAAAGAACTCGGATATCGAAGCTCATAATATCACTTTGCCTGGAGAGGGAGACCTCGAAACGAAGATCCAGGAGTTGCACGCAATGTATATGAACGAGGCGACTAAATTCACGGCTCTTGCCCCATCCGATCCGGCTCGTCGCGAACTCTATTTCAATCAGCTTCTTCCAACTTCCACAAATGTGGAAGGAACGGCCAATCACATCTTGGAAATCAATCAGCAAAACATGGTCGAGGCGAATAACACAGCCAGGGAGCAGAGTCATGACGCTTCGCGATACATGCTTATGACGCTTCTTACTGGCTTTGTCGTGGCCGTCGGCGCCGCGTATGCGCTGGCCCGGTCCATCATTCAGCCAATTCAAAATCTCACCGAATCGGCCCAACAGTTAGGTGAAGGCAATCTGGACCAACACGTGCCGGTGCAATCCCACGATGAGATGGGGATGCTGGCGGAAGCTTTCAACAAGTTGGCCGTCAAGCTGCGTGCCTACCGGCAAAGCACGACGGAACAGATACTCAAGGCGCAGCAAACGACGGAGAGCGCTCTACGCGCCTTTCCTGACCCTATTTTGGTTTTTTCGCCCGCAAAGGAAATCCAGCTCCAGAACGCGGCGGCGGAACGGTTTCGCAAGCAGATCGGCGGGGAGATTACTTCTCTCGGGGCTTTATCATCCCACATCGATCAAAGTTTCAGTGGCTCCGCCGATTTTCAACCGACCAGTTTTGATAAAGCTATTTTGGTGAACCTCGATGGGGCGGAGAAGTTCTTCCTACCTCGTGTACTGGCCATGCGCAATGAGAATGGAAATACCGTTGGAGTGGTCGTAGCTCTCCAGGATGTAACCCGCTTTCGCGTAGCAGATGATGTCAAAACCGATTTGATTGCTACCGTAAGTCACGAGCTCAAAACCCCGCTTACCAGCATGCAGATGGCGGTCTATTTGTTGCTGGAAGAGAAAGTGGGACCGCTTAATGCCAAGCAAACCGAGCTTCTCCTTGCCGCCCGGACCAACTCGGATCGTTTGTTTGAAATGGTCGAAGATCTGTTGGATTTGGCCCGTTTTGAAGGCGGAGCAGGCTTGATCGAGAAGCAGGCTGTTTCTTGCAAGAAACTGGTTGAGGACGAGGCTGAGCGGGAGAAGGAACTTGTGCTCTCGAGAGGTCTGGAACTGAAAGTAGAAACCGAACCGCATCTGCCCAAAGTCGATGTCAGTCGTCCTCGAATCGATCAGGTCTTCTCGAATTTCATTTCCAATGCGGTGAAATATTCGCCCAAGGGTGGAACCGTCACACTCGCGGTCCGGAGAGAAGGCGCCAAAATCGTTCGGTTTGTAGTCAAGGATGAGGGTCCAGGGATACCTAAAGATTTGCGTCGCCGAATATTTGACAAGTTCTTTCGCGTATCCGAAAGCGGAGGCGAGGGAGCTGGCTTGGGTCTTAGTATTGCACGCGAAATCGTTCTCGCTCACGGCGGAAATATCGGAGTGGAAAGCGAAGAAGGAAAAGGCAGTGAGTTTTTCTTCACACTTCCCACCTTGGCCTAATTTAAACAACAAAAAGGGAGAAATAAAATCATGAAAGACAGAATTGTAGCAAAAACCGTTGTTGGAACGTTGGTGTCGGTCGTCATTTTGGTGACAGGAAACACGGACCTTATCTTCGTCTGGGCGACGGTCATTCTTTTCGTAATTGGCATTGCCTACGCGGAAGGATGCGAACGCCTCTAAAGGACTACTAATATGGGAACGCTAATTGTCGGGATAATTTCGCTCGCTCTGCTCATCTATCTAATCGTTGCAATGCTTTGGCCGGAGAAATTCTAGGGCCTAATCGCGGAAATAGGATGATCGCTCTTCGAAACAATAACTTTTAATATACTTATGAACGCTGCTTTAGGATGGCTCCAACTTGCCCTTTATGTGGGCATACTTTTGTTAATCACCAAACCACTCGGTTTATACCTGTTTCAGGTCCTCGATGCGCGTGGCCGCACCTGGCTTGATCCGATATTGGGGCCGCTGGAACGCCTCACCTACCGCCTCGGTGGAGTCGATTCCGGCAAGGAGCAGCATTGGAAACAGTACACGATCTCGATGCTGATCTTCAGCCTGTTCACAACGTTGGTGACTTACGCGATCTTACGCCTACAGGCTGTCCTGCCATTTCAACATTTTTTCAATCCGCAGGGTTTTTCGGCGGTGGGCGACCACCTGTCCTTTAATACGGCGATGAGTTTCACCACCAATACCAACTGGCAGAGTTACGGTGGCGAATCAACCATGACTTATTTTTCGCAGATGGTGGCGCTAGCGAGCCAGAATTTCTTTTCAGCCGCCGTCGGCATCGCCATCGCGGCCGCGCTCGTCAGGGGCATAGCGCGCCACTGCTCAGAAACGGTGGGTAATTTTTGGGTCGATCTGGTCCGCATCACCTATTACCTGCTGCTGCCTATTTGTTTGGTCTACGCAATCTTCTTGGTTTCACAGGGAATGATTCAGAATTTCAAGCCTTATGATGCGGCCGCCCTTGTTGAGAAGGAGACCGTCCAGGTTCCGAAGAACGACGCCAACGGAAATCCAGTGAAGGATGCTCAAGGCAATCCGGTCATGGTACCGCAAGTGGTGGATACGCAGTCGATACCCGAGGGGCCGATGGCATCACAAATGGCGATCAAGATGTTGGGGACAAATGGTGGCGGATATACGAATGCCAACGCCGCTCATCCATTTGAGAATCCGACTCCCTTTTCCAACTTCATCCAGATGCTTTCCATTTTTTCAATTGGCAGCGCGCTCACTTACTATTTGGGACGCATGGTGAAAAGTCCCGGCCATGGCTGGTCGGTCTGGGCGGCGATGACTCTCTTGTTTCTCGCCGGGTTCTTCGTTTGCTGGCACTACGAAGCGGCTGGTAATCCGATCCTGACGCAGTTGGGCGTCGATCCAAATGATGGGAATATGGAAGGTAAGGAGACCCGCTTTGGCATCACCAATTCGGCGCTCTTTGCCACGATCACAACCGATGCCTCCTGCGGTGCGGTCAACTCGATGCACGACTCCTTCACGCCTCTAGGCGGCCTGGTTCCCCTGTTCAATATCGAACTAGGCGAGGTCGTCTTTGGCGGGGTCGGGGCGGGTCTCTATGGTATGCTTGTCTTTGTCATCGTTGCGGTCTTCATCGCAGGCTTGATGGTGGGACGGACACCTGAGTATCTCGGCAAGAAAATACAGTCCTACGAAGTTAAGATGGCCATGCTGGTTCTCCTGGTCCTGGCCATGGACATCCTGGGCTTCACGGCCTGGGCCTGCGTGAGTGACTGGGGTAAAGCGGGGCTCAACAATCAAGGACCGCACGGCTTCAGCGAAATGCTCTACGCCTACAGCTCGGTCACGGGAAATAACGGCAGCGCGTTCGCTGGTTTAACCGCGAGCACGTACTGGTACGACACAACGCTGGCCGTTGGCATGTTCATCGGTCGCTTTCTAATGATCATACCGATCATGGCCATCGCCGGTTCTCTGGCGGCCAAGAAGCTTATTCCAGCCGGACCGGGATCGTTCCCGGTTTCGGGAGGAACATTCACCTTCCTGTTGATCGGAACGGTGCTTCTTGTCGGCGCGCTCAACTTCCTGCCGGCGTTGGCTCTAGGGCCGATTGTGGAGCACTTCCTCATGTTGGCCGGAAAAACGTTCTAACGCTCAACTTCTAAAAATTAATACCTATGAGTACTAAAGCCCGTTCTCTCTTTGATCCTGCAATCGTGATCCCCGCCCTTGGCGATTCCGTCAAAAAACTGAATCCAATGGTGATGATCAAAAACCCGGTGATGTTTGTGACCATGGTCGGCGCGGCGGTAACGACCGTCGAAATCTTTGTCTCCCCCGAGCCGAAGGCCTTTACCATCCAGATTTCCATTTGGCTCTGGTTCACCGTTCTCTTCGCCAACTTCGCCGAAGCAATGGCGGAAGGGCGCGGCAAGGCGCAAGCGAATGCGCTGCGGCTGTCGCGTACGGACACTATAGCCACCCGTCTGGACGCGGAGGGCACTCGATACCAAGTGAGCGCTAATACGTTGCGCAAGGGCGATGTGATCGTCGTGGCAGCGGGTGAATTAATCGCCAGTGATGGAGATATCATCGAAGGTGCTGCCACCGTTGACGAATCAGCCATTACAGGCGAATCGGCACCGGTTATTCGTGAGGCGGGAGGTGACCGCAGTTCGGTGACAGGGGGTACACGCGTGCTTTCCGATGTTATCAAAATCATGGTTTCCGCCGATCCCGGCCATAGTTTTCTCGACCGGATGATCGGGCTGGTCGAAGGCGCGAAGCGGCAGAAGACGCCGAACGAAATCGCGCTTACCATCCTCCTCGCGGCGCTGACGGTCATCTTCTTGGTCGTCTGTGTGACCTTGATGCCCTTTGGAATCTACTCGCAAGTTGCGTTTTCGATCACGGTGCTCGTTGCGTTGTTGGTTTGTCTGATCCCGACCACCATTGGTGGACTTCTCAGCGCCATCGGTATCGCAGGCATCGACCGGCTCGTGCAGAAGAATGTTCTGGCCATGAGCGGACGGGCCGTGGAAGCAGCTGGTGACGTTGATGTACTCCTCCTGGATAAGACGGGAACGATCACGCTTGGAAATCGCCAAGCCGTCGAATTCTTCCCCGCGCCAGGAATCGAAATGAAGGACATGCTTGACGCAGCACAACTCTCCTCTCTCGCCGATGAAACGCCGGAGGGTCGCAGCATCGTCGTTCTTGCCAAGGAACAGGGTTTACGGGGACGGAGTTTGCAAGACCTGCCTCATGCCGTGTTTGTGCCCTTCACCGCACAAACTCGCATGAGCGGTGTCGATCTGGGGGATGTCCAATACCGTAAAGGAGCAGCTCAATCCGTGAGTGACTATGTTGGAGGAGATTTTTCACGGCAAGTGGCTGACAAAATCGATGAGATTTCCAAACTCGGCGGCACGCCGCTGGTTGTAGCGGCTCGGGATATTTCGAAGCCGACAAACAAACCAACGGTCTACGGCGTGATCTATCTTAAGGACATCGTGAAAGGTGGCCTAGCCGATCGCTTCGCTAGATTTCGCGCTATGGGTATTCGCACCGTGATGATTACAGGAGATAATCAGCTCACAGCTAAAGCCATTGCCAAAGAGGCCGGGGTCGATGACTTCCTGGCCCAAGCAACGCCGGAAGACAAGCTCGCCTTGATCCGCAAAGAACAACTTGGCGGAAGGCTCGTCGCCATGACCGGTGACGGAACCAATGACGCTCCGGCTCTGGCCCAGGCAGACGTGGGTGTGGCGATGAACACCGGTACCCAGGCGGCCAAGGAAGCGGGCAACATGATCGATCTCGATTCCAATCCCACCAAGTTGATTGAAATCGTCGAGATTGGTAAGCAGCTTCTGATGACGCGTGGTGCCCTTACCACCTTCAGCATAGCCAATGACGTGGCAAAATACTTTGCGATCATTCCCGCAATGTTGATGGTCACATTCCCGGCTGTTGCGCCACTGAATGTGATGCATCTGGTCAGCCCAAATAGCGCCATTCTCAGCGCCGTGATCTTCAACGCCCTGATCATCATCCTTCTGATACCGCTCGCCCTTCGCGGCGTGCAATTCAAACCCATGCCTGCCATGGCCCTCCTGCAGCGTAACCTGCTGATTTACGGCGTTGGCGGGGTCATTGCGCCGTTTGCTGGCATCAAGATCATTGATATGATCATCACGTCACTTCACTTCATCTAATTCCCATTCCCATGAACATACTAAGAGAAATTAAAACCACGGTCGTCGTTACGCTGGTACTATTGATCATCTGCTGCGGCATCTATCCACTCATTGTCTTTGGAGCCGGACAATTGCTCTTCCCGCACAAGGCCAATGGCAGTCTCGTCTTGGATAGCGATGGCAAGCCCATTGCTTCCACCCTTCTCGGTCAGACCTTCAGCGCGGATAAATACTTCGCTCCACGTCCCTCAGCCGCCGGCACTGGCTACGACTCCACCAGCTCGTCGGGCAGCAATCTAGGCGCAACCTCGCAGACCTTGCACGATAACGTGAAGCAGCGGGTGAGCGATTATCGCAAGGCGAACAACCTTCCCGATTCCCAGCTTGTTCCTGCTGATGCCGTCGAGGCTTCCGGGAGTGGTCTTGATCCTCACATCAGCATTAATAACGCGTTGTTACAGCTTCCCCGGGTGGCCAAGGCTCGTGGCATGAGCGAAGACGATCTGAAAAAACTCGTGGCTCAATACACTGACGGACGTGACTTCGGAATCCTGGGCGAACCGGGCGTTAACATCATCAAACTCAATTTGGCCTTGGACGGAAAGTTCAAGTAAGGAGGAGAGTACAAGCAAATTGCTTGGCGCAACGCCTTTCGTCCACAAAAGGCGTTGCGTTATTCTCCATCCCCCTCCAGTAATTTGGAAACTAAGCAACCCCGTGATCGTCGCTCTGCCATTTTACACTTTACGACGAAGTAAAGAGAGACCTGCTTGAAAACTCCGGGCATCGAGGCCAACGGCAGCGGCAAGTTCTATATTCATGTCTAATCTTCCGCTGACTTTCGCCATCCCTACTTACCGACTCCGTGATGTTCCTCAAACGGTCGAGGCTTATGATGAAAATTTTTCGACTAACGGGCACATTGTTAAGCTGATGGTTTTTGACGATTCCAGTGCGGCCACCCACAAGAAATATTATTCCCTGTTGGAACAGACGCGCACCAAAAATGAACTTTATTACGTGGGGCCTCGCGAAAAGGAAGCCTTCATCCAACTCGTCAACAAGCGGGTAAATAATACGAGGCTGGAACCTCTCGTGCGTAATCTTTTTCGCCCAAGCTACGGCGGGAA
>Ga0182030_10008818_pt1 | contig 20780 bp, 18 predicted proteins | sample 812S3MmetaG_FD_121299 | JGI IMG/M metagenome (GOLD analysis project Ga0182030, IMG submission 121299) | Permafrost microbial communities from Stordalen Mire, Sweden - 812S3M metaG (Illumina Assembly) | ecosystem: Environmental > Terrestrial > Soil > Wetlands > Permafrost | place: Sweden...
ATCGGCATCTTCTCCGGAATGCAGGTGGACCTGGTGCTGGCCGACTATGCCATGCCCCAGATGAACGGTCATCAACTGGTAAACCGGCTGAAGCAGATCGCGGGCCACGTGCCCATGATTCTGCTTGGCGATCCGCAGGCCATGAGCGGAGAGATTCACGCGGCCGATGCACTGCTGGCAAAAAAGCACTGTTCGCCGCAGGATCTATTGGAACGGATCAAGGTGATGAGCGCCCGAAAGAGGGGTCCGCGGAAAGGTGCGATGCGGGCTGTGCCAGTAACCGAACTGGCGGTGGCATCGTAAAAGCAGGGAACAGGGATCAGGGAACAGGGAACAGAAAGGCCTCGGTTTGCAGGCGGCCTTGATCAAGGCTTTGAACCTGATTTGAATGCGTTCCAGTGCACGGGCCTCCAGCCCAACTTGCCCTTCGTCAATCTCGCTCTTGACGGGGGGGCTCGGGTGTCGTCATACTCGCCTTCGTGCCGAGTCTGGCGAATTCATCTCGCTGCCAGCGGCAGTAGGCATTTATGGATCTGATCGTTCTTCGTATTCTTTTTGTGGCCCTGCTTGCCGGGGTATGTTATTTCCTTCGTCCTTTTGGAATCTCGACGGGATGGATCAGCTCGGCTCTCGGAGCGGTGGCCGCTGGAGCGGTCATTTTCTTCGAGTATCGGGTTCGGGCCTTGAGCCTCAGGCGGCTGATCGGGGCGGTGGTGGGCTCGGTGCTGGGAATCATCGGCGCCGCACTGTTCTGCCTGGTGCTTAGGTCGGCGCCACTTTCCGAGGTCAACTTGGCGGTGTTGCAGATCTTTGTGCTGCTGCTGATGACCTATGTGGGGCTGCTGGTGGGCGCAAGCAAAGGCGACCTGCTGAACCCGGCGGCGCTGGGCACCATCTTCTCCAGCGACCGGCCCTCGCGCCGCAGCGCCAAGGTGTTGGATACCAGCGTGATCATCGACGGCCGCATCGCGGACATTGCCGAAGCCGGGTTCATCGACGGAATGATCGTGGTTCCGGAGTTTGTGCTCCGGGAACTGCAGACCGTGGCCGACTCGACCGATGGCTCGAAGCGGCAAAGAGGCCGGCGCGGCCTGGACATGCTGCAGCGCATGCAGTCGAACGCGGCCATCCAGGTACACATCGTTCCCGACGATTTTCCGTCGATCCGCGAGGTGGATCTGAAGCTGCTCGAGCTGGCCAAGAAGTGGGAGGCCAAGGTGGTGACCAACGACTTCAACCTGAACAAGGTGGCCCACCTTCACCACGTCGAGGTGCTGAACATCAACGACCTGGCCAATGCCCTGAAGCCGGTGGTGCTGCCGGGCGAGCGGATGACGGTGCTGATTCTCAAGGAAGGCAAGGAGTACAACCAGGGCGTGGGATATCTCGACGACGGCACCATGGTGGTGGTGGATCACGCCCGCAAGCTGATCGGCAAGAGCGTAGAAATCGCTGTGACCAGCGTGCTGCAAACCGCCAGCGGGAAGATGATCTTCGGCAAGCTGGACGAGAGCGGCCGGAGCGGCGAGGCGGCCTGAAGGCGAGGCTTCGATAGAGGCGCCCCGCTTGGACGAGCGCTCAATTGTTCCAAGCGAGATTGGACCAGGCACGGCAACTGCGCCCCTTGCCGCGCCAAGCGTCCCAGCCCGCCATACTGCGAGCGCAAGACCAATTGGCTCCGAAGACTGTCTCGAGCCTCATCAAAGAGGCAGGGCTGATACCGGTTAACCTCACGGAGAACAGCAGCAGCGGTTTGAGGGTTACCTCCCAGTCTCAAGTACCTAAACCTAGGCACTCGCTGCCCAACTCCCGTTCGCCGATAATGACCTCGTCGGAATTTGAGGAAAATACAAAGCGCCGTTCGGCTTCGTCCTTTGCCGAACCCCTGTGTCCCGCCTTCTTACGAACTAACTCCGGTTCATGAGCGTCACGTACGCATCCACCTCGCAATTCTTCACGCGGTTTCCTGTATATTACTTGTCAATACCTTTCGGAGGGAGAAAAACCCCCATGATGAAGTGTGCCTGGAGCCTTGTTTTAGCGACTCTGATTGCTGTTCCTCATGTCTTGAACGCCCAGGGATTTGGCCTGTTTTCAAGGAAGGTTGCGACCATTAATCGCATGCTTCCCCCCTCCATCAATCTGAAGGGTAAGAAGATCAAGATCGAGGCTACCGCCGATAGTATCCAGCACGATGGGGATCAGCTCCGTGCCCTGCTCAAGACCAAGCTCGTTACGCTGATTCAGAAAGACCCGCGCTTTATCCTGAACGAAATATCGCCGCAGACTGTTCTCAAATTCTCCATCACAAATTTTTATACCGAGAAATGGACTATAAACCCGGGTACGCAAAATGCTCGAGATGCCTATCGGGGCAAAATAGAAGTCGCCTATCAGGCGATGGACGTTGGTACGGATGTAGCGCTCGATTCGGAGAATCTTGTGCAGACGGCAGGCTACGATCCGACCGCCGGCTCCACGTCGTTCTTGGGACTTCCATCTTCAAGCAGCCGGTCCAATGCCAACAAGGTCGCTGCCGAGGAGAGCGAGAACGAGACTCGCGATCAACTGGTGAATGGAATTGTGGAAAGCATGGCAATGCGCATCGCCCCCACCGAGCAGCCTTTCGATGCCGTGCTCCCTGGGAAGAAGCTGGAGCCCCTGTCGAGTCTTGCCTTAAGCGGGCGATGGGGCGCCCTGGAAGAACAAGCGGATCAGATGGAAAAGTTCCCCAAGCCGGAAGACGACACTTACCGGCTCTATCTTGTTGCGCTGGCAAAAGAGGCCCAAGCCTATGATCTGACGCGCGAGGCCAATGAGAGAGACCTGGGCAAGAGAACGGATATCTCTCCCAAGCAAGCTGAGGAGGAATTTCAGCGAGCGCAGAAATACCTGGATGAAGCCGGCGCAATCTACAAGCAGATCATTACCGCAAATCCGAAAGAAAAAGAGTTCCGCCCCGGCGACACGCGCACAGAGGAAGCGATCGCGATCTATGCCAAGATTGTGCGTTACAAAGAAGAGAACTTGAAAGCGCAAGCCGCACTGCAGGCCAAAGCCGCTGAAGCCGCAAAGGTAAATGGTTTAAATGGCGGTGGACGGGGCGCGTCCGTCACGGGTGGCACCGGCCAATCGCCATTGGACCAAATCCTTAATTTTTGCAGCCAGGGGATCGCTCCGGAGAGCATCGAGGAATACATCCAGTCGGCGGACTTCCTGGACGATGCGAAGGTATCCGGTTACAAATTCAGCTTTGCCAAAGACCCAATCCGTTTGAATGAAACGTGTAAGAAGAACGCAGCGATTTTCCAGCGCATGATCCGCGAGCGGCTTGCTTCTTCTGCGGCTCCCAAGCCCGGGAGGAAGCCGCAATGAGATTGTTGGTTCTGCCACCGGTTCTGGCGATATTGACGTTTGCGTCTTCGGTCTCGGCACAAGGCGATGGTTGTCGAGGCGCATTGAGTGCGCTGAACCGTGTGAAAGAAGAGATCTCGCCCCAGCTATCGACTAGTTCGGAAGACGGCAGGCAGAAGCTTCAGGTCATGGAGTCCACTCTGGAAAGGGGGACGAATCTGTGCAAAGACTTTCCAGAGTTATGGTTCTATCGAATGGCTGTATCTCAACGTCTGGGTCTGGAGAAGGAAGCATCCTACGCTAAGCACAAGCTCGACGAATTCCAGTACCACAATGGTTTTGACCCGTTCTCGCTTCCGCCGGCCGCCACCCCGCCGGCCCAGCAAGCCGGACCCATGCGAGTGCGACAGAAGTGGGCCTTGGTCGTTGGGATCGATAGCTTCCAGGATAAGAGAATTCCTGGTCTGAATTATTCGGTGAAAGACTCCAGAGATTTTGTGAACTTCCTCGAGGACCCGGCAGGAGGAAGGTTCCAACCATCTCACATCGTGCATCTGGAGAATGAACAGGCAACGATCGAGGGAATTGACGAGGGGATAGGTAGATTGCGAGCCGATGCGAAGCCCGACGATCTGGTCGTTATCTATCTTTCAAGCCACGGTTCGCCGAGAGACATCGATCCAAATGGAGTAAGTTACATCGTCACGCACAATACAAATTTGGAAAACGCGGCTACGCTTTACGCCACTTCTCTGCAAATGATCGATCTCGTTCAACACCTGAATCGCGACATCAAGGCTCAGCAGGTCGTGTTGATTTTGGACACGTGCTTCAGCGGTGATGCGCTCAGCGGCCTGGGAGCAGATGAGGCAGCCACAGGCTCCCGGGGGTTTGAAGCAATTTTTCCCAGTGACCCGCCGCCCGATTCTCCTGCATCTGTGTCATTCAGCGCGGCCTTGCGGACTCTAAAAATGGGCTATGGGAGGGCGGTTATTACGGCGAGTCGTGCCAATGAAGCCTCCTGGGAGAGTTCAGAGCTAAAGAATGGGTACTTTACGCACTTTCTTTTGGACTCCTTGCGTGGTGCCCGCGGCAACGAAGGCCTAGAGCAACTTTTCATGGAGGTGCGTTCGGCGGTTTCAACGCGAGTCAGAGCAGACCATCGAGTGGGCCAGAATCCCAGCATGGAATTCAGCGAGGGCGCGGATTCAATTGTGATTGGAGTGCCGGAAACCATATCGCCGCCGCCCAGCAATCAGGTCGTGCCATCAACTTAGGTGTCATCGCAACAGCTAGACCGAAATCTGCAAACACGTTGCTACTGGCCCGGATCTCCCGATCCGATGGGTTCTTAGCTCTCTGCGAAGAATCTTCGGAGTAGCTCCGTTTGCAGGCAGGTGAAACCCGAAAAGTCAGGCCCTGTCGAGTAACTCGGCGAGCCGCAGTTTCACTTCCGGCCAATCGGCCGCGACAATCGAGTAGCGAGCCGAATTGCGCGGCGTCGCATCCGCGGCCATCCGGTGGGCCCGCAGAATCCCTTCGAATTTCCCTCCGATGCGTTCAATCGCGGCCCGCGAACGCTCGTTGCGCTCGTCGGTGTGCAGGCAGACACGGAGCATCTGCCAGGTCTCGAATGCATGTGCAAGCATCAGGAATTTTGCCTCGGTGTTGGCGGCAGTGCGGATGGCCGAGCGCGTGAGCCACGTGTAGCCGATCTCGCAGACGTCGGGATCGCGTTGTCCATAGCGCGCGTGGCTTTGCGGCCATGCCCAACGTTCGATATCGAAGAAGCGCGTCGAGCCAATCACTGTTCTGTCCGCGATGCAAATGGTGGCGAAGGGAAGGGCTGTCCCCGCATCGCGCCACGCAACCGCGGTCTCAATGTAGCGCCCGGTCTCGGCTTCACCCTGGGGAACGAGACTCCATTGGTAGAGCGATGGGTCGACAGCCGCCGCGGCAACCAGGCCCGCGATGTGGCATCGGCCGAGCGGCTCAAGACGGACATATTTGCCGGATAAGGTGACGGCTTCCATGCCGGGGCTCCTTCAATACTCCAAACGGGTGTTCAGTACTTTTGCATCTTGGGGTCGATCTCGTCCGCCCAGGCGAGGATGCCACCGGCGAGGTTGACGACCTTTGAGTATCCGGCCTGCTGAAGGAACTCGGCGATGCGCTGGCTGCGGACTCCGCTGCGGCAATGCACGACGATTTCGCGGTTGCGGTCGATTTCGGCCAGCCGCTGAGGAACGTCGTTCTGGGGGATAAGCTTGCCGCCGATGTTGGCGATCGGGTACTCGTGGGGCTCGCGAACGTCGAGAATAAAGACGTCTTCGCCCGCGTCGATGCGGCTCTTGAGCTCCTTCACACTGAGCTGGGGGATTCCGTTCTTCACTGCGTTCTCCTGTTTCGATTCTGGCACAATGCCGCGGAACTGCAGGTCGTCGATCAGCTTTGTGACGGTTGAGTTTGTGGCGCAGGCTCAGGGTACTTAGTGTAGGCCGCCGCAAATAGGGTCATCTTCAAACGGCTCCATGTTGACATCGGGTTGCCTGAGACCTTCCCTCAGGGGCTAAAGCCCCGCTCATCCAGGCCGTTTGCGGCACGACTAAAGTCGTGCCCTTTCAAAACATAAACGACCATCAGTTTGGCGGACACGAATAGATGATACGAGGCGGGGATTGGATTGGGGGAGTCGGCGGGATTGACTTGGCGGAGAGAGCAGTATCTGCGCCGGGAACATGGCGTGGGTTGTGAATCCCAGGTCCCTCCACCGCGGTGGACGGGACCTGGGGCGCCCGGTGGTTGGTACGGCAACAGGCGGTCAGAGAACGAGCCCTACGGTTTCTTCTCAGCCGCGGCGGGCTTGGCTGGCGGCGCCGCTGCCGGCTTGGGCTTCCAGAAGTCCCCGTCGGCCTTGATCCACTCGTCGGGGACATAACTCATTTTGGGGTTGATGGAAAATAGCTCGGAGCGTGAGGATTCCACCGTAGCCGCATAGAGTTCGCGCAATTCCTTCATGCCGTGTTCGCCCAGGGCAGCCTGGAACTTGTTGTCTTCGGCGAAGCCCGTGTCGATGTCGGCCATGGACTTGTCGGAGCTGAGCGCAATGTATTCGCCATCCGGGGCGCCATACGCGATCTCGTACATGGCCCAGTGCGCACTCGTGCCGGCCTTTTCGTGCGCATCCCTGACGATCTTGCCAATCTTCATCCAGTCATCGTGATGGCCGGATTTCAGGTGGAAGACTGTGATCTCCATGTAACGCGCGCCGATCAGGTCAGGACGCGACTTGTAGCTGAGGTCCTTGTCGTAGGTGTAGACCAGCGAGTCGACCGACTCCAGCAACTCGCCGTCGACAATGCCGGCGTGCTCCAGTTCGGCGTTGAGGGCGGCATTTTTGTCGACGAGCTTGTTGTCCTTCTCCCATTCGGCAAACGAGCCATAGATGGTCAAAAACAAAGACCGCGACTTGCCCGACAGGGAGGTCAGGCCGACATAGTAGGCGGGAATCTTGGACTTGGTCATGGCCTGGACAAAGGCGCTTTCCGTCTTGTCGTGGGCCATGCCGTTCTTGTAGGGTTTGGTGTACTCACGTGTGATTTGCAGGACCTTGAAGTCCGATGGCGAATCCTGCGCCGCGGCCAACGCACTGCCGGCAACCGCGATGGACAGTCCCAACACGAAGGGGCTCAGCTTTCTCATGTTCGCATTACCTCCTGGATTTGCTCGGAGATCACTGGCGAGGGGGGGAGGGGGAACCAAGGGATACGCTCGTGCTCCAAGGTGGGGCAATTATGATGCACGTCCAGCCGGCGTGTAAAGAAGTTTCTTGATTAGACAGAGTTAAAGGGAGTCAGGTTCCATTGGCGAAATTGCAGCTTGCGGTCGAGGTGTGCGAGATTGGAAGTACGGCGAGGCCTCGCCTTCCTTTTCGATTCTCGCGGTATGGCCTCGCGGACTGGAAACCGACCATGGCAAAGAAGTCCCGCCACCCGAACTTCGATCAGACACTTGAGATTCTCCGCGCGCACTCGTTCGACGTATCGCCCTACGCCGGCGTCGCAGGCGGATTCATGGTGAGCAAGCATGGGGCAGGGGCGGTTCTGGTTGCCCATGAGGACGAGGCGGCGATGGCGGTCACTCCGGGTATGCTGATCCGGGGCGAAGTGGCGCGCTTGCTCGATCGCGGCTACCAGAAATTCATTGAGACCGCCCAATACGAACTGCCCGCGTCGGCCTCGCAATTGCACGACCTCCATCAGTTCACCGAGGAACTGAAGCAACTGACCGGGGCAACCAGCCTGTACAACGAGTCATTGGGCACCACCAGCGACCGCTACCAATACGATCGCCTGAAGGGCCGGGAAGCCGCGCCGCCGCCGCCGGCCCGCCCCTGGAAGCTTACCGGCGGGCACTGACTCGGCGGCATTCACAGTCGCGGCCGCTTGGCGGGCGTCGGTGGGAGTGTTTCCTTGGTGGTCGCAGGGCGGTCTACGAGCAATTAATATCTTGAAAATTCCTGAAAAAGTGAGCAAAATTGAACAGCTAACTCACCGCCCGGTGTGCGATTTTATGCTAATCTGCCGTAGAATGTGCGAAGTCAAGCGAGCGCTGTGGATGTTGCTTTAAATGAGTAGTTTGCAGCCTCTCTGGTTCCCGGTTCCCATTGACTTTGCCGAGCAGGCCCGCCCAATTCCGTAGCATATTAAGGAGCGGCGGGGTCGCGTTCCCGATGCGGAGAGCCCTGAGCCGGGACGGCGGATGGAAGGAGGCCATCACGATGGTTGAGCTTGAGAAACCCAGCTTCGACGCGGCCGCCTTTCTGGCCCGCGCCGGCCTTGGACGCAGAATCGTTCAATTGAAGCCCAAGGATGTCTTCTTTTCGCAGGGCGAACCGGCGGATTCGGTCTTCTATCTTCAACGAGGCCGCGCCAAGGTCACAGTGCTCTCAAACACCGGCAAGGAGGCCACCATCACGCTGCTCTCGAGCGGCGATTTTGTGGGAGAAGAGGCATTGGCTTCGGGGGCGGGACAGCGGCTGGCGACGGCAACGGCCATTACCGCCTGCACCGCAATGAAGATTCAGAGGGACGAAATGATCCGCGTGTTGCACGAGGAGCATAAGTTCTCAGACATGTTCCTGAAGTTTCTGCTGGCGCGGAGCATGCGCATCCAAGCCGATCTTGTGGATCAGCTATTCAACTCCAGCGAGAAGCGGCTGGCGCGGATCCTGCTGTTGATGGCAGAGTTCGGCAAGCCGGTTGACCACGCAACCGGCGAACTCCCGCCAGGCACCTCGGGTGAGCCGGAGATGCTGCTTCCCAAGATTTCGCAGGAGACGCTGGCGGAGATGATCGGGACGACGCGGTCGCGGGTGAGCTTCTTCATGAATCGCTTTCGCAAGCTTGGATTTATCGACTATGACGGTCGCATCCGGGTGCATCGATCGCTGCTGAACGTGATTCTGCACGATCAGGTGGACGAGGCGAGCGCCGGGGAGTCGCTGCTCGCGGAAGAGTCCGGAGAGTAACCCAAAGTTGTAGGCTTTTCCGGCAGGCCTGTGCGAAATTGACCAGCAATGCAACTCTTTGAATGGGACACTCACCCCAACGCTCTTGGAGATCCGCCTGGCGGGGTGAGAGATGCCCAACAAAAAAGCAAGCCTTCTCATTGTCGACGACGAGCTTTCGATCCGAACTACCCTGTCCCTGGTCCTCACGGAGATTGGGTACTCGGTGCGAACCGCCGAGAACAGCTTCTCCGCCCTGGCGGAGATACTTCATGAGATTCCCGAGATACTGCTCTCCGATCTGAACATGCCTGGAATGTCAGGATTCGAGTTGTTATCGGTAGTCCGGCGCAGGTTTCCAGCGATTCGGACGGTTGCGATGAGTGGGGCGTTCTCCGGCAACGAGGTTCCCTCCGGTGTCGCCGCGGATGCGTTCTACCAAAAGGGCAGCAGCCTCGGTTCCTTGCTGATGATCATCGGCACGCAGCCTAAACTGGAGCGGCGTCCAGTGCAGCCTTGCCGCGCCGCGGCGCCTCTCTGGATTCAGGGTCAGGGGAACAACTCATCCGCAAAGGCGCCGGTCACGATTACCTGCCCGGAGTGTCATAGAACCTCTCTCCTTGTTCTTGACGGCTTTGGAAGCATGATGCGCGAAATGGATTGCGTCTCTTGCGGCAAATCAATTCGATTCATGATTGACGAGCCTTCGAATCAAACGAGGTCGCAAGCATTGCAGCAGAATGCCCGGGAGGTAAATCCGGCGCAGAACGCATCGACACTCAGCAATTGACACTCAGCAAATGACACTCAGCAATTGACCGTCTTGTTTTCTACAGGGCGTTGCCTGTTCCCCGAGAGCCGGCGGTCAGCCGCGCCCGTTCGCGCTGCAGTTCCCGATAAACATCGCTCTTGGATTGGCCGAGTTCGCGGGCCAGGCGCTTGAGAGCTTCCTTTTCGTCGACGCCGGCCTCGGCCTGGATCCGCGCTATCCGCACTGTGACCTTTTGGGGCGCTGCGGCCGGGATGTTGTCACCAGATGGGTTTGGAACCGGAGGGGCGACCAGCAGCGTGATTTCGCCGCGGATGCGATCGCGGGCGGCAAGCTCCCGGCGGGCGGCAGCGACCGTGGTACGCAGAAACTCCTCGTGGATCTTGGTGAGCTCGCGCGCGACGACGACTTGAAGTTCCGGTCCCCAGACGAATTCCAGATCGGCCAGTGTATCGAGAATGCGGTGCGGCGCCTCGTAGATGATAAGCGTGCATGAGGCCTGGCTCGAAGCCGTCAGCTCCTCGAGACGGGTCCGCCGCGCTCCGGCCTTTTCGGGCAGAAACCCGATGAAGTGAAATTCGCCTGTCGGCAGGCCGGAGGCGATGAGCGCGCTGAGGGCCGCATTGGCTCCGGGAATGGGGATGACGGCGAGACCCGCGCCGATGGCTTCATTGACCAGCCAGGCGCCGGGGTCGCTGATGCCCGGCATCCCGGCGTCGGAAACCAGCGCAATGCGCCCGCCGGCTTTGAGAGCTTCAAGAAGTTCTTCCGCGCGATGGCGCTCGTTGTGCTCGTGGCAACTTACGGTCGGGGTCGCGATCTGAAAATGGTTGAGAAGCTTCTGCGTCTGGCGTGTGTCTTCGCAGGCAATCCGGTCGACGCCGCGCAGTACGTCGATAGCGCGCAGGGTAATGTCGCCCAGGTTGCCGATCGGGGTTGCGACGAGGTAGAGGCCGGGAGCGATCGGGGTTTGCGAGCCGTCCGCCATTGCTGCCTAGTTTCCGGAGTCCTGGCGGGCTTGCTCGCGTTCCATGCGGCGTTGTTCCGAAAGCAGCGACATGGAGCTCATCAGGTTCTGCACGCTGACAATGCCCACCACGCGTCCGCTCTCGGTGACGGGAATCAGCGCCAGGCCGTGTCCGCCGGTGAGGCGGCGAATGGTGGTGCCGAGTGTGTCCTCGGGCTTGGCCACCTGGAATCCGCGCGACATGACGGACTGGATGTAGCCGTTGCCGTCGTTGCGCAGCGCATCCACAATGCGCTGGCGGGAGACGATGCCGACCAGTTGCGGCCCGCGCACCACCGGAAAATCCTCCTGGAGCGAATGGACGCAGCGCACCAGCGCGTCGGCCAGAGTGTCGGAGGCGGAGAGGGTGGCAAAGTCGGTAAGCATCACTTCGCGCATGCGCACCGTGTCCACGACCGACTGGAAGAAGACTCCCTGATCCTCGATCTGCGCGCCGATCATGATGAAAAAGCCGGCAAGAACGAGCCAGGGATTGTGGAGCAGCATGCCCCCCAGCATGATGGCCAAGGCGATGACCTGGCCGAGGCCCACCGAGGCGCGGCCGGCGGGAGCGAATCCGTGCTTGCGGGCAAAACCGCCACGGATCAGATGGCCGAAGTCCAAAGGATAGGCCGGAAGCAGGTGAAGCGCTCCTAAAAAGAACTGCATCCAGACCATGCTGCGCAGCAGATGAGCCGACGATATGAGCGGCAGGCCGAAGAGGGAAACGTCGGCGCTGGCGCCAAGGATGCAGGCGGCCAGAACAAGGGCCGTGGCGAAGTTCGCCAGCGGACCGGCCAAGGCGATGGCAAACTGTCCGCTGCCCTGGTTGGCAATCTCCTGGCTTTCGGGATTGGCGTAAGCGAAAAGCCCGCCAACGGGGAGAAGGAGCACGGCGCGCAGCCGCAGGCCGAGCCAGGCAGCCAGCAGCAAACGGGCGGTCTCGCGCACCGCAACCGCAGCAACAAGGATAAGGAACAAGGCCAGCCCGCGCTGCCAGCCGTCGTTGCCGCTGATGGCGAAGAACACCAGGGCGAGCAAGGGGAAGAAGATATGGACGCGCATTTCGACGCCCACCCAACGGCCCAGCGGGATTGACCAGCCACGCATACTTGGATTGTATCGGGTGTGGGGCTTGCACGCGTCAATCTTGAACGCGTCCATGTCGATTGCCCCTGCGGGCCGGTTGGTATGCTGGTTGGCAATGCGCATCATTGCTGGAACATTTCGCTCGCGCGCGCTCGAGGCTCCGCCGGGGATGGCTACCCGTCCCAGCAGCGACCGGCTTCGCGAGACGCTCTTCAACGTCCTGGCCCCCCGGATCGCGGGAGTTCGGTTTTTCGATTTGTATGCGGGCTCAGGCGCGGTGGGAATCGAGGCCCTGAGCCGCGGGGCTGCCCATGTGACGTTTGTGGAGCGGGCTCCGGCGGCGCTCAAGGCGCTGCGCACAAATCTCGATCAGCTGGAAATCACGGAAGGTATCCGAATTTACGCCGGAAGCGTGGTTCCGTTTTTGCGCAAGCCGCGAACTGGGCTTGCGGGTCTCGATGCTGGTTTCTCGATCGTCTTCCTCGACCCGCCGTATGACGCGGCCGAAGAGTACGCAGCGGCGCTGGCTTTGCTGGGCGGGGCGTCGGCCAGCCTGTTGGCCGAGGGCGCGGTGGCGATTGCCGAGCATCGGCGCAAGGATCAATTGGCGGAGCGGTACGGCTGCCTGGAACGCACGCGGCTGCTGGAGCAGGGCGATGCGGCGCTGAGTTTTTACGCTGCGCGAACCGGATGAGAAACTAGGTGGAAAATAAAAAGGCCCGAGGGCGGACGGTTTGCCTTTGTGGTCTCCCACCCATCGAGCAAAAGGCGCTCGATGGATGGGGCACGGGGTGGCTACGGCTCCCGCGGAAGCGCGAAGAATCCTTGCCCAGGATCAGGCGCCGTCAGTCAGGACCGAGGCTCCGGCGTATTCCACGGTGACAACCGTGATGTCGTCCTGCTGGCCAAAGGCGCGGGCGGTATTGGCGATATGAGCGGCGGGCATGCGGCTCAGATCGCGCGTGCGGTCGAATCCGAGCAGTTCTCCCGATTTGTTCCGTGCCTCGACCACGCCGTCGGAGACAAAGGTGAGGCGGTCCCCAGGGGTCAGTTGAGCAATGGTGCAATCGTAGCGGCTGTTTGCAATCAGGCCCAGTGGCAGGGAGCCGGGAACGTCGAGCTCCACGCCGTTAAGGTAGGGCGGCAGGTGGCCCGCGTTGGCTATGGTCACCAGGCCATCGGCGGTGAGATGCGCGGCCAGGCAGGTGGTGAAGCCGCCGTGCGCGCGTCCCATCATGCGCGTGTTGAGCGAGGCCAACAGGCTGGCGGGGTCGGTTCCGCGGCCCGCTTCGGCGCGGATGGCGCCCACCAGCACCGAGACCAGCATGGCGGCGGGCAGGCCCTTGCCGCTCACGTCGCCGACAACAATCAACATGCCGCATTGGTCGTCCGCAATCTGCTGGAAGAAGTCGCCACCTACCTCGTCGGCCGGCTGGTAGATGCACTCAACCTTGAAGCCGGCGCACTGGTCGAGCTGGTCGGGAAGCAGGACCTGCTGCACCTGGCGCGCGGCCTCGAACTCGCCGGCCAGCCGCTCTTCCTGCCGCCGCGCCAGGGTAAAGCGGCGAATGAGAAAGACAAGCAGCGCCAGAAGAAAGACAAGATGCAACAGAATGCCGGTCTGGACGGTGAAGGGCGGTAGCGGCAGCGGCACTTCGAGAATGCGCGGCATCGCGGTCCAGCCGGCCTGGTTGAGCACAATGGCCAGGTTGTCGGCCAGGTAGTAGCCCAGGTCGAGAACCGTGGGCAGCAGAAGCAGGCGCGCATCGAGATTCCCGCGCCAGGCCCGGTCGAGCAGCACATAGAGAATCCACACAACCGCGGGTAACAGGCACATCAGTTGCATGGAAGCCGAGACGGGGGCCGAGAACCAACCCGGCCAGTAGAGAACGGCCGGCAAAGGACTGAAGGCGGCCAGAGCCAGGCAGATTCGTCCCGTCAAGCCGGCGCGAACACTGAGGACTCTGGAAAAGAAGCAAAGCGCCGCAAAGATAGCCGTGGCCACCAGAATGCCATCTATCAGGTCATTCACCGGCACCGGCGGCCAGGAGTAGATCTGCTCGCAGACATAAAGGGCGTTGTCCGCCGACTGCGCCAATAGCATCAGGGCAAACCACAGATATTCGCGTTCGGCGGGGCGGATGAAGAACAGGCAGAGGATGGCGAACCCCACCAGGGCGGCGGTAATGCTGTAGGAATAGGCGTCGACGTAGCGGACATTGCGCGTCAGTTGGTGATGCTCCTGTTCGACTGTGAGCAGCGCCGGGTCGCCTGCCAGATGGCCGGAGAGGAAAGGACCGCCGCCAACATAACCGGCCCAGATGGGTGCGTGCCACACGCGAATCGCCACCTGAACGGTGCGCTCGTATGGGCTGCCCCCTGCCACAAGTGGGTAAAGGCGATAGCTGATCTGGACGGATGGAATCAGGGTGGGAGGCATTTGACCGGAACCGCCGATCAGGCGGCCATCGACATAGATCTCATAGGCGCTCAGGATGGGCGCGATGAGAAGAGCAGCCGGCCGGTCTCCCGCGGGCACTAAGACCTTGAAGCGGTACCAGCCAAAGCCGCTCATGCCTGGATAGCCCTGGGTCGACCAGGACCGGCCGCTCTCGAGCAGCGGCCAGGCGGAGTCGTCGAAGCCCGGCGCGGCCCACAGCGGCTTATCGGCGCCGGTTCCAGGCGGAGAGTCGCCGGGATGGAAGCGCCAGAGTCCGTCGAGCGAAGCCATGGCTTCGCGGCCGCGGTCCAGATCGAAGGATTGGGCCGCAGCCTGCGCGGGAAGCCAGAGCGCGCCTAGCGTCAGGAAATGCAGGGCCAACCGTTGCAGATGCCAACCGAAGCGCATGAGGAGGTTCCTCGGGGGACGATGCAAGCCGTGGCTTGATGCTAATCGACTTGGCGAGGTTTGCACAGACGAATCCGATGAACCGGGTCGCGGCCGTTGCGGCTACAATGGGCCGCATGAAAGATCCGAAATTGTTGGCGGCGTTCGCTGCTCTTGCGCTGATGGCGGCGGGATGGGCTGGGATGAGTGGGCAGGCGCCTCAAGCCGCCGCCCAGTCGGGCTCCGCCCCGCAACTGGTGATTCTCGACACCGATATCGGCGACGACATCGACGACGCTTTTGCGCTGGCGCTGGTGTTGCAGAGCCCGGAACTGCGGCTTCTGGGCATCGAGACGGCCTTCGGTGATACCGAACTGAGAGCACGGCTGGTGGACCGGTACCTGAAGGCTGTGGGGCGCGGCGACATTCCAGTGTTGGCCGGGATAGGAACCAAAGGCGGCCAGTTCACCCAGGCGCCCTACGCGCGGCAATGGACCTCTACGGGAAGCGCCCGAAGACATGGCGACGCCGTTCCCTTCCTGCTCGATCAGATTCGCGCCCATCCTGCCCAGATCACGCTGATTGCCATCGGCCCTCTGTTCAATATTCAGGCCGCGATCAAGCGCGATCCCGCGACGTTCAGGAGACTCAAACGCGTGGTGATCATGGGCGGAAGCGTGTATCGAGGCTACGACGGGGAACATGGAGCCGAGCACAGCCCGCCCTCGCCCGAGTGGAACATTCAGTGCGATCCGGCGGGGGCCAGGGCGTTGCTCGCTTCCGGCGTGCCGGTCTTCGTCCAGCCGCTCGATTCGACACAGATCCACCTGGAGAATCCGTCCCTGGGGACGATCTTCGCCCACGGCTCGGCGCTGACCGATCAGTTGACCTTGCTTTATCACCAATGGACCGGGCCGAAGGAATGGCGGTCGCCCACGCTCTTCGACCCGGTCGCTGTAACCTATGCGATCCGTCCCGATCTGTGTCCAGCCACGCCGATGCGGCTGGAGGTGGATGACAAGGGGTTCACCAGGCCAGTCGAGGGAGTTCCAAACGCCCAAGTCTGCCTGCATTCGGACGAGAAAGGCTTTCTGGAATTGCTCATGACCCGGATTGCGGGAGAGACTGGCCAATGAGCGGCCCAGCATGACTCAAATGACTTTGTTTTGCTTCAACTTTGGGCCGGTTCCGAGATCGGCCGGGAGATTTCCAGAGGACAGAATCGTGAGTTGTGCGCGCGGTCACTTCCAACTCCATTGACAGCAGTGGAAAGTAGGTTAAAAATGGCGAGTCGAAGCAATTCGAACAGACGTGTGTCTTCCATGGAGGGAAAGTGAGAAACGCGGTGAAAACGAATGTTTTACTGACTTTGGCAATTATTGGTGCGGGATTGGTTTTGGCGGGCTGCAAATCGGCTCCTCCGTTGGCTCAGGACCAGGCGCTGGCCATGATCCAGGCCAAATACGATGCAACACCGGCGGCCGGCGCGAACATTACCGTGAATAACGACGGTATGTTGCAGGGCGCTACAGCCAAGTACTGGAGCCGGACCACCATTTATCCCAACAAGTACTGGGCCGACTTTACCTTGACGCCCGACGGCAAAAAGCTGGTCAAACTGACCGGCGGCGGCGACCTGATCAAGTGGCGCCCGGATAGCCCCACCGACAAGAAGTATTCGATTGTGCTGGTAACGGTGACTGCCAATCACCTCAAGGCGCGCGATATCAAGGATGTTCAGGACGTCGGGAAAACCAAGACGGTCCTGTATACCGAGGGCGTCGATCTGACCGGAGTTCCCGCTCCCCTGGTGAGCATTGCCCACAACCCCGGCAACCAGCTGAGCGTCACCCGTCAGGCGGACTTTGTTCTGGACGGCGATGCCTGGAAGCTGCAATCGATCGAATAACGCTGAAAAATCCTCCGGGCCGGGGTCCGAATGCGTTGACCCCGCCCGCATTTCTTGCTATTGTTAAAAGGTTCCGCAAGAACGCATCCTTCCGTGTGTCTTGACGAGGGTTGCGTATGGGCAATCAAGTCCGGCAGCATTGGGCTGGTTGGTCCCAGGGCCAGGTGAGGTTAACCGGCCAGACAGGTTCCCGAAAGACGCCTTCTTCTTGCGGAGGGCAGGGACACACAAGCATCGGCGCCCGCGCGTTCTCCACCTTGGAGGGCTATGCGGGCCGGAACCGCGAAACGGAGTCGGCTTTTTCAGCCACCGGGCAGGAAAACGCACGGCCACCGTCGAGGTTCTCGTCTGAGATAGGAACGAAGGCAGACGCGAAGCAGTAACGAGAGGGCTTCTGTGCGTGCGCGGCTTTTAGGCCGTCCAAAGCCAGAACGGCCCGAAGCGTCTGCGCGCGGCTGTTGGGTTCTGAAGTTGCAGTTGGATGGTGCAGTTTTTTTGACGCGGTAAGGAGTTTGAGTTTGCCTACATTCAATCAGTTGGTTCGCAAGGGCCGCACGGCCCCCCGGTACAAGACGGCGTCCCCGGCGTTACAGGCCTCGCCGCAGCGGCGTGGTGTTTGCACCCGCGTGTACACGCAAACGCCCAAGAAGCCTAACTCGGCGCTGCGCAAGGTCGCCCGCGTGCGGCTGACCAACGGGATTGAGGTTACGACGTATATCCCCGGCATCGGCCACAACCTGCAGGAGCACTCGATCGTGTTGATCCGCGGCGGTCGTGTGAAGGATCTGCCGGGCGTGCGCTATCACGTGGTCCGCGGCACTCTGGATTCGGTCGGCGTGGCCAACCGCATGCAGAGCCGCTCGAAGTACGGCGCCAAGCGCGCCAAGGGCGGCGCGGCTCCCAAGAAGAAGTAACGACGGAGTTCGTAGTTCACAGTTCTTAGTTCGCAGTTGCCGGGCAGTCTGGAAGGGCAAACAACTAGGGACCTGAATTTCGAACTGTGAACTTTGAACGAAGAACTTTGAACTGTTCTTGAGGAAATATGCCGAGAAAAGGGCACATTGCGAAGCGGGAAGTGGCGCCGGACCCAGTCTACGGGTCGACCCTGGTGACCAAGTTTGTGAACTCGATGATGTGGGGCGGCAAGAAGTCGACGGCCCAGGGCATCTTCTACGATGCCATGAAGACTCTCGAGGAGAAAGGCGGCGGCGACGACGCTCTCAAGCTCTTCAAGAAGGCGGTCGAGAACTGCAAGCCGCTGCTCGAGGTCAAGACCCGCCGTGTGGGCGGCGCCAACTATCAGGTGCCGATCGAGGTCCTTCCCGACCGGCGCACCTCGCTGGCCATTCGCTGGCTCATTACCTATGGCCGCAACCGCGGCGAAAAGGGCATGACCGACAAGCTCTCGAACGAGCTGCTGGACGCGGCCAACGGGCGCGGCGCGGCCATGAAGAAGAAGGAAGACGTGCACCGCATGGCCGAGGCCAACAAGGCCTTCGCCCACTACCGTTGGTAGCGCTTCTAGGAATTCGGGACTTTACTGACCACTGATCACTGATCACTGACCACTGATCACTGGTCCTCAACCGCGGGATCAATCGACCGCAAGGAAAATCATCGTGGCTCGCACCGTAGCTCTGAATCGTTGCCGGAATATCGGAATCATGGCGCACATCGACGCCGGAAAGACGACAGCGACAGAGCGCATCCTGTTTTATACCGGCATCACGCACCGCATTGGCGAAGTGCATGAAGGCACGGCGACCATGGATTACATGGAGCAGGAGCAGGAGCGCGGCATCACGATTACCTCGGCCGCCACCACCTGCATGTGGAAAGACGTCCGCATCAATATTATCGACACTCCCGGCCATGTGGACTTTACGGCCGAGGTGGAGCGGAGCCTGCGCGTGCTGGACGGCGCGGTGGCGCTGTTCGACTCCGTCTCCGGCGTCCAGCCACAGACCGAGACCGTGTGGCGGCAGGGCGACAAGTATAAAGTTCCTCGCATCTGCTTTGTGAACAAGATGGACAAGAACGGCGCCGACTTCGAGCACGTTCTGGAGACGATTCGCAAGCGGCTGGGCGCGCGGCCGGTGGCCCTGCAGATCCCCATCGGCGCGGAAGCAGGCTTCAAGGGAATCGTCGACCTCATCGAGATGAAGGCGGTTGTCTGGCACGACGAGAGCATGGGCGCCGAGTTTTCCGTCGAGCCGATTCCGGCCGATCTCCAGAAAAAGGCGGAGGCCTTCCGCCTGCAGTTGATCGAAGTCATCGCCGAGACCGACGATGTGCTGCTTGAGAAATTCCTCGAAGGCGAGACCCCCACCATTGAAGAGCTGAAGGCTGGCATCCGCCAGGCCACCATCGATCTGAAGGTCTTCCCGGTGCTCTGCGGAAGCGCCTTCAAGAACAAGGGCGTTCAGACGCTGCTCGATGCGGTCGTCGATTACCTGCCCAGCCCCATCGACAAGCCCCCGGTCGAGGGCATCGATCCCCATCATCACGACAGGATCGAGATCCGCAAGCCGGACGACAACGAGCCACTTGCTGCGCTGGCCTTCAAAATCATCAACGATCCCTTCGGCAAGCTCTGCTTTGTGCGCGTCTATTCCGGCTCGCTCAAGACCGGCGACACGGTGCTCAATCCGCGCACCGGCAAGACCGACCGCATCGGCCGCCTGGTCAAGATGCACGCCAACAAGCGCGAGGATGTGACCGAGATTCTGGCCGGCGACATCTGCGCCTGCGTGGGACTGAAAGAACTGAAGACCGGCGACACGCTCTGCGCGCCGCATCACGAGATCGCTCTCGGCGCCATCACCTTCCCGGAGACGGTGATCTCGGTGGCCATCGAGCCCAAGACCAAGGCCGATCAGGAGAAGATGGGCATTGCCTTATCGCGGCTGGCCGACGAGGACCCCACTTTCAAGGTGCGGACCGACGAGGATTCCGGCCAGACGATCATCAGCGGTATGGGCGAGTTGCATTTGGAGATTCTGGTCGACCGCATGAGGCGCGAGTATAAGGTCGAGGCCAATGTAGGCGAGCCCAAGGTGGCATTCCGCGAGACCATCCGCAAGAAGGCCGATGCCGAGGGCAAGTACATCCGCCAGACCGGCGGCTCGGGCCACTACGGACATTGCAAGCTGCGAGTCGAGCCCAACACGCCGGGTGCGGGCTACGAATTCATCAACGAAATCAAAAGCGGCTCGGTACCCAAGGAATTCATCAAGCCCATTGACCAGGGCGTACAGGGCGCAATCGAACTGGGCATCCTGGCCGGCTATCCGATCGTGGATGTGAAGGTCACGCTTTACGACGGCAGCTACCACGAAGTGGATTCGGACGAGATGGCCTTCAAGATTGCCGGCTCCATGGCCTTCAAAGAGGCTGCGCGCAAGGCCTCGCCAGTGCTGCTGGAGCCGGTGATGGCTGTCGAAGTCACCGTCCCCGAGGAGCATATGGGGACCATTATCGGGGATATCAACTCGCGCCGCGGGCGCATCGAGCACATTGATCGCATAGGCGGATCGCAGGTGATCAAGGCCATTGTGCCGCTCAAGGAAATGTTCGGCTACGTGAACGAGATTCGCTCGGCCACGCAGGGCAGGGCTTCGTATTCGATGCAGTTTGCGCGCTACGAAGAGGCGCCGCGCATGATTGCCGACGAGATCATCGGCCGCGCGCAGGGCAAGTAAGGCGAGTGATTAGTGATTAGTGATTAGTGATTAGTGGTCAGCCGGGATAACGAACCACTAACCACTAATCACTGAGGTTTTTGGGGCTGGAGCCGGATGGCCGGCGCCCCTGGTTGAAACGAGCAGTAGAAGCTACGAAAGGGATGCAGGGACTTTTATGGCGAAGGAAAAATTTGATCGTTCGAAGCCGCACGTGAACGTGGGCACGATTGGGCACATCGATCACGGCAAGACGACGCTGACCGCGGCCATCACCAAGGTTCTTCAGAAACATAATCCTAAGAACCAATTCCGGTCTTTCGATTCTATTGACAATGCGCCGGAAGAACGGGAGCGCGGCATCACGATTGCCACGGCGCACGTGGAGTACGAGACCAAGAATCGGCACTACGCGCACGTCGACTGCCCCGGTCACGCCGACTACATCAAGAACATGATTACCGGCGCGGCGCAGATGGACGGGGCGATTCTGGTGGTTGCGGCCACCGATGGACCGATGCCGCAGACCAAGGAGCACGTTCTGCTGGCGCGCCAGGTGGGCGTTCCCTGCGTGCTGGTGTTTCTGAACAAGTGCGACGCGGTCGAGGATACGGAGTTGATCGACCTGGTGGAGATG